>Ga0070741_10003776_pt1 | contig 36631 bp, 37 predicted proteins | sample Coa_R1_4_FD_66440 | JGI IMG/M metagenome (GOLD analysis project Ga0070741, IMG submission 66440) | Surface soil microbial communities from Centralia Pennsylvania, which are recovering from an underground coalmine fire - Coalmine... | ecosystem: Environmental > Terrestrial > Soil > Unclassified ... | reverse complement strand
CATCAGACCCCCTTACCGGCCAACAAACCCGTCACCGGCCCCGGAGCCAACACGACCCCCCTCAACCCCGCCGACACCCCCAAAGCCGAGCCGATCATCGGTTCGGACCCACGCACCTAGCCGGCTGAGGCGGCGGAACAGTCCACCCCCGGGTATTCGGCCCACGGCCGGACCCGGCCCCGGAAGTAGGCCGCCATCTCGTCGCAGACCCGGTCCACGACCTCGGCCGACATGTCCGAATGGAGCGGGAGCGAGATGATCTCCTCGCCGACCTGCTCGGTGACGTGCAGGGGCCCCTGGCGGAACTCCCGGAACCGGGTGTGGAGATGGGCCGGCCGCCAGTGGATGCCGGTCCCGATGCCCCGGTCGGCCAGGTGCTCCCGGAGGTCGTCGCGCACCGCCGGGTCGACCCGGACGTAGTACAGGAACGGGTTCACCTCGTCGAAGTCGCTGGGCGGCAGCTGCACCCCGTCCACCGTCTTCAGCCGTTCCTGGTAGCGGCGGCAGGCGGCCTGGCGGGCGGCGCGGATCTGGTCGACCTTCCCGATCTGCGCCAGGCCGACGGCGGCGTGGACGTTGGAGAGGTGGTAGCGATAGCCGATGTCGACCGCGTCGTAGTCCCAGGTCTTCTCGTTGCGGTAGATCGCCTCCACCGGCTGGTCGGACCCGAGCAGCCGGAGGTGGCGGAGGCGGTGCATCTCGATCTCGTCCCGCACGACGACGATGCCGGCGTCGATGGCGGTGAGCGCCTTGACCGGGTCGAAGCTGAAGACGCAGACGTCGGAGAAGCTCCCGACCGGCCGGCCCTGGTAGGCCGACCCGAAGGCGTGGGCGGCGTCGTGGACGATCCGCACACCCCGCTCCTCGGCCAGCGCGGCGGCGGCGGTGTGGTCGCAGAGGTGGGGCCCGTAGTCCATGAGGACGAGCGCCCTGGTCGCCGGCCCGATCAGCTCCGCCGCCCGGTCGAGGTCGATGCAGAGCGTGAGCGGGTCGATGTCGCAGAAGACCGGCTCGGCTCCGGTGGCGATGATCGCCTGGACGTCGGCCAGGTGGGTGAAGGCCGGCACGATGACTTCGGAGCCCGGGCCGGCCCCGGTGGTCAGCATGGCCAGGTGGAGGGCGGCGTGCCCGGTGCTGACGGCGACGACGGCCCGGGAGCCGCCGCCGATCGCACCGTGGACGGCCTCCTCGAAGGCCATGACCGTCCGGCCCATCCCCAGCCAGCCGGCGGCCAGCGCGGCCGATCCGGCCGAGACCTCCTCGGCTTCGACCATCGGCCGGTAGAGGGGGATCGGTTCGGGAGCGCAGATGTCGGTCGTCATCGGGCGTGAAGGTTCGTACCTGTTGCTCGTCGTCGCAAGCCGGAGGCTACGTCGTCGCGCCGCCCGTCCGGCGGATCCTCCCCGCCGCAGGCCCCCGGAGCCCTAGGATCCGCCCGTCATGGGCCTCGACACGCTCCTCCCCGCCCCGGTGGCGGCGCCAGAGGTGACCAACGGCCGTGACCACGCCGAGCGCGGCTGCGAAAGTTACGAGACCACCCACCGCGTCGAGGATCCAGTGGTTGGCGGTGACGACGATGCAGGCCAGCGTGACCACCGGATAGAGGGCCGCCAGCGCCTTCAGCGATCGCCGGCGCACGATCCGGACCAGCACCCAGGCGCTGAACACCGACCAGCCGATGTGCAGGCTGGGCATGGCGGCGAAGGGGTTCGTGTCCTTCGTCTTGCCCGAGTTGAGCGGGCCCAGTCCGCCGTAGCGGACGGAGCTGTCGACGAAGCCGTAGTGGCTCGGCAGGTAGCGGGGCGGCATGAGCGGCCAGACGGCGAACACGATCAGGGCCAGGTAGCACGTCAGCAGGAACACGTTGCGGGCCTCGGGGTAGCGGTGGCGGGCCCGGCGCCACAGCAGCCACAGAGCGAACGCCGGGACCACGAAGTGGATCGTGCCGTAGTAGATGTCCCACAACTGCATGACCGTCTTGTGGTCGATGAACGCCCGCTGAACGCGGCGCTCCTGGTAGAGGCCGAGGGCGCGTTCCCAGCCGATGATCGTTTCGGCGTGGTGGAACGACGGGCCGGCCGGCGGGTGGAGGTGGCTGCGGGCGGTCTCGTACGTCTCGTAGAGCACGACGAAGGCGGCCGCCTCCGCCCATCCCCGAGTCAGCCGCATGCGGGCCGATCCTAGAGTGACGCCGCCTCGGGCCCGGACCGCCGTGGCGGGAGCGGCAGCCGCCGGGGTCGTGCTCGTGGCCGGCCACGCCGGACCGGCGCTGTCGGCCGCCGCCGGCAACGGGGCGCGCCGGGCGCTGCTCCCCCGCCTGGCGGGCGCCGGGCGGACCGATCACGTGGCGCTCACCTTCGACGACGGGCCGGACCGGGCGTCGACGCCCGCCTTCCTGGCCGCCCTCGACGACCTCGGCTGGCGGGCCACGTTCTTCATGCTCGGGCGCATGGTCGACGCCGACCCCGGCCTGGCCCGAGAGGTGGCGGACGCCGGCCACGAGATCGCCCTCCACGGCTACGAGCACATCTCGCACCTCCGCCGGACCCCGGCCGGCGTCGGCGACGACCTCCGCCGGGGCCTCGACGTGCTGTCCGGCGCCACCGGGCGGCGGCCGGTGTGGTTCCGGCCGCCCTACGGGCACGTGTCGGGCGGCACCGCGCTGGCCGCCCGCCGCCTCGGCCTGCGAACGGTGCTGTGGACCGCCTGGGGGAGAGACTGGACGGCCAAGGCCACACCGGCCACCGTGACCCGGACGGTCGGCCGGCGGCTGCGGCCCGGCGGCACCGTCCTGCTCCACGACTCCGACTGCACCTCGGCGCCGGGCGCCTGGCAGGCCGCCCTCGGGGCCCTCCCCCGCCTGGCCGAGCTGGTGGCCGACCGGAACCTGGCCGTCGGGCCGCTGTCGGACCATGACGTGTGAAGCGTGAAAGCCGCCGTCTTCCACCATCACCCGCCCTTCCACCGCGTCCTCGCCACGCAGTCCACCGTCCTGGCCCTGAGCCTCGCCGCGGCGTTCCTCTACGCCCTGACCTCGGTGCTGCAGCACACCGCCATGCGGGTGATCCCCGCCGAGCGGTCGATGCGGCCGAGGATGCTCATCGACCTGCTCCGCCACCCCCGCTGGCTGCTCAGCAACGTCGTCGACGCCGGCGGCTACGTGTTGCAGTTCCTGGCCTTGCGGGCGGGCTCGCTGGTGGTGGTGGAGACGCTGCTCGTCACCGGGCTGCTCTTCGCCATGCCGCTCGGGGCGGCGGCCAGCCACCGCCGTCCGCAGCGGCTGGACTGGCTGGCGACCGTCGCCGTCGTCGCCGGTCTCTGCGGCTTCCTGGTCGCCGGCCGGCCGGAGACCGGCGCCGGCAACACGTCGCGGACCGGCTGGATCGTGACCGCCGTCGCGTCCGGCGTCCTCATCGCCGTGTTCGTCCTCCTGGCCGAACGCGGCCGCCCGCAGTGGAAGGCGCCGGCGCTCGGCGCCGCCACCGGCATCGTCTTCGCCCTCACCGCCGCGCTGGCCAAGGCCTCCGGCCACCTCCTCGACCGCGGTTTCGTCCACACGGCCGAGTCGTGGCAGCCCTACGCCCTGGCGGCGCTGGCCGCCTTCGGGGTCCTCGCCTCGCAGAGCGCCTTCCAGGCCGGGCCGCTGCAGGCGTCGCTGCCCGTGCTCACGATCACCGAACCGCTCGTGGCCGCCGTCATCGGCGTGGCCGCCTTCCACGAGCACATCACCACCCACGGACCGCGGGCCGGCTTCGAAGCGGTGGCGGTGCTCGTGTTGGCCTTCGGGGTGGTGTCCCTGGCCCGTTCCCCGCTCGTGACCGGGGTCGCCGAAGAGACCCGGACGCCGTGAGCGCCGAACCGTTCCAGCCCCGCCGCCTCGACCCCAGCCTCGCCGCCGGCGCCACGGCCGCACCCGGGAAGCGTCGCCGGCTCGTCGTCCACGCCGTGCGGATCGTCGTCGGGCTGGCGCTGGCGGCCCTCGCCGTCTACGTCGTGGCCGGGCACCGAGGCGAGATCACCGGGGCCACGGCGCTGCTCGAGCACGCCCACTGGGCCTGGCTGATCCCCGCCATCCCGGCCGAGGCGGCGTCGATCCTCACCTACGCCGCCCTCGAAGGGCGGCTGCTGCGGGCGGGCGAGGCGCCGATCCCGCTCGGCGCGCTGCTCAACATCACGCTGGCCGGGAACGCCATCCAGAACTCGCTGCCGGCCGGTCCGGCGTGGGCGGCGGGGTTCGCCTTCGGGCAGTTCCGCCGTCGGGGCGCCGACGCCGTGCTGGCCACGTGGACGCTCGTCGCCACCGGGTTCCTGAGCGCCGCCGCCCTCGTGGCGCTCACCATCTGCGGGGTGGCGGCCGCCGCCGGCCAGGCCACGACCAACGACCTCGTCGGCGGCGTCGCCATCGTGGCGGCTGTGGCCGTGGCCATCGTCGTCGCCACCCGGCTCGGCGTCCACGCCCGGTGGGTACCCGTCGTGCTCACGCTGGCCGTCCGGCTCTCGCAGAAGGTCACCCACCGCCCGGAAGGCGACCCGGCCGCCGTCGTCGGCGAGGCGCTGGCGCGCTTGACGGCCGTCCGCCCCGGGGCCCGGGACTGGCTCGTAGCCGGCGGGTGGGGCGTCTCAAACTGGCTCCTCGACTGCACCTGTCTCGCCCTTGCCTTCCCCAGCGTCGGTGCCGGCGTGCCGTGGCGAGGGCTGCTGCTGGCCTACGGCGCGGGTCAACTGGCGGCCAACCTGCCGATCACCCCCGGAGGCCTCGGCGCCGTCGAGGGCAGTTTGACCGTGGCGCTCGTGGCCTACGGCGGCGGCCGGGTCGCCACCGTCGCCGCCGTCCTCATGTACCGGATCATCTCCTTCTGGCTGCTGCTGGTCGTGGGCTGGCTGACGTATTTGTACCTGCGCTGGAGGGCGGGATGAGCGCCGTCACCCCTCGCCGCCACCGCCTCCGGGCCGGCGTCGCCGCCGCCACGCTCGGGGCCCTGGTGGCCTGCGGCAGCCCCCGCAACACGCTCAACACGGCGACGAGCCAGTGCTTCAGGGCGCTGCCGCTGGCCAAGAACACCGTCAACCAGCGAGGGAAGCTGGTCGGCGTCCGGTCCGTGCTCGGCACCACGCTGGCCCGGGAGCTGCCCGAGGCCGAGCCGCTGGGCCGGCAGCGGCTCTGCGTGGTGGCCTTCCGGGGGCCCTACGCCGCCGGGGAGGTCCCGCTGGCCAAGCCCCCCGGCCCGGGGACCTACGCCCTCGTCGCCGTCGACCGCAAGGGGACGACGGTGCTGGCCTCGTTCGTCGTCAACGACCTGCCGCTCCGGTTCCGGCACCTCCACTAGCCGTGCCGCCGACCGCTTCCATCTCGGCCAGCAGCGCCGCGGGCCAGCGGCCTCCGCACCAGACGGTGTCGGCGACGATGCCGTCATCGGCTACCACCAGGCGATGGGCCTGGTGGCACTGGTGGGGCACGCCACCCTCGATCCAGGAGAGGGTGAACTCCACGAGTTCGCCGTCCGGGAGCGGGATGCGCCGCAGGTTCTCGAACCGCCCGGGATGGCCGTACCACCGGGCGAACTCCCGGCGGACGGCGGCTCCGCCGTGAACGGCGAAGCGCCAGTTCGGGACGGTGGCGTCGAGGACGGCGTCGTCGGCGAAACACTCCGTCTCCTCGAGGGCGGCGTGCTCGATGGCGTCGATGAAGCGATCGACGGGATTCGTGTCCATGGCAGTGCTCCTTCAGCCCTTGACGTAGGAGAGCTTCTCGGCGACCTTGCCGTCGCGCAGGCGGTAGACGTCCACGCCCCGGACGCTGCCGCCGGCCCAGACGTAGCGCCATCGCTGCACGACCCGGTCCCCGGCGGCGAAGGTCTCCTCCTCCTCGAAGCAGGAACTGGGATCGTCGAAGATCGGCTGCCAGGCCGATCGGAGCGCGCTGCGCCCGACGTGGCGGACGCCGTCCGGCGCCGGGCCGGTGGCGTCGAAGACGCAGTCCTCCGTCACCAGGGACAAAGCCGTCTCGAGATCGTGGTCGGCCCAGGCGGCGCCGAACGCCTTCACGGCCGTGAGCGCGTCCACGGCGTTACCGCTTGGCGTAGTTGCTGGCGCCGAACCAGTCGACGACCACGACCGGTTCGTCGCCGACGACCCAGGCGTCGTGGCCGCTCGGCAGCGAGGTGACGTCCCCCGGACCGGCGATGAACTCGCGGCCGTCGTCCATCCTGACGGCCAGGCGCCCGGCGACGTGGTACTGGAAGTGCGGCGCTTCGCAGCTGTCGGTCCCGGCGATGGGCTTGACGTCGTGCGACCACCGCCAACCGGGCTGGAGGACGAGCCGCCCGATCTCGGCGTCGCCGACCTTGACGATCTCGGCCCGTCCGTTGGGGAACTCACGCACGTCGTCGGCTTCGTCGAAGCGGCGGTGTTCGCTCTGTTGCATGCTGGCCTCCTGTCGTCGGGCCCGAGTGTCGTAACCGTTGTCCCCACCGACGGTAAAGAGGCCACGTTGCGGCTCGATAGCGATCAACTAACAATGGCGGCCGTGGACGACGACCAGGGCGAGGTCCGTGTGCTCGGGCGGTTCGCGGTCCGCCGGGGCGGCCGGGAGATCCCGCCCGGCGCCTTCGGTGGCGGGCTGGTCCGCACCCTCGTCCGCGTCCTCATCACCCGCCGGGGGCAACTCGTTTCCCGGGACCTCCTGATCGAGGCGCTGTGGCCTCGGGGTGCGCCGGCCGACCCCGGAGCCAGCCTCAACGTGCTGGTCAACCGGGCCCGCCGGGCGCTGGGTGAGCCCACGCCGCTCGTCACCGGCACCGGGGGGTACCTGTTCGTCGACGACGACTCGTGGACGGTGGACGCAGAGGCCTTCCGGCGCGGGGTCGAGCGGGGGCGAGCGGCGCTGGCGGCGGGGAACGCCCCTGCCGCCCTGCGGGAGTTCCGGGCCGCGCTCGAGCGATGGGGTGGCGATCCCCTCCCGGAGGACGCGTACGCCGAGTGGGCCCAGGGGTACCGGGCCACGCTCCTCCGGGCCCATCAGGAATGCCTCGAAGGAGCGGCCGCCGCCGCCCTCGGCGGGCCGGGGCCGGGGGAGGCCGTCGCCTTCGCCCAGCAGGCGGTGGTGGCCGAGCCCCTCCGGGAGTCGGCCAACCTGGCGCTCGTGCGGGCGCTGGCCGCCGCCGGAGACCCCGTCGGCGCCCTGGCCGCCTTCGAGGACTTCCGGCGGAGGCTGGCCGACGAGCTCGGCCTCGACCCGTCCAAAGAGGCATTCGACCTGCAGGCCCGCGTCATCCGCCACGAACCGCTCGTCGCCCTCGCCGGCCGCCGCGGGCCGTCGCGGCCCGCAGCGCCGGCGGTCGAGCTGGCCTTCGTCGGCCGGGACGACGAGGTCGAGGCGGTGCTCACCACCCTGGGGCGGGAGCAGACTGGGATCGCGCTCGTCGCCGGGCGGTCGGGAGCGGGCAAGTCGCGGCTCCTGGCCGAAGTAGCCCAGCGGCTGTCGGGGGTTGTCGTGTCGGCCCGGGCGTTCCGGCCGGAGCACGACGAGCCCTGGGGCCTGGCCCGGTCGCTCCTGCGGGAGGCGCTCCTCCTCGACCCGCAGGCGGTGGCCGGGCTGCCGTCCCGGGCGGCCGGCGCCCTGGCCGACATCGTCCCCGACCTCGAGCAGCTCCGGTCCCTGCCCGCCGTGACCATCGATCCCGAGAGCCGGCGGGCCCTGGCCCTCCACGGCGCCGTCCGCCTCCTGTCCAAAGTGGTGCAGGGAGACGGAGCGCTGATGGTCGACGACCTGCAGTGGGCCGACGCCAGCAGCCTGGAGCTGCTCCGGCTGGTCCGGCAGCAGGTCGACGGGCTGCGCCTCATCCTCGCCTACCGCCCCGAGGAGGTGGCGGCCGACAGTCCGGTCTCCGCCTTCCTGGCCGACCCGGAATGGGACCTTGGCGCCTCCACCGTGCACCTCGGCCCGCTCCCCCGCTCGGCCATCGTCCGGATCGTGTCCGACGAGCCCCTGGCCGACCTCATCGCCACCGCCACCGACGGAACCCCGTTCGCGGTCCTGGAGGTCATCCGGGCGATGTGGGAGCGGGGCATGTTGGCCCCGGGCTCGGGCGGGACATGGCGGACCTGCTCGGAGGAGGCGATGCACGTCGCCTCCCAGGCCGCCAGCGCCGGCCAGCAGCGAGCGGTGGAACGCCGGGTGGACCAGCAGCCACCACCTCGCCGGGAGCTCCTTCGGCTCCTGGCCCTGTTGGGACGGGAGGTGCCGGCCCGGGTGCTCGCCGTCGCCGGCGGCGCCGACGAGGCCACGGTGCTCACCAACCTGGATGCGCTGGCCCGCTCCGATCTCGTCCGGCTCGGCAGCCAGGGGTGGGCGGCGGGCCACGACCTCATCGCCGAGACGGTGGCCACCCGGCTCGACCGCAGCCACGCCGCTCGTCTCCACGCCGCCCTGGCCCGCGCCCTGGAGGCCGAGGACGCCGACCCCGCCGAACTCGCCCGGCACCTGGCGGGTGCCGGTGACACTTCGACGGCGGCGCAGGCGTTCGCCCGGGCGGCGGCGCGGCGGCTCGACCGTTTCGCCAACGAGGAGGCGGAGTCCCTGGCCGAGCGGGGCCTCGAGCTCACCCCCTCGCCCCTCGTCCGGGCCGACCTGCTCGAAGCCCGGGCCGAGGCCCGCTCACGACGAGGTGACCGGCGCGGCGCTCGTGCGGACCTCCGGACGGCGTTGAACCTGGTGCAGGAGGGCGGTCGCCGCAGCCGCCTCCTCAGCCGGATGGCCATGCTGGCGTTCGGGGCCGAGGACATGGTCCACGCCGCCGAGCTGGTGGAGGTGGCGCTGGCGGCGGCCGGATCCGACCCGGCGGCACGAGCGCGCGCCCTGGCGGTGGGGGCCGTCACCGACATGAACCTGGAGCGCCCGGAGCGGGCCGGCGTCCGCTCCGAAGAGGCCCTGCGCCTCTTCGAGCAGTCCGGTGACGCCCGGGGCGTCGCCGACATCCTCGACGGCCGGGCGATGGGCCGCTTCCTCGGCGGCGACATCGCCGGTGCGCTCGGAGCCTTCGATCGGGTGGCCCGGCTCTTCGAGGACGCCGGCGACCTGTTGCGGGTCGTCACGCCCCGTTCGACCCGCGGCCACGGTCTCGTCTTCGCCGCCCGTCCCGACCTCGGGCTCCTCGAGACCACGGAGGCGCTCGAGCTGGCCCGGACCCTCGGGCACCCCGAAGGCCAGGCCTACGCCCTCTGGCACCGGGCCGAGGCCCTCTCGGCCCTGGGGCGGCACGACGAGGCCCGGCAGAGCGCCGAGGAGGCACTGGGGATCGCCGAAGCCATCGGCCACCGGGGCTGGACCGCCACTGCCCTGCGGGCCCTCGGGATCGCCTTCGGGGAGGCCGGCCGTCCGGCCGAGGCCGAAGAGGCCTTCCGGCGCTCGTTGGCGATGTCCGAGCACCTGTCGCTCTTCGCCTCGTGGGCCGCGGCCCGCCTCGCCCTCATCCGCCTCGCCGACGGCGACCTGGCCTCCGCCGAGTCGTTCGTCACCCGGGCCCTGGCCGAAGGCCCGCCGCTCGGCCACTACGAGGCCCGCCTCGCCCGCGCCGAACTCGCCTCCGCCCGAGCCGAACCCGAGGCGCCGATGATCGCCCGCGATGCCCTGGCCCGGGCCGAGTCAGGGGGCCACCGGGTGAGCGTCCCCCGCCTGACCCTCCTGGCCCGTCCCCGGGATGACGATCCCCAGAACGCGGCCTCTACCCGTCACGGTTGACGCCCCCGCCGGCCGAAGCGGCGGGTGATCTGCCGGCAGGTCAGGCGGTCGCCCCGGTCGGACGACCGCTCCGGCAGGTTTGGACTTCTGTCGGGGACAGTCCCCGATGAATGTCCAAACCTCTTCGTCGCCGCGTCCGAGATCGCGCCGATCTTCCTCTCCTTCCAGACGAAGTACCCGAAGGAGATCGCCCAGATCATGTTCGGTAGTCTCCCGCCGCATGGACACGTCGATTGAGGGCAACCGGGGGAAGCCGTTCCGGATGGTGGTCGAGGAAGGGAAGGTCCGCGAGTTCGCCCGGGCGGTGAAGTCGTCGAATCCGGCCTACGTGGGCGACGGGCCGCAGGCGACGTCGCCGGCCACGTTCCTGGCCTCGGCGTCGTTCTGGCAGGGCAGCGAGAGCTCCCCCTGGGGCGACGCCCCGCTCAACTGGGAACGGATCCTCCACGGCGAGCAGGAGTTCGTCTTTTCCGGGCCGCCGCCGGCGGCGGGCACGGAGCTGACGGCCGAGGCCCGCATCGACCGGGTCTACGAGAAGGAGGGCAAACGGGGCGGGGCCATGACCTTCGTCGAGCTCGTCACCGAGTACCGGGACGCCTCGGGCGCCGTCGTGGCCGAGTCCCGTTCCACGATCATCGAGACCAGCCAGGCGCCGGGGAGCTGACGACATGGAACTCACCGTCGGGGCCGAGGGCCCGACCTGGGAGGACGGGCCCCTCACCGTGACCGACTTCGTCCGCTACCAGGGCGCCTCGGGGGACATGAACCCCATCCATCACGACACCGGCTTCGCCCAAAAGGCCGGCTTCCCGATGCCGTTCGCGGTGGGGATGCGCCAGGCCGGCGTCCTGGCCAGCTGGGCCGCCGACTGGCTCGGCCCGGCCAACGTCCGCCGCTTCAAGGTCCAGTGGCGCGAGCAGGCCTGGCCGGGCGACGTCCTCACCTACTCCGGTGCCGTCACCGCCCTGCGGGAAGAGGCGGGTCAGCGCCTGGCCGACATCGAGATGACCGTCACCCGCCAGACCGGCGGCACGCACCTCAAGGGCTGGGCCACGTTCGTCGTTCCCGACTAGGGCCGCCGGCCGAGCACGACCCGGAGCCCGACCGGCAGCGTCTCCGCCCCGAACGAGGACTGCACCGTCACGTCGAGTCCAGTCCCGGCGAGGAGGTCCGGAATCCGTGCCGTGTCGATGAGGACGTTGTCGTGGCGTTCGTCATCGCGGCGCCAGGAACCGTCGTCCTGGCGCACGAAGGTCGTCATCTCCCGCACGAAGCGGGCCGGGGTGGGAACCGAGAACCGGGTGACGATGGCCCAGTCGTCCTCGACCCGGCTGTGGTTCGCCGCTCCGAACCGGGCCGTGCCCCACTCGACGTCGCAGAGGTCGAGAGCGAAGAGGCCACCCGGTGGCACCGCCGAAGCGATCGCCAGCAGCGCCCGCTCCACCGCCGCCTCGTCGGCGAGGTAGCTCAGCACATGCCCCACCGACACGATGGCGTCGGCCGGCGGAAGCGGGTCGTCGGGCAAGGCCAGCAGCCGGATCTCCTCGGCGCCGGCGGCGTACGTCCGGGCCAGGTCGACCATGGCCGGCGAGGCATCGGTGGCGATCACGCGATGCCCGGCCTCGACGAGATGGCGGGTGAGCAACCCGCTCCCGCAACCCACCTCCAGGACGAGCCCGCCCCGCTCCCGCACCGGCTCCAGCAACGCCAGGATCCCCGGCGCGCAGGCGTCGGCGTGGGACCCGAACCCCAGATGGTGGACGAGCGCCAGATCCTGCCGGTAGTAGGGCACAGGGACCGGGGACATGGGCCAATGCTGGCACACTTGGCCGCCGACCTCACAGGTCGCTGTCGCCGTTCGTTGACCAGGTGTGGTGATGCAACCGTTCGAAGCGGTGGTGGCCGAGCAGGGCCCGATGGTGATGCGGATCTGCCGGGCCCTCCTCGGGCCGGTGGAGGCCGACGACGCCTGGTCGGAGACGTTCCTGGCGGCACTGCGGGGATACCCGGATCTCCGCCCGGGCAGCAACGTCGCCGGCTGGCTGGCGACGATCGCCCACCACAAGGGGATCGACCAGCTCCGGGCCCGGGCCCGCAGGCCGGAAGCGGCCGGCGACCTGGCCGACCGCCCGGCCGGCGCCGTTGCGGGGCCGGAACCCGCCGACGGTGAGCTGCACGGTGCGCTGGCCGGGCTTCCGGCCAAGCAGCGCTTGGCGGTCATGTACCGGTACCTGGCCGACCTGCCCTACGCCGAGGTGGCGGCGCTGCTGGAGTGCAGCGAAGCCGCCGCCCGGCGCAACGCCTCCGACGGCATCGCCCGCCTCCGTCGCCACTACCGGAAGGACGAGTCATGAACACCGATCGCGAGGTCATCGACGGCCTCACCCTCGCCTGCGACGAGCCGACCGACTACGCCCCGCTGCGGGCCCGTCTCGCCGACCGGGCGGCGGCCGACGGCCTGCTCGACGTCGCCTACCGCACCATGGACAGCCCGGCGGGGACGTTGCTGCTGGCGGCCACACCGGCCGGGCTCGTCCGGGTGGCCTTCGACCGGGAGAACCACGACGACGTCCTCGTGGAGCTGGCCGGCGCCGTCAGCCCCCGGATCCTCCGCTCGCCCCGGGTGGTGGACGACGTCGCCCGGCAGCTCGACGAGTACTTCGCCGGGCGGCGGCGCCGCTTCGACGTCCCCGTCGACCTGCAGCTGGCCAGAGGCTTCCGCCGGGCGGTCCTCGAGCACCTCCGGGAGATCCCCTACGGCGCCACCGAGAGCTACACCGCCGTCGCCCGGGCGGCGGGAAGCCCCCGGGCGGTGCGGGCGGCCGGCAGCGCCTGCGCCACCAACCCCGTCCCGCTGGTCGTCCCCTGCCACCGTGTCGTCCGGAGTGACGGCACCTACGGTCAGTACCGGGGCGGCCCCGAGGTGAAACACGCCCTCCTCACCCTGGAGCGCGCCGGGTGAGGGCCCTCGACCGGCTCGACTGGACGCCCCTCCGGGCCGAACTCGACGAGCTCGGCCTGGTGTCCGCCGGCCGGGTGCTGAGCGGGCCGCAGTGCCGGGCGCTGGCCGCTCTCTACGACGAGGACGGGCGGTTCCGGTCGACCATCGACATGGCCCGCCACCGGTTCGGGGAGGGGGAGTACCGGTACTTCGGCCATCCCCTGCCCGACCTGGTCACCGAGCTGCGGGCCGCCTTCTGGCCCCACCTGCTGCCCATCGCCCGGGACTGGGCCGAGCGCCTCGGCCGCCCCGAAGCCTGGCCCGACGACTTCGGCCAGTGGCTCGAACGGTGCCACCGGGCGGGTCAGGCCCGCCCGACGCCGCTTTTGCTGCGCTACCGGCCCGGTGGATGGAACGCGTTGCACCGCGACCTCTACGGCGATCTCGTCTTCCCGCTCCAGGTGGTCGTCGGCCTCGACGAACCCGGCACCGACTACACCGGGGGCGAGTTCCTGGTGGTGGAGAACCGGATGCGGGCCCAGTCGCGAGCGACCACGGCGGTGGTCGGGCAGGGCGAGGCCGTGATCTTCACCACCCGGGACCGGCCGGTGCGGTCGGCCCGGGGCTGGTCGGCGGCGTCACTGCGGCACGGCGTGAGTGTGGTGCGCTCCGGGCAGCGCCGCACCCTCGGCCTGATCTTCCACGACGCGGCCTAGCCGGGGTTCTCCGCCGGTCACTTCCCGGCGGGCGGGCTCGACTCGTATTCGCCCCTGGTGACGGGGTGGAAGTCGGCCGTGCCACCACTGCAGGGGGCGATGGTCCCCGGATCCCCGAGCCGGACGCCGGAGAACCGCTGCGGGCGGCTCTCGGTGTCGATGGTGACGGCGAAGTCCCGTGCCGCGTCGTTCCGGCCGCCGCTGGCGAAGACGCGGCCGCTGGCCTGGATCAGGCCGTGGGCGTCACGGGTGAGGCAGTGCACCTCTCCGGCGTCGCCGTGGCCCTCCTCGGCGGCATCCGCGCCGCCGAAGCGGACCTGGCCCCACCCGTCCTCGGGGGCGCCGTTGTTGCGGGCGTAGATGCCCAGGCCGTAGCCGCCGCTCGGGCCCTCGCTGGCCGCCGCCCCCCGGATCATGACCTTCGACTGGCCGAACCACCAGTCGTCGGGGCTGGCGCCGGCCGCCGTCGCCCCGACCAGTCCGACCCCCAGCACCGCCGCCACGGCACCGACGCATCCGATCCTCACGACGTTGCGCACTCCGGCCCCCATTCGCCAGTTGTCTGGTCATCTAGTTGTCAGCCCCACAGCCTAGTCGGCTGACGGCGACGTCGAGATCCGACCGTCGGCCAGGAACGACGCATGGAGGTCGGCCACGGTCTCCGCCAGCGGCCGGGGCCGGTAGCCGAGCTCGGCGATCGCCTTCGAGCAGTCGACCACCGGATCGGTCTCGAGGGCGTGGAGCGATTCCGGGGTGAGCAGGAGCCGGCCCGCCCGGCGGGCACCGGCCAGCCGCACCGCCGCCTCCGCCGCCACCTTCACCGGTCGCAGGGGCACCGCCAGCCGGGGCGGGTGGCGCCCGCTCACCTCCGCCGCCAGCCGCCCGAGCTCCGTCACCGTGGCCCGGTGCCCGCCGATGAGGTAGTTCTCGCCCCTTCGCCCCCGCTCGGCGGCGGCCAGCAACGCCGTCGCCACATCTCGGACGTCGACCCAGTCGAAGGCGCCCCTGACGGTCACCGGCATGCGGCCCCGGAACATCGCCAGCAGGACGCGGCCCATGCGTGACGGCTCAGGGTCCACCGGGCCGAACATTCCTGAAGGATTGAGGATCACGGCGTCGAGCCCCCGATCGACGACACGGCGGAGCTCGTCTTCTCCCGCCGCCTTCGACCGGTCGTAGGCCGGAAGGCGAAGATCCGTGGCCCGGAGCCCGGTTTCCCGCACGGGCCCGCCGATCGCACCGACGTCGTAGGCGTGCAGCGAGCTGCAGTGCACCAGGCGCCGCACACCGGCGGCCATCGCCGCTTCCGCCACCCGGCGGACACCGTCGACGTTCACCCGGTGCACCGAGCCGTCGGGGTCGCCGGCAATCGAGATCCGGGCCGCCAGGTGCAGCACGAATTCCGCCCCGGAAAAGGCGCTCCGAAGCGCCGCGGCGTCGAGAACGTCGGCCCGGACGAACTCGACGTCGAGGCCCTTCAGCGCTGCACCCGGACGCAGATCGACGGCCCGCACGGTCTCCGAAGCGGCGAGAAGCGCCCGCACGACATTGGCGCCGAGGTGCCCGGAGGCCCCCGTCACAACGAATCTCACCGTTCGCCTCCGAGAAATTTGAGGTTTTGCGTCAATGGTATGCGTTGTCGGAAAAGGGACTGCGCTGAACTCTGCAAATGACGACTAGCAATTTCAACGGTTCTGCGACAGACTATTGCTGCTGTCCCATAAACGAGAGGGTGTACGTGATGGCTGCGAAGTTCGAAGTCAGCTCCAACGGCAAGGGAGGGTTCCAGTGGATCCTCACCAGCCAGGGCCGAACGCTGGCCCACAGCGAGCCCTACAGCCGTAAGGCGTCCTGTCTCAACGCCATTGATTCCTTGCGGAAGGCCGCGGCCACCGCCACCGTTTCGGACTCGACGGTCGCATCGAGCAACGGCGCAACATCAGGCGCAACGGCGAAGGCGGCGCCCCGCAAGGCCGCCGCCCGCAAGACCACGGCCCGCAAGACCACGGCCCGCAAGGCGGCCACGACCCGCAAGGCCGCGGCGAAGGCTCCGGCGGCGGCCAAGGCCCCCCGCAAGGCGGCGGCGAAGAAGGCGGCTCCGGCCGCGGCCAAGGCCTCGAGGAAGGCTGCCCCGAGGAAGGCGGCGGTGAGGAAGGCCGCTCCGGCCAAGGCCGCCCCCGCCAAGGCGGCGAAGTCGACCGCCAAGCCGGCCAAGGCCGCCGGCAGCCGGAAGCGGGCCCCCCGCAAGGGCTGACGTTTGATTCGGCCGGCCCGTCCGGCGGCATCGTTTTGACGCCGGACGGGTACCGGTACTTCGATCCTCAAGAGCCGTCGAGGTCGTCTTCGTCGATCTCGACGTACCAGACGTCGGCGCAGTCACGGCAGCGGTAGACGACGACGTCGCCCGGCCGCCAGCCCAACTCCGGGGGCTCGAGCGGCATCCGCTGGCACGGCCCGCCGCAGTCCACACAGATGATCGTGTCGGCCACCGGCATGGCCCTACGGTGGCACACACCCCCGCGAATCGGGCAAGCCGCACCCCAACCCGGGGCGCGGACGCCGAAATGTTTCACCAGGCTAATTAACCTGGTAAACTATCGGCATGCGTACCTCGACCTCCGCGGCGCCGGCCGGCCGCGCCGCCGTCCCGGCCCCCGAGATCGCCGCCCGGCTGCGACTCAGCGCCACCCGGCTGGCCCGCCGCCTCCGCCAGGAGTCGGGCGCCGGCCTGTCGCCGAGCCAGCAGTCGGCCCTGTCGGTCATCGCCAACCAGGGGCCGCTGACGCTCGGGGCGCTGGCGGAGCACGAGCGGGTCGCTCCCCCGTCGATCACCAAGGTCGTCTCCAAACTGGAAGCCGACGGCCTGGTCGTCCGTACGCCCGACCCGGCCGACCGCCGGGTCTGCCGGGTGGCCGTCTCCGCCGACGGCGCCGCCCTGCTCGAGGAGTCCCGCCGGCGGAAGACCGCCTGGTTGACGGAGCGCATCAGCGAACTCGACGACAGCGGCCGGCGCCGTCTCGCCGACGCACTCGACGTCCTCGACGCACTCATCTCTTGAAGGGCTGCCCGTGACCCGGATTCGACACGCGACGCATGACACGTTCCGGTCCCTCAGCATCCGGAACTTCCGCCTGTTCTTCGGCGGCCAACTGATCTCCCAGATCGGGAACTGGCTGACGCTCGTCGCCCAGACGCTGCTCGTTTTGAAGCTGACCGACAGCGGCTACGCCCTCGGGGCGCTGGCCGCCGCCCAGTTCGGGCCCGTCCTCCTCTTCGGCGCCTTCGCCGGGCTGGTCGCCGACCGCTCCGACAAGCGCCGGCTGCTGATCACCGTGCAGACGCTGGCCATGCTGCAGTCGTTCGGGCTGGCCGCCCTGGCCTTCATGCACCATCCGCCGGTGCTGGCCCTCTACGCCGTCGCCTTCTGCGGGGGCCTCACGACGGCCTTCGACAACCCCACCCGGCGCTCGTTCGTGGTCGAAATGGTGCCGGAGGAGAGCATCAACAACGCCGTGAGCCTGAACAGCGCGCTGATGACCGGCGCCCGCGTCGTCGGCCCCGCGCTGGCCGGGCTGCTGGTCACCACCGCCGGTTTCGGATGGTGCTTCACGCTCGACGCCGTCAGCTACCTGGCGGTCATCGCCGCCCTGTACCGGATGCACCCCGCCGAGATCCGCCAGGCGCCGGTCACGCCCAAGGGCAAGGGCCAGATCCGGGAGGGCCTCCGCTACGCCCGTAACGTGCCGGAACTGTACGTACCGCTGATCATGATGGCCCTCATCGGGACCCTCGCCTACAACTTCCAGACGGTGCTGCCGCTCTTCGCCACCCGCGACCTCCACGGCAACGACGTGACGTTCACCTGGCTGATGTCGGTGGTCGCCTGCGGTTCACTGCTCGCCGCCCTGGTCACCGCCCGCCGGACCACGATCGACGTCCGCATCGTCAGCCGCAACGCCGGCGTGTTCGGCGTGGCGCTGGCCGCGCTGGCCCTCGTGCCCAATCAGCCGTCGGCCTTCGCCGTGGGCTTCCTCGTCGGCCTGGGCAGCCTCTTGTTCATGACCGCGGCCACGGCCATCACCCAGCTGGCGGCGGCACCGTCGATGCGGGGCCGCGTCCTGGCCTTGCAGGCGATCGTGTTCCTCGGCAGCACGCCGATCGGCGGCCCGATCGTGGGTGCCATCTCCGAGCGCTTCGGGGCCCGCTACGGCATCGCCGTCGGGGCCGTCGCCACCCTGGCGGCGTCGGCCTACGGCCTGTTCGCCGTGCGCCGCAGCCGCCCGCCCGTCGCCGCCCCCGATCTCGCCCCGGTGGTCATGCCCCTGCAGGCCGACCCGTCCGTGGCCCTGCTCGACCCGCTGATCACGCCGAAGGCTTCCTGAGCGCCCCCTCGCCGGCGGTCCGGCCGCCCCCGGCCGTGCTGTTGATGGTCTGGGAGCGCGACTCCTGCTCGATCGCCTGCTCGAACGACAGGGCGTAGGCGTCGTTGAGCATCGTCTTGGTCAGCGACAGCGCCGTCGCCGGGCCGGTGGCGAGGCGCGACGCCCACTCCTCAAGTCGGGCGTCGAGCTCGCCGGCGGGGACGGCGCAGTTGATGAGCCCGAGCCGTTCCGCCTCCCGAGCCGGCACTGGATCGCCGAAGAGCGCCAGCTCCTTGGCTTTCTTGAGGCCCACGATGCGGGGAAGCAGCCAGGCCCCACCGCCGTCGAGCGACAGATTGCGTTTCGTGAACACTTCGCAGAAGGCGGCGTCGGCGGCGGCGATCGTCAGGTCGCAGGCCAGTGCCAGGTTGCAGGCCAGGCCGTAGGCGCCGCCCTCCACCACGCTGATGCTCGGGACGGGCAGCCGATGCAGCCCGATGGCGACGTCACCGACCCGCCGCATGAACGGGATCACGCCGTCGCGGGCGGCGCCGACGGCGAAGGGCAGGTCGATGCCGGCCGAGAAGTAGCCTCCGGCGCCGCGGAGGACGACGACGCGCACGCCGCCGTCCCGCCGGGCCCGGGGCAGCGCCGCCTCGAACCCGTCGAGGACGGCACCGTCGATGGCGTTGCGCTTGTCGGGCCGGTTGATCGTGAGCGTCATCACGCCGGCGGCGACGTCTACCAGCAGTGCCTCTCCCATCCGCCCAATCGACCACACCGGCCGAGCGACCGGCGAATCGGACCGCCGTGACGGGGGGTGCGTTCCTCGACGTGACCGCCTGAGCGCCGGCCCGTGGGGGGCGCCCCCGATGCGCTAGGGGCGCCCCACCACCAGCGGCGCGTGGAGGCCGCACTCGGTCTTGCCCGAGCCGGCCCAGCGGCCCTCCCGGCCCCGGCCGGGCCGGGTGCAGGGTTCGCACCCGATGGAGTCGTAGCCCCGCCCGAGCAGCGGGTTCACGATGACGTCGTGCTCGGCGATGTACTCCGCGACATCGGCGTCGCTCCAGTCGACGATCGGGTTGACCTTGACGAGGCCGTGGCGGGCGTCCCATTCGACGGCCCGGGCCCCGGCCCGGGTGGGCCCGTCGGCACGGCGCAGCCCGGTGACCCAGGCGTCCTTGCCCTCCAGGTAGCGCCTCATCGGCGTCACCTTGCGGGCGGCGCAGCAGGCGTCGCAGCCCACCTCCCCGGACACCGGCGCCCCCGCCTCGGGCCGGAGGTGCACGAGGTTGAGGCCGTAGCGGCGCCGGAGCCGGGCGGCCGTGGCGTAGGTCTCGGCGAAGTGGAACCCGGTGTCGAGGAAGAAGACCTCGACCGCCGGATCGAGGCGGACGGCGAGGTCGACGACCACCGCGTCCTGCATCGAGCAGGCGACGGCGATGCGGGGCGAGTACTCGGCCAGCGCCCAGGCGAGGATCGCCGTGGCCGACCGGCCGTCGAGATCGGGAAGGGCTGGAGCGGCGACGGCCCCTCCGGCGGCGGTGGCGGCGACCGGAGTCACGCCGCGTACCCCGCGCCCTGCGGGGCGGCCGTCCGGGCCACCCGGAGCACGATCCACTCGCCGTTGCCGAGGTGGGGCGGACGGGCACCGCCCAGCTCCACCAGGCCCCGGCGGGCCAGCACGTCCATGGCGCCCTGCAGCGCCAGGCCGTGGGACACGGCCACCACCGTGCCTCGCGGGCCCGTCCGCCACAGGAAGCTCATGAGTGCCGTCGCCACCCGGGTGCCGGCCTCGGCCTGCGTCTCTCCGCCGCCCCGCCGGACGTCCTGGCCGACCGTCCAGGCGGCGTACTCGGCCGGGAACCGCCGGGCGGCCTCGTCGCGCTGCAGGCCTTCCCAGTCGCCCAGGGCCACCTCCCGCAGCTCCCGGTCGGTGGACGGGACCAGCCCGCAGGCGGCGCCGACCATGACGGCGGTCTGGTGGGCCCGCCGCAGGTCGCTGGACACGATCGCCGTTGGCCGCATGGCGGCCAGGAACTCCGCCGCCCGGCGGGCCTGCTCCCAGCCGAAGTCGTCGAGCGGCGGATCGGCCTGGCCCTGGAAGCGGCCCTCGGCATTCCAGTCCGTCCGGCCGTGGCGCACGAGCACGAGTCGCGGGTCGGGGTTCATCGGTGAGCCTCCGGGATCGATTGGAGGAAGTTCCAGATCACCTGCTGGGCGGACGGCGTCGTGGCGTCGCCGGCCTCCCATTCGTGGATGTTGCCCTGGTAGAGGGCGAACTCGACGGGGGCGCCGCTGCTGCACGACGCCCAGCGGGTCGCAGTCAGCGTCCCCTGGGCCGTGGCCTGCCCGCCGCCCTGGCAGCCGTTGGTGGCCAACAGGGCACCCACCTCGCCCTCGGTGCTCCGCTCGACGTAGCCGTTGACCGACTTCGGCGGCTGGTCGGGTGTCAGCGTGAACAGCGGGTCGTTGTCCATGGCCACCTGGGCCCAGGGCAAAACCGGCGGCTTGGCGCAGTCGGACACCGGCATGGCGGCGACGACGGCGACGCCGTCGAAGAGAGTGGGATCGGCGCAGGTGAGCCGGAAGGCCATCTTGCCTCCGTTGCTGAAGCCGATCAGGAACACCCGCTTGTGGTCGGCGTCGGATTGGGTGGCGAGCACCTGGTGGACGACGTCGGTGATGAAGCCGACGTCGTCGACGTTGGCGCTCTGGGCCCCGGCGCAACAGGCGCCGGCGTTCCAGGAGTTCTCGTAGCCGGCGGGGTAGACGAGGATGGCGGGACCGGTCACGGCGGGAAGGCCCGTCCGCTGCTCCTCGAACTCGGGGGTGACGATGCGGCCGTGGAGGAGGACGACCACCGGCAGGGGCGTCTTCGACGTCGCGGCCGGCCGGACGACCAGGTACCGCCGGTTCAGGCTGCCTTCGTCGAGCGACACGCTGGTGCCGGCCCACCCGGCCGGCAGGCCGGGCAGCGATTCCGGTGTGCCGGCCGCCGGTCCCGGCGTCGCGGGCTTGACCGGTGCGGGCTTGACCGGCGCCGGCTTGGCCGGTGCGGGCTTGGCCGGCGGCGCGGTCGTCGAGGAAGACGGGGGCGACGACGAGCCGGTGATCGTGGCCGGCACCGGCGCCACGATGGCCGGCGAGTCCGCGGTCATGTGCCACCCGACGGCCACGCCGACGGAGACGGCGATCACGGCGGCGGCGACCCCGCCTGCGACCGGCACCCAGACCCGCTTTCCGCCCATGTCCCCGGCCTGCCTCAGTACATCATCCGGGGATCGCGGTAGTGCTTGAACTCGATCAGGTTGTTGGACGGGTCGCGCAGCACGAACGTCAGGTGCTCCTCGACCGTGTCCTTGAACCGGGGCTGTACGGTGGCGAAGAACGGGATGTCGCGCGAGACGGCCAGGAACAGCACCCGGTCGAAGTCCTCCCGGTCCCGGAACGTCACACCGAAGTGCCGGGGGTAGAGCGACGCCTGCGGCCCGCAGTGCTCGGGGGGCGACAGGTGGCACACCACCTGATCGCCGAAGAAGTCGAGCGTGATGCGGTCGGCGTAGCGCCGGGCCAGGTGGCAGCCGAGCTTCCCGACGTAGAACTCGACGGCCTCGTCGAGGTCATGCGTGGGGATGGCGAGGTGGAAGACGTCCCGTGACTCACGCATAGATCGACGCCGCCTCGAAGTGCAGGAGCGTGTCGCCCCGCAGGCCGAGCCGCAGCGTCTCGAGGGCGATCACGTCGCCGAGCGAGACGTTGCCGAGATTGACGTTGGGACCGAGCAGGGTGATGAACTGCGTCTGGAGGTCCTTGGTGGGCGCCTCGAACAGCAGCCGGTCGGGGTCGGCCCCGCCGGCCAGGATGGTCTCCACCAGGCCGCCGCGGAGGTGGCCGTCGGGCCGGCAGATACCGCTCTTGCCGCTCTCTCGGGCCTCGGTGATGACGAGGCTGGCCCCGGCGGCGAGGTCTTCGGCGATGCAGTCGACCCATTGGGCCGACGTCATCAGATCCGCCTTGGCCTGGTCCTTGAAGCCGACCTCGCTGCTGACGGCGAACTCGGCGGCGCAGCGCCGGATGTACTCGGCCTTCTCGGCGTTCGACATCGAGATCGTGCCGTTCGAGACCTCGACGATGTCGGCCTTCCAGTGGTGGCAGAACTTGAGGAAGGCGTCGAAGCGGTCCTGGACGACGAACTTCTCGAACAGGGTCCCGCCGAAGCAGAAGCGGATGCCGTGGTCGGCGAGGACGCTGATCTTGCGGTCGAGGTCCTCGGTGACCATGCACGTGCCCCAACCGAACTTCACGATGTCGATGAATTGCGCGCTGCTGGCGACGGCGTCGGCGAACCAGCCCGTGGGGAGGCCGTTGTCGATGACCATCGTCAGGCCGGCGGCGCGGGGTTTGGGCGGCCGGGCGGGCAGGTCGAGCCATTGGGGGTTCATCGGCGTTCTCCTCTGGAAGTGGTTCAGGCTCGGACGGTCTGACGGTGCAGCGGCCTGGTGAGCGCCGCCTGGCGGCGGACGTCGGCCCGGCGGACCTTGCCGGTCGGGCCGCAGGGCAGCGTCTCGGCCACGCTGATGTCGGCCGGTCGCTTGAAGGCGGACAGCGCCCGGCGGCAGCGGTCGTGCAGTTCCTCGGTCAGGCGGGCCCGGCCGGCGGGCGGGACGTCGGCCAGCACGAAGGCGACCGGCTCCTCGCCGACGATCGGGTGGTGCCGGCCGACGACGACGGCGGCGGTCACCCGGGTGTCGCCGAGCAGCACCGCTTCGATCTCGGCCGGGTAGAGCTTCTCGCCGCCCCGGTTGATGACGTCGTCGGACCGGCCGACGAGGTAGAGGAACCCGTCCTCGTCGAAGCGGCCGAGGTCGCCGGTGGTCAGCCAGCCGCCGGGCCGGCGGGCGGGCCGGGCGACGAGGCCCTGCTCGGTGGCGGACCAGTACTGGTCGACGACGTGGGCGCCCCGGATCTCGACGGCGCCGACGGTGTCGGGCCGGACGGGGTGGCCCGTCTCGTCCACGACGCGGACCTCGATGCCGACGCCCCGTCCCACCGATCCCGGACGGCGGTCCCGGGGGTCGAGCGGGTTGGCGGCAATCTGGCTGGCGGCTTCGGTCATGCCGTAGGTCTCGAGCACCGAAAGGCCGGTGCGGCCTTCGAAGCGGCCGAGCGTGCCCGGCGCCAGTGGCGCCGACGCCGAACGGGCGAAGCGGATGCGCTCGGTCACTGCCGCCGGCGGCACGGTCTCGGCGAGGAGGCCGATGATGGCCGGCACGAGGTTGACCCACGTCACGTCGTGGTCGGCGACGGTGGACCAGAAGTGGCGGCGGGAGAACTTGCTGTCGATCACCAGCGTGCTGCCGGCCACCAGCGTCGAGAGCACGCCCACGACGAGGCCGTTGATGTGGAACAGCGGCAGGGGCGAGTAGCCCCGCTCGTCGGCGGTGAGACCGTGGTGGTCGGCGACGGCGGCGGCCGTCCCGAGCAGCTGCGCCTCGGTCAGCGGGATGATCTTGCGGGGCCCCGTCGTGCCCGAGCTGCCCATGATCAGCGCCGCCGGGCCGGGGCTCCGGGTCGGGGCCGGCCAGGGCCGGAACCGGGCCAGCCGCAGCCCGCCGGGTCCGGTCAGCCACACCTGGGCGCCGGCGGTGGCGAGGTCGTCGAGACCGGCCTCGGCGCCGCCGTCGGTCACCACGGCCGAGAGACCGAGGTTGCGGATCTCGACGGCCAGCTCGTCGGCCGGCGCCTGCGGGTTGAGGGGGGCGACGGTCACGCCGGCGGCCAGCGCCGCGATGTGGGCGGTGGCGGCGGCCAGGGGGTCGCCCATCACCACGCCGACCCGGGCCAGGGGCGCCACGCCGAGGGAGTGGCGTTGCGCCGTCCAGTCGGCGGCGGCAACGGCGATCTCGCCCCACGTGACCCGCCGACCGGAGGCGCCTTCGACGAACGCCGTCCGCAGCGGCGTGGTGTCGCGGCGCTCGAGGAGCAGCGTCCGGGCCGAAAGGCCACGCCGTCCGGTGTGGGCAGTTGGTGTCGAACGTGTCTTCATGGTCTTCATGCTCGGAATCCCGTCTGGGAACCTTCTGTGACCTCTCTCAAAGCTTCGTCAGCACTGCAGAGCTCGCTCGGGCGAGCGGGCGCGGCGGGCTCAATCGGCGCAACGGGCGCACTCGGCCGGCGCCGGGGCCGGCCGGTCAGCGGCAGCGACCAGACGGTCTCCCGGGCGACGGCGGCGATGAGGCTGGCGCCGGCGGCCGTGCCCACCATCGCCAGCGCCGTGGCCAGCATCGCCGGCACCTTCTGGCGGTCGTTGCCGAGACCAGCCATGAGCAGCAGCTCCAGCACCAGCGGATGGGCCAGGTACACGGCGAACGACAGGTCGGAGGCCTTCACCATGAACCCCCGGCCGGGGAGACCCCGGGCGACCCAGGCCGTCCCGGCCAGGTACAGGCCGATGAGGGCGGCGATCGAGGTGAGGGCCATGGCCGGCTGGAGGACGGCGGCCGCCACGCGGGGGTCCCGTCCGCCGACCTGGGCCCAGAACACCATTTCGGCGATGAGGGCGGCGACGGCGCCGATCCCGACCATCGTCCGACGCCGCTCGGTCATGAGGCGCTCGACCCGCTCGAGGTGCAGGGCGGCGTAGCAGCCGATCAGGACGTACACGGAATAGGTCGGAAGGAGCTCGTAGGCCCGGGGCCAGAGCTGCCCGACCCAGTTCGTCGGCGCGTGCCCGTACTGCAGCCAGGCGAACCAGGCGGTGTTGAGGGCGCCGACGACGGCGAGGACGGGCCAGGGCCGCGACGCCGTCCGCCGCACGAAGCGCAGGACCAGCGGAAAGACCAGGTACAGCTGCATCGACACCAGCAGGAAGTACAGGTGGTACTCCGAGTTGCCGGTGGCGAGGTCCCACAGGACGGTGTGCCATGACAGATGGAAATGGTCCGGCCCCAGAATGTGGAAAACGGTGTAGATCCCGCTCCAGGCCAGGTAGGGCACGGCGATGAGGGGGAACCGCTTGCGCCAGAAGGTCCAGGCGTTGAGCGGCCGGTCACCGGCGGAGTAGACGAGCACGAAGCCGGTCAGGGCGAAGAAGACCTCCCGGCCGAACTGCAGCAGCATGAGGACGCCGGCCCAGGCCTGGTTGGCGGGCTGCTCGGTGAAGGCGATGGAGTGGACCCCGATCACCGCCGCGAACGTCAGCAGGCGGACGACGTCCACCTGGTAGAGGTGCGGCCGACGGGGCTTGGCGCTGCCGCCGGCGGGCGTCGCCGGGGCCGGCGCCGGCACCGGCGCCGGCGCCTCGGCCGGAGCCGACGGGGGCGCGGGAGCGGCGGCGATCGTCATCGGAGGGACTATCGGGGCCCGACCTCACGATCCGGTGGGACGTTCCTGTCAGTCATCTGTGAATCGATTCGCGGCTTTCACGGCGCGTTGTTCGCCGCCGCCGGCCCGGCGTGCCATACTTAGGCGCCCCTAATATTCAGGGTTAGGACCTATGAACACTTGCCGAGCGGACAGGCTGCTCGACGATCCCCGGGGTCTCCTCGAAGCCGTCCGGAGGTTCGGGGCCGGGGTCGGCACGGGCGAACCGGCCGTGGCCGCCTCGCTGTTCGCCCAAGCCTGGGCGACCTGTGTCGCCCGGTCCGCCCTCGCTCCGCTGGTGGCCGGGCGGCGGGCGCCCGACACGACGGCGGCCAACACCGTGCTCCTCTTCGACAGCCGGCACCGGCCGGTCGGGGCGGCACCGGTCACGCCCCGCTACGCCGCCCGGGCCGGCGACGCGCTGGTCGCCGGCGATCCCTCCGCGGAGCTCGTCCCCGACGACGACGCCGTCTTCGCCTGGGTGAGGGCCCGGCTGTTCGACGGGCACCTCGCTGCCCTCGTCGGGGGCCTTTGGCGTTTGGCCCCCGTCGGCGAACGCCTCCTGTGGGGCAACGTGGCGGCGGCGGTCGCCGGCGGGTTCGCCGCCCTGTCGGCCCGCCCCGACGTGGCGACGACGGCCGGCCCCGACCGGCTCCTGGCCGACGCGGCGCGCCTGCTGGACCAGCCGGGCTCACCGACCGAGGGCCTGGCGGCGCTGTTCCCGGTCACCCACGCCGGCGTGACGCGGCTCTTCGTGCGCCGCCAGACCTGCTGTCTGCGCTACCGCCTGCCCGGCGCTCCCCCGACCTGCCTCTCCTGCCGCCTGCTCCCCGAGCCCGACCGCCAGCTCCGCATCCGCCGGCGCTTCCCGCCGCCCTCCCCCGTGCCGTACGCTCCGCCCGATCCGCAGGGCCTGTCACGGCAAAGGAGGCCAGATGATCGGCGTGGTCGTCACCTTCGACTACAACGGCGACTTCGACCGGTCGCGCGTCGAGGCGGTCGCCCCCTGACGACGATCTTCCAATTCGGCGTTCCTGACGAACACCTGTCGTTCCTCAGGAACGCTGGTTGGGGGAGCGGACGGGTAGGCCGGGCCCGGCGCGCCGAGGAAGAGGCGGCGGGGGTGCGGGTGGCGGAGGAAGTCGTGGTGGGAGATCGACCAGCCGTAGGCACCGGCGTGGTGGAACCAGAGGAGGTCGCCGGCCCGGAGCTCGGCGACGGGGACGTCGCGGGCGAGGATGTCCTTCGGTGAGCACAGTTCGCCGGCCACGGTGACCCGCCCGCCCCGGACGCCGGGGCGGGCGAAGGGGTAGCGCCATTCGTCGACGGGGATCACCGTGAACGGGTGGCTGTGGCCCCAGGAGGCGGGCAGCCGGAAGTGGTGCGTGCCGCCCCGGACGACGGCGAAGCAGCGCCCGTGGTTGGTCTTCACGTCGAGGACCTCGACCACGTAGGCGCCGAACGGCGCGGCCAGGTACCGGCCGCATTCGAACCGGAGCCGGACGGAGGGGCGACCGAGGGCCCGGCAGAATCCGGCCCAGTCGAAGGGCCGCTCGATGGCGGCGTAGTCGACGCCGATGCCGCCGCCGGCGTTCACGACGCCGACCGGAAGCCCAACGCCGGCCGCCCAGCCGGCGGCCCGCTCCATGTAGCCGGCGACGAGGGAGGCGTGGGCGGCGGCGTCGTGGTGGTTGGAGAGGCAGTGGAAGTGGAAGCCGGCGAAGCGCAGATGCGGGCCGGAACGCAGCGCCTCGAGGGCGGCGGGGACGTCGCGCTCGTCGATCCCGAACGGCGTCGGCTGGCCGGCCATGGCCAGTGTCGCCACCGGCAGCGGGCCGGCGAGGTTGACCCGCAGGGCGACGGGCAGCGTCACTCCGAGCCTGGCGGCGACGTACTCGGCCCGGCGCAGCTCGTGGAGGCTCTCGACGTGGACGGCCACCACCGCGCCGTCCCCGGCGGCGGCGGCCAGAACGGCGTCGGTCTTGCCCGGCCCGCCGACGACGACGGGCGCCTCGGGGGCCGCCGCCCGCACGAGGTCGAGCTCGCCGGCGGAGCCGACGTCGAAGCCGGCCACGATCCCGGCCAGCGCGGCGAGGATCGGCGCTTCGGCGTTGGCCTTGACGGCGTAGAACAGCTCGCACCCCAGGGGGAGCTCCGCCACGGCGGCGGCGGCGTGGGCCCGGAGGCCGTCGAGGTCGTAGACGTAGGCGCACACCGGCTCGTCACCGCCCGCCCGCAGGCGGGCGACGAGCGGTTCGTCACCGCCCGCCCGCAGGCGGGCGACGAGCGGTTCGTCAATCCGCATCGACGAGGGCCAGCGGGTTGCGCACCGCCTGCGTGCGCGCTTTCGTGTCGGGCCGCAGCCGGCGGGTCGTGAGCTGCTCGACCGACACCACCGGGTGGAGGACGTCGAAGCGGGCGGCCCGACCCGCCAGGTGCGGGAAGCGGCGCCGGTGCTGCTCGACGACCGTCCGGGCCAGCGCCCAGAACCGCTCCTCGGCCAGATCGAACCAGTCCTCGAGGAACATGGCCAGCTCGGCCAGGTTCACGAAGCACAGGCAGTCGACGGCGAAGTCCCGCACCTCGTCGTCGCTCTCCGCCTCGAGGTAGGAGTTGCCATTGACGGCCAGGTGCTCCGCCGGTGGCGGCCGCAGCGCTGGCCGGCGGGCGGGGTCGGCCAGCCCGGCGACCGAGAACCGGATGCCGTCGTGGAAGTCGCGCAGGCCCAGCCGGAGGGGGCGCCCGCCGTCATGGATCAGGATCAGGTTCTGGGCGTGGGCCTCGAGCGCGATGCCGTGGGCCACCAGGAAATGCACGACCGGAGGGACCGTCACCTCCAAAAGCCGCCGGGCCCAGGCTTCGACGCCCTGCTCCTTCACCCAGCGGGCGACGAACGGCTCGCCCGTGGCGTCGACGTGGGTCAGGGCGGTGAACGGCGCCGCCCGCTCCCCCGGCCCCAGACGGGGGCCGAGGCTGTCGCGCCAGATGGCCGACAGCTCCGGGGAGTGGGCGACGCCGATCCGCTCGCCGAGCAGCACCGGCCGCAGTTCCCGGGCGAGGTAGGGGTCGCCGGCCGCGATCCGCTCCAGCCAGCCGGTGATCAGCGGGGCGTTGGCCACGGTGTAGGGGGCGAGGGTCCGGGCGGTCGACGTGTTGACGATCGACAGCGCCAGCTTCAGCGTCGGCCGCTCCGGGCGGGAAACGTTGGCCAGCGACCGGATCGACTGCTGGGCCCGGTAGTCGTCGTCGCCGCGCCCGAGCTCGACCAGCGATCCCTCGGCCCGCAGCGGCGCCCACGTCGTCGAGCCGTGCCGGCGCCACTGCCAGGGGTGGACGGGCACGACCACCCGCCCGTCGACCGTCTCGGCCGAAAGCGCGGCACCGGTCGTGCTGCATTCGACCAGCGAGGACCGCACCCCCACCCAGACCGGCCGCAGCCGCCGGCCGAACTCCGGCCCGAACTCGGCGTTGTCGGCGGCGTCGAACCCGAGCCGGGACTTGTAGGACGGGTGGTAGCGGTGGCCGTCGACGACCAGCGACTCCAGCTCGTCGTCGGAGGCAACCGCGGCGCAACGGTGCGCGACGCGCCAGTGACGGCGGGCCTGCGTGTCGTTGGCCACCGTCCGCTCGAGCTCGGTGGCGAAGGCCCGACAGCGGTCCGGGTCGGCGGCCAGCACGCCCCGGCGGAGCAGGTCCTCCAGCACGGCGGCCGGCGACGTCTCGCCGATCGGTTCGACCCGGACCCGGTCGAAGCTGAACCGCCGTCCGACCCGCCAGCGGCAGCCGGGCACCTCGGCCGGGATGGCCCCTTCATAGACGAGCGACTCGACGAGCTGGCGCAGGACGCGCCGCTCCACCTCCGGCCACCCTCCCTGGGTCACGGCCGGGAGCCGGCGGCGGGCCGCAGCGGGTTCGCCAGCCCCACCCAGCTCGGCCGTTCGCCGTGGCCCTCGAGGACGCTCGTGAGGTTGGCCTTGGCCGGCAGCCGCCGCCCGTCGAGCAGCCGGCGCAGCGGCACCGCGGCCGGATCGGCGCCGTGGCGGACGGCCTCGTCGGCGAGGACGCCGGCCGCCACCCCCCACAGCGTCTGCTCGGTCGGGCCGACGTGCTCGGCCAGCGTGGCGATCAGCTGGCCGAGATGGTTCACGAGGACGTAGTAGCCGAAGCGGCGCCACACCTCGGCCTCGCCGTAGAGGGCGGGGCTGCCGGCGGCGATCAGCGCACCGAAGCGGTTGCCGGCCCGGGGATGGTCGGCGTTGAGGGCCGCGCCCTCGAGGTCGCGCACCAAAAAGCGGGCCGGCCAGCCGTCGTCCAGGGCCACCAGCGAGTTCTGCGTGTGGGCCTCGAGCGCCACCCCGTGGCGGACGAGGAGCCGGCACAGCGGCCGCACCGCCAGCTGCACGTAGCGCTCCAGCCACGCCCGCCCGTCGTCCTCGCCCCGGCCGCGGCGCTGCACGGCCCGGACGACCGGCGGCACGCCGTCGACCGGGTCGGGCTCGAGGAGGGCGGCCACCACCATCGGCGACGCCGCCCCGGCCACCGGCGGGCCTTCCCGGTAGACGACGCCAGTGGCGGCGGCGAGGCGCTCATCGCCCGGCACCCGGACGTGGCGGTAGCCGAGTTCGAGCAGGACGCCGAAGCCGCCCGGCGGCCCGTCGAGCGCGGCGTCGAGGTCGCCGAGGGCGGCGAGGACGCCGGCGGCGTCCAGGCTGCGCCGCAGTTGCTCGACGGCGTTGTCCCGCACGAAGTTGGTGATCCGCACCGACAGCGCCAGCTTCAGCTGCCGGCCCGAGGCCGGGTCCCACACCGTCCGGACCGAGGCGGTCGGATGGACGGGCGGCCCGAGCGGCCCGAGGTCGACGACGCGGCCGGCGCCGGCGAGCCCGGCCAGCGGTGCTCCCGCCCCGCAGAGCAGGTGCTCGGCCTGCCAGGGGTGGCAGGGCAGCAGCGGCCAGGCGGCCCGCACCGGCCCGAGCCGGGCGGCGGCGGCGTCGCCGAGGGCCGGTGGCGGGTCGAGCGACCGCACCGTCGGTAGCCGCTCCTCGGCCAGCAGCGCCGGATCGACGGCCAGCCAGTGGAGGGGGAACGACGCGCCGACCTCGGGGGCGTAGCGCTCGGCGTCGGCTTCGCCGAACCCGGGCGATGCCTTGGCCGCCGGATGGAGCGGGTGGCCGAGGCGCAGCCCCTGCTCGGCGGCCAGGAACGGGTTCGGCGCGTGCCACGGATCGACGGTGCCGGTGAGCGGCAGCCGTTCCAGGAAGAGCCGCGTCTTGGCCGCGCCGTCGGCGACGAGATCGCCGAAGGCGGCCGCGGCGTCGTCGCCGGCGGCGAGCTCGGCGCTCACCAGCCGGGCCAGATCGGCGGACGACAACGCTTCGCCCGTCCGCAGCGTGAACCCCGGCCGGAAGCGGTGGTGGCCGAACGGCGAGTCGTAGGCCAACGATCCGACCACGGCCCGGCGGGTACGGGCGAAGGGGATCGTGACCGTCGAGCCGACCCGAACCGCTTCGACGCCCGACTCCCGCAGGAAGCAGTTGACGAGCCGTTCGGCGACGGCGTGCTCGGCCACCTCGGCCGCCCGGTCGTCGCCGGCCAGGAAGGGGTTGCCGGCCCGGCCGGTGCCGCTCGGCATGCTGCCGCCGCCGGTGCCCACCCGGGCCAGCAGCGGGCCGAGGATGAGCTTCGTCGGCCACCCGGCGGCGCGGAACAGCTGCCGCTCGGTGACCTCGGCCGCCTCGGGGGGGAGATCGACCCCGGCCCGGGCGGCCCGCACGACATCGGCCAGCCGGCGCCACACCTCGCCTTCGGCGACGCCGTAGGCGGTCACCAGGGCCCGGCCGATCGCCTGCAGGGAGACCTCGAGCGCCAGCGTCTGGAACCAGCCGAGCAGCTCCTCGGGGCTGGCCGCCCACAGGCTGTTGGGCGTGCCGGGCTTCACGTCATAGCCCGGGTCGGGGAGGCCGGCGGCGGCCAGCCACGGCCGGTGGAGGCGGACGGTGTCGTGGTCCCGCAGCACCACTCCCTCCACCCGGCCGCGGCGGCACCGGAGCACGGCGTTCTGGCCGTGGAGCTCGGGCAGGAACCCGGCGCCGAAGCAGGCGAGGGCGATCTCGCTCACGACGCGGGCGACGTCGTCGAACACCGCCAGGGCGGCGTCGGGCGAGGCGGGGTCCTCGCCCCGGTCGGCCCCCAGCCGGGCGAGGCCGGGGGCGGTGCCGTCGGGCAGGACGACGCCGAGGGCGCCGAGCGGCACGAGGTTCACGGGGTCAAGGCCGGGACCGGCTTCGTCGGGCCAGACCCGCAGGAGGCAGCCGAGGTGGCCAGGCTTGTCGTCGTAGGGGGCCGCTCCCGGAGCCCGGAAGGCCCACCAGGCCCGCTCGTCGCAGACGCCGAGCCGCCCTCGCAAGGCCGGAAGACGGGCGGCGGCCGCCTCCAGCAGCGTCTGCGCCCGGGCGGCGTTGGCCAGGTAGCGAGGGGGCAGCAGGCGCAGCGCCCCCAGGGTGGCGATGCCGACGGGCAGCTTGACGTGGACGGGCGCCGGCTGGCCTGCCGGCGCCAGCGTCCGGGTCGACGCCGTGGGCCGGAACGCCCCGAGCCCGGCGGCCACCGGCACGCAGACCCCACTGCGCCACTCGGGGGCGTACAGGTCGGTGAGGACGTGGGCGTGCTGCCAGGGATGCACCGGCAGGACGACGTGGTCGGGACCGGCGACGCCGGCGCCGGCCATGGCGGCGTGCAGCGCCGCCCGGTCATCGGCGGCGAGCAGGACGTCGGCCGGCGACGGCTCCTTGTCGGGAAGCGGAGCGAAGCCCGTCCCGCCGGCCTCGGCCCCGGGCCCGGCGCCACGACCGGCCCGGGCCAGCACGAGGACGTCCGCCAGGCGGTCGGCGGTGCCGCAAGCGAGGTGGTCGCGCCGCACGGCGATCCAGTCGAGCCCGAAGGGCCGCTCGCCGGCCGGCGAGTACCGCCGGTGCCTCGGCTGGTCCCACCCGATCCGGGCCCGGCCGGTGGGATGGAACGGCCGGTCGCACACGGCCGTCAGCGCCTCCCAGTCGAGCAACCCGGGCCGGGCCGCAACACGGACGCGCCCCCAGCCCGCCTCGGCCCGCAGCAGCGAGGCGCCGTGGACCACGGCGAGGTCCAGCCCGGCCAGCACCTCGTCGAGGTTCGCCGGCCGGGCCTCCGCCAGCCGGTCGGCCAGGAGCGCCAGCAGTTCCCGGGGGCTGAGCGGCACCGGCCCGCCGCCGTCGTCACCCCCGCCGCCGAGGAGCAGCACCGGCGGACGGCTCAGCCGGTAGGGCTGCAACGCCGCCGCCGGCCGGGCCCGGAACACCACCGCCTCCGGCCCGAGCCCCACCTGGACGTGGCGCTCGTCGCCGTCGAGCGGCAGATAGAGGGCGCCGGCCACGGAGCCGATGCGGCCCCGGGAGCGGAACCCGAAGAGGTCTTCGGCGATGATCCCGTCCACCAGCGACCGCAGGACGTCGGCCTCGGTGTCGCGCCGGCCGTCGTCCGGCGCCGGCGCCAGGGACCTCAACGGGGAAGCCATGTCCCGATCTTGGCCGCTCGGGCCCGGTCATAGACGGCATTTGCGCAGGCGACGTCGATCACCGCCATCCCCATGGGGTTGAGGAGGATCACCTCGTCGTCGTGCTCCCGGCCCGGACGGCGGCCGATCACGATCTCGCCGAGCTCGGCGTGGAGCCGGTCCCGGGAGAACGATCCCTCGGTCGTGAGCTGGTGGATGACCTTGCCCTCCCGGTTGCACTGGTCCCAGTCGTCGACGACGACCTTGTCCGCCGAGAGGAAGACGTCCTTGGCGGCGTCCATGATCGAGACGTTGGCCAGCAGCGTCCCCGGGCGGAGCCAGGCGGCCGGGAGCCAGGGCCGGTCGGCGACGGTGGCGGTCACGACGACGTCGCCGGCCCGCACCGCCGATTCGGCGTCGGCGGCGATGTGCACCTCGACCTTGGGCCGGCCGGCGCCGAGCTCGGCGGCCAGCGCCACGGCGGCCGGCGGGTCGAGATCGAAGAGCCACACCGTCCTCACCGATGGGAACTGCTCGAGCAGGGTCAGCACCTGCCGGCGGCCGATGGGGCCGCAGCCGACGCAGGTCAGCGTGGTGAAGCCCGTCCGGGCGAGGTGGCGGGCGGCGACCGCCGTGACGGCGGCGGTGCGGGCGGCGCTGATCAGCCCGCCCTCCATGATCGCCACCGGGCGGTGCGTGTCGGGATCGTTGAGGACGATGACCGCGCTGGCCCGTTCGAGGCCGTGGCGGGAGGGGTTGTCGTGCCGGGAGCCCACCCACTTGAGACCGGCGGCGGGGCGGTCTCCGCCGACGTAGGCCGGCATGGCGATGATGCGGTCGGCGATGTGCCCGTCCGGCCGCCAGCGGAGATAGGGCTTGAGCGGCTGCACCGTCTGGCCCCGGGCGTGGAGGGCGAACGCCTCGGCCACGGTGGCGACGAAGAGATCGGAGCCGGGTCCGGCGGCGGCGACGACGTCGGCCCGGCTGAGGTACAGCAGTCGATCGGAGGGGCTCACGGCGCGACCGTGATGGCGTCCGGCACCGGCAGGCGGGCGACCCAGTCGTCGTCGTAGACCTGGTCGAGGTAGCGGTCGCCCCGGTCGGGAAGGACGGTGACGACCTGCCACCCGGGCGGCCAGGCCGGCCGCAGCCGCTCGATGGCCGCCACCACCGCCCCCGACGACCCTCCGGCCAGGATCCCCTCCGACAGGGCCAGGGCCCGGCAGCCGGCTACGGCGTCGCGGTCGGAGACCCAGACGACCTCGTCGATCTCTCCGGGACCGAGCAGCTCCGACCGCCGGCCGGCCCCGAGCCCGGGCACGTGCCGGGGCCCGGCCCGCCCGCCGAAGACGACCGACCCGACGGCGTCGACGGCCACGACGTGGAGGCCGGGGAACGACGTCCGCAGCCGGCGGGCCAGTCCGAGGATCGTCCCGGTGGTGCTGACCGGCACGACCAGGCAGTCGAGCGGCCGGTCGAGGTCGGCCAGGATCTCGGCCGCGGTGCCGTGGTAGTGGGCCTGCCAGTTGCGCTCGTTGGCGTACTGGTTGACCCACACGCTCCCCGGCCGTTCCCGGCACAGGGCGGCCACCCGGCGCAGGCGGGCGCCCAGGTGGCAGCCGTGCTCGTCGGCGTCGGTCACCAGCTCCACCTGGGCGCCGAGGTGGACGAGGATCCGCAGGTTGGCCGGCGTGGTCTTCGGGTCGACGACGCAGGTGAACTCGAGGCCGTGGACCCGGGCGGCGGTGGCCAGGGCGATGCCGAAGTTGCCCGACGAGCTCTCGATCAGGTGGCTCGACGGCGTGATCGTCCCGTCGGCCAGGCCCCGCTCGACGATGTAGGCCGCCGAGCGGTCCTTCATGCTGCCGCTCGGGTTCATGAGCTCGAGCTTGGCGATGACGGTGGCCCCCGGGGCCGGGAACTGCCGGCGGAGCTCGACCAGCGGCGTCCGGCCGACGCACGCCGCCACAGAGGTGTAAAGCATTCCTTACCTTTCGAGATAGGCTGCCCGAATTTAGCCTGCTCTCGAACCGGAAGAACGGTTGCCTCTTCACGCCCTCCGGGCCGCGGCGACCAGCGCGGCGGCCATGAAGGCCTCGGTGTCGGCGGCGGGCTGGGGCCGGGCGATGTAGAACCCCTGCACCAGCGGGCAGCCGAGCGCCTCGAGCCGGGACATCTGGTCGGCGTTCTCCACGCCTTCGGCGACGACGTCGATGCCGATGGCGGCGGCGAGGCGGATCACCGACCGGACGATCTCGCTGTCGACCCGCTCGTCGAGCCCGGCCACGAAGCTGCGGTCGATCTTGACGTAGTCGATCGGGAAGCGCTTCAGGTAGCTGAGCGAGGAGTAGCCCGTCCCGAAGTCGTCGACGCTGACCCGCACGCCGAGGGCCTTCAGCCGGTTGAGGGTCGAGGTGGCCGCTTCGACGTCCTCGACCATCACGCCCTCGGTGACCTCCAGGCACAACGAGGCGGCGTCGAGCCCGCTGCGCTCGAGGGCGGCGGCGACCTGCCGGTCGAGATCGGCCTGGCGGAACTGCCGGGGCGAGAGGTTCACCGAGACGACGAGCCGATTGAGGCCGGGATGGGCCCGGCGCCATTCACCGGCCTGCCGGCAGGCCTCTTCCAGCACGAACCGGCCGAGGGGCAGGATGAGGCCGGTCTCCTCGGCGAGGGGCACGAACTCGGCCGGGGAGACGAGGCCCCGGACCGGATGCCGCCAGCGCACCAGGGCCTCGACGCCGACGACGGCCTGGCTCGTCGTGCGCACCACCGGCTGGTAGTGCACCTCGAGCTCACCGTCGGCCAGCGCCCGGCGCAGGTCGAGCTCGAGGTCGAGCCGGGGCAGGCCTCCACTCTCGAGATCATGGCGGAACACCTCGAAGCACCCGCCGCCCCGGGCCTTGGCCCGGTACATGGCCACGTCGCCCTCCCGGACGCACTCCTCCGGGCCCAGATGCGTGCCGTCGCCGATGACCACCCCGGCCGAGGCGGTGACCACGAGTTCCCGTTCGTCGAGCGGGAACGGGTCCCTCAGGCTGTCGAGGATCCGCTCCACGATGCCGACCGCCTCGGTCTCGTGGCCGAGGTCCTCGAGGAGGACCACGAACTCGTCGCCCCCGAAGCGGGCCAGCGTGTCGCCGCTCCGGAGGGCGCCCCGGAAGCGCCGGCTGACCTGCCGGAGGAGGTCGTCGCCGGCGGCGTGGCCCAGGCTGTCGTTGACGACCTTGAACCGGTCGAGGTCGATGAACACCATGGCGTAGTGGGTGGCGGTGCGCGCCATGCGCTCCTGGGCGTGGCGCAGCCGGTCGAGGAAGAGCGCCCGGTTCGGCAGGTCGGTGACCGGGTCGTGGAACGCCTGGTGGGCGAGGCGCTCCTGGAAGCGGGCGTTGGCCAGCGCCGTGGCCGCCACCGAGGTGAGGGCCTGGAGCATGAACCGGTCCTGGTCGTCGAGGACGGCGCCGTCGGCCGGCGTCACCTCGATGTCGGTCGTCTCGTCGAGCGCCACCCGGAGCCCGCCCGGGTCCGGCTGGCCGCCGGCGGCCACCAGTCGGGCGGTGCGGGTCGGGATCAGCTCGTAGGCGGCCCGGATGAGCTCGTGGCGGACCGTCTCCGAGTCGACCGTGGCCCGGATGGCGGTGCTGGCTTGGTAGAGCCGTTCCATCTGCCGGCGCTCGCGGTACTGGCGGAAGGCCCGGCGGTAGGCGAACTGCAGCATGGCGATGGGGACGATGGCGCTGGCGAGGACCCAGGCGCGATGTTCGATGGCGGCGGTGATGAGGACGCCGAGCGACAGCGCGCTCCCCCAGGTCGCCAGCCGCACGCCGACGCCGTCCCGCAAGGTGGCGGAGAACGATGTGTTCTGACCCTGATATTGCAGAGAGGTCCGGGCTGGGGGTCGTGAGGGCTGGGTGGGGTCTGTTGAGGGAGGTTGTGGGCGGCGGGCGCAGTTGGGTGGTGGTCTTGATGGGCATCCAGGGC
>Ga0070741_10003775_pt1 | contig 36637 bp, 46 predicted proteins | sample Coa_R1_4_FD_66440 | JGI IMG/M metagenome (GOLD analysis project Ga0070741, IMG submission 66440) | Surface soil microbial communities from Centralia Pennsylvania, which are recovering from an underground coalmine fire - Coalmine... | ecosystem: Environmental > Terrestrial > Soil > Unclassified ... | reverse complement strand
ATCGAGTTCTGTCTGTCCATCTCGCGCGGGGAGATTAGGCACGGCTCCGAATGTGTATTGTGGATGGCCGACCGACTGACCTCAGTAAGCTAATTTACTTGGCGTGACGGGATACTTACCTTTGGGGCGAACTGCGATCTGATCTTCGGCGATCCGACCAGTCCCGCTTGCGAAGTCCTTGTGTCAGCGGCTGTACAGTGCTCAGTTATGGGCTCCCTTGCAGCTTTTGGCGGGTTCCCAGTTCACATCGGTGCGCCAGTAACCACCTGGGCATACTGGAGTGGGACGACCACATCGTTTCTCGACGGCTTCCGTTGTAACACCCTGGAATATTGTTCCAATCCGCCGCCGAAGTGTCCTGCATTCGGTGTCTGGATCAACCAGAGAGGTCTAACGCAAGCGCAGAGGGACGGGACCTGTCGGACTCACAGCCCGTGGAAAGAAGTGCAGTTTTCGGTCGATTTCCCCGGCTTTAGTCTTTGCACGGGCGCACTGGGCCAGCTGGCGCCTTGGTTGAGCCAAGCCATCCCCACTTATGGTACGGTTACGACGCCGCAGCCATGCGACAAGTGAAGAGGGTACTCAGATGTGGCATAGAATTTCGAGACGCACGCTCATGAAAATCACGTTCGCAATCGTCGTGCTTTTGGCGTTGGGCGCTTGGCGGGAGATGCGCAAGGGCATCACGGAAGCGCAAACCAAGGAAGAGGTTGAACGTTGGGAGAAACGGCAGCAGCATCAGCCGCCGCCAGAAACACCAAAACCATAATTGTTCGGCGCTTCGAGACCATTCTTCCCCCGCCGAAGCGCCGCTCTTCTCGCTAGCTGACGGGCCAAAGCGCGAGCGCCCGGACAAGATTCGCCGGGCTCGATCTTGACCCAGAACTCGGCCGAATCTTCTTCGTCGTCGCGGATCTCCGCCGACCAGATCATTGATCACTTCCCATTGCCGGATTTTGCCAAGAGTTCGGACTTCTGCGCGCTGCCCGCGCTCGACCCGAAATAGTAGGTGATCACCGAAACCCAGGCCGTGCCTAGCGTGCCAATCATGATGTTGGCCAGATCGCGTGACTGATCATTCACGCCTTTGACGAAGGCGAGAAATAGCACGCCGAAAAAACCCAGCGTCACAAAGATGCTGAGATAAGCAGGCAGACGGTCGCGCAGAGTGATCTCACGCTGACGCGCATCGGCCCGATCAGCAGCCGCGATCTGGGCGAGCTCTTCGACATTCTGAAAGCCCAGCGCCGCCATCTTGGCTTCGATTTCTTTGTCGGCCAACTGGAACTGCATCAGTTGTTCCGGAGTGGCGCCCGCGACTGCTGCGGCGATTGCATCAGGATGGGCTTCCACCTTGTTGCCCGTGATGCCGCTAATTGTCTGCGCTGCCAAGCCGACCAGTGCCGGCACATTGCCCGTAGCGGCCGCACTGATCCATGGTGCCGCCTTTCGCATGAAGCCTAGAATGTCTGCCATTGTGATTCCTCGGTGTGATTTGCCTACCAAAACAGAACCGAGGACTTGCGAGTAGTTACGAAAGTCGCTGATCGTCCGAGACGAAAGGCGGCAACCAATCGCCGCCCATCAAGTCGTAGATGGCCAGCACTTTAGTGGCGCGGGCAGGGTCGGTTGACCAGGTGAGCGAAACTTCATTGATGTAAGTGACGGCGGAAGCCGCGCGCAGAGCATTCGCATAATGAAGGTAAGTGTCCGCCAGTCGCTTCAGCGTCGCCATGCGATCTTCGAAGCAGGTTTGCCAGTTTGGGTAGCTGACCCAGTCGGCCGTGACGACGACCCATTGGCCCTTCAGGAACTCGCGAGTGGGCAAGCTGTGTGTCCCATAGATCGGGTGTTTGTGCTGCTTCATCCCGAAGAGATTGTTGTCTTTTTGCGCCAGTAGCGAACGGCCGTAATTTGACTCGAGTGCCGCTTCGCAGGCGGCCATTTCGGGGAAGATATGCCCAGCCTCGCGCGCAGCGGCACACGCGGCCTGCAGAAATTGCTTTTGTAGGGTTGTCATGAGAGAAGCCTTTCAGGCCCAGATGCGATGTGCTCGAAACATTCGATCGGTCGTGTAGGGGTGATCGGGGCAGGATAGATGCGCGGTGATGATGTCATTCGACGGGGCGGGCCAAGCACACGAGCGGCTGCCGCGGTTCATGAAGCGCCGGGTGTCGTCAAAGTAACGTAGCTTCACATCGAGATGCCGGCCGAGAATGTTGCCCGTCCACAGATCTTCGGTGTAAGGCGTGATCTCGTCGCGCCAGACGCCCAGCACGGGCGCATCGAGCAGCAGCGTGTAAGCGCGCTTCGACAGCCAGTAACCCGGGCCGCCGCTGGCATAGTTCTGCGCCCGCTGATGCGTGACTTCGTTGGTCGATGGATCGCCGCGGAAGTCGCCGTAATAATCATGCTCGGTGAAGCCGCACGTCATCAGGCGATCGAGACGCACGTAAGTGTCAGGGAAGCAGCGGAAGACGAAGTCGTAACCGTGCTCAGCGGCCCAGCGCAGCGACGAGCGCGTCTTGTAGGTCAGATGTCCATAGTCGTCGGGAACGTCGGCCAGAAAGACGGAGTCAGGGTTGAGTTCGGCCGATTGTGCGCCCTGCCCATGTCCCATGAAGAAGCGATATTGCAATCCGGGAAAGTGCACGATGTCGGGCAGCCATGTCTCCCGCATGGCGTTATTGTTCCCGTTCTTCTCGAAATCGTAGCAGCTGGAGATGGCGATCAGGTATTTCACAGTTCGATGACGCCGATGCCTGCCCAGTGCAGGTGCCGGTTAAATTCGCGCTTGTTGCCGCCGAGTTCCGCCCAGAGCTGCTGCGGGCCGAGATGCTGAATGTCATGGAAAGCGATCAGGCCGCCAGGTGTAGTGACAAATTCCCGATACATTTCGAAATCTTGTTTCACGCCTTCGTAAGAGTGATCGCCATCGATGAAGAGCAGGTCGAGGGTTTGGCTGCCAAGTAGATCGCGGACACGCTGCTGCATCGCCAGGTCATGCGAGTCGCCGGTTAGCAGACGGACGTTCGGCGCCCAACTCAGCATCTTCTGATTGCGCTCGGCGAGCAACTGCGGGTCAATAAAGCGCCAGCTTCCCGACGCCCCATTCGGCAGATCAAGCGAGATCTTCAGTCCGGAAACGAGCTGGCACCATAGGTAGAAGGTGCCGCCCGACTCTGAGCCGATTTCCAGCATGTTGCGCGGCTGGCGCTCACGCAGAAAATCGCAGAAGGCGGTGATCTCTTCCTTCACCTGAATCATGCCTTCAGCGAAGGCGCGATTGACAATTTCGGTCGTGCTCAGGGATGCCAGGGATTCCATGTGATGTTTGTCTCCAGGTCGGGAATAGGGCCAAGTCGCAGATCCCAGTAACGCCGATCGCAGACTGGCCGAATCTGCGTGTTCCGGTGCAGGGTGACGTACAAGCACCAGTCTTCCATCTTTTGCCAGTTGGCGAGCGTCACCTGGTGTTCGCCGTAAGCCTGCAGGTAAGAAACCATGGCGATGCGGCTGACCCAGTAGCCCGCGCCGCCGCCGCAGCAGTCGCCTTCCTTGCCTACTAGTCCGACGAAGTCTTGCCCAATCGGCACGGCCGCCATCAGGCGATCAGCGTGAATGTAGGTGTCGCGATCGCACTTGAAAACGTAATCGTAATCATGATCAAGCGCCCACTGAAACGCCTGACGCACCTTTGCGGGCAGGGCCATGTAATCGTCGCGCACGGGCAGGATGACTTCGTCTTGCATGGGGTGCGCATTGCCGACGCCCAGAAAGAAGCGGTAATCGGTGCCCCGCAAGAGTTCGCGCTGGGCGTGTTGCGTCTCGCGATCGCGGGCACAGGATGGAATGACGATCAGGGCTTTCATGATTCTTCTACCGTCCCATCACCCAAGATGTAGCGATCAATCCCACGCGCCTTCAGGCAGGGCCTTCCGGGCTGCCGCGCTCGCGCCCGCATCTTGGGATACTCCGGCGAATTGAACGCCCTATACTGATCGCTGATCTCACAGCCCTTCAACTGATTGATGTTCGCGCCTTCAACGTAGGCAACTCCCCAATAGGACCGCTGCAGATCGATGAAGAAGGCCGAATGCTCGCCGCCGCCAATCTTTACGTCGCCGCCGTCCCAGCGAATGCCGCCGTGCTCGGGCTCGAAGATCTTGCGCCGGATCAGCGAGTAATTCACAGTTAAGTCACAAAGATGATAAGTCGTGCCGTTAACCCGCCCACTGCCGTGATAATCGGGAACTTCCTGCAAGCTACGCAGGCCGGGCTTCCAGATGAATTCATAAGGATTGGAATCGACGCGGCCGGAAACGAGGCCAAGACTGGGCACAGCGTCGAGAACTTTCTGCATAGCTTCCACGCCAGGCCGGACAGTCGGGTCAGAGAAGTCGAAGTCGTCAGAGCCGATCAGCATGTACTCTTTATTGCAGTGTGGGATCGCGGCATTGGCTTTTGCGCCGAAGCCAGAATCGAATGGCAGCCAGATGCAGGCATGTTTCTTGCGGCGCAGTTCCGCGTAGCGCGTGATTTTGGCTCGGGCTTCGCGGCCATCGTCGACAACCACGATCTTGCAATCAGGAAAATTCTGCTCCAGCCCTTCCAGGCACTTCATCAGGTAGCCATCCCGGAGGAAAGTCTTGATCATGATGGCAACGCGGGAAAGCGAGCCGTGCGGTTGGCGGTACTCCTTGAGTTGGGATTCCTTGCCGCTGTGGTACTGCTCGTGCACTTTGTGCATCAAGTCCGCCCGGTATTCGCAGGATGCGATAATCGGATTGCCCTTCAGCGGCGGTTCTCGTCCGCTGATCGCGCTGTTTTTGGAGTACTCGACGATGAAGCGCGTTTCATTGAATGGCGTGACTCCTACCTTGAGCAGTTGATTGCCGGTCCAGCGGTCTTCCGAGAAGTCGTCATTCGCTGCCCAATCATTGCGCGCAATCAGTTCCATCGCTTTGCGCGACATGCCATAGCAGAAGCCGGAACAGTAGGGCGCGAGATAATTGCCCGAGGGTCCGCGCAGGCGCCCGATGTAGTCATAAGGCGGTAAACCCAGCAGCCGCTCAGGTCTCAGGTAGCAGTCGTCGTCAATCTTCCAAAGGTAATCGTAACCTTGGTTTAGCGCCCAGCGTCGAATCAGTTGCGTTTTCTGGCTGAGATAGTGATAGCCGTCCGGACAGTCCAGGATAACTTCATCGTCATGGCGTTTTGGGCCATCGCCCAAAAAGAAGCGGACGTCCGCGCCTTCGACTTCCGCCGCCCAAGTGTTGCGGATGGAGTCAGCCCGTTCGCGATAGGGGTGGCAGGTCGTAATGCCGATGAGAGTTTTCACGATGAGACTGACATGGACACGCCAGTCCAGCCCGTATAAGGGCTGTACTGGTACTGCATCATGACTTCGACAACCATTTGCGTCACTTTGGCGAACTGCGCGGAAAGATGGGGATATTCATCCGGATCGAGAAAAGCTGGCGTTCGGTAAACGCTGGCTGCAACTGGTGCTGCCGGATTCTGCCAGTATTCTTCCCAGACTGACAGGCTGCGGAGTAAGTAACCGGCTGGCAACTCTTCCGGATCGCCCAGCGGCAGCGGCTGATAGAGCGCAGCCTGGACGGGTGCGACCCAATTAAGCCAGTATTCGTCCTCAACCTGCTTCGGGGGAATCTGCAGGATTTCGAGAATGAGTTGGGTAAGCTGAACATTGGAAGCGCCAGCGGCGAGAACTTCGACAACTTCCTGCGTGCTGCGGACATTGCTGGCGCCAGCAGCGAGAACTTCGACAACTTCCTGTGTAAGCCGAGCCAGGCCGCGGAAGAGCGAACCGGCAGGAATCTCATCAGGACCGCTGAATACTCGCGGCTTATCGTCCGCCCATCGAGTAGTCAGAAACCAATATTCTTCTGCAACCATTCAGGCATCAGGAAACGATTTTGAGTCCCCATTCGGTGCGGTTGATCACCGTTTGCGACCATGCCGCCGCCCCGTTCGGGCTGGAATTGAATGCGCCACCATCGACCAGAGCGAAAGAGGACGGGACGGCTACAGCCGAAGAGAAAGCGTCATTTCCTGTATCGGTCGCGCTGAGCGATACCGTGTGGGCGCTGGCATCGTCTTTTGCGATTCGGGCTTTGGGCACCAGGTAGGTAGCATTGCCTGCGAGCGTGACTGATTCGAAAGTGTAGGAATCGCGGTCATTCACATTTGGGGAAGCGACGTAATCGGTCAGATCATTCGCCGGAATCTCATCGATGGCCTGCCAGTTGTTGGCCGCGCCGCTAGGTGTGAAATTGGTAAACGATCCTGCGCCATTGGGCACGATGGTGCGGATCACGCGGTCCCCGAGACGAGTGTCGTTCACGCCGCCCGTGGTATCGTGGCAGTAAAGGTCATCGACTACGGGAGTGTAATTGTTGCTGAGGTTGCCGATGCTGATCTTGTTGGCCGACGCCGTGCCGCTCTGACTCGTATTCAAACTGCTGGAGTTGATGACCGAAACGCCGTCAACCCAACATTGCACCGAGCCGCCGGTGCCGGTCGCAAAGGTGACTTGCACTTCGAGAAAATGCCAGACGCCGCCGGTGAAAGCGTTGCTCGAGCTTGCCGAGCCGATGGGCGACCCGGTTGGCGCATTGCGATAGAACTGCAGAACGCCAGCCGAGCTCAAGCCCAGGCTGACCTGAACGGTTCCCGTATCGAAGAACTCCAGCAAGGTGGCGATATTCCCGCCCGTTGGCATGGTTGTCACCTTGATAGCAAAGCCCAGAATCAAGGTAGCCTGTGCACTCAGCAGGTTCTTAGTGATAAAGCCGGCCGATCCGAACGTCACGCCTTGAGAATGGGCAAACTGGAAACGCGCCGAGGCGGAATTGATGGTTACCGTACCACTGGACGCATCCCATTCCTGAGTCGCAGTCGTGTAGAAGTCGAAGCCAGTCGAGAATTGGCGAGCCATAGAGTTTCTTTCTGTTTAGCGGAACTCCACCAGGTCGGCTCCGGTGCAGGGATTTGCACCGCAACTCCCGGTCGTGTACGGGTCATACGTCATGGCAGCACCAATGTTGTTGCTGGCAATTCCGGTGCAGCCGATGAAGCCTTCAATGAACGGATTCCACGTCATGTAATTGAACGGATAACCCCAGGCATTGTTTTGCGTACCGAATTGTGCGCCTGCGACCGTATCCACGATCAAAACCAGCGGAACCGCATTCTGCAGCCCTATTCGAGTGATGTTGCCCGTAGAGCCTGATTTGGGACTTGCCACGGTGAACTCTCCGCGAGGGCAATCGACGGCCGGACCGGTGACCGCATCATGATGAGTCAGCGGAAAATGGATTTCGTTAAACCAGTTTGGAATCAGAAGCTGCGTGCGCATGAAGCTAGCGCACAGGCCTGAATAGGTGCCCAATTCGATCAGGTTGATGGAATCGATCGTGCGGATGTCGCCTGTGCCGCTGAAGCTTCCATTGGTAAAATCCAGCAAGATCTGGCCGTTGGAGCGATTCATGATCATGCCATTCGGCCCAGTACCGCCAACCGTAAGCGGCAAGGTGGCGACAATGGAGCCGCTGAGCAGCGAGATTTTGGCGATGTAGGCGGAACTGATATTGTACTCATCCGCTGAAAAGCTGTAGCCACAGGCATAGATGTAGCCGATGCCATCCGAGAGCACGTAAGGCATGACGCGGGTTGCGGATGGCATCGCGAGGGCGGCGACAAGCGCGCCCGTAGCGGCATTGTTTACGTTCAGGTAAAAGACATCGGGCGTGGCCGCATTGTCGTGAATCAGCGAAGCGACATAAGGGATCGCGGTGTCTTCGAAGGTTGTCAGTCCATAAACCGTCGAATTGGTTGGCGCGGAACAGCCAAAGGAAAAAATCTGCGTTCCGCTCAGCGCGTCCCAGGCCCGCAACACTGGCCCGACAACTGAAATATCCGAATCGCCAGATGTGGCATTCCAAAGCAGTCCATTGGTGTCTGCCATGAAGAACGCGACTTCCAGATTGTGATCGCTATCGGTATTGGCGAGATGAACCGCAGAAGAGAACGATGGAACCGACCCAGAGCCAAAATCCGCCGTTAGCGCATACCAGCCGCCAAACGTGGGCGAAGGGGTCAGGTGATCATCGTCGTGAACAACGAAGTAATAGATGGAGCCATTGCGGGTTTGTTCGAGCCGCCAAGAGAAGCCGCCAGGAGAACTGAAAGGCGTCCCAGGCAAGCCGAATGCAGATGATCCAGCAGCAGGCATTTTCTATTGCGCTCCTCTCGCGAGGCGTTGACGCCAGATTTCAGTTGCTCTAAGTCTGGCTTTCTTCAGCATGGCTTCCGCCCGGCGCACGGGCTTGCCTTCACACTCAATGCAAATCCATGCTTGGCACCCATGGCAGAACCGGCATTCCTTTTGCGTGGCGTCGTTATCCGCCAGCAGGCACACATCGCAAGTGTGCATGGTGTAGGCCATAGGCTTTAGGTCACCGTCAATGCCGCGCTGGCAACGATCGAGCCGAGGGTTGCGGTAATGGTCGCGCTGCCGGTGCTTATACCAGTAGCTAATCCGGTAGCGATGCCTGTGCCGCTGCCGCCGCCGCCCGGAGTTGGGTTATCGACATTTCCCCCAGCTCCGGGTGCGCCTCCGATCCAACTGCCGCCGAAAGTCGGTCCGGGGATATTGGTGTAGCAGGGAAACACAGGTGCAGGGCAGCCGCCCGAAACCAGATTGGTATGCGTGGTTGTCTTGTCAATCTGGTAGGTGCCGGTAATCGGTGAGCCGCTGGTCAGGTTGGCATGCGTCCACTGCACCAGGCCAAAACCCTTGCAGAAGAAGAATTCCTCGCGCTGGTTGCCAAAGTAGTGGCTCTCGCGGAGGGTTACCTGAGTGCCGACGCTGCCGCCCCAATTCATGCTTCCGACGTTTGTCCAAACGTTCGTAGCCGTTCCCAGATTGATCAAAGGCAGGCCATCAATTTCGCAGGCAAGCGTATCGACAATCGTGTTAGGCCCGGGCGCGGTGACCGTCACCGGTCCGCCGGCGAGATCGAAGAAGCGCGGCCCAATCGGCTGCGGATTAATGTGGCGCTTGTACCCGGAAGCATTCAGCCACTGCGAGGCACTCTCGGTAATCCAGTGATAGATGTAGGTGCCGTCGTAGGTGCGAATATCCCAAGGATGGCCCAGTTGGTTTTTGATGTTCCAGAATTTTTGCCCATCAGCATCGAGCCAGCTATAGGCACTGTTGCCCGCACCCGCCATGTGGTTCGTGGTTCGCGCCGGATAGGCGAGCAAGACCCAATCGAGCAAGTCTTCGAGCGCCGGCGGCGGTCCACTGGTGTTGTACCCGATGGTTGCGATGCCGGTATTGCTCGATGCCCAAGCCACCGAGGCAGACAAATCGAGGATGCTGCCGTCTGAATAGGTGCCAATGGCGGAAAACTGCTGCGTGGCGCCGACAGCAATCGAAGCGCTCGCGGGCGCAATGACCATGCTGACCAGGAGCCCGGAAGTGTTCAGTCCGGTGCCAACCAGACTGAAGGCCATTCCTGCCCCATCACCCGGAACGGCGGGTCCGACGATTTTCAGCACATCGCCCACTGCGAAGCTGGTCGAATTGGCCGCCACAAACTTCCCCACATAACTGCCCGGCGAGAAGGTTACCGTGCCGATCAGTGTGCCCACAGTCGGACTGGCCAAAGTGAACTTCTCGATGGTGAATACCTGCGTTGTCGACGGCGGAACATCTACCCAAGCCTGGCTGGGCACCATATCGATCGCGAAAGTCACGGCACGTGGAAAGTCAAAGCGATAAACAATCTGGTTAGCTGCAACCAGACAGTTCAGCATCGAGGATGCAATGATCTGGGTGGGCGTACCGCTATTGGGCGGCGGACCGCCACCGGGCACTGGTGGCAGCGGCGGAGTCGTCGGATTGCCAAATGTCGAAGGCGGAACCGCAGTGGAGTGGCAGTTCTCGCGCACCCCTATGACGGTGACAGAAATCTTCGGATAACTCAGATTGCCCATCACGTAAGGTCCGCCCGGCGGCAGCCGCCAGACTTCAAGGTTAATGATGGGCAGCGACTCGGTATGCAGCAGAAACGCTGGCATCCGCAGGTGGGTCGGGATCTCCATGGTTGTATCCGCCCAATCCCATAAGATGTGCATTTCCGAGTAGGAATAGTGATAGCCGTCCTTCGGCGAAACCACCGGCTGGATCACTTGCCCGTGCGAGTAGATCGTAGGCCCGAAAATCTCAGGACTGAGCGCCGATTCGCGAATGTTCTCATTCAACTGCTGCATCGTCGCCGACTGCAGCGTGGTGCCGGGAAAAAAGGTTTGCGGCGGAATTTCGGCGAAGTTCTGGGCGATGCCGCCGACTCCACTGATTAAATTGTGGCGCGAGCAGAAGGCGAAGACGGCAACCCGCCCGTGATCGGTGTGCGGATTGAGCGACTGGTTGCCTTCATCGTAGTAATTAACAGTAACCGAAACCGTGCCTGTTGTTTGGTTGATAGAGCAGAGAATCGGCCCAAGTTGCCCGAGCGACATGTCCGGCGCAGCGAAGCCAACGGCGTAAGTTGTCCAGCGCCAGGAACTGACCAGCGTAATCTGCGCGCGCGAGTAGGCGTAGCCATCGGCGGGCGAAACCGGAGTGGGCACGGTATCGCCATCGCTAAACTCGCCCATGTAGATGCATTCCATGCTGAGTGCGCCGAACTTGGCGTTGTCATTGAGGCGCTGAATGACGGCAGACAGACTTCCCCCAGCGCCCAAGGCTGAGTTGCTGACATCGACGTAGGAATTGAGCGGACTAGAGACCAGTAAAGTCGTTCGCTGCCGCTGGGCGATGGTGAAAACAGCCAAGGTGCCATCATGAGAGATGGCCTCGTGAGCATTTTGTCCGCTGCGCCGATACCATTCCCGACAGTGTACTTCGCCGGTCGCCTGGTCAACCTTCCACGCGCCAAACCAGAGGGAGTCGGGTCCCGTGATCCATCCCGATTCTGGCTCGACCGAGTTCTGAATGCCCCAGACATAGGTGAGTTCGCTTCGGAGATACTTGTAGCCGTCGATGTCGCTGGTGGGCAGGGCAACCGTTTCGCCGTCGTGGTAGCTGCCGACAAAAACTTCCATGCGGCAAAGTCCAAACGCCGCATTGGAATTGATCCGCGCCAGATGGACGCCTAAGGCATCGCTGCTGGGCGTGAGCACGCTGGAGGGTAAATCGGAGAAGCCAGGCTTCGTCGCAAGCGTGATTCGGCAGGCCATCTATCCCAGCGTTACCGTGGAATTGAAATGCATCGCCGAGAGCGCGGAGACAGGAAAGGAAGCAAACTCCGTGAGGCTCAAAGTCACCGTCCCACTCTCAAAACTCAAGGAACGATCCAGCACTTCAAAGGGCTTGCTGCTGACGCCAACGATGCCGAGAGTGCGATCCGGGATAAAGGGATTGGTGACCGCGATGATGTCGCCTGGCTCAAGGACGCAAGCCGTCCAATCGCAGTCAAAGTTTTGGTCGAATTTGAGTTGCTTCAATCCGTAGCGAATGAAAATGAGATCAGAAGTGAAGGCTGCTGTGACGAATCCTTGCAGCCCGGACCGCAACCCCTGACTTTCGACAACTTCCTGGCCGAACTGGCCATATTTCGAGATGGAAGCCGGGTAGGTTTCCACGTGTTCTGAGGTGAATTTGCCCTCATCGTCCTTGTCGAAGCGGAAGCTGGCGGTATTGATAAGGTCGGCTTGAGCGGCAACCGGGATCTCGTGTTCGGGCGGGCCCAGCGTGTTGTTTGCATCCAGCGTCATCACCGGCGTCACGTTTCGCGGGTTGAAAAAATTCACATCCAACTGGCCAAGGTTATTGGTCCACAGGTAGCCGCCCAGCGGCTGCATAATCTCTTTCTCGATAAATTCCTGCGCATTTGGCGGGCTGTCGAGATCAAAGGTGAATTGAACGCCGGCGAAATACGAGTCGCGGTAAGCAATGATTTTGGCGGAGTTGTAATCGGTGGCAGCCAGGCCGAGTTCAGTGGAAAAGATGGCCAGCAGAATGTCGAGCGGATGGCCGTTCAAGGTCCGATGATTGTCGCTGTCGGTCGCTCTGCCGTTGTCGGCAACTGTATAAATGACCTGCGAAAGCCTCTGGGTGTTATCGGTGCAGGTGAAGTCATAGCAGCTGTTTTGGTTGGATGAGGCGACATTGTCGATCACTCCAGTGAAGAGCGTCACAAAGCTGGATTGCGGCATGCCGACAAAGCCAGTGGAAAGCGTGACCCGCCTGCCTTCAAACACGAAGTTGGGAAAGGCTGCCGTGATCTGGCCCAGTTGATCTTGAACCGTGACCACCAACTGGCCAAGGTCCGCCCCGCCCTCCATATCGCTGACCTGAGTGGACAGATCGCCTATGCTGACAATCCAATCGAGCTGGCTGGCGATGCCCGTCTTTTTATTGGTAAAGGCTCTGGAGTATCCAGAGATGATGAAGAGAAACACCGGCTCTTTCCGCAGAGTAGCGTTGGCGGAGAGGAAAGCTGCGCTGGCGGAGATCATCAGACGTAGAGGCGCATCTTGAGCGAGAACTTGGAAACTGTGCGGAAAGACAGCCGCGGACTCCAGTCCGTATCCTCAAGGGTGAAGACGGTGAATCCTGACTGCGTCGTATCCGGAAAGTAGTTGAACGGTCCGCCCGTGATGGCGTACTGCATGAAAGCTGACCAGGCAGGCATGTCGGTGAACGGAACATAGTTCATCGTCAACGTTCGGAAGACATCGGTCCGCACGTAAAAGCTTTGGCGATGTCCGCTGAGGGTCATGGAATCGACGCGCTGAGCTGTCAGATCATCGCTAGTGCCATCTTGCAGGCCCGGCTTCTCAACCGGGGGAAACGTGAAGTTGAGCGTAACCGGGCCTGTACCCGGGTCATAAACGATTTTGGGAATGGGAACGGTAGCCACGATTGCTTAGCCTCTCCGCGTGACGCGGTAAGCGTTGCGGGCGGTCAGGCGGCTTTGCCCTCGGCTTACCTGGCGATCAATCTTGCGCACCAACTTTCTGAGTTCGTCGGCGCTGACCAGCCCTTGAACGTAGAAGTTGGTAGAGCCGCGTCCGCCGCCCAAGGCTTCGACAATGGCTCCCATCGCCTCGGGATCGTCCAAGGGGAGAACGCCTTCGCGGGCTCGGCCGCCCGTGCGCGAATCGCCCACAATGGCCAAGGTGGGAGTACTAACGAGCGCGCCAGCGGCGAAGCTGGCCACGTTGCGCTGCTGAGCTGGCTGTCCGCCGGATTGGGTAGCTGGCGAGTTGTCGTTGATGCCAGCGCGGGGATTGCCTTCGGTCTTGCTGCCTCCCGAGCCGGGATTGATGGCATGCGCGGCGGCGCCCGCAGCGCCGGCGACACCACCTGCTATGGCAGCAGCCGTAAACCAATTGGTTGCGCCTGAAAAGTCCCATGACGCCAGCGCCGCGAAGCCCCGGGCCGTGAAATAAATCGCATCAATTGCTGCCTGGGCTGCAACCCTCGCGAGATACTGCGCAAGTGCCCGTTCCATCGCCACGCCAAAAGACTCCTGCCCCAATATCCACTGTTCAACTGCCGAGCCGAACGCCTGGCTCACATCATTGAGAATGCCGTCAGCAGTTTTTGCCCAACCATGTAGGTCGCGACTTGATGCCCGCAGGTGTTGACTATATTGCTGGAGTTGCCGGATGAGCGAATTGTTAGTATGTGCCGCACGCTTCTCAATCTGATCTTGCTGCTTGAGGAAGTCTTTCGTGAAGTCGTCTTGGGCCTTTTTCTTTTGGTTCTCGATATCTCGATAGGCTTTGAGCTCTCTCGCGTCTTCACTGGTCAGGATGCGACCGCGCTGCGTCGCTTCGATCTGGGCTTCCTGGATGACTAGCTGTTGCTTCCGGTCGAGCACTGCGATTAACTTCTGCAGGTCCTCGTCGTAAAGTCGCTTGAGATGCGCGAGATAGTCTCCCTGGGATATCAGCCCTTTATCGTATTGCGTCTTCAGCAGAATCGCTTTTTGTTCGGTAGCGGAGCGCAAAGCCTGCAGTTCGCCGTCAATTGTGGCGATCTGCCCGGCAAGTACCTCCCTTTGCTGCTGCAGTTTTTCGTCGCTGACTTTTTGCTCTTGTTTTAATCCCTGTTGCAGCCGATCAAGATCATGCTTCAAGCGTTCATCATCTTGCTTGTCGAGGATTTCATTCAGCTTTTGATGCTGCGATGTGACAAGCCGGTCGAACTGCTCAAGGGCACGCCGTTCTTTCTCGCGTGCCTTTTCCGCTTCTTCGGCGCGTTTCTTGCGATCTTCTGCGCCTTCCGATTCCTTTTCTTTGTCGGCAGCCTTCCTGGCTTCTTCAATGTCTTTCTGGTAGTCGCGGATAACGCCGCTCAATTTCACCCAAGATTCGAGCGTCTTCGGATCAGGTCCAGGCGATACGAACCCTTGCACCACAATGGGCTTGAAGTTCTTCTGGGCCTCGGTCAGTTCTTTGACTTTGGCATCGGCTTCGGTAAGGGCTTTTTGCACGATCGCCAGAGCGTTCGCATAAGCTTCCGGCGTGCGGGTTTCAAACGCCGTCTTCAGGGTTTTGTCCAGATCATGCAGCTTGGCCTTGGCTTCTTCGCTGCCTTCAAAGCCAGCAAGGATGTTGGTGACCCAGCCGCGGTCAAGTTTGCCCATGGCCTTGTCGGCTTCATCGCCAATCTGCTTGATCTGTTCCTGAAGGTGTTCCAGTGTCTGCCGATCGATGAGCTGCAGCTTAAGCCGCAGCGCTTCGAGAGTTTTGCCGTCAAGCTCATCAAGCCGGATCTGTGCCTTGATCAGTTTGTCTTCCAGATTGTCGAACACCTTTCGCTGTACATCGTCGACCTTTTCCCAGGCTTCGGCGATACGTTCGCCTTCATGGCGCCATTCGATGATTTTCTCGATGGCCTTTGCCAGTGCTTCAATCAGGAAGAGGATTGCGGTTGCTGCGAAAGCGGATGACAGAACCGTGGCCACCGCTGGAATCTCTGCCACGAAAGAGCGGACGTGACGCGGCAGATGGATGCCGAACATTTCTCCCAGCAGCCCAGCCTCGCCCTTGGCTTCGTGGATGGTTTTCCGCGAAACCTCTGCGCCTTCTTCAATAGCATGCCCAGCAGCTTGACCGGCAGCGCCTGCAATGGCCGCAGTTGCGCCCACTTCCGCGAAGCCTTGTTCGACCGACTGCACGGCGGCTGCGGTAGGTGCCATTTTGGTCGCAGCTTCCGCGCCGACGCGGTTGAATGCAGCGTCAAGCTGGGAAGTGTCCGCAAGAAATGTCAGGATTGCATCGCCGATGTCTATAGCCATGGTGTGTTTACCTAGTAGCTATGTGTAATGTTTTGCATTGCTATTCGGAGTAACGGGATTGCCAAATTGCCGGGGAAACGTAAAATTTCGTCTCGGGGAGATCGTTGATGCGAAAACTGCTTGTGGTACTAATTGTGCTTCTCTGTTCTGTCGTGCTTCACGCCAAGAAGAAACCTGTTATCCCGTTTTCGGTTTCTGCGGCACCAGAGGCGGTGAAGCAAGCTGTAATCGCGCAGGCGGTTGCTGATGGTTACCACGTTGAAAATGACAGCCAATTTCAAATCGTGTTGACCAAAGATATGAACCGTGTAGCAGGTCTCTTTGCAGCTGGCTTACTCAGCCCGGGCGCTTGCGCCGGAATCACACCGCGATACTTATTTACCGTGATTCTGGTTCCGAGCGGGGACGGAACCGACGTCACCACTCACTACGATATGGAGCATGCCAGTGGCTTCTGTCATCCAGTGAGGAGAAACGAGGACAAGCAGCACCAAAAATATTTCGCCGACTTCATGGCGAAAGTAAAACAAGCCACCGAAAAGCCAATAAGCAAGAACTAAGCCTTCGCTCTCTCAGGATCGATGCCCATCATCCTGAACAACTGCGTATCGCTAACGCGGCGACCGACGGGAGTTCTCTGTTGCTGATCATCGTCCATCGCCATATTCCATCCTCGTACCCGTTCATTCCGCTTTTGGAACATGAGTCCCAAAAGCTCCTCGGTCCAATTTTCGTTGATGTACTCTGGGGCAAGATGCCATTCGGCAAGCGCTAATTCGTAGGCTGCGCCGGTGGAGATGGGTTCGCCCGCTGCATCTCCATCACCATCCCCAGTGAAGCTAAAAAAGGCGCAAAGGCTACCCCCCAGATTTGTTTGAATGCGATAGAAAATTCCTGGTCGTAAGCATTGGCCAGGATCTCTTCGCGGGGCAGGTCGGGCGCGTAAGAAAACACGAGATCTGGAATTTTTTCAGGGAAGCGCAGTAGGGCCGAGAATAGCCCGTTCGAAATCGCCTTTTTCAGTTCAGGCGAGTTTTCATCGAACTTTTCCGGCAGATCATTTGAGATCGCCGAGGTGATCTTAAAGAAGCTTTTCCGCCACTCGGCAGCGGCAGCGATGCGGAGAACAGGAACCACATAATCCTTTTCCCCAAAGTGTAGCGTCAATTGCTTCAGTACGATTTCTGATTCCGTGCGATTCATCGTGGCGTCCTTGGGAGAAGGGTTCAGCGTGAAAATGGGCAGCCCGGACTGTGGTGCGATGCGGCTTTCAGCCACAGTCCAGGCTTCGTTCCCAACAGAAGGGAAGGGGGAAGGGAGAAGAACCTTCTGTTAGCTGCCGACTGACATCAAAAAGACGGCTTTGCAATTCGCCGTCTTCGAGCCAGCGGTATTGTCGAAGATCACCTTGCTCAGTACCATGCCCGCGAGCGGATTGGTAGTATTGAGCGCGTTATTCCACGCATACGACTTTCCTGCCCGCAGCGTGATGGGGGACGGCGCAGCTGGGGCCACCCGCGAATTGAACTTCAATGTGATGTCCTGATCGCTGGTGATAGCGAAAGAATCCAGTTCGTCGCAATTGATCGGCGCGATGATTTCGTCAACTACAGCGCCGGCGGCGACGCCGCCGTTAGGGCTGCAATTCTCTTCTGCGTCGCCGATGATCTGATAGCTGTCGGCAACTCCGACTGCCCCAAGGTCGCTGCGAATGCTTAGTGTCCAAGTGTGACTGATAGCCATGACTTTTCAAACTCTCCTTTGTTGGGAATGTGTTGCTTTCGATTTTCAGACGTTGACTGCTACTGCGGTTTAGAAGTCTTGGATGTTGCAGAGATTGGCGCCCAGCGTCTTGGTGGAATCGGCCAGGGCTTCGAACTGGCAGTTGAAGATCACCTTGTCTTTGCGCTGGAAGTGCATCTTCACCGCTGCTTTCTGGATGGTGCGATAAACCAGAATCTGGCGCGTCTTGTTGGTAGTCGGAGCCGGGCCCATGACGCCCAGCATGAATTCGTTGGGAGCGGTTAAGCCGCCGGTCGTGAGGTGGGTAGTCGAAACCTGCACTGCCCCAGCGATCGCATAGAACAGGTTCTGCAGCGTGGCTTCCGCCAGCTTTGCTGTGATGACCAGTTTCTCCGCCGTGAGGATGACGGCCGCCGGCGAGGTCAACTCATCGACCATCACATCTTTAATCGTGGCGGTGTAATCAAACTCGATACCGTCATCGGTGAAGCCTGGCTGCGCGAAGGCAGCGAAGTTGGTCGCGCTTCCCGTCAGCGTGGGCTGTGCCGTTCCGGCCGGCGCAATGAATAGCTGCGCGGGACCGTAAATAACGTTTGCTGTATTTCCCATCGTGATCTCCTTTTAATTTTGTGGAACTTGAAAACAAGAACTCACGGGCGAATGGCTAAACTCCAGAACGACACCACCGTGGCGTAGCCTGTATGCGGATCGCTGACATCTTGCCCTTCGGTATCCTCAAGGCAACTGAGCACCGTCCCAAGCACGCCAAAATCGACGTTCGTCTGCTGGTGAAGCCAGTCGAAGATGGCGCCGTAAACGGCGCGCGCGACTTGCCACTGATCGACATCCGCCCAAACGGTGATTTGCATGCGCGGTTTGATCAGTCCGGGAATCTCGGGATGTGCCGAGCCGCCGCCGGTAGCGCTGGCGGTGCCGCCGCCCGTCCGCACCACGATGACGGGTCCGGTTTTCGGGTCAAGCCCTTGCGGTAAGTGGCCGGCAAAGATGCGGTTCGTTTGCAGCACCGGCAATACAGGATTGGGCTGGCCATTGACTACCGTGCTCAGCAGCCAGGTCCGCAACAGCAGGTTGGCATCAATCATTTGGCTTTTCGCAGGGAACCGATCTTGCTGCGCACGGCTTGCGGCAACTTGCTGATATGCCGGGCGAATGCGGGAAACAGGTAAGGCTGCGCCGACATTTTGGAAGTGCCAACTTCGAGGTATCCGCCGTACCCGCTTTGGGTGAAAAGCTGTGCCTTGGCACCTTTCTCCGTTTCCGCCACCTTCACATCGATTGACCGGCGATTGAATCCGGTGCCACCTGCTGGGCGGTGCAGTTTGCCCTGAGCCTGTTTGGCCAGGTTTTGCACCAATCCTTGGGGCGTGACTGGAGAATTCTCGACGGCATCGGGCTTGATATCGAGTTCGAAGACTTCCTGCGTAGCCTGAAAGATGGCGGCCTTCGCCTGCGCCAGCGCCTGCGGAATACGTAAGCGAACTTCGGTTTTGACGGCTGCCATGATCTAGGGCCGGATGACAGTGGTTTCAACTTCGAGGTGGTGGTCCATCTGCCCGGGATTATCAACAAACGTGATGTTGTGCATCAGGGCGCCAGCCGTGATGTCGTTCGGATCGATATTCGGTGCGCCGAAATCCTTAACCTGCAAATAGTGATGAAGGCTCAGGTCAACCGGAGGCGTGTCGACTTGGATTGGACGCATGAAAATCCGCCAGTGCTCGACGCCGAACGAGGTCTGCGAGGTGGCGGCGGGTGGCACGTTCAGTTCTTGGCCGCCGATGGATTCCTGAAAGCAGGGCACGTTATCGAGTAGCAGGATGAACGTGGTAATGGGCTGTCCGTATTGGTCGGTGAAGCCGGTTGGCCCTTTTTTCCAAACCGAGCAGGTACGATTCAGCAACGAATCGAACGGGTCATTCTTAAACGGCGGAACCGGAAAGAATGGATTATTGGGGAACGGATTCGAGCTCACGCAATCCCTCGCAGGATCTGGTTGCGAACCATCTCCAGGGCGGCAAAGTCGGAATTGTTGTCCTCGATGATGGCGCAGGCTGGGGTATCGTACTCAAGTTTCCGGAAGGCTTCCGCCTGCGCGGTCAGTTGGCGGATTTGCGTGCGTCCAGCACTGTACTGGAAACGGCCGATTGTGACTTGATGGGGTGTCGCTTCCGCGCGCGCCGCCAGCGAATCAAGCGCCAGCGCGGCTGCCAGAAACAGGCTTCCGCCGGAAACATCCAGAAAGACTTGGATGTCATTATCAGAGAAAGTCCCAATCGGATCGCCATTGGTATCCTGCAGCGTGTCGCCAATCAGGATGCGGACTCTTTGAACGTCGGTGATGGCCATATAAATAAGGATGCCGATATTTCGGCAGTTACGCGCTAGTACATAGAAACTAAAGGACTATCCGGCGAAATTGGGCGTATCATGGCTGACTGACCGGGGAACACATTCTCATCCGCGAAGGGAGAAGAAACGTCTTCTCCGGCATTAACAATGAAGGCATCGAGCGCATGATCATCGGCAACGTGCCGAACAGTCAGGAACTCGTCCAGTTGTTTCGCGACCGTGGCTGGATCAGGACCACGTCGGCGAGGATTCGCTCCGGAACTCGGAAATACTCGAGGCGCGGCAAAAACAAAGTTCAGACCATGGCCACCGCGGCTTGAGATAATCCCCCGCAAATTCACCCCTGATTCGTTGGGTGAATTCTCTCACTTGTGCGTGGCGTCAGGGGCTGGCTTCTCCGGGGAAGGTAGCCCTGCCCAGCCCCTGACGGTCGTTTCAGCCCGGAGTCAGGTTTTACTTCACGGGCCTTCGACAAAACCACTCTTTTAGCTGTGCACCTGCACGTAGGTCATGCGCGGATCGATTGCGGCACCGCCCATGATGTGACGCGCGCGGAAGCGCACTTTGTCCGTCTCGAAATCACCTTCCATCGCCGACACTGCGCCGCCGCCGAGGGTGACTTTGTTGGAAGACTTCATCAGCACTTCGGGCGTTTCGTGGCCAGCCAGGAAATTCAGCTGAGCCGCGGGCCCATCAGCGACCGGATCGGCGAACACGTACCAGGTGCCGTTCTTGTTGCCGGAAGCGTCGATGATCGGGAGATACGGATTCACGTGCCCGGTCACGTTGAAGTTGGTCGCAACCACGTTGGCGGAAGTCTGCACTTCCTTGGTCGACGTGGAGCTGAGGCCGACGGCGATCAGCGCCGACTGATTCAACGCCTGATAGAGAGCCACTTCGAGCGCTGGCGGCACCACGACGTGGAACTTCGTGCAGATGATAGGCTCACCATCTGCATCAACCTGACTCCGCATCAGTTGCAGAGTTGTGCCCAGATTGGTTGCGCTGAAGGCCAGCACGCCCGAATTGGTGATGGCTGCGTTATCGATGGGATGCGTGACCGTCGCACCATACAGTGCGCTGCTGGGCCCGGAAGCGCCTGCGAACAGCTTGGTTGCCTCCCGCCACTCGGTGCGCATCGCCGCCCGCACAAAGTCATCGGCAACGCCCGACAGTGCGCCAAGATCGTCGTTGATGAATACCTCCCAGCCCACCGGGTAGGAATTGCCGAACGGACTGACGGTAATCTGGATTTTGCCGTCGTTCAACGCGCGCTCTTTGTACTCGCCGCGGTTGGTGCGTGCCTCAAGCGCGCTGCCCAAGCCCCAGAGCCCGATGCCCTGCGAAGGCCGGAAATCGCGGCTGGTGCCAGTCTTGATGTACTGCCGCCAGTCGGGTGACTGGCTCTTATACTTCGGCAGCAACATGCGATCGAGCACGTTGGCGAAGAGCACGGTGAAGTCCGAGATGGTCTCCGCGCCCGCTTCCTCGAGGAACGCCATGCGCTTCGATGGCGTCCAGGTCATGAAGCCTTTCATGAAACCTGCCAGGCGCTCTTCGAACTGGGACATTCTCTCGGCCCGCTGACGAGCGCTGGCCGCCTGCGCCTCACTGAAATCCATTACTTCGAAAAACTCTTTCATCGCTTTTGTTCTCCTCGTCGGCCGTTTAGCCGAGAAATTTTTATTGCGCGAACGAGAGGCCTGCTATAAAAGCAGGCCTCTTTCAAGCAAAACCGCAACCGACTGACTAACTGTTGGCTCCGCCGGCCGTTCCGGGCGTTGCGCCAAAAAGCTTCACGTTGATGGTGTCGGTTCCGCCGCCAGCGACGGTCTCGAGCGCCACGCCGTAAGGCACATCGTTCAGATCGTCGCTCAGTGCCGCAGTTGAGGGATCGATGTAAACCGTCTCGCCGACCGAGATGCCGTTGTGAATGCTCGAAACGGAAAGGTCGAACACGCCTTCCGTCTGAACGTTCACACTGTCCGTGGCGGCAGCTGCGTTTTCGTAGGCCACGCCAACGATGCGGCCGACGATGACGGGATCGCCAGCATCGACAAACCCATCCGAGTGCGAAGGGTGCACCAAAAGTGACTCGGTAAAAGTCAGAACTTTTCCGTCCTGTACAGAATTCTTCATTTGCTTTTTCTCCTGAATTTGTGTGGGGAACTCTCAGAACTTTTTGGAAAGGACTTGTTTAGCGGCCGACTGCGGCAATCTCCGCCTGTTCTTTGGTCATGCCGCCGCGCATGAAGCTCTCAACCAGGCTGGCGCGCACATCGGTGCTTCCGCTGGTGGAACCGTTGTCACCTTTGCCCAGGTTGGTGACTTTAGTGGTAGGCGCGAAGGCCTTGATGTACTCGCGCTCGGCGTCGATGGCTTCTTTCATGCCGTCGACCTTGATGGCATCCTTGAACTGCGTGCGAATGCGGTTCTGGGCAGCTTCGGGCAGTTTGGATTCGGCGAGCAGAGAAGTCAGCTTGGCCTGGGTATCGGCCTTCTGGGCAGCCGTTTCACTCTCTTTGATTTTGGTTTCAGCCGCTTCCAGTTTCTGCTTTGTGGCGGCCAGTTCGGTGTGCGCTTCCTGCAACTGCGTTTCGAGAGTCTTCATTTTTTCGTTCACTCCTAGTGAATTGGACTCGATGAGTTCCACGATGTCTGGCCGCCGTTTGCGGAAGCCCGCTTCATCGATCAGGTCAACGTCGAATTCATCAGCGCGGTCACTCTCCATTGCTTCCACCATTCCGCCCGCGCCAGCGAAGGTGACAAAATCAACTGAGCGCGCCGACACGATCTCGTCAATGCGCGCCGCTTCTTGGCCATCGATCTCGGCTGGCGACCATGCGCCCGCGATACGAACCGATACGCCCATTTCGTTCAGAAGGTTGGTATCTTTCAGTCGGTCAAGCTTGGCTTTGAAAGGCGGATCGATGACTCGCGCCTTGGCTTTCACCGTGCCATCGGATTCAGCCCAAGAGTCGGTGACGTTTGCGACCCAGTTGCGGATCGAGCCTTCGGGCCGCGCCTTGTCTTCTGACTCCGTGGCATGGTCGGCAAACATCTTTGCCCCTTTGAAGATGGGCGCAGCCTTGGTCAGCGTTTCCGACGGATAGAAGCGTTGCCGCCCGTTGGTCTTGTTTTTACTGAAGCCCGGCTTGATGACTGTGACCGTCAATTCGCCTTGCGCCGAATCGTAGGCTGACTCCTGCAACCCTTGGCACTCAACCGCCAGCGCTCGCGAATTGGCGCGGGTGCTCTCCCCGGCGTCGCTTGCGGAAGCCGAGACTGGCTGGTAAGCCATTTCGACCTCGCTCGGAGTGCCCAACTGCACATCGCCGTCTGCGTCGATCGAGTAATCGCATTGCATCAGCTTGCCGTTCATGGAATACACAACGGCACCTGGAAAGATGTCCTGGCACCAGGCACAGGCGTACTCGATGGCGTCTTGTGAACCGTCGCCGTCCGCGTCCATATCGACGCCCGCGCGGATGTTGGCGTTGATGGCATCCATCACCTTGCAGCGGATCGAGTCGAAGCTGTCATCCTTGCGCAGCGCTTCCTGAAAGAAAGCGCCAGCCGAGAAATCGGCTTCCATGGGCATGTCCATCTTCTCGGCTTTGTACATCGCCTTCAGTGTGCTGATAGCTTTGGCCTTGTCCGGGCCTTCGTACTTGTTGCCGCGATAACCGCCGTGCAGTGCTGCCCACGCGGCGCCCATCAGGCGATGATTCGGCGTGCCGCTCTCGTCGGTGACGGGCAGATGTTTGCCGCCTTTGCCGGAAACCAGATATTTGATTGCTTCCTCGATGTGCTGAAAGGTGATGAATTCAAGTTTCATGAGTTCAATATCTCCTGAACCACTCGCGGTCGAGTCTGTCCTGCTCGGCGCAGCGCATGCCATGACGGACGCCGGCGAAGTAGGCAATGACCACGGCGATGATCATTAAGACCAGCATGAGCAACATTTTCAGTTGTCTTCTTCGGGCGGACGCGCGCCCGTCACGGCGCAGGCGCAATTCGGATGGGCAGGTGGCGCCATGTCGCCCGACGGGAACTCTTCATCGACTCCGATCACGCCTTCATCCGCATTGTCTTCGCAGATTTCGCAGGGATTTGGCCCAAGAATCCACCGCTTGTACTGGATGCCCAGCGCCTCAAGTTTCATCAAGGCAGCTTGCGAGAAGGCGGAATTGAGCTCCGTTCGGGCAATCATGTAAGCCCGTCCGCCATAAGCAGCCATGTCATCGAGGACGCTGGCAATGAGTCGCGCCGTTCCTTCGACTCCCAGGTTGTCTTCAATGCCCTTCACCACGGCATCAGCAATCAGGTTGATCGTGGTTTCATCGATCCCGGTAACAGCCTCCGCCGCATTCTCGGCGGCCCAGGCAGCCGCCAGTTGACTGGTGATAGAAGTCGCGACATCGATCGCCGCCGTATCGGTGCCGATGGCGCTGGTAGCTTCTGCGAAAGGATGGGTCTTGTCCGCCACCAGCATGGCAGCGGTCATGTTGGTGGCCAGAACTTCTTTCAGCAGGTCGCGATGGCGCCGAACCGCAACCGACAAGCGCAAGACAGCGGCATGCCTGGCCAAGTCGCCAGACATGCCCATCTTGAGCATGTTGCCCGGATTAAGCGAGAGAATCTCCAGTTTCAGCGCCCGGAAGTAGCTGGTCAGTTCCTTCCGGGTACGCTTTTCAATGGTCTTGCCGGCAAGCCCCAAAAGGGCTGGGCGGGCCATCGTCTCGATTAAGTCAGCCAGTTGGCTCATCAGACTGGGGCGCAGGAAGCTTTCCTGCCGCCAATTCGGCAAGTTCGGCGTCCTGGCAGAGTTTGATAGCGACCCGAAGGGCAAAAACGTCTTTCTGCGCCATGAGCTATTCAACGATCTCCGCCGACCACTCGAAGTTCAGGGAAGCGGTTCCCGAAACGTTCAGCGCGTCGATGGATAGCGCGCCGCCGCCCTCGAGCAAAATGACCGAATCTGGATTGGGCGCAACCCAGCCGCCCGGACCAGCAGCGCCGCAGCCAAACACCAGCATGTTGGTTCTGGTGGTGCCTGCGGTCGGCGCTGAGGCTGCCGTTGCTTTGGCTGCCTGCATGCCGGGATCTTTCGGTCTCGGCGTGATGGACGTTCCGGCCGTCGAAGCGGTGCCCCACTTGATGATGCGGTGAGCGATGCCCGAAATGGCCGTCAAGCCAGCGCCCTTGCCGAGAACGTACATTGCCTGCAGAGCGCAGTTTCTGACGCCTGCTTTCACAAAAAAAGTCTCATTCTCGGTGCCGGGCGTTGCGTTGGTTGCAACATCGGCCATGGTTGCAAGCGATAAACCGTAAACCATTGGCATGGTGAAAGTGCTCCTTCTTAAATTGTCAGATTCTTATCGTGGCGATCATTGGCCAGCTTGGTCAGAATGTGATTCTCGTCCTTCAGCGCCTCGATAATCTCTTGCGCGGTCAATTCCCGGCCAAAGGCTTCCAGCTGCGCCTGGCGGACTTTCTTCCAGAAGGCTTCATCAGGGGAGAGCGCGGTATTCGTCATGGGCGACCACTTCGCCGCGCAGGGATCGCAGAGGTAGAAGGCAAAGTTTTTGACCAGGTCGAACTCTGTCTCCTGAACCATGCCGCCATCCTTGCCGCAGTTGGCGCAGAAGATGGGGATCCACTTCTGTCCATTCGGCCAAACCACGACTTTGGGACTGCGAACAGCGATCGAGTTAGGCAAGAGGTCCGGCTTCATCTCTCGCGAAATTCTCCCTGACAGGCACAGGCTTTGCAGTCGCAAAGGTGATGGCTGCCCGTCAGGCAATTGGTGCAGATAATCGGGCGCGAGTAAGCGGTATTCCGCTTGATGGGCTTCAAGATCTCTGCATGCAGGCCCACGGTTCTCCAGTAGACATCGGGATTGACGATAACCGAGGTTTCGACGTTCATAATGTTGCTCACGCTATGGATAGAATGGCCTGGATGATTTCGAGTTCGGTATCGATGTGCTCGCCCCGGGCGTAAACGCTCGGTGGTCCCTGCAGACTCTGATGAGTTCCGGTGAGCGATTCTCGGCCAAAACCCATGCCGAAATTGGCAAGTTGCGCGGTGGAGGCGCTGCCCAGAATGCGCAGGCGAACCGGCAGCGGCTCTATCTGTGGTTCGGCTTTGGTTGTTTTCCGGGCTGGCGACTTGAGTTCAACCTGCCGCACCAGCGGCGCGACCCGGTTTGACACCCTGCCCGAAACATAACCGACAACCCCGCCGCTAGAAGTAATTCCCAGCGCGGCAGCACCCTGCGCCGCCTGCTCGGTGGTACATGTGCCCGCGAAACCGCCGATATCCGTAGCGATAAGGGCTTGTTTGGCCTGCGAAGTGGTACAAGTGCCGGAGATGATCTCAGTTCCGGCTGCCAGCTCCGATTGTGCCGCCTGACCATAATTGGCAGTGCCCAGGAACTGCTCTTTCCCACTTTGGGTATCCGTTTGCCCGGCTTGGGCTGAAGTCGCGGCACCTGAAATGATCTCTTTCCCACTCGCTGCCAAGGATTGGGCTGGCTGATCATTGGCAATCATGCCGGTATAAGTTCGGTGGTCGTTGGCGCTCAGCGACTGTTGTGCTTGGTCGGAAGCCAGGCTTCCGGTGATAATTTCCGAGCCGGAGGCGGAGAGGGCCTGCGCAGCCTGCGCCGAAGTTTCGGCAGCGGCAAAGGATTCGGAGCCAGAGGCCGCAAGCGACTGCGCAGATTGACTGCTGGTTTCGCTTCCGGCAAAGACTTCCTTTCCTGCGGCTGCAAGACTTTGCGCGTTCTGCTCGCTGGTCTCTGTTGCGCTGAAAACCTCCTTCGCGCTGATGCTGACCGCTTGCCCAGCCTGGTCAGAGGTTTCCGTGCCGGTGAAAATCTCTTTACCGGATGCGGCCAGAGACTGTGCGGCTTGATTGGTGGCGGCGGTACCGGTCGGGCTAACAGTGGCCGCTAGATCGTCGCCCGTCCAGAGGTAGCGAACCGACTGCGTTCCGGTTCGAAGCGTGAACTGGCGTGCAGGCTGGGGATAGGTATTTGCGCCAAGGATGTCGGCAGCGGCCAGGGGAGCCAGGTCATCATTGGTGCTCTGCATGAAGGTGGCTTGACATGCAGCAATATTGGGATCGGGCTGGCTCTGGGAATTGACTTGCCAGGAGTCATCATCCAGGCCTGCAACCTGAGTGTTTGCTCCGGTAAACCAGCCCACCAACCGCGCGGAACCAGTAGCTCCCCAGGTGATCGTCCAGCCATTAGAGTTAAAACTGGTGAAAGTCGCATCGGGATTGTTGGCGCCGTCCCGCTCATGTGAGCACGCTGTAGCCGAGCCCATCGATTTCGCGACTGTGGCCCTGACATCGTTGGCGATCGAGCAGGCATAACACTGATTCGTGCCGTCGGTTGCGCCGAAGGTCGTGATGGCATTCGATGTGTTGGTATTGTTCGCGGTGGGGGAAGAGCATAAAAGCCCAAGTAGCTTAGGTGTAACGCTCTGACTCGTGACAGATTGAGTCGTGGCCGTGGTTGGCTTCGCCGAGGTTCCGCAGTCCCAGGTTCCGCCTTTAATGACTAGGTAGTGCGTGAGGAACGCGCTGCCGGGATTTGTTGTGTAATTGAGATCGAATCCATCAGCCGTAAACTGCACAAAATCTGCAACGGTCGTTACAGAATTGGATGTATTTTGCGTGACCACCACCGCATCATTGCGGAGGATGGTCATCGCATTGATGGCTCCGGCTGTTCCCGCCGCATCCGCTGCCGCCATGCCATAAGCCCATCGCTTGCTCGAACTGACAGCGCATCCAATCGTCCCTGTGGCAGCATTCGTGTTGCCGGCAGCCGTCTGATTGGTCATAAAGAGCAACAAAAAGTCGCCCTTAAATCCCACGCCCGTATAGTTCTGTGTGCCAGTGCTTGTGCGCTGCGCAGTAGAACCAACAAAGGCGTTCGTAACGTCGCTGCCGCCGATCAGGATGTAGTCGATCAGCCAAGCCGAGGCGGGGGTTGTATTGAACGTAACTACAAAATTGTTGGAGTTGAAAGCGACCCCAGTGATGGTTCCGCCGGTGCCAACCGTGGGTGTGGTGTTGGCGGTGAAAATCGATAGGGCTTCAGTTGTGGCGTTGCCTTCGGCTGTATTGCTGGTAGTGACGGCATCGTCGGCACCCCACGAGATGCGGTGATGATGGGTTCCATCACTGGCGCCAAATGACCACATAGCACGCGCCGATTCGGGATTGGTCGTCTTGCCGTGGGTAAAGAAGATAATGGCTTTGCCTGTGAATCCACAGTTCACCGTCGTCGTCGCGCCTGTGGTATCCGCTGCGAATTGCCCGGTCTTTACTTGGAGTGCCATTAAAAAGGTGCCATTAGCTCATCAACGTGATGTTCGTAATGGGATCGCCGCCGAAGGGTGGAATGTAGCCGTCATCCAAGCAGCCGATGGTGTCAGGCGCCGGCTGGAGAGATAAGAGCACCGCGAGCCGTGAATTCACAAGCTGACTGAATGTCCATGTTGGATTCTTGCCCCCGGAACCTATCAACGAGGCCGCCGCACCGAGCGAGCCCGGCGTCGTAAACAATGACTCATAGATACTGAATCCGCCGTCAATGCTGAGTGAAAAATTGCCTGAGTCTAGCGAAGCGCCACAAGCAAGAAACAGATCGTTTGCGGTCTTTGCCGTGACAGAACCTGCTTGTTGGGTTTGGGCACTATTTCCCGGACTGGCTGCTTGCGCCAATTGGGCGGTATCGAACGTATCTACGCCACTCAAGGCGATGATGAATGCTGTTGGCTCATGTCCGGTATATGTGGCTGTGAACGTATGTCCAGTGCCCGTCTTTCCTGCAGGCGGATTCTGAACATAGTAGGTGCTGATGGTGTTGTTCACCGAATCGGTCAATCGCGGGGAATAGAGGCTCCAACTATTCGATTTGTTATCGCTGAACGTTGGGCTGGTGCCGTTCCAATCAATCAAAAATGCCAGCAGGAAATCCGCTCCCGAGGTATCGATTGACGGCGAGGTTCCCGTATCCGGGGAACCGTGCGCCGTCGTATGCGAAATGATGGAAATCGCCACTTCGTCGAGTTACTTGGTGACGGTGTGTTGGAAGCTGGTAACCGACACGGTTGCATGCTGCACGATAGAAGTTGTGTTGAGGACGAGGTTGGCGGTTGCGGTTCCTACCGATCCGTCCATGACGGGCGTTATGCCGTCGGATTTCAGGCAGCGGAACCAGGTTGCGGTTCCGGTAGCATCCGCGTCCGTATCGTCCGTGATGGCATTGGCCGTGATCACGCCCGCAATAGCTCCAGCGAAGGCGGTGGCGCCAAAACGAAGTTCGGCCAGGAGAACTTGCGTGGTGACTGCCGTGTCAGCGGTGGCTGGTTGCCCGGTACCCGTGCTGTCGTAAATTCTGAGATAGCCGTTGTTGAGAGCTGTGGCCAGCGCATCGGCTTCGGCGTTGACGCCGGCGTTTGCCATCTTCAAGTTAAGAGCCATTGCTCAATTCCTCCAGTTCAAATTCAATTTCGCCAGCTTTATTGCGCCGGGCTTTGCCGCGTTTCTTCAGCGGCTTCGGTGCTTCCTGGACGGTTACTTTATCGAAGGTGATCTGCGGACTCAGTTGAATGTGCTGCTGTGGTGTGAGGTCAGGCTCGCCGTTGAGACTCTCTAGCACCTCTGCCAGACGGTTCAATGCGGCAGCTTCCGAGCTTGGCGAATTCGATTGCCGCGGCGGCGTATTGCCTTTCGGAATGGTCGGCGGCGGCAACTGATCGCCCATCTGCGCCTTCAGTTCTTCTCGCTTGGCCTCGACTTTCGTCATGATGTCTTCGACGTTGCTCAGGCCGAGCGCTACCAGGCAGGCCTGCAGAATCTCCGGGACTTGGATTTCCGGGAACACCTGGTGCAATCCCATCAGGAAATTGCCCAGCCGTTGCAGATCGTCTTTCAGCATCTGCGGCAGTTTGACTTCAATTTCGGCAGGCTGTTCGTCGATATCCTCATCCAGCACAATGGAGAAAATGTCGCGCCAGGCGTCCTCCCACATTTCCTGGTAGGACGTGAACGACTTCAGCATGGGCAGTTCCATGGCTTCCGCCGTGGCCAGATTGCCCGTAGAGGGATCGCCGAAGTAGTGCAGCATGATGTTCGTGCCCGCCGACACCATGAGCTTCAACTGATCGCCATCGCTCTTGGCATCGCCCGCGCCCGTCGAGCGTGGCATGGCTTCGAGTTCTACGCCTTGATTCTGTGCCCAAGTTGCGCCTCGGCTGGGCGCTGGATTCTTCTCCGTCAAGCTGGCTGGGCCCGCGGCCAGGCTGGATTGAAAGCGGCGCTGCAGCTCGTCAATCACCTTTGGGCCGCCTTTGGCGCTCAGCTTCCAGGCAAACTTCGCCAAGGCCTGCGTCAGCGATACCCGCGCTTCCATGAAGCGTCGGTGCTCTTTCGTCCAATTGATGATCGGAAACAGCAGCCCATGACCGCGCTGGCCAAGGTCATCAAAGGTCAGATGAAAGATGACCATATTCTCTTCAGGCACGACTGTCTTGCCTGTGGAATCCTGCACCGTTGCGACGTCCGTCGGATCGGCAGCCCAGTCACGGTAATAGAGGGTTTTGCCGCTAGCGCCTTTCGTCACTCGCTTGTAAGCGAGGATGTTGTCTTCATCGTCGGGGTCAGAGATCACTTCGGAGATTTGCAGTGGATCGAGCGTGCGGATGGTTTTGGTTTCGCCTTCGCCGCCCACAATCACGAAGAATATCTCGCCATCCACCAGCAGTTTGCGCGAAAGCTTCTGCTGGCCTTTGGAACTGGTGAGGCGCTTGTTGCGATGATTCTTCCAGAAATCGTCAATCGCGGACTTTTCCCGGGTCGCTTCATCTTTCAGTTTGTAGCTGATGCCGCTGGCGATAGCGTAATCCGTCCACAGACGCACTGCCTGCTTGGCCAGCGGATCGGCTGCCCAGTAGGCGCGCGACATCTGCACTAGTTTTTCGCGGCGTTCCGGCTGAATCTCGTAGCTGGTTTTGAAGTCGCCCGGCCGGACCCAGCCCACATCTTCAAACGCCAGCGTGATATCCGCCGTGCTCATGGATTCCTTGACTTCGGGAATCGACATCAGCATGTCGATGGCGGCGTTGAATACTGCCTGCTCGGAAAGCTGAGCGGACTTAGTCGTTTTTTTCTTCATTGAGCTTTATATCGATGCCGCAGCCGAGAATGCGCGCGGCTAGTCGGATCAGTTGTTTTGCAAGCCAAAGGCGTCGATCAAGCTGCTTTGTGTCGATGCGCACTTCGAGAGTTACTTGCTTCATGAGATCGGCACCATCAAATATCAGAGGCTGCATCAGAAGCTTCCAAACCTTGGCCCATCGAAGTCATCAAGCTCGGGCGAGATCGATATCCGCTCTTCGTGCGTCACAATGGTTTCTTCCGCCTCGGGATCGCTCAACTCCCAGAGCGCCCACACCAGCGCGTCCATGCGGTCGGGGGATGCCTGCTCATTTACCGCCAAAGGCGTGTATTCGGTCATCTGCTCTTCGAGCTGGGGGAAGGCACCGACGTGGTGCACGCGATGCTGTTCGTAGAGCGCTGCCACAGGCTCAGCCCGGCGGATTTTGCCGCGGGTGGCGTGAACTCCCTTATAGGCAAGCTCGAGATGCTTTGTGCGCAGAATGGCTTCGACCAAGTCGCCACCGTTGTTAATCTCGGCGACGATGCGGTCAGCTTGGTGCTGAACGTAACAGCCGACAACCGCGGAAGCCCACTCGTCGGGAGAGGCCTTCCGGCTTGCATCATCGAGAACGTAAAAGTGCGGTGGCCACGGGCTGCCATCTGGGGCGGGTCCGATTCCGGCAATGACAATGCCGGTTTCCGCGATTTCGTCTTCATTGCTGGCCTTCTTAGGATCTTTGACTGCTGGGTCTACAGCAACCACAATGCGCGTAAGATTCGGAACGAATTTGGCTCGATCAGAATCGATGCCTGCCAGAGTCCACAGTGCATTTGGATTGTCTTCCAGAAGTTCGGCATCAAGCTCCTGGCGGCCGAGTCGTGTGCCTTCATATTTGGTGATGATGGTGTCGTAAAACTTCGGCGAAAGGTTGGAGCGGTTCTCGTAGGTTGAGCCGGTAGTGACCACCGTATGCGGACTGCGTGCCAAGGCGCGCAATAGCCTGATCGGTTTCGGGGTGGTAGTGATCACCGTTTGCGGCCTGGCACCCAAGCGCAAGCCAAACTCAATCTGCTCCCATACGTCATCCGGGTAGCGCCAGGCGGCCAGCTCGTCGCACCACGCTTTCATGTGCTGCGGGCCGCGCAGCGCCTCCGGGTCCTCCGCGCTGAACAGGATCGATACTGCCCCATTCGGCCAATCCAGCCGACGTTTGCTAGGCACGTAAACCGGCCGTTCGCCGTTCGGGCAAACTTCCAGGATGGCGGAGCGAGCCCCGATGCCCTTAACCATGACATCACGGACATCGGCGGCGGTTGGTCCGATCAGATTCACGATCGGGTAATCTCGGATCCAGATACGGACTTGTTCGGCGCCGACGCGAGTCTTGCCAAAGCCGCGCCCCGCCATGACCAGCCAGTTGGTTTTCGATCCGTCGGCGAAACTGGCGGGTGCCAGCTGACTTGGCCTCGCCCAAAACCGCCAGTCATGAATGATGGCTTCGGCTTGCTCGGGGCTGAGTTGCGCGAACCATTTATCTCGTTCATGGGCACCCAGTTCGCGGAATTGTTCAGCGAGCGAGCATCGCTTTGAGTCTGTCAATAGGGCTGACAAGATCAACTTCTACTTGAAACTTCTCGCCTTCCGGATTCGCCAGCCTGACTTGCTGCACCGGTTTGCCGTGCTCCCATTCCATTAACCGGAACAGGATGTGAAGGCGCAGCCGCGCATCACCACACTCGGCATACAGCTGCTTGATCTGGGCTTCGTGATCGAGGTCCCGCAGCAGCCGAGCGGCGAAGGAAGCACTGACGCGGACGCCTTTGAGCGGGCTCGGCTTCCGGCCAGCTCCGGACCGCTTTCCGCCCCGCGCCATCTACCTTGCCTCGCAGCTAACAATCCAACCGTCGCTCGTCCGGATCCAGGCGCAGGCCTTACACATAACAGTTCCCGTCCGTCCATCGAAGCTGGCGCAACCGCGCGCTTCGAACTCCTGCGGGTAGGGCGGCTTCACGGTTGGCCGTGACGTCGCCGCTAAACCCGCGAACAGGATCAGCAGGCCCACTAGGATGCGCATAAAGAGCTTTGAAAAACGAATCCAGAATCAAACAATCAAAGCCCGAACCCCGCGGCGGCGACGATCACCGCGTCCACGGTTGCGTCGGACTCCTTCATATATTCCCCGGTCGAGGCCATGGACCGGTGCCCCAATCGTTTTTGGATTTTGTTGATTGGGGTATTGTTTTCAACCATTAACGTGGCGATCGAGTGCTTGAGCGCGTGCGGGTGCGCCTTTTGCGCCGGAACTTGAGCAGCTTCGCAGTACCTCCGGAAGAGCCTCCAGAAGTGTTGCCGGGTGATGGGGAAGAGGCGTTGATTTTCGTTTGATTTCCTAGCGTATTCAATGAGTTTGGCCTGCTCGGAAAGCAGAGGATTTTGGTGTCCAATGAGGGCTTGGCAGGTCGTTTCCGACCCTTTAAGGCGCTCGATCCGGAGGTATCCATCTTTGACGTCATTGGCTTTGATTCCAATTACTTCGCTTGCCCTCAGCCCATGCCAGAAGGCCACCAGAATCATCAGCCAGTCGCGCTCGCGATGACGGTGCGCCACGTCCAAAACTCTCAGCAATTCCGCCTTTGAAAGCGCTTGCACAATCAAAAAAGGCGACAAAACAGGGAAGTGTCACCTGGATGTCAATGCAGCCGGCTGAACAGGGCGGAAGCCAGCCAGCTGATGACCCCGGCCTCGGCCAGGACGGCGCTGCCGAGAATCCACAGCTTGAGGTTGGCACTATCCAGTCTCCGGTTCAGCCGCAGGACCTCAAGCTGCAGCTTGTCCCGCTGGCGTTCGCAACTCGAGAGCCGATCGAAGGCATGCGTCACATCTTCCGGCAAGCGATCGAGGGGCCTCTTTTTATATGCCATGCGCAGTTCGTCGGTGCGCACCGAGAGGGGAATCAAGAGCGGATCTTGCACGTTCTTTAGAACCAAATAGCAACCATGGCGGTACAGCACCCGGTCCACCATGTTCCAAATGGCATCAACTTCACCACTAACCAGGGGAGGGTACTTGTCTTCCTCCACCGCATTAGTTCGCCGCTTCCCACTCCGCGGGAATGAAATTGATGTAAGCAACTCGCATGATTCGGCCATGGGCACCTATCGCGGGAACCGGGTAGTGAAGCTTTGCGGGATGCATTAGACGGTTAGGGACACGAGCAAAGGGAATGAGATTGCCAGTTCCAAGCAGCCCATCCCACAGAACCTTGCCAACCTGGCGCAGTTCGGCGGGAATGGACTGGAAAAATCGGAAGGCGCGGCCGTGACAGATGAATTTACCGAGAAGTTGTTTCTTGAATTCCCGGACCTGTTCACGTGGCAAGAGCTGCGCAGGCTTTTCCCGCGCGGCGTCTTGCTCCCGGTAGAAGCAAGGCACTAAATCATTTTTCATGATTGTGGACGGAGTACTGCGACCTACGGGGTGCGCTTTGATTGCCGGGCGTCTACCGGCAAAACGAGATGCGGAAATCGATGCCCAGTGGGGGAGACCGGCGCAAAACGAAGCTTCGGGAATATATTGTGCCCTTGTACTCTGAATTTAATCGAGATTACTAAGGTGTGGAAACTAACGGGTAGGATCACCGTCACATGTCACGATGATTTCTGACCACACAAGGGGCACTTTCGTGCTAGTGCGCGGCGGATCACCCAGTACTTGACGCCGAAAATGTAGGCAATCTCCTTACGCGTGAAGCCTTGTCGCAACAGCAGGTGTGAACTGTGAATTTCCTGTGGCGAGATCTGGAAGGGTCGGGCCATGGGCAATCAATGCGGCAGCCAGTAAGAAAGAATCCAGGCGGCGAGCGAGAGGAGGACCAGGAGGAAAACAGAACGTTCGTAGCGGTCTCCGCGCATCATTCCATGTCTTCTTTGGTCACCGTGGGGCGATATTCGGAGAATAAGCGGGCCGCCGTCTCTCGCCAGTTTTCGAAGTTCATGGGACGCACATCGATGCGCTCGCAGGTTCGCAAGTAGGAGAGGTAGGACTGCCGGAGCTTGGGATCGGTAATTGTTGCCAGATTCTCCATTGTGCATCCAGTGCCGCGTAAACTTGCCGGTAGAGACCATCGTCGATTGCCCGATCCAGAAAGGCAACCATCAAGGCCTGGCAGTCACGTCGCTGCTGAAGTTGAGGGCTTACGATAAGCACCCGGGTAATTCTACTGCTCGAAATTCAGGCTCAACTGATCTTCGGAAACTCGACGAGCCTTCCGACGTCGGCGGGGGATGCCGGGCGCTGGCAGCTTCATTGGGCGAAAGAAGCCCGATTCATCGCGGGCCAGACCGAACCCGAGATTCCGTAAAACCTGCGCTGCCCATTGCCGGCGGCGCTCTCGCTCATGCTCAAAGTTGGACATGCGCCCACTTTCCGGGTCATCACCGCATAAGATGGCGAGTTCATAACTTTTCGCATGTCTATCACTGCTAAACGCATGCTTCTTGACTGATTCGTTCCACTTTAAGCCGTGGAGAATCCTCTTTTACCACTACTGCCCGGGCAAACATCTGCCGCAGGTTGCGCGGCGCACAGTCCGGAAGTTTGCCCGCCAGAACCATGGAGGCACCGTCGCACAGCTTGTATTTGATGACTTTGCGGAACAGCCGAAAAAACAGAGATTCGGGGCACAATTCGGCAATCCGTTCCACTTCCGCATCCCGCACTTCGGTTTTCGTGGACGTGGAAAGGGTGAATTGATAGAGATTTCCCACCAGGCGCTTAGACTTCTCGGCTCGGGGAGGGGTCGAACCGAATTCGGCGATCTGCTCTCTCAACTTGTCGCGGAGAAGTCGAATGTCGAGATCGAGCTCTTCGAGGCGCACGGCCGCATTGTCCAGTTCAGCAGCCGACATTCGCCGAGTAGCCATTGAGTAAATAGTAACCCGAATGGTGCAAATCCATGTAGAACAATCACCTAGGGGTAGTGGTGCAGTTTGGTGTTTCTATTAACTCGCCAGATTCGCCACGTCAAGCTGGGCTTGCTGCAAGGCACACTCCTGTGTCATGATCTGAGTGCGCTAACGCAGACCTTGACGAGCCCGGACTGGCATCCGGGTTTTTCTATTTTACCTGCCTAAACTTATCGCAGGAGCAAGCCTGATACTCAGGATTCCCATGCTCCTGTTGAGGCCTTAAGTCTTGATGCCCGCAACAATCCTTCCCATGTTCCGATTCGGGATGTCCACACGTTATGCAGATAGGGTCATCATCAGCCATGAGGCAATTCTCTCACCAAACCGAAATCCGTCAATTGTCAAACTGCACCACTACCCACCTAGGCTGGGGGATTACGAAAGGGGTGCAGCGCTGCACTTAGGAAAGGAAGAAGGGGCAGCCCACGCAATCGGAACTGCCCCACAGGGATTGGGACCGACCCAAAGCCACGAACTGAAGGCCTTCGCAGCGCGGCACGGGTTGAGAAGCGTCGGACAGCGAGAGAATAATCGGCTCTCCCAAAATGGGTCTGTTCAATTTTGAACAAGTTTTCAGCTTGGGCTGTGGATTACGAAAGCGATGCGTGGAAAAGCAAGATAAACAGATGACGGAAAAGGCGATATTTTTCTCTTGACAATAAATTTAGATGTATTACATTGTGCGCATGACGAAACGCGCTAAACAGCCCCCGATTCAGACGTGGAGACCGACCGTCGAGGACAAGCGCTTGATGGAAGAGCTAGCGCACAAGTTTGGCATCAAGGAAGTGGATATTCTTAGAATGGGCCTGCGCCGCTTGGCCGAAGAGCAAAAGATTTCCCGAGGCTAATCAAGATGTTGCACATCAACCTAATTCGGGATTCTGTGTTTCCGGTGAATTTAACAGAATATCTGTTATCGGACGTTGCGCGAATACTGCGACGTTAGCCAGGGTTTGCAAGTGGTTGACACCTCGGCTTGCCCGCCGCACTATTCCTGCCATGAAACCCAGAGTTCTAACTTCCCT
>Ga0070741_10003774_pt1 | contig 36640 bp, 32 predicted proteins | sample Coa_R1_4_FD_66440 | JGI IMG/M metagenome (GOLD analysis project Ga0070741, IMG submission 66440) | Surface soil microbial communities from Centralia Pennsylvania, which are recovering from an underground coalmine fire - Coalmine... | ecosystem: Environmental > Terrestrial > Soil > Unclassified ... | reverse complement strand
CCGTCCCTCCCCCTGAACCCCCTCCGGAACGCAGCCGTCGGGCGAGCGAGCCCCAGGAGCTCGTCGCCCGACGGCGTCGCAGCGAAAAAAACTTCTGGATTTTCAAGACCGTATCTCCGCCAAATTGAGGGGTGGAATCCGGTACGGCGCGGCAGCGCGGGATCACGGAACTTCAATAGGGAGGGACGGATTATGACGATGATTCGGGAGTCTCCCAGAAATGCAAAGGCATGCGGTTCCAATCCCACTTGCCCTTGCAACTGCCATTCCTATAATGCGCCGATGCTCGATATCAAATTGATACGCGAACAGCCTGATCTGGTCCGCCAGCGGCTGGCTTCGCGTGGAGCCGGCGACGAAGCCCGGATCGACGAGGTGCTCAAGCTCGACGAGCAGCGCCGCAAGCTGCTGGCCGAGGCAGAGGCGCTCAAGGCCCAGCGCAACCGCGTGTCCAAGGAGATCGGCGCCTTGATGGGACAGAAGAAGCTCGAGGAGGCCGAAGCCAAGAAACAGGAGACACGGCAGATCGGTGATCGCATCACGGAACTCGACAAGCAAGCAGCGGCCGCCGAGACGGCGCGCGATGAGATTCTGCTGCGCCTGCCAAATCTTCCGCATCCGTCCGTCGCCATCGGCAAGAGCGCCGAGGACAATCCGCTTGTCCGCACCTGGGGCGACAAGCCGTCGTTCGCTTTCAAGCCGAAGTCGCACATCGAACTTTGCGAGGGTCTCAAGCTGGTGGATTTTACGCGCGGCGCCAAGCTGTCGGGCAGCGGCTTTCTGCTTTACACGAACTGGGGCGCGCGGCTGGAACGCGCGTTGATTCAGTTCCTGCTCGACCTGCACACCGGCGAGCACGGTTATACCGAGGTTTCGCCGCCGTATATCATTTCGCGCGATTGCATGACGGGCGTGGGGCAATTCCCGAAATTTCTCGACCAGGCGTACGCCGTGCGCGAAGGCGAGGACAACAACACACTCGGCTCGCTTTATCTCCTGCCGACCGCCGAAGCGCCGGTGGCCAATATTCATCGCGAGGAAATCCTGCCCGAGCGCCAGCTTCCGATTTATTACTGCGCGTACAGTCCCTGCTTCCGCGCCGAGGCCGGAGCCGCGGGCGTGGGCACGCGCGGGATGATTCGCGTGCATCAGTTCGACAAGGTGGAACTGATCAAGATCGTGAAGCCCGACACCGGTTACGACGAACTCGAAAAGCTCGTCGCCAACGCGGAGAAGGTGCTGCAGTTGCTCGGGCTGCATTATCGTGTCGTGCAGCTTTGCACCGGGGACATGGGCTTCGCCAGCGCCAAGACGTACGACATCGAGGTTTGGGCGCCGGGCCAGGGCCAGTATCTGGAGGTTTCGAGCTGCTCGAATTGCGAGGATTTCCAGGCGCGCCGCATGAATCTCCGGTTCAAGGCCGAGTCCGGCGAGAATCGCCTGCCGCACATTCTCAACGGCAGCGGCACCGCGCTGGCGCGGCTCTTCGTCGCGCTGCTGGAGGTTCATCAGCAGGCCGACGGCACGGTGGTTGTCCCCGCCCCGCTTCAGCCGTATCTTAAGACCGACCGGCTCAAGGCGTAACCATGACGGGCGGCGAATCTGACGTGATAGCATGACCATCCTGCTGGGCAGCAGCGAAGTCCATCCCTACTCCAAAACCGGCGGATTGGCCGACATGGTGGGCGCCCTCGCGAAGGCGCTGGAACGCGCAGGTCACGATGTCACCGTCGTGACGCCGCTCTATCGGGGCATTCGCGAGCGGTTCCCGGAGATGATCCGGCTGGATTGGCACATGGACCTGCCGCTCGGGCCGCGCCGTGTGACCGCCGAGGTCTGGACGCTCACCGTCACGCCGCGCTTACGGATCCATTTCATCCATCAGCCCGCATTCTACGATCGCACGGGCCTTTACCAGGAGCATGGCGCGGACTATCCGGACAACGCGGAACGATTCATTTTCTTTTCCAAGGCAATCGTTCATCTCGCGCGTTACCTGCCGTCGCAACCCGAGGTGGTCCACATCAACGACTGGCAGACGGGCCTCGTGCCTTTGTTGATGCAGCACCAAAAATTGCAGGAAGGCTGGGGTTCGCGCGCGGGCACGTGCCTCAGCATTCACAATCTCGCGTACCAGGGAATTTTTCCCGCCGCCGCATACCAACTCACGAACCTGCCGCTGGATTATTTCAATCCGAACGGCGCGGAATTTTACGGGATGCTGAATTGCCTCAAGGCGGGCATCGCCACCGCGGATGTCCTGGCCACGGTGAGCCCCCGTTATGCGCGCGAGATCACCACGCCCGAGTACGGCTGCGGTCTCGACGGCCTTTTGCGCAAGCGTCACGATGTGCTTTTCGGCATCCTCAACGGTGTCGATTACCAGGAATGGCGCACGACCGGCAATCCCTGCCTGCCGCATGCGTTTTCCATCGGCAAGCTCGCGGGAAAGGAACTCAACAAGCTCGATCTTCAGAAGGAACTTGGTCTGCCAGTAAAAGCCGACATCCCGCTCTTTGGCAGCATCACGCGTCTCGCCGATCAAAAGGGCCTCGATATCCAGCTCGGCGCGCTGGAGGAAATGCTCGGGGCGAACATGCAATTTGTCCTGCTCGGCAGCGGGTCGCCAGTTTACGAAAAGGCGTATCAATCGCTCGCGCGACGTTATCCGACCAAGGTGGCGGTGCGGCTGGGCTTCGATCAAGGTCTGTCGCATCGCATCGAGGCGGGTTGCGATTTTTATTTGATGCCGTCGCGCTTCGAGCCGTGCGGTCTCAACCAGATGTACAGCCTTCGCTACGGCACGATCCCGATCGTTCGCGTCACCGGCGGGTTGGATGATACGGTGATCGACATCTCCGAGAACCGCGGGCACGCCAACGGCATCAAGTTCGGTGAATACTCGTCGCGCGCGCTGGCCAAGGCCATTCGGAAGGCGCTGGTGCTTTACGGTGAACCTGACCTCCTCCAGCACTACCGCCACAATGCGATGACAGCGGACTTCTCCTGGGACCGCGTGGTGGAGCAATACGCCAAGGCCTACCGGCGCGCGCTCTCGCGCTGAAATCACGGCAACAACATCACTCGATAAATCCGCAGCGGATCAGTTCCCGGATCGGAGGCGGTCGGAGTGCCATTCGTCGCGGTAATTGTACCTCCCAAATTGCTCCACGTTACCTGCGTGACATTGGTCCGGTATTGCGGTTGATAAATCTGCCCGGCCAGCCCGCTCCACGAAAAAGTCACTGCGCCATTTGTCCGGCGTATGGTTTTGAATGACGGCGTCACCTGCACACGGAAGATGGTTCCCAGGCCGTACATGCCGCCGTTCTCGGTGGTGCCGTAGAACGCGCCATCAGGACCCAGCGCCAAACCGCCGGCGGGGTTCAATCCGTTCGTGTTGTTGAAGGCTGCCAATGTGGTCAGCAAGCCATTTGTCGAGATGGCGAACACGGTCCCGGCGATTCCGGCTGTTGCACCGTTGGTGCCGGCGCCTCCTTCGAGCGCGGCGCCATAGAGCAATCCGTCCGCGCCCATGATCATCGCGGCGGCCGGGTTCGCGCCGTTGGTATTTTCAAACAAGAGCAGGCTCGTGAACGCACCATTGGTGGTCAGGCGGAACACCGTGCCCAGCCCATTCGACCCGCCGTAGTAGGTGGCGCCGTATATATTGCCGTCGAATCCCTGCGCCAGCGCGGCCTGCGGATAGAAGCCATCCGAATAGCTGAATGAATACAGGTTTGTGACGGTGCGGTTTGTCGCAAACCGGAACACCGAACCGTCGCCATTGGTGCCGCCCACGGAGGTTGTGCCGTAGAAGCTGCCGTCTGCGCCCTGGATTAATCCCGCCAGAGGTGAATCCAGGGTGATGCCGTCGAAGGAGACCAGGTTCGTCACGACTCCGTTGGTCCCGACCCGAAACACCGTCCCGTAGCCGAATCCGTAGGGATCCTTGACGATGTTTGTGCCGCCGTATTGTGTCGTGCCGTAAAGATTCCCGTCGGTTCCTGGCGCCAGGCGATTCGGCCAATAGCCGTTGGTTCCGTTGAATAGGAAGAGGTTTGTGAACACGCCGTTGGTGGTGAACCGGAAGATGGATCCGCGCGAATTGGTGCCGCCCTGGGTTCCGCCGTACAATCTCCCGTCCGTGCCGAGGGCCAGTCCGGAGGCCGGATTGGCACCGTTCGTGTTCAGGAACGTGAAGAGATTCGTGAACGTGCCATTTGTACCGATGCGGAAAATGGTTCCATAAGTCGTCCGCGAGCCATTGTAATTGGTACCGCCAATGGTGGTGGTTCCGTAGAAATTGCCGTCGCCCGCGAGCACGAGGGTCGCGGTAGGATTCGCGCCGTTTGTTCCATTGAACGACACGAGTGTCGTCAATGTCACGTCAGCGCGCGCGATACCGAGGCAGCCGACGAATTGCAGGAGACCAGCCAAGAGCAGCGGGATCGAGCTGCAAAAGGACATCCAGCAAATCACCCGTCGCCTCGTGTGCATGCCTAGAGGCCGAGCGTAGCCGATCCCGCCAACAAAAAGCAACGCGGATCAGCGCGTGCTGTCCTTGAAGTGCTTGTCTTCCTTGAAGGTCAGCGACGCTGAATTCATGCAATAACGCAGGCCGGTCGGCGCCGGACCGTCGTCGAAGACGTGTCCCAGGTGCGCGCCGCAGCGGGCGCACAGGATTTCAGTGCGGTCCATGCCGTGGCTGTGGTCGTCCAGCGTGGCGACGTTTTCAGGCGCAATCGGCTGGAAGAAACTCGGCCAACCGGTCCCGGAATGATACTTCGCCTCCGACGTGAACAGCGGCAAGTCGCAGCAAATGCAGTAGTAGACACCGGGCTTCTTGGCATCGTAGAACGCGCCGCAGAAGGGCGGCTCAGTCCCTTTGCCGCGGGCGATTTGGTATTGCTCGGGCGTCAATTGCTTCTTCCACTCGGCGTCGGTTTTGATCACCTTCGGCACAGCCGTCGGCGCGGACAGATGGCCGTCCGCGTCGAGCAGGCGCACCACCACGGTAGGCGTTGCGCCGGTTTGCGCGGCAGGCTTGGCCGTTGTGCCGGATCCGGTGTCGGCGGCCATCGCCACGATCGCCAACCCCGCAACCAGCCCGCCAAAAATCAGATAATATGCAGTAGTCATAGATGTCCTCTCTCCTTTCATGGCTTATTGTTTCAATCCCAGCTTCTTCAACTTCGGCGCAATCACCAACGGACAATACGGGTTCTTGTTCTTGTTCAGCCGGTAATAGTCCTGGTGATAGTTCTCCGCGGCATAAAACGGCCCCGCCTTGGTGATCTCGGTCACAATCGGCTTGGTGAATTCCTTCGCCGCATCGGCCTTCGATTTTTCAGCGATCGCCCGCTGCGCGTCGGTATTGTAGAAAATCGCGGAGCGATATTGCGTACCGGTGTCGGCGCCCTGCCGGTTCAACGAAGTGGGATCGTGCGCCTCCCAGAAAACGGCGAGAATCTTCTCCAGGCTGGTCTTTTTGGGGTCATAGACAATTCGCGAGACCTCGGCGTGGCCAGTCTCTCCGGTGCAGACATCGTCATACGTCGGGTTTTCCATCTTTCCGCCCATGTAACCCGACGTCACCGACACGACGCCCGGGATCTGCTGAAAAATCGCCTCGGTGCACCAGAAACAGCCGGCGCCCAGTGTGATGAATTCGTCACCTTCCGGTACAGGGGGAACCGTGGCAGCCATATGCGCGTCCTTTGGTTGTGCTTGGGGTTTGGCTTCGTCTGCGGTGCAACCCGCCCCAAACAGGGCGGACATCATCAGCACCATGATCCATCGTTTCATATTTATTCTCCGACGCCGATGCCGGCCGCTGGCATCCGTTTACCGTTTTCAACATAACACTCATCCGGCTCCCGCCGAAGAGGCGCGATGTCTTCCGGCATCGGCTTTTCGTTACATATGATTGGTCGGAGACTCTGCGCGATCCTTACAATCGATTTCAGACTGATGCTAAAACCATTTCCCCCCCGCCCGCAGCGAGGCGGACGAGGGGGAGAAACACAAAATGTTGAAGAGGACAGGTCCGGGGTCTTAGCCGGCGAGGTCCTTCTTCACGCGACTGCCCAATTCATCGGCAGACTTGCTGTCCAAACCGTTGGACGACGTCCAGACGATGTCGTTCTTCTGGTGCGCGTAGTAAATGATGCGGCTTGCGCCGTTGATGTCGTACTTCTTATTCCAATCCTTCTCCACGGCGACGACCACCGGGAAGGTGATGCCGTGCTTGTCGGCCGCGGCCTTGATGACATCGGAGTCCTTGGAATCGATCACCTGCGCGAAAACGCCGAGCTTGGGGTTCGCGTTCTGGATTTTCTGAAGCTTTTGCAGGTCGGTCCAGAACGATTCGTCGTTGAGCTTGCCGAAGGCAATGATCTTGCCCTGCTTGGCGCCGTAGGCGCACACCTGGCAATATTCCTTGCCGGTGGCGACGTTGTGAATTACGTAGGGAGAAAGATTGTCGCCTGGTTTGAGCGCGGCCTGGCTCAGGCCCGCGACGGAAACGGCCAACAACATAAGTGCGATCTTCTTCATAGGTCGAATATTAGCAGTCTGTTTCGGTTTTGATTAAGCGTAACCCGCCCAAAATAACGCAACTCCGAATTTTGGCAAGGGGCGGCATCTTTAGGGCGACCTTCGCAACTCCTTGGATTGAGAGCGCTTGCACAACGGCATTTCTACGCAAGAAAAGCAGGCGTTCACGGCGGAAATCCAATCGAGAGTTTCACGGCGGAATATTCGGGGTGCACCCCGCCCTCTTTGGTTCGGATGATGAGGGCGGGCTCAGTCCATGTTTCCTTGCGGAAAGCGGGCGGCAGATGGTCAGAGCGCACCATGCCAAACAAGGAAAGCAACGGCTCGTTGCCCTCGCGCAACACCACCGGCCTGCGGCGAACAATACTCAGGCCCGCCGCCTCGGCTGCTTCCTGCACGCGCCTCAATTGCTCGTCGGGAAAAACGCAGGCAAAGAATCCGCCCAGCGCGAGATGTTTGGCCGCAACGGCACAATAATCCGCTATGTCGCCCCGCATCTCGAACCGGCAGGCGATCTTTTGCGGGTGGTCGCCTTCAATTCCAGTGCCTGGCGGAAAATACGGCGGGCTCCCCAGCACCAGATCAAATTTCTCCTCCGCGCCAAGCATCGCCGGATCGCGGAAATCCCCGTGCCGGATTCTGTAACGTTCCTCCAGGCCGTTGTAATTCGCTGATTTCTTCGCGAGCCGCACGCTCTCTTCCTGCGCTTCAATCGTGACAAATTGCGCCCCCGGCAGGCGCCAGGCGGCGATCATTCCGACGGACCCGATGCCGCTGCCAAGATCCAGCGCCGCGCGGGCTGAAGGGCACCACGATGTTCCATACCACGCAGTCAGGACATCATCCGTGGAGAATCGATGGCCTTTGCGCAATTGAAACAGCCGAAAATGCCCGCTGATCGCATCCAATGTTTCGCTGTCTGCGACTTGCGGCGGGCGGGCACTTGCTCCGGGCGGGAGCGCACCGGGTTTGGCCCAGCCTTTGAAGAATGGCGCGGTGTAATCCGCTGTTTTCGATTCTGGCATTGATTTGGTGCCGTTTTCCTAGCGTTTGGCGCGGGTTGCGAAAAATCCAGGATCAGTTATGATGTGCCGCGCTCCAGTTTTTCGCGCTTGTCGCGGCATTGCGGGATCGCCGGTCTCACTTGATGTTGTTGTTATTGGTATTGGCACATTATCAGCAGGAGATATGGATAAACAGAAGTTTCCGCCCTTCAGCCTCACCCGGCTGCTCAAAACCGTATTCACCCCCAAGGCCGGCGAACGCGTCGCCATCCTCACTGACCTGCCCGATCCGAAGCAGATCGAGGATTTTGCCTTCCTGCAGGACAAGCAGTTCGAAATCCAGCGCAAGGCGCACGACGTCTTTTATCAAGGACTCAAGAACGGCGGGCTCGCCGAGTTGAAGCTCGAGGGCGGCGATATTTTTGCCTACCAGGTCACGGGCGGCAGCAATCTCGATCTCCCCGACAAGGCCTATGATCCGTCGGGCCGCGAACTGAGCCTCGAGAAGGATGTGTATCCGAAATACAACATCATTCTTTGCATCTCCACCTTCTCCGCAACTGCGCCGCTCACGGCTTTCGCCAAGCGTTTTGGTTTCCGCGGCGCGACGCTGCACGGCCTCAATGACATCATTCTCAAGACCGGGCTCTCGGTGGATTATGACGAAGTGAGTCGCAGTGCCGAGAAATTGCGCCTCGGGCTGACGCGCGCGGATGCATTCGAAATTGACTTCCAGGTGCTCGGCCGCAATTACACCCTGCGAATTCTCACGAACAAGCAGGAGGCACAAAAGAGCCACGGCCTCTGCCGCGGCGAGAAACCCGATGTGGCCAATCTGCCGGCGGGTGAAATCTATTTTGTTCCCGAGGGCGCGGACGGCACCTTCCCGATGCGCTATGAGGACGGCACACTGGGCTTGATGGAAGTCGCCAATGGCCGCATTCGCCGCGCCATGTTGCTGCAGGGCGAGGCCAGGACGGTGGCGGCGCACAATCGCAAGCTGAAGTCCGATCCCGTCACCGGCGAGATCGGAGAGTTGGGATTCGGCACGCAGATGCTCCCTCCATCTGGACGCGACATCCAGGACGAGAAGATCCTCGGGACGCTGCATGTCGCAACCGGGCGCAGCGATCATCTCGGCGGCAAGCTTACGCCGGACAAGTTCGCGAGCGCCAAGAACGCCACGCACGACGACATTCTCTTCTCGCCCACCAAAACGCCGGAGATCAAGGTCACGCAGGTTCGGATGTATCGTGATAATGCGAAGAAGGTTGTGATCGAAAAGTACCGTCCGTCGGCTTATTTGAAGCAACTACTTGCCCAACCGGCGGGGATGTAGGAGATTGCGCCGGGCTATGACCGGCGAGAATTTCTACGAGACGGACCGCGCGCTTTCGGAGTATCTCCTGTTTCATTACGGCTCGCCGGAGGAACTGCTGCCGCCCTGCTTTGCGTTTCCCGCCGCCACCAGTTTTCCCACACGTTGCGTAAGCGAATGCATGGACGTACAGCGCCTGCCCGAGAACGCGCGCGCCCTCGATCTCGGTTGCGCCGTCGGCCGCGCTTCGTTTGAATTGGCGCGCAATTGCGCCCAAGTGACGGGAGTGGATTATTCCGAGCGCTTCATCACGGTCGCCAATCACCTGCATCGCAACGGATCATTCCTCTTCGGCTGCGTGGACGAGGGCGACCTCACGCATCCCTGCCAGGCGGTTGTTCCCGCGGACATTGATCGCACGCGCGTGCATTTCGAACGCGGGGACGCGACGAATCTGCGGACGGACCTCGGAACGTTCGACGTGCTGCTCATGGCCAACTTGATTGATCGCCTGGCAAATCCGCGCCAATGCCTCGAGTCGCTTTCCGCCTTTGCGAATCCGGGCGCGCAATTGATCATCACTTCGCCGTATACATGGATGTCGGAGTACACGCCCAAGGAACACTGGCTGGGCGGATTCGAACAGGGCGGCCGGCGCGTGCGCACATTGGACGCGCTCAAGGAAGTTCTAGCGCCGCATTTTCAGTTCTCACAAAACAAGGACCTGCCGTTCCTGATTCGCGAGCATTCGCGCAAGTTCCAACTGGGCGTGGCCGAGGCCACCATCTGGATCCGGAAGTGATTTGCTTCGACAGGCCGCCCGGCGCTGGGTTACATCCATTTCGCTGAACACATGAAATTAGCCTGGTTAACATTGCTAGCCGCGCTTTGCCTGCTTTCCGCCTGCTCGCAGAAACCGCGCACGGACCTGGTCGTCGGCATGGAACTGAATTATCCGCCGTTCGAAATGACCGACGAGCAAGGACATCCCTCGGGAGTGAGCGTGGACCTCGCCGAAGCGCTGGGCAAATATCTGGGCCGCAGCGTGCGCATCGAGAACACGCCTTTCGACGGGTTGATTCCCGCGCTCAAGACCGGGCGCATTGACCTGATCATTTCCTCGATGACCGCCACGCCGGAGCGCGCGCGGTCCATCGACTTCTCCGATTTTTATGTGAAAACGGGGCTCTGCCTGCTGATTGCGCGGAGTTCCAGCGTCCAATCCATCGAGGACCTCGACCAACCCGGCCGCGTTGTGGCGGTCAAGAACGGCACCACGGGACACACCTACGCCGCCCAAAACATCAAAAATGCGCGTGTGCTGGTGCTTGATCAGGAAAACGCCTGCGTGCTGGAAGTTGTGGAGGGCAAGGCCGACGCGTTCATCTACGACCAATTGTCCACGTACCAGAACTGGCGGCACCATGAGGACACCACTCGGCCGGTGCTGCGGCCATTTCAGCAGGAATCCTGGGCCGTCGGTGTGCGCAAGGGAGACACCAACCTCCTGTCGCAGGTAAACGCGTTTCTCAAGGACTTTCGGGCGAAAGGGGGCTTCGAGGCGCTCGGTGACCGCCATCTCAAGGAGCAAAAAGAGGCTTTCAGCAAGCTGGGCTATCCTTTCTACTTCTGAGCGTGAGCTGGCTCAAATTGTTCATCGCGTCGAATGAGCCCGACGCCGCTCCGCCGCCGACCCGTTTGCGCGCGCTCAATTTCGCCCTCGCGCTGCTGCTGGTGACGCTGCTGTTCTACTTCTCGTTTCAGCAGGTCAATTATCATTGGGATTGGGCCGGCATCTACAAGTACCGCTCGAAGTTCATCCAGGGCTGGTTCAACACCATTCTCATCTCACTGGCGGCGCTGGCGCTGAGCATTTGCATCGGGCTCTTCTTCGCCCTGGCGCAGCGAAGCCGCGTGCTGCCGCTGCGCTATTTCAGCAAGCTGTACATCGAGGTGGTCCGCGGCACGCCGCTGCTGGTGCAGATTCTGATTTTCTTTTATGTGGTGGCCAATGCGTTCGGCGTGGCGAACCGTTATCTCGTCGGAATCCTCACGCTGGCCTGCTTCAGCGGCGCATACATCGCCGAAATCATCCGCGCCGGGATTGAAAGCGTGGGGCGATCGCAGCTCGAATCGGCGAAGGCGATCGGGCTGACGCGCGCGCAGACGTATCGTTACGTCGTCTTTCCGCAGGCATTGCGGCAGACGCTGCCGCCGCTGGCGGGACAGTTTGTTTCACTCATCAAGGACTCCTCGCTTCTGTCGATCATCTCGATCAATGAATTCACGCTGAACGCCCGGGAGGTGAATTCGTACACCTTCAGCACGCTCGAAAGTTATCTGCCGCTTGCCGCGGGCTATCTCATCCTCACCCTCCCGGTGTCGCTGTGGACCCGGCACCTGGAGAAGCGCCACCGCTATGAAACTTAGCCTGGCCGCGATCACCAAACGCTTTGATGGACACCTGGTGTTAAGCGATGTCACGCTTGCGCTGGAGAAGGTCCACACACTGGCGCTGATTGGGCCGTCGGGTGGCGGAAAATCCACGTTGCTGCGGATCATTGCGGGGCTGGAATTTCCGGACTCCGGCGCGGTGGAGATCAACGGCGAGCACGTGCTTTTTCAGGAGGAGGCCCTGCTGCGGCATCGGCGCACCGTCGGCACTGTGTTTCAGGCCTTCAATTTGTTTCCGCACCTCACCGCGCTGCAGAACATCACCCTGCCGCTCGAAAAGGTGCATGGCCACGCGACTGCCGAAGCGGAGCAGATCGCGCGGCAATTCCTGGCGCGCTTCCGCCTGGAAAAGCACGGCGAGAAAAAGCCGGCGGAACTGTCCGGCGGCCAGCGCCAGCGCGTGGCCATTGCGCGGGCCGTGTCCATCAAACCGAAGCTGCTGCTCTTCGACGAACCCACGTCGGCGCTCGATCCCGAGATGACCGCCGAAGTCCTCGACATGATCAAGCAGTTGCGCGAGGAGGGCCGCGATTTCATTCTCGTCACGCACGAAATGGGATTTGCCCGGCAGGTGGCGGACCAAGTCGCCATGCTGGCCGACGGAAAAATCATGGAGGCGGGAGCGGCGGCGCAGGTTTTTGAGTCGCCCGCGAATCCCGCCACGCGCGACTTTTTGGCGAAGGTTTTGAAATACTAATGGCCCGTCGGCTCCAGGTGCAGCCGCGCCTCCGCCAGGTCGAGATCCCGCTCGATACGGCGCATGACTTCGTCGTTGATCACGCGCTGGTTGCGCAGGGCTAAGATAATGCGGCGTTCGACCTGCAGCGCTTCCTGCTGAAGATGCGTGTACGGCGAGTTGCGCATACCCTGGGGGGCGCCAGCATCCGGTCCCAGCGGGCAGCCTTGCAGTTCCTGGATGCGATCCTTGTATTCGTCGCGCAGGCGATTAACCAGTTGCGCCGGGATGCCATCGTCCTTGGCGAGTTCGTCAAGGCGGGCCATGGCGGCGTAATTTGCCTGCAGCCGCGCTTCCCGTTCCTCGTGCTCCGCTGCGCTGTCGGCGTGAACTTGCAGCCAGCGAATCAGAGGCGGCAGGCTCAATCCCTGCACTACCAGCGTGGCCAGAATCACACAAAAGGTGAAAAACAGGATCAGGTTGCGGCCCGGGAACGGACGGCCATTGGGGAGCATTTCGGGAATCGAAAGCGCGGCAGCCAGCGAAACCACGCCCCGCATTCCCGTCCAGGCCACGATGGAGACATTGCGCCAACCCGGAAACGGATCGCGTTTGCGCAATGAGGGGAACAGCACCCGCGGCAAATAGGTGGCGGGAAAAACCCAGATGATGCGCACGAGCACAATCACAATGCTGATCAACAAGGCTTCCCCGCAAAGCCGGGTGATGGAAATCGACTCGCCTTTGAGCGCATCAAGAACCGAAGGAAGTTGCAGTCCGATGAGAATGAAAATGATGCCGTTGAGCAGGAAGACCACCATTTCCCAAAACGGATAGGCCTGCAGGCGCGTTTTGGCGTCGCTGATTTCCGATGACCGCCAGCCCACATAAAGGCCCGCGGTCACCACGGCAAGAACACCGGAGATATCCAGACGTTCGCCAATAAGATATGCCCCATAGGGCGTGAGCAGCGAAATCACGATCTGGACCGGCGGATCGTCGATGACCTTCTGGACTCTCACCGAAACCCAGCCGACCACAAGCCCGAGAGCCACGCCGCCAATGCTCACCACCACGAAACTGACTGCCGCGGCGGGGAGCGAAAACGCGCCCGTCATCAGCGCGGCGACTGCGAACTTGAGCGCAACCAGCGCCGAAGCGTCGTTCACCAGACTCTCGCCTTCGAGCACCGTCACGATCCGGCGCGGCACACCGAGGCTCTGTGTGATCGCGGTGGCCGCCACGGCGTCGGGCGGCGAAACGATCGCGCCGAAAGCGAACGCCGCGGCCACCGGGAGACCCGCGATGGAATGCGCGATCCAGCCGACCACCACTGTGGTAAACAGCACGAGTCCAATCGCCAGCAGGCTGATCGGCCGGATATTGGCGGAGAAGTCGCGCCAGGAGGTGAACAGCGCCGACGGAAAAAGCAAAGGCGGCAGGAACAGATAGAAGACGACCTCCGGCTGGAGTCGAAGGCGGGGCAGGCCGGGAATGATCGCGAGCAGCAATCCGCCGAGAACAAAGAGGATCGGATAGGGAACGCTGACGCGGCGCGCGAGCAGCGCCAGCGCAGCCATCACCACGAACAATCCCGCCACCAGATCAATCGTATACTCCATGCCGGGGCGAATGTAGCCGCCGACAGCGGTTTTGCAACCTCACGACGCTTCGCGCCTCGACTGATGCGACCAGTCCCGTTAATCTGACTTCATGTTTCGTCCCTGCATCGATCTGCACGAGGGAAAGGTGAAGCAGATTGTCGGCGGCACGCTCGGGGAAAGCGCCGGCAAGCTGCGGACGAATTTTGTTTCCGAACGCTCCAGTGTTTATTACGCGGAATTGTATAAGCAGGATAACCTGCGAGGCGGTCACATAATCATGCTGGGTCCCGGCAATGAGGAAGCAGCGCGCGCGGCGCTCCGGGCGTACCCGGGCGGAATGCACGTCGGCGGCGGAATCAATGCCGGGAATGCGTCCGGATATCTCAATGACGGGGCGTCGCATGTGATCGTGACGTCCTGGGTGTTTCGCGAAGGCAGGGTGGATTGGGAGCGGCTGGCGCAATTGGTGACGGCCATTGGCAAGGACCGCCTGGTGCTCGACCTCAGCTGCCGAAAGCGCGGCGAAGATTATTTCGTGGTGACGGACCGGTGGCAGAAGTTTACGGAACTTGCCATCAACCGCGATGTCATGGAAAAGCTTGCGGGTTGCTGCGCGGAGTTCTTGATCCACGCGGTGGACGTGGAAGGCTTGTGTCGCGGTATCGACGCGGAGTTGGTGAAGAAACTGGGCGAATGGTCGCCGATCCCCACAACCTACGCCGGCGGGGCCAACTCACTGCACGACCTGGAGGAGGTCACGCGACTTGGAAGCGGCAGGATCGACCTGACCATCGGCTCGGCGCTGGACATCTTTGGCGGCACGGGCGTCCGCTACGCGGACGTGGTGGAGTTCAACCGCCGCATGGCTGCCGGCGGCCGGTAATCCGAAGCATCAGCCAGTCTTAAAACGACAAAATACCTCTTGACGGTTCAATATTAAAGTGATATCACTTTGCTATAACAAGGAACCCTTATGAAAACTGATAGTTTAGCAGGCAATCAAGAGCGGCCGGTGGCCACGATCAGTGGCTGGGGCATGCTGGGCCTCGTGTTCATCATGCTTGGCGGCGGCCTGGCGTTATTGATTCACACACTTACCAACCTGGAGTCTCACCCACCGGCGGAACGCATCGTCGCCGCGCTGGCTTTGATCATTCTGGGCTTCATCGCCATGGGCGGGTTTTTCACGCTGCAACCGAATGAAGCCTGTGCGCTGGTGTTGTTCGGCGCCTATCGCGGCACGGAGCGGCGCGACGGATTTCATTGGACCAATCCCTTCAACCGAAAAATGAAAGTGTCCCTGCGGGCGCGCAATTTGAATGGCGATAAGCTGAAGGTGAACGACAAGAACGGCAATCCGATTGAAATCGCCGCAGTGGTCGTGTGGCGGGTGGAGGACACGGCGCAGGCGATCTTTGACGTGCAGGACTATGACAATTATGTGCGCGTGCAGAGTGAATCCGCTGTGCGCCACCTGGCAAATTCGTTCGCGTACGACCATGGCGAAAACGGCGAGCAAAGTGAGATTACCCTGCGCAGCAGCGTGGAGGAGGTTTCCAAGACGCTGAGAGCGGAGTTGCAGGAGCGGCTGGGGAAGGCCGGCGTGATGGTGGACGAGGCTCGCTTGACGCACCTCGCTTATGCGCCGGAGATTGCGGGCGTGATGTTGCGACGCCAACAGGCGGAGGCGGTGATCGCGGCGCGGCAGAAGATCGTGACCGGCGCGGTCAGCATGGTGGAGATGGCGCTCAAGGAATTGGCCGAGAAACAGGTCATCCAGCTCGATGAAGAGCGGAAGGCGGCGATGGTCAGCAACCTGTTGGTCGTTTTGTGCAGTGAATCCGAGGTGCACCCCGTCGTGAACACCGGCACGCTCTATACCTGACAGTGAAAACAGTGCATGGACAGCCGGAAGAATTTTTTGCTGCGGATTGATCCGAAGCTCTGGCGAGAATTGGAAGCCTGGGCGCAGGAAGAGTTGAGAAGTGTCAACGGCCAGATTGAGTATCTCCTCAAGCAGGCAGTGCAACAGCGGAAGAGGAAAAGGACCGAACCAAAAACCGGCGAAGCCGGTGAAGGAGCGGAATTATGAGCCAGGAATATCGGGCGCCGTGGGGTGCATCGTTGAAAATCGTGACGTGCGCGGCATGCGCCCTCTGCCTCGGGATTTCAGGGTGGGCAGCGATCGCGATATCAACAAGGGCCGGCAGCGTTGCCTATTGGATCGGATTGATAGGTCCGCTGCTGCTGTTGCTGGGCGCGGCGCCGTTCGCAGTTCGGGGCTATCGTGTTGGCGATGGTGTGCTCGAAATCGAACGCCTGGGCTGGAGCACGCGGTTCACGCTGGCTTCGTTGGAGTCGGCGGAAGCGGCCGATCGCAGGATATTGGCGCATTCGCTGCGGCTTTTCGGGAACGGCGGATTATTTGTTTTCGCCGGATGGTTTTGGAACCGGCGTTTGGGAAGATATCGCGCTTTCGGCACGAACTTGAAAAATATCGTCGTGCTGAAGTTCAGAGAGCGAACGCTGGTGGTGACGCCGGAATCGCCGGAGCGTTTTGTGGCGGCTGTTCTGCAGCATCACCCGCGCGCGGCGCGCGGATGAAACCTTTGCGACCGGCCATGCGTCTGGATTGGTATGCTCAAACGCATACCGAGTGAGCGCTGGAACTTCACGACCGCAGCGCATTTGCTGAATCGCGGCGGTTTCGGCGGGACCCCCGATGAGATCGAACAACTTCGGGCGCTCGGAGCGGAGGGAGCCGTGGCGAAGCTCCTCGATTACGAAATGACTCCGGACAACACCCCGGATCCCGATTGGGCAAAACCCGATCCAACCCGCGCGGAGCGCCTGCAACAGGCGCGCAACGCCGATCCGCAGAAGCGGCGGGAGATGTTGCAGGAGGAGCAGAGGACGCAACGGCAGCGCCTCCTCGAACTCAAGCATTGGTGGCTGATGCGCATGGCGCACGGGCCGCGTCCGCTTCAGGAGAAGATGACCCTGTTCTGGCACGGGCATTTTGCGACCAGCATGGAGAAGGTACGCGACGGCTATCTCATGTGGAAACAGAACGACCTGTTCCGGCGGCACGCAACGGGAAGCTGGCTGAAGCTGCTGATCGCCGTGGCGCAGGATCCGGCGATGCTGGTATGGCTGGACCAGGCGCAGAGCCGGCGCGAACATCCGAACGAGAATTTTGCCCGCGAGGTGATGGAACTCTTCACGCTCGGCGAGGGTCACTACACTGAGAAGGACGTGACTGAGGCTGCGCGAGCCCTGACCGGCTGGAGTTTCGATCGTGTCAGCCAGCAATTTGTCGAGCGTCCGCGCATCCACGACGACGGCGACAAAACCTTCCTCGGCCGCACGGGAGATCTCGACGGTTACGATGTGCTGCAGGAGATTGTTTCGCAACCGCAGGCGGCGCGGTTCATCGCGGCGAAGCTCTGGGTGTATTTTGCGGGCGAACAACCGTCTGATGAATTGGTGACGGGGCTGGCGGACGTGTTCCGGTCGTCGAAGAACGAATTCAAGCCCCTGCTGCGGGCGATGTTCGAGAGCGAAGAGTTTTATTCCGACACGGTTATCCGGAACCAGGTGAAGAGCCCCGTGCAATGGCTGGTGGGGAGCGTTCGTGTTCTGGAGCGCGAACTGCCGCCTCCGCTGGTTTGCTTCAGTGTGACGCGGAACCTTGGGCAGGACCTGTTTGCTCCGCCGAATGTGAAAGGCTGGGACGGCGGTTTGAGCTGGATCACAACCAACAACCTGCTGGCGCGTTATAACGACGCCGCGTTGCTCGTGGAAGGCGACGCGTCGGTGGTGCGCGCAATGGCGATGGGCTTCGGCAACGGCCGCGCAGGAGCGGGGCCGCAGGCGCAGAATCGTCTCCAAAACCTGCGATTGCGCACTGTGGATGTGAGCCAGATCCTGACTGCGGAGGACCGCTCGGATCGGACGAAGCTGCTCGCGGCGTTGGAGAAGCGGCTGTTGCAGGCGCGGCTCACGCCGAAGCAGGAGGATACCTTGAAAACGTTCCTGGACGGCCAGGACAATCTCGACGACAAAACCATTCTGGAAACAATCCGGCTGATGATGAGCACGCCGGAATACCAGCTCACCTGAACGACAGGCGCTTATGACCGATCCCTCACTCAAGACGCGGCGCGAATTCCTGCGTACGACGATGCTCGGCGGAGCGCTTTCGTGGACGGTGCCCGCATTCCTAGCGAACACTTTTTCCGCCCTGCAAGCCGCCGCCGCGGATTCAGCCACGCAGCTCGTTACCGGCAAGGATGCAACAATTCTGGTCGTTCTGCAGATGGCGGGCGGCAATGATGGGCTCAACACAGTCGTGCCGTTCAGCAACGATCATTATCATCGCGCGCGCCCGAATCTCGGCCTTGCGCCTAATGACGTGCTGAAATTGAACGGGGACATCGGGCTGCACGGGAGCCTGGCGGGGTTCAAGGATTTGCACGATGCCGGGCACCTGGCCATCATCCAGGGAGCCGGTTATCCGAACCCGAACCGTTCGCATTTCCGGTCCACGGAAATCTGGCAGACGGCGAGCGACGCGGACCATTTCGAGAAATACGGCTGGCTCGGGCGTTATTTCGACAACGCCTGCGCGGGGAGCGATCCGACGGTGGGCGTGAACATCGGCCGACAGATGCCGCAGGCTTTTGCGGCGAAGCACCCGGTGGGAGTGAGCCTGGACAATCCGGAGAGCTATCGTTTCATCAGCGGCGACCGCAATCGGCAGGGCGGAGAGAGCGAAAGCGAGTCCTTGTACCGGAAGCTGAATGATCCGGCGGAGGGAATGATGAGCGAGCAAGGCGGCGACGCGAATTCGAGAGGGAGCATCGGGGCCATCAGCGGAGCGACACCGCGCGGCGGATCGGCGTTGGATTTTCTGGAGCGGACGGCGATGGACGCGCAGGTGAGTTCGGATAAAATCCGGGCGATCAGCCGCAAGGTGCAAAACCAGGCGACCTATCCACAGGGGCAGCTTGCGACTTCGCTGAAACTGGTAGCGCGGTTGATTGGGGGCGGGCTGCCAACGCGGGTGTATTACGTGTCGCAGGGCGGCTACGACACCCACACCAACCAGGCGAACACGCAACAGCGGCTGCTTCAGGAATTGGGCGATTCGGTGAAGGCGTTTACCGAGGACCTCAAGGCACAGGGCAATATGGGGCGCGTGGTGCTGATGACCTTCAGTGAATTCGGCCGTCGCGTGGCGGAGAACGCCAACCAGGGGACCGACCACGGGGCAGCGGCGCCGATGTTCGTCATTGGTGACAAGGTCCGCGCGGGATTGCTGGGTCGGTATCCCAGCCTTGCGCCGGGGGATTTAGTCAACGGCGACATTCAATACAACGTGGATTTCCGGTCGGTTTATGCGGGGCTGCTGGAAGGCTGGTTGCGAACGCCCAGCGCACCGGTTCTGGGAAGGCAGTTTGCGCCGGTCATGGTGGTGTGATCCTGATGTATCGGGATTGCGTGCTGCGTGTTTGGGATTTCGCAGACAAGGTGAGCGCACTCGTTCGGCGGGCCGTACTTCGGATGTTGGAAAGGGGTACAGACCCGAAACTGCCCATCCCATCGAAAGCCAGGGAGCCCATTTTGTCTGGCGCCATCGCCGTGCTCCTGGGAATATTTCTAGTGATACGGTTTGGCCGGGCAAGGAAAAACGAAGAGCCACGGGCCTGACGGGCTCCGAGGGCCTGTTGCGCTTGCAAGCTGGGGAGGTTAACCTAAGGTAAATACCTGCTTCGGGCAGAAACAGAGAATCACCAGCTTATGCCGGGAACAGGACGCCAGCAAAGTCGTGCCGGCGGCGAACGGAGAAATCCACCTCGCCGTGATGACCACGTGCCCGCCCGGGCCGTCATTTGCGAATTGGAGAAGCACATCCTGCTGGATGGGTTCAAGCTGGTGATCGACTTGGACCGAAGCCGCGGTTCGCGGCTGGCGGACGCGGTGAGCGGGCGGGAGTTGATCGACCTTTACAGTTTTTACGCGTCGCTGCCGGTCGGTTACAATCATCCGCATTTCCAGAAGCCGGAGGTGGAGGCGGAATTGCTGCAGGCGGCAAAAATCAAGGTGGCGAACTCGGACATGTATTCCGAGCAATACGCCACGTTTGTGAAGACATTTGCGCGCGTGGCAGGACTGCCGCCGCTGGAAAAGTATTTTTTCATTGAAGGCGGCGCGCTCGCGGTGGAGAACGCGCTGAAAGCGGCGATGGATTGGAAGGTGCGGAAGAACCTGGCGGCGGGCCTGGGCGAGCGCGGAACGGAAATACTGCATTTCGAGCACGCGTTTCACGGACGCAGCGGTTACACGATGAGCCTGACCTGCACGGACCCGCGCAAGACGCAGTATTACGCGAAATTTCCGTGGCCGCGAATGCCGTCGCCATCGATTGATTTTGCGCTTACCGAGCGCGTGAGAATGCGCGAGGTGGCGGAGCGTGAAAAACAGGTTGAACAGCAGATTCGCGATCTGCTGGCGCGCAAGGGCGCGGATATCGCGGCGATCATCATCGAACCTATCCAGGGCGAAGGTGGGGACAATCACTTCCGGGGCGACTGGCTGGCAACGCTGCGGCAGATTTGCGACGAGCACGACGTGTTGTTGATTTTCGACGAGGTGCAATGTGGGATGGGGATCACCGGGCGGACGTGGTGCTGCGAACATTTCTGCGTGAAACCTGACCTGCTGGCGTTCGGAAAGAAAACGCAGGTCTGCGGCATCATGGCGGGACCGCGGCTGGATGAAGTGGCGGACAATGTGTTCCGCGTGCCGAGCCGGATCAACTCGACGTGGGGCGGAAATTTCACCGATTACGTGCGGTCGACGCATTTCCTTCGGATCATCGAGGAGGAGAGGCTGCTGGCAAACGCGCGGCGGATGGGAGAATTGTTTTTGCGCGAACTGCAATCGCTGGCGGACAAGCATCCGATGATCACCGCGCCACGCGGACGGGGGTTGATGCTGGCGTTCGATCTGCCGAGCGGCGCGATGCGGGATGCGTTTTGGAAGGGAGCATTTGAACTGGGCCTGCTGGTGGTGCGTTCGGGTGAACGCTCGATTCGGTTGCGCCCGGTGCTGGATATTGAGGAAGAGGCGATTGAAGCCGCATTGCGGATCATGGATGCGCAAGGACGACGGCTCGCCGGTTGAAGCAAGGCGATGGAGCATGGCGAAAGCGCGGATAAAATCGAATACGGCGAAGGCAGCGAAGGCGTTGTTTCGCAGGCTGGGCATCAAGGAGAGCAACGCGGGGGTATTCTGCGGGGAATGGCGGGGTGGCGGGAATCTGATTCAGAGCGCGTCACCAATTGATGGGGCGGTGTTGAGCTTGGTGAAGGAAGCCGGCCCGGCGGATTATGAGGCGGCGGTGCGGCGGGCGACGGCGGCTTTCGAAAAATGGCGATTGGTCCCGGCGCCGAAGCGGGGTGAGATCGTGCGGCAACTGGGAAATGCGTTGCGCGCGGCCAAGAAAGACCTCGGCGAGCTGGTGACCTTGGAAGCGGGCAAGATCCCGGCTGAGGGCGAAGGCGAGGTGCAGGAGATGATTGATATCTGCGACTTCGCGGTCGGATTGTCGCGGCAACTTCATGGATTGACGATCGCCTCCGAGCGACCAGGACATCGGATGCTGGAGCAATGGCACCCGCTGGGAGTTGTGGGAGTGATCACATCATTTAATTTTCCAGTTGCTGTGTGGGCCTGGAACAGCGCGCTGGCGGCGGTGTGCGGTAATGCGGTGTTGTGGAAACCTTCGGGCCAGACGCCGCTGACGGCGATCGCGGTGACGCGCATCGCGGAGCGGGTCTGCCGAGACAACAACGTGGACCCGGCGATCTTCAGCCTGGTGGTGGGCGACGCCGAAACGGTTGGCAGGAGCATCGCCAATGACACGCGCATCCCGCTGGTATCGGCGACCGGTTCGACGCGCATGGGACGCGAAGTGGGCCAGGCCGTGGGAAAGCGGCTGGGACGCAGCCTGCTCGAATTGGGCGGGAACAACGCAATCATCGTGGCGCCGAGCGCGGATTTGGATTTGGCGGTGCGGGCGGTTGTGTTTGGCGCGGTGGGAACGGCGGGGCAACGCTGCACATCCACCCGGCGCGTGCTGGCGCATGAATCCGTGACGGACGCGCTCACGAAGAGACTTATCGCGGCTTACCGGCAGGTGCGCGTGGGCGATCCGCGAAAGCCAGGGACGCTGATGGGACCATTGATCAGTGCGCGCGCGGTCGATGCGATGCAAACCGCGTTGAAGGAATTGAGGCGTGAGGGCGGGCGGGTTTTGTATGGCGGCGAGGTATTGCGCGGGGCGGAATATCCGGGCGGCCGATACGTGCGGCCGTGCCTGGCGTCGGCGCGGGCGGAATTCAGGATCGTGCGCGAGGAAACTTTCGCGCCGATACTTTATTTGATTCCATATCGCGAGCTGGAAGAGGCGATCACGAAACACAACGACGTGCCGCAAGGATTGAGCTCGGCGATTTTCACCACTGATCTGCGCGAGGCGGAGTGCTTTTTGTCGGCGGTGGGAAGCGATTGTGGGATCGCGAACGTGAACGTGGGGACAAGCGGCGCCGAGATTGGCGGCGCATTCGGCGGCGAGAAGGACACCGGCGGCGGCCGCGAGAGCGGAAGCGACAGTTGGAAGAATTACATGCGCCGCCAGACAGTGACGATCAATTATTCGAAGGATCTGCCGCTGGCGCAGGGGATCAAGTTTGGCCGGACGTAACCAGGGCGATTGCATCAGGCGAAGGCATTGGCTATTCTGAACGTGAGGAACCATTATGACCATCTCGAGCAAGGCCATGCAGACGGGCGCGGCGGAAGGTATCAGCCGCGGGAACGAGCGCTTTGACTGGCCGCTGGCGTACCAGGCGGAAAATCTGCTGCGGGAGTGGATGGCGGCATTCCTGGAGCGAAACAATTTCGCGCGGGAATTGGCGGCGCGGATGCAGGAGGAGACGGCCACGGATTTCTTCGAGTGGATTGATCATCTTGTGGTGTCGCCCGACGTGGAAAGGCGGCTGCGAGAGGCGGGATTTCTTCGAGAGGTGCATGCCGACATTCCGCGCGAGGAACTGGCACTGCACCACCCGCGGGCAACGCTGCCACGGGTCGTGGTGCGGCCCGAGGCGACGGCTGACAAGTTGACCATCGCGCTGCGACCGGAGCGGGTGGCGGAGTTCAAGGCAAGAAATCAACTCGCGGCAGAGATCGAGGGACCGCCGTTTTCACGGTATCGGCGGCTGGTGGTTTCGGAAGAGAATGGCGCGAGGTTGGAGGCGGTCGAGCGGCGGGCATATCGCGGTTTCACACCGGTGCGTCTGAAGCCGGGGCAACTGGATGCCATCATCAAGGTTCGCGAGTTATGGCAGACCCGGCCGCGATTGCAGTCGGACGATGCGGAAGGATTCCGATTGGTGAACCGCCTGCTGGAGCAAAGCATACCGCTGGTGGGACGGGACGTGGCCTGCCAGATTTTCTTCGAGGCGGAGCGGGCGTATTGGGAGTCGCGCAATCGGGCGGCACAGGTGCAGAAATTCCGGCAGGACAAGCTCGGCCTGGGCTGGGGCAATCACGATCATCACACGTTCCGGTCGTCGCGGCGGCATTTCGTGGATTTGATGGATGTCCTGCTGAAGCTCGGAGTCCAGAAGCGGGAGCGCTATTGCGCGGGCGCGGAGGCGGGCTGGGGCGCGCAGATTTGCGAGCAGGAAATGACGGGGATTGTGGTGTTTGCGGACGTGGACCTGATGCCGGAGGAAACGGAGATTGACTTTTCGAAAGAGCGGCTGCCGGACGCGCCGAAGCTCGGCACAGTGGGCCTGTGGGTGGGATTACACGGCGAGAGCGTGCTCGGCGCCGGGATGCATCATCTCGAGGCGCGCTTTGATTACGCGCTGCTGCGGGAGCAATTGAAGGCGCAGGGAGTTCATACGATGAATCCGTTTTCGGATTTCGATTTTCTGAAGCAAGCGTTCACGGAGGGCGAACGCTGGCCGGTGGGCCGGCAGCGGGCAGAGCGGCTGCTTGAGTCTGGACTGATCACTCGCGAGCAGTGCGAGAAGTTTCTGAAGGAGGGGGCGATCGGCAGCCACCTTGAGAATCTGCAGCGGCATGGAGGATTCAAGGGATTCAACCAGCATTCGGTAAGCGTGATCATTGCGGCGACTGATCCGCGCACGTCGGCGGGGCATGCGTGATGGGGAGGGCGTCCGGCGTTCGATTTCCTTCGGAGCGACGGGAGCGAGAGTTGCCGCTGCCGCGTGAACGCGGCGTTCCGAGAACGACTCCCCTGCCCTATTTGCGGATGGGGATGCGTGCGAGCACCTTGAGAATTTCGGCGGTACCGGCGGCCCAGCGCAATTGTTCGCGGAGCGCGGGGTGACGGCCCAGTCGAGCCATGGCGGAGACGAGCTTGAGGTAGCCGCCGGTGTCGTCGGCCGGGATGGCGTTCAGAAAAACGAACTCGATTCGCAGCGAACCGGGGCGGCCCCATTCGATGGGTTCGGGGGCGCGGCCCAGCGCGAATTGCAGATGCGGGCAGACGAAGGAGCGGACATGGGGAAAGGCGGCGCCGAAATCCATGGCGGTGGACATTTGCGACTCACGTTCGTGCGCGAGGCGGTTGAGTTCGGAGACATTCCAGTTGCCAGCACAGTTGCCAAAGGCCGCACTCAACTCCGCGATCACACCCACCATGTCCCGCGATTGCAACGCGGGAATGATCAGCGCTTCGCCAGTGAAATCAGCGAGTGAAGAGTCCATCCGATCGGAACGTCCTTCGGATTATTCCTTCTTGGGAACCTTCAACTCGATGTGCAGTTCGCGGAGTTGCTTGGGTTCCACGAACGCGGGGGAATCGGTCATGAGATCGGTGCCCTTGGCGGTCTTGGGAAAGGCGATCACGTCACGGATGCTGGTGGTACCGCAGAGGATGGCGTTGAGGCGATCGAAGCCGAGGGCGATGCCACCGTGCGGCGGCGCGCCGTAACGGAAGGCTTCCAGCATGTACCCAAAGCGCGCCTTAACCATCTCAGACGGAATCTGCAATACCTGTTCAAAAACTGTTTTCTGCACCTCGGGCTGATGAATACGGATCGATCCGCCACCCAGTTCGACGCCGTTCACGACCACGTCGTAGTGCTGGCCGCGCACCTTCTTGGGATCGCTGAGCAGCAGCGGGATGTCCTCGGCCACCGGTGCGGTGAACGGATGATGGCTGGAGTACCAGCGGTTCTGTTCCTTGTCGAAGCTGAGGAGCGGGAAATCCACGACCCAGAGGAATTCGAACTTGTCGGCGGGAATGCTGAGCTTCCCCTGCTCCTTCAGCACGTCGGCGCAGTAGAGGCGAATCTTGCCAAGAATCTCGCAGGCGGTCAGCCATTGGTCGGCGGCGAAGAGAATGAGATCGCCCTCCTGGATGGCCAGCTTCTGTGTCAGAGCGGATTTCTCCGCGTCGTTGAAGAATTTGACGATGGGCGATTTCCATTCGCCGTTTTCGACCTTGATGTAGGCGAGGCCTTTCGCGCCGAAACTCTTGGCGTATTCGGTCATGTTCTCGATCTGGCCCTGCGTGGCGCCGGCGAGGCCCTTGGCGTTGATCGCCTTTACCACGCCGCCGTTCGTGATGGCGCCGCTGAAGACCTTGAAGGTGCTGGCCCGGAATTCCTCCGTGAAATCGGTGAGCTCCATGCCGAAGCGGAGGTCGGGCTTGTCGATACCGAAACGATTGAGCGCCTCGTCGAAGGAGAGCCGGCGGAACGGCGTGGGAATGTCCATGTTAAGCGCCGTCTTCCAGACGCGTTTCAGCAGGCCTTCGATCAAAGTGTAAATGTCCTCGCGTTCGATGAACGACATCTCGATGTCCACCTGGGTGAACTCGAGCTGGCGATCGGCGCGCTGGTCTTCGTCGCGATAGCAGCGGGCGAGCTGGAAATATTTTTCCACGCCGCCGACCATGAGGATTTGCTTGAACTGCTGCGGGGATTGCGGCAGCGCGTAGAATTTGCCCGGCTCGCGACGGCTGGGGACGAGGAACTCGCGCGCGCCTTCGGGGGTGGACTTGAAGAGCGTGGGCGTTTCGACTTCGAGGAAACCCTGTTCGTCGAGGAAAACGCGGGTGGCGGTGGCGACCTTGCTGCGCAGGCGGAGGTTGCGGGCCATCTCGGGACGGCGCAGGTCAAGATAGCGGTATTGCAGGCGCAGTTCCTCGTTCACCTTGGCGGCGATCTCAGGATCGTCCACGGGGAAAGGCAGGACTTCGGCCATGTTGTGGACTTCAAGCGCGGAGACGGCGACTTCGATTTCACCGGTGGGAATCTTGGAATTGTTGGTGCCTTCGGGGCGGCGGCGCACCTTGCCGGTGACGCTGATCACGCATTCGCTGCGCAGGGCGGCGGCGCGGTCGAAGAGGTCCTTGGGCATGTCGGAGGGGTCAAAGACCGTTTGCGTGCGGCCTTCGCGGTCGCGGATGTCGATGAAGATCAAGCCGCCGAGATCGCGGCGGGAATGGACCCAACCCGACAAGGTCACCGTCTGCCCGACGTGCGTCAGGCGCAATTCGTTGCAATGATGCGTGCGTTTCATGAACTCACTTCCAATCGAAGCCGGAGGCCGGCTCGTGCCCGTCCGCCGGCCCGTGAAGCGCCCGCGGAAGCGGAGGGATAATCTGGCCGGAACCGGGGGCGAATTCAAAGGAAAAGTTGAAGTTTGCGGGCGCAGGACCCCATTGGCCAGGCGCTTGAGCCGGGCGATTTTGTGGCGGAATGAAGCAAACAAAGAGCAGGAAGCCGCGTTACTGGTCGGCGCGCGTTACACGCGAGAGTCATGCTCTCGATCTACAGAACCGGGTGTTTGCCCAGGACAATCCGCACAAAATTGCCCTCTCGCTCAAGCGCTCGGCCGAACGGAGCAAGCGGCGCAATGCCAGTCCGTATCAATCAGCCATGTCCATGTTGAATTTCTACATCAACCGCGCGGGCAGGAATCTTCCACAGAGACAAAAGGCGGTGCTGACACGCGCCAAGGTTGAACTCAGGGAAGTGTTTCATCGGGACTGATATTGAATGGGAGGGAAGGCGCCTGTGCGATGTTGTCGGGTTCCGGCGTTTCTTTCCCCTTGCCGGGCACGTGCTTCTGGGTTAATTAACAATATCGCCATGTCACTCGGAAGGATCGGGACCATGGTTCCTCCGGTGGCGGCGCAACCAAACAGAACTATGAAGAAATCATTCAGCCCAATCATCGCGGCGCTGGCGGCGGTCATGCTGCTCGCGCTTGTAACACCGGCGTTTGCCGACGACCAGCCAGTCACCATCACTGGGGAGTGCACTTGCGCCAAGTGCGCGCTGAAGGAAACCAAGAAGTGCCAGAACGTCATCCAGACACAGAAGGATGGCAAGACGGTGAATTATTATCTGACGCAGAACGACGTGAGCAAGAGCTTCCACGAAAACGTCTGCAAGGAACCGAAGAAGGTCACCGCCACGGGCACCGTCAAGGAAGTGAACGGCAAGATGGAGATGACCCCGACTAAGATCGATCTCGCGCAGTAAGACTGAATCCGACCTAAAGTAACCGACTGTTTCAGGTTTGCGCCCGCCGGCCCACTGGGAGGCGGGCTTTTTGTTTGTCCGGCTGACCCGGCATGAATTTTCGCGGCCGGGGCAGCGTCTTATGAACGACTGAACAACTGAGCGCAAATATGAAAACGACCTGCTTCCTTCTCGCAACCGGACTGCTGGCAGTGACGGCGGCAGCGCAAGATGTTGAATATAATCCAACTCCGGCGGTGGTGTATCAAGCGCCGGTTACCTACCAGGCCCCGGTGGTCTATAACGCCCCGGTGGTTTACCAGGCGCCGGTGTATTACGGAACGCCGGACACCTCGGGCGCCAGCGAACCGGCAGCCTGCGCCCCGACCTGTTATGCCGCGGCCAGCACGGCGGCGTATATCCAGAGTTGCGCGCAACCGGCTTGTTATCAGCCCGCGAGCTGCGGTAACAGCGTGCAGGTGATCGGGTTCGGGTGTGGTCAAGCGGGGCAGCAGGGGTATTACTTCAGGCTGCGGCGTTGATCGAGCGGCGCCGCCCTGCCACCGACATAATGCTTTCCTTTGCGGCGGGCTGGTCTAGACTGCGGCGCAGGTGGCAACGCCTGAAGTATGACGGACGCAGAACGGGAAATCATCGAGTTTTTGAAGCACAGCCCGGACACATGGTTTCATCGCAAGGAGATCAGCCGCAAGGCGCGCCGACGCAGTGAATACGAGGAGGACCCGCATTGGGCCAACGCTCCCCTCGCCTCCCTCGTGGACCAGAAGCACGTGCTGCAAAACGACAGCGGGCTTTATCAGATCAGCCCCAACTTCGACCGCTAGTGAACCCCCGGGGCGAAAGGCTCCCGAATTTTAAACCGGCCGCGGGCTGATTTGCGGTTCGGCAGGAACGGGAGTGGTCTTGATCTGGCGCGAGAGACCAACGATTAATCCGGCGATGATGACGAGGCAACCCCAGAATTGTCCGCGATGCAGCGGTTCGTGGAGCCACAAAGCGGCGAGCGCAACACCGGCGACGGGTTGAACGAAAATGGTGAGCGCGGCGATGTTGACGTCGGTTTCGCGGATGACCACGTACCAGAACGCGTAACCGATCACGGTGCCGACGATGGCGAGGAGCGCGATGAACCACCAGAGATGCGGCGGCAATGCACGGGCGGAGGCCAGGGTTTGGCGGCCATCGAGCGCAAGATTTGCCAGTGTGCCGAAGGTGAGGGCGAGAGTCAGGATCTTCAAAACGCCGGCGCGAGCGACGAGGCCCTTGCCAACGATGGAGTAGACGGCTTCGCAGAGAAAGGAGGCGACGAAGATGAGGCTGGCGGCGATGCCGGCCCATTGGAAGCGGTTGAGCAGCGCGACGCCGAGAATTCCGAGCAGCGAACCCGCCCAGCGCCGGGGGCCGATATGTTCGCGGAGGAAGATCGCCGCGGCCACGGAGGTGAGCAGCGGTTCGAAGGCCATCAGGACCGACGTGTCGCCGGCGGTGCTGAGTTTGTTGCCGTAGACCTGGACACGGTGGCCGAGCATGAAGACGATGCAGCCCATGATTGCGGTTTTGAGGAGGTCCCAGCCGCGAGGCGCGAGACCGGGCAGCCAGGGCCAGAGGGCGAGCAGGACCACTGCGGCCATGCCGAAGCGGAGCGTGACAATCGCGCCGGGGTCGAGGTATCCGCCGAGCGCCTTGTAGATGGACATGGAGGCGGCCCAGACGAAGTTCAGCGCGATTAAAATGATCAGATACGACGGTCTCATTCAGGAAATGCGGACAATTCCGCCGGCTACCTGTCTAGAGAATGAAGTGCTGAGGTGTCAAGCGTGGGGTTGGTGCGGCGAAATTTATTTTCGGGGATGCCGAACAAGCGGAAGCACGAAGACTTGGGGGGCGCAAAGCCGGCTGCAAATCGGCCTTGTGTGCCCGCATCGGAAGCGCGGGCGAGAACCGTTTCGGCAGGGTCATTTAGGGAGGCAGATTCAATTTCGGGTTCTGCATCGCGGGTTGGAGGCCAGGCTAAGCCGGCTACAAGCCGGCGTTCCGCAAAGCCGATTTCCAAATCGGCTTTGCGTGCCCCCATTGGAATCGTGGGCGGGAACCACTTCGGCGGGGTCACTTAGGGAGGCGAGATTCAATTTTGGGTTCTGCATCGCGGGTCGGAGGCCAGGCTAAGCCGGCTACAAGCCGGCGTTCCGAAGGATGTGCTTCGAGCATAAATAGCGGGCGTACGATTCTGTCCGGCAAGAATTGATTTCGCTTTTGTTTTCGACGAGGGGCGGCCATAACTCCGGCATGGCGAATCGCAAGGCGAATCCCAACATTACACAGGTGCTGCAGGCGCGGCGGCATTTTGCGAGTGACAATTACGCGGGCATTGCGCCCGAGGCTTGGGCGGCGTTGATCGAGGCAAACGACGGGCATGCGCCGTCGTATGGAAATGATCGCTGGACGGAGGAGGCGTCGGAGTTGATACGCGGGATTTTCGAGACGCAGTGCGAGGTATTCTTTGTTTTTAACGGCACGGCGGCGAATTCGCTGTCGCTGGCGTCGCTGTGCCAGTCGTATCACAGCATCATCTGCCACGAACGCGCGCATGTGGAGACGGACGAGTGCGGCGCACCGGAGTTTTTCTCGAACGGGACCAAGGTGCTGACGGTGGCCGGCACGGGCGGAAAGGTCACGCCGTCGGCGGTCGAGCAGGTGGTGACGCGGCGGACGGATATTCATTATCCCAAGCCGCGGGCGGTGAGCGTGACGCAGTCCACGGAGGTGGGGACGGTATATTCGCCTGCCGAGTTGAAGGCGATCTGGGCGGTGGCGAAGTCGCGCAAACTGCGGATGCACATGGACGGGGCGCGTTTTGCGAATGCGGTGGCGTCGCTGGGAATCGCGCCCAAGGAGATCACGTGGCAGGCCGGCGTGGACGTGCTGTGCTTCGGCGGAACGAAAAACGGCGTTGGCGTGGGCGAGGCGGTGGTGTTTTTTGATCCGCAGCTCGCGGGGGAATTTGATTATCGCTGCAAGCAGGCGGGGCAACTGGCGTCGAAGATGCGTTTCCTGTCGGCGCCGTGGGTGGGAATGCTGCGCGGCGGGGCGTGGCTGCGTCATGCGGCGCACGCGAACGCGATGGCGGCATTGCTGGACGAGGAATTGCGGCGGCTGCCGGAGGTGAGGGTTTTGTTTCCGCGGCACGCGAATGCGGTCTTCGCTGAGTTGCCGGTGAAAGCCCGGGATGGGCTTTGGAAGAGCGGGTGGCAGTTCTACACGTTCATTGGCGAGGGCGGGTGCCGGCTGATGTGTTCGTGGGACACGACGGAGGCGGATGTGAGGGCGTTTGTGGAGGATTTGAAGGGGTTGCTGTGATGAGAGGTTCCGGAAGTGGGAGGTTCCGGATAATTCACGTATGCGATGAAGGTGCCACCTCTCCCCTGCCCTCTCCGCCATTTTATGGCGGAGAGGGAGTCAGAGGTCGCGGACATAAGCAAGTGGATCTCGCAATCGCTCACGTATCGAGGTTCGGCGTTGGGCGTGACGGGATTCGAGTGGCCCCGAAAGAGCCGAACAAGCCGTTGACAATCGTGGTGGTTCAGCTACCGTAACCGGCTCTGAATTGCTAAAACGAGAAGATTATGCCGAATACGAAGTCTGCTGAACGACGGATGCGAAACAATGCGCGCAAGCAAGTGCACAACCGCGGGATCAATGCGCGGTTGCACACGCTGGAGCGCAATTACGTGGAACTTTTGGGCGCGGGCAAGAAGGACGAAGCCGCAAAGGCTTATAAGATCGTGAGTTCGGCGCTCGACAAGGCCGCGAAGACCGGGACGATCCACAAGTCCCGCGCCAGCCGCAAGAAATCGCGGCTTGCCTTGCAGCTTCAGAAGGCAAAGTAATCTCCCGTCCGCCTGCGCCGCTGAATGCGGCGCGGTTCCCGCACGCGGGACGGCGCGCCGTCCCATCCCGCGGCAAGCAATTCCCCACCCCGCCCGTCAGGGCGTACCTATCAGTTGCTGGAATTCGGGCGTGGCGCGCAACGACTGAAAACGCCCGTCCACGCGCACCGTATTCAGCAGGTTCGCCGCATTGGGATCGCGCTGCAGCCGCGCGGCGTTAAGCTTGAGCATCTGCTGCAAGCCGGTAAGCGCCTCGACATTTTTCCCGAGCACGGCCTTCATTGCGGCATAATCGTACCAGGCCTCGGGTGAATTGGGCTGGAGCTGGGTGAGCTTGGTCAGGGAATTCTCCAGTCCGGCGAAATTCTGCAATTCGGCAAACACACGCGCCACGGAGATCACGGCGCCGGCGTCGGCCTTGGGATTGTCCATCACACGGTTGAGGGATTCGAGGGCCTTGTTCGTATCGTGCATCTGGACATAAGCGCCGGCGAGGTTGAAGGCGGCCTGGAAATCGTCTGGGTTGGTGCGGCAGACCTGCTCCAGTTCTTCGATGGAGGCCGGCAGGGACATGGAATTGACCGGGGGCAAGGGGCCGAATTTTCCGCTTTTAATGTCCTGGAGCTGTTTGAGGATGCCCGCAATCTGGTCGTTGTTCGGGTCGAGCTTGAGATAGCTCGTGGCGATCAGCAAGGCGTCGTCAATGCGTCCCATCTGGGCGAGGAGCTGGACGAGGCGGCCGGCGACCTCGGGACTGAAGGGACAATAGGCGAAGGCCTGCTTGAGGGCGAATTCGGCTTCGCGCACCATCCGCTTCTGCTCCAGGGAGCTGCGGGAATTGCTCATGCGCCAGAGATAAATCCCCCCGATGGCGGTGCGCAGCTTGGAGAAATACTTACCGGCATCCTTGTCGCGCACGAAACGGCGGTCGCCGGTGAAGCCCGCAAAGTTCTTTTCGAGATACACGCGTTCAACAAATGAAGTGATATCGGAAATCTTCGTGTCGTAGGTGATCCAGTTGCCGATGAAGCGCTCGGAGTAGCGGCACCAGAAGTCATGGTCCTTCTGGATCATGTCCGCCGTGATCTCGGGCACCGGCTGGTGATCGAGCTTCATGATGATCCCGAAGGGAGTGAGATAGGGATACATCCAATCGATGGCCATGCTTTCCTCGACGAAGAATTCATGGTCGGGATTTTTGTCGAAGATGATTTTGGCCACGATCCCGTTCATTTCCATGATCGAGACCGGCCCGCCAACGCTGAACTGGTTATTGACCATGCTGATCCCCTCGCCCGGTTTGATCTCGCGCTGAGTGGGTTCACCGGCGCGGAGTTGTTTAGGCTCATTGGGGAAGCGCTGGTCGTGATCAAGGCGCTGGTCGTGCTCCCAGCGACGGCTGGCGTCCATCATGTATTCGTTATAGCATGCGCGCTCGTCCTCGGCGGAGGGCGTGTAGATTTCCTTGGGGGGATAGACGCCCTCGCGACGGCGGCGGGCTTCGACGCGAGCGCCGAGATTCGCGAAGGGTTGATCAAGGAACCGGTACGCGAGACGGGCGATGAAGTTCGTCCTGTTGTTTAATTCCTTTTCCTTCGTGCCGCGGAGCAATTCCTGGAAGAATGGCGGGTCCTTCTGGGCGCTGCGGAAATATTGGGCGCGGATGTAGTCTAGATAAGGACCGTCGATGAGCGCATTTTGCGTAATGAGGTAGATGTCACGGCGGTCGAAGTGCTGGTCCTCGGCGGGCTGATCCTTGTGCGGGATGAAGCTGTCGCAAAAAATCATGTAGGTGGGGCAAAAGCGACCGGGATCGGTGCCGCCGAAGAGAATCGCATCGCGGGTCATCTCGGGGTAGATGCCGAAAGGCGGAGTGAACATGTCGTGGCCGTACCAGTAGCCGAACCAATGTTTGCGCTGCTCGGAACCGAACCAGTGCGACAGTCCGGAATGCAGGGGCATGGCGATGAAGAGCGCCAGTGTGATCAGGAGCGGGGCACGGTCGCGATAAAAGTACATTGCGGCAACGAAAGCCACGGGTACGGCCACCAGGAGCAACCCGGCGAAAACCGCGAGTCCGTATTGGTTGGGCAGGAAGGCGCGGCCGATCCAGTGGAACAATTCGCCCAGGCTCATTTCACCGGCGGGACCTTTGTAAGTGAGCGTGATTTCCTGCACGAAGGCGTAGAGCGCGAACAGGATGGCCGCACCGCCCCCCAGCAGGCCCCATTGGCGGAAGCGTTTGTAATGCGTGGCCATGTAGGCGGCGATCAGGGCGAAGCCGTAACCGCTGAAGGCGGCGATTACCGTGTGCGAAGAGGTAAAGAACACCTTGATAAGATCCTCCGAGGCCTTGTCCGGCGTGGGATTCATAAGGTCCATGAGGAGCACACCCACACAGACGTAAATGGCCGAGAGGCCGATCATCCAGCAGCGCTCGCGCTTTTGCATGCGGCGGAAGAAGAAGAACGGGACGAGCGCGATGAAGATGTTGAGCCAGGTGAATTCCTGGGCGGCCTGTTTTACGAGGATGCCCAATTGCATCAGGAAGCGGCCCGGCTCGACGAAAAAGTTGGTGGGGCTCGGCTGCTCGAACTGGCCGCGCGTAACTGCGTGAATGAATCCGTCCACGGTGCGGGGATAGCACCATTCCATGGGCGGATTGGTCATGCAGGAGAGCGGCTCGTAGAAATAGAAACTGACGCCCAGGATGCAGAGGCTGCCCATGATCACCACCGGCAGAAACTCCGTCAGGATGCCCCTGGTGCGGATCGCCAGCCAGATGCTAGCAGCCAGCGAACCCCAGCCGACGAGGTTGAACAGCACGAACATGCCGCCTTTGGTGATGTTCGGGAAAATGAAGCTGCCGTTGGCCCAGTACCAGATCCACATCAGCGCGTAGATGACGAAATTGCCGAGGAAGATGTCGCGGCCGGTGCGGGGACTGCGCACGGCGATCAGGACTTCCAGGCCGACGGAGGCGACCATGAGGCTCTGGTGCGTGGTGATCGAGAGCCCGTACATGAACAGCGCCCAATAGAGGAAGCGGTATTGGTGCGGGGCATAAATCCAGCGCAACGTCAGGATGAGCATCGTGAGGAAGAACGGGACGCTGAAAATGCTCATGCGGTTGACCGCGACGGATTCGCTCCACATGATGCTGTCGAAACCGATCAGCAGACCGGCGGCCACACCCGAAACGAAGCAAATGATCTTTTCCCATTTGCCGGTCATTCCTTTGAGGTCTTCAATTCCCTCGACGAACATGCTGCTGCCGCGAGAGACCATGAGCGCCAGCAAACCGCAGGAGACAGCGCCCGCGGTGGCTTCTCCCACGGCGACACGCCAGGCGACGTTGCCGACGGGCAGCAGTACGGTCCAGAGCCACGAGTAAATGCTCCAAACCGGATAGCCGGGCGCGTGCGGAATGCCTGCATAAAAGGACGCGGTGCAGAGTTCGCCCGAGTCTTCGAGGGTTACCTCGGGGGCGATAGTGATGAGATAAGTTACCCAGATAATCGCAAACGTGAGCAGCGCGGCCAGCCAGTCCACACGGCGGAACATTGGCGGGACCGGTTCCGGCGCGGGGGGCTTGGCGGCGGCGGGTTTGGCGCTTTCCGCCTTGCGGCGGGCGGCGTCGGCGGATTTGGACTTCTCGGGCGTGGGCTTCGGGTTGGCGGGGCTCATTAATCCTCGTTTCGGCCGGTTAGATGTTTGTTCTCAACACGGTCCGGAAGAAGGACGGCGGGACATTGTAGGTGGAGAAAGACGGGTCTGGCTTGACGTAGAGCACCGCGGAAGGGCTGGGAATGAGCAGGCTGGCGAGCGTGTTGGAATCGCCGGAGCCGGTGGCGGCGTAACTGGCGCTGCCGGGACGCGGGACCCAGGTGATGACCGAAAGCGCGAGGGCGAGCAGGCCGGTGGCCGGAGCGAGCCACGACCAGGAGAACCGCAGCGGCTGGACCGATGCGGCGGCCGAACCGGACGCGGCCGCGGGCGCCGGGACGTCAAAAATCCGGTGTTTAAGCCGGGCCGATGGGGCGCGCGGAGTCCAGGATTCCAATTGCTTTTCCCACGGGGTTGGGTCGGTGTTCATATGCTTCTTCCTTAAGTGCGGTTCGGATTTTTTGGAGGCCGTAACGGTATCGGCCGGCGACAGTGTTGGGGGACAAACTGAGCAGTTGGCCGATTTCTTCAAACGTGTGCCGGTGCCAGATTTTGAGCACGATAGCCTCGCGTTGTTCTGGCGGGAGGCCGGCGAGACAGCGCATGGCGTGGCGTTCGTGGGGCAATTCCTCGGCGGAACGCTCGAACCAGCGGTCTGATTCGAGTTCCCGGGCGATGCGACGCCAAAGACCGCGGCGGTAGTTGAGCGCGCGGTTGCGGAAGCTGCGGACGCAGTAATGTTCCGGCTGTTCGGGGGCTTCGGGCAGCTTCATGAGCGCGACAAAAGTCTCATGGAGAACGTCCTCGGCCTCGGCATGGGAAAGTCCCAGCGCGCGGCCGTAAAGGATCAGAGCCGCAGCCCTCGCCTCGTAAAGCGGTTCGCACCAGGATTTTGGATGATTTGAGCTCAATTTGGACCGTTCAACAAAATAGACACCTGAAAGGGCAGATTCGTATAAAAATTTTGGGAAATTGATGCCTGAACTGGGCGGGAAGATCAAGGGGATTGGATGGGAGCAAGTGCCTGCGAGCTGCGAAATTTGGGCTGCATAACACCCGATGTTCCTTGACTTTCCACACCTGTGTGGCCATACTCGCCGGCCATTCGGCAAGGCAATCTGGGAAGGGAACTACTTATGAGAGAAAGGTCTGCGGCGGGGTTTTTTGCGTTCGGGGTATCACTTCTTCTGCTTTTTTCGATAAGAATCGATGCGGCCACCGTTTCGTGGGTGGGCGGAAGCGGAGATTGGGATACGGCGGCGAACTGGAGCACGGGGTCGCTGCCCGGTGCGAATGACGACGTGGTGATTGCGCCGACGAACCTGTCGGCGATTATCACCCATTCCAATGGGGCGGACTCGGTCCGGAGCGTCGTGTGTCAGCAGCCGTTTCAACTCAGCGGCGGAACGCTGACGGTGTCGGGCGCGATTCAGGTCAACAATGCCTTTACTTTCCCGGGCGGGTTATTGACGCAAGCCACAGTGCTGCAAGGGACCAACGGAGCGTCGTTCACTGTGAACGGTGGAATCCTGCAGAATGTAATTTTGAATGGGACAACCACGTGGACCAGCGGTTACGTCAACAACGGCGCCGGCTTTACCGTGGGTATACCCGGCGTGCTGAACATCAATCCCGGTGGCGGAGCCATCAGCATTTACGGCCCGTTGACCAACCAGGGAACCATCAACTGGCAGAGCGGAAGCCTGCGAATCTATAACAATAACAATCCGAACAGTTACAACGGCGGCATCGTCAATCAAGGCGGTGCAATCTTCAACGCGTTGTCCGACCAAGGCGTCTATTGCGGATGTTACGGTTACGAATATTTCATCAATGCGGGGACGTTTCTCAAGCAGCAGAGCAGCAACACGACCA
>Ga0070741_10003773_pt1 | contig 36642 bp, 25 predicted proteins | sample Coa_R1_4_FD_66440 | JGI IMG/M metagenome (GOLD analysis project Ga0070741, IMG submission 66440) | Surface soil microbial communities from Centralia Pennsylvania, which are recovering from an underground coalmine fire - Coalmine... | ecosystem: Environmental > Terrestrial > Soil > Unclassified ... | reverse complement strand
GCTCTCAAAATGTAAACTTCGCTCCGAATTCGACCACTCGCGGTGCCCCCAGAGCGAAGACTCCTGAACCTAACGTCACTCGATTCGTGCGTTGAGTGTACTTCGTGCCATTGGCTGAACCTACGGAACCATCAAGAATGCCGCTCAGCGGATTGCTCGGGAAGTCATAATTCGCAGAATTGGTCAAGTTGAACACTGTGACACTCGGCCGAAAAGTAGCTTCCTCGCTGAATCTGTGGGAAATTCGGCTCAAATGGAAGACATAGGTGAGGCCAAGGTCTGTCGTAAATAGGCCGCCCAAGTTCACCTGCCCACTGGGCGCAAGAGAGATTGTGGGTGCCACAGCACCCAATTGCTGCAACTGGGAAACGGTAAACAGGCCGGCATTTACCAGAGCCATCCCGGCCGGCGTAGGCTTCCCCGCAAAATTGTTGTTGTAATTGGTGATGAACTGATTGATGTTTCCGGCATTGACCTGACGACCGTATGACCCGAGATTTGTGCCGGGAAGCACATCACCCGTGGTTCCATCGCCGGTCAGGTCTGATTGAAAGATTTGCGCAGTGGTAGGTTCGCGTTGGGCTCCGGGAGGGACTTCAAGAGTCACGGGAAGAGCCGTGTAAGCGTGGGCAATCAGACTTAAGCGAAAGCCGCCGGGAAGCGTCCCGACTCCGCCGAATGAGAACTGATCCGTGCGGTCAAGACCCGACGGCCCGAAATAATGATTGATATTGGCAAAATCTGTCGCGCCATTAATGAAATCTGAATCAGTAGCCATGGCATCGTAGCGGGACAGGGAATAGGAAGCCTGGAGGCTGAGGTGCCGAAGGCCAGGCAGTGGGTGGTCGACATTCTGTCGCAGCGAAACATCCATGGCGTTATAAACCGAGCGCCCGATGGGGAAGAGCATCTCGTTCTGACCCAGATTGGGATTGATGCCTGGGAAAGCGCAATTACATCCGGGAAACCCGCCGTTAACAGCCCCGCCGGAGTCAAGCCCGTTCGACGCGTAGTCGCTAATTGTGGCTCCTGCCGCGATGGCACAGTCGATTCCAGCCGTACCTGCGGGGCAACCGAAGGAAAGATTGGTCGTATTGATGGCATTGAGCGCCGCTGCCTTATCTAAATAGCGCGCGTCGCCCACATGGTTAGTGTCGTAATACAAAAGATAGTGCAACGCGACGTTGCGGACGTAATCAACGCTCAGAACGGTTCCCTGATGAATCTGCCGTTCAAAACCCACATTAAATTGCCATGAAAAAGGCGTGCGAAAGTCGGGGGAAATGAGGTTGGTGCCGGTCGATGCATTATCTGCCAGGGTGTTCCCAATATAGACGCCATTCGCTGCTGGGCCAGCGGCAATCGTCGCCGCCTGATATTCGTGTTGCAATGCGACAATCTGGTTAGCCACCGTGCCAATCGGCTGGCCGCACACTCCATTGACAGGGATTGTTTGAGGAGGATTCCCGGGCAGCGTCAATGTAGCATTGGGGCAAACAGGAGTGAATCCCAGGAAGAGCCCTTTCTCGAGGCGAGCTGGAGCGTCAAACAAAATGTTGTTGAAAACGTCATTTTCGTAGTAAAGCCCGGCCCCAGCCCGAATCACCGTCTTACCATTGTTCCAAGGGTCCCAGGCAATTCCTAATTGTGGAGCAAAATTCAGGTCGGGCTGGTGCGGAGCACGATCAAGGCCAGGCCCGAACTGGCTTAAAATGGGAACGGGCCCGAGCTGGTTATCATCCCGGCCTGTATCCCGAACATACCTCAGGCCCCAATCAATCACCAGGTTGGGCTTCGCCTTCCAGGTATCGCCAAAATATGCCTGAACGCGATTGTCAAATTGCCCGCCACCGGGAAATCCAAACTGGGGAATAGCGGTTGAAAAACCAATGCCGTTGCCGAGGAACACGCTGTCAACAGGATAGTTCAACGGGTTGGAAGAACCGCCAGGGAAAGGACCCGTCGCCGCCGCCGCGATATCAGCTGATGTGAAGTTATCGCCCACCGATGGAGCCAGAGCCAGAAAAGACGCGAACCCCCCGCCTAGAATGTGATTCCATGAAGCCCCAAACCGAAAATCATGACTGCCGCTCAGCTTGTTGCCATCGTATTTCACCTGGGTATCATGCTGCTGCGTCGCCTGTGGAGCCAGAAAATTGATGCCAGAGCAGAAAAAGTCAGCCCCCGCCGTCAGGCAGAATGGATCGCCGCCGATGCCAATCTCAAGCCCCGGAGCGGGATCGTAAATGCCGGATCCTGTTGTAGCATCCGTAATTTGGTTGGCAAACCTTAAATAGCCATAGCGGATCTGATTGGTAAACGTGGCTGTATTAATATCAATGCCCGCTACGTGGTCCTGCGCATGATTTCGATTCAAAAAGGGAGAAAAGGTGTTGGGAATGAATGGCACCACGTCACTGTTGATGTTATAGGTGTAACGGTAAAAAGCATGAATGTTGGGCTTGATCTGCCAGTCCAGACGACCATCCAGTTCATGCTCCTTGAAAGGTTGATTTATGGAAGAGGAGAGCGCCGTGAACGGGTCCCCTAACAGAACCGGGGCAGCCAAATCCTGGCGGGTGCGTTCCCAGTCCATGAAGAAGAAGACTTTATCCTTCTTGATCGGGCCACCCACGTTGGCGCCAAACTGTTCCCTGCGGAAGAAAAGATTGGTTGGCGCAATCCGCGCGGCCAAGTCGTTCCAGCGGCCGTAATAGAATCCTTCTCCGTGATAACGATTGGTGCCCGAACGCGTGGAAACGTTCACCGCGCCTGAAGAGGTGAGTTCCGTGCTCAGGTCCAGCGAGGACTCCTCCACCTGGAATTCCTGAATGGCGCTGGCTGGAATATTCATCGTGGTGGTGCCTACAGTTTCATCGCTGATGTCAACTCCGTCCACCTCGATGCGTGCCGTGCGTCCGAATCGCCCACTGAAAGAAATCGAGGAGAATCCATTTTTGGTAGGATCAAAATTCGCGCCATCCTGGATCTGGACACCGGGCTGAAGCTGAGCGAGATCAAGGAAATTTCTGCCATTGATCGGCAATTGCTCGATTTGCTGCGTGGTAAGGACGCCCTGGAGAGTGGGCTGGATGGTGTTCACCTCCACCGTGCTTGCCTGCACTTGCACCACGGTACTGGTGGAGCCGATTTGCAGTTTCACATTGCCGGACGCGGTGGTCCCAACCTGCACGGTAACCGGAATGACGACGCTCTGGAATCCTTTGGCCTCAACGCGAACGACGTAATCACCCGGATTGAGGGCGCCCGAATCGTAGGTTCCTGCGCTGTTGGAGACAAGTCGGATAACGCGCCCAGTCGCCTTATTTGTGATGGTAATCGAAGCATCGGGAACTACCGCACCGGTTGGATCCGTTACAGTTCCAATGATGCTGCCGGTTGAAATTGTCGTTTGGCTGAATATGTTTCGAGGAGTGAAAGAACAGAAGGCAACAATAATAAGAAGCCCAAGAAAAAGATTTCCCCGAAGGCTTCTTGAAAGTCTACACTCTAGCATAACGCCCCCAATGAGTGGATTTTCAATCAACCTCAGCTTACTTCTACACTTGGGACGGATTCTATACCCTTTTCGGAGCCAAGTAAATACGCCTGTGAAGATTTTATCACTAGCGTGTTAATTTTCTGCGTTACCCATGAAGAGTGGGCTTACCACCGGCTCTAACCCGGATAACCAGCGCGCTAGAGTGGGAGCCGACTTACTTGATACCCGCCTTGTCCTTGCCGAGGCGCGGCAGAAGGCTCTTTGTGATTGTCCTGAAGTCGAAGTAACCAACACTGCCCCGCCGCCTGATGGTCAAGGCTCATATCTTTCGCTGCTCGTCACCATTCCGTTTCGGCGCTCCACGTAAAACGTTCTACTCACGCTGGCAATGCGGAATGTTTGTTGCGGGAAATTGATCGAAGCGTACTTAGCAGCCTTCACGATCTGTTCGAAAGCCTTTCTGCCAACAGCAAGTTTCCGGTCATATGGCAAATTCGAGTTGCTAAGGCGATTAAACTCTTGCTGAACCTGCTGGACATGGCCCGGAAGTCCCGGAAGCGTCAAGAACAACTCGTGGATCCTTTCCTTAAAACCGTCCAAAAAGAGCTTATCTGACACAACGTACGTTCCGGTCGCAGTTTGGGTAGCACCTGGCACGGGCGGGGGAATATGATGCCGGTCGTGCGTTCTCTCTCTGTCTCCCATAGGAGCTCCTGAGAAAGGCTAGATTGGGGTTATCACCACTATGTGCCCGAAGTCTTTCGGACTCTTCAAGATTCTAGCCTAGGGAAAGCCTTGAGTGAAGCATGTGTACTCATCCAGCAGATTGTTGACACTCAGGTTGGAGTGTCAGTATCCGAATCAAGTCTCTGAGATGGCCCTTCGGCGCATCCTTGGGCTTTGCGAAAGCCGGGGGTTTTATGCAGTCGAAAAGTCAAACCTCAGTCCCCCAGAAAGACCCTTGGGTGTCAACAATCTGCCGGACGAGTACATCCGCTTGCCATAAACTCCAACCCATTGATAAGCTATAGGGTTACACCAGCGACTTCAAAGGGACCTTCTGTTGATTCTTCTTCGTGACTTCTGTTTGTTCGGCTGTTGTGCCTCGCTGATTTATTATCTTCTGGTTTGGACGACGGGAATTTTATTCAGCCGCCGCGCCACCACGACGCCTCCCCTACCCGCTGACCCGCCTACGGTCGCCTTGCTCAAGCCGCTGCACGGCTGGGACGAAAACCTTTTCGCGAATCTCAAAAGCTTTATGGATGTGGATTATCCCCGCAAGGAATTCATCTTCGGCATCACGACTGAAGATGACCCTGCCATCAGTGCGCTGCATGAGATTCGGCGACTTTATCCAGAAGCGCGAATCACCGAGACAGTTGGCGATGAAGATTCCACGAATCGCAAAGTCGGCAAGCTCTTACGCATGTTGCGCCAGCCGCCAGCTTCAGAAATCCTGGTGATGAGCGATGCCGACGTGCGGGTGGACCGCGATTACCTGCGGCGAATTGTGGCGGAGCTGGACGGCAGTAAAAGAATCGGGATGGTGACTTGCGCCTACAAGGCCGTCGCTCCGCAAAGCACTTTCGGAGCCAGGCTCGAAGCACTCTTTATTAACACGGATTTCACCCCCACCGCCATCCTTTCCTACTATCTCGAGCCCATGCGCCATGCCTTTGCTTCGACTGTCGCGATTCGACAGAGCGTCCTGAAGGAGGCGGGCGGGCTTGAGGCGGTCAAGAATTCCTTCGGGGATGATTTTGCCCTGGCGCGCCGGGTGGTGGCGCAGGGTTACCGCATTCGGCTCTCCAGGTCGATGGTCACCATGGTGATGGAGAAGCTGAAGTTCCGGGACTTCTGGGATCGTCAACTGCGCTGGGCACGTGTAGATCGTAAGATCCGGCCTCTGAGCCTGGCTCGAATGCTGATTAACGGTCCTTTCTGGGCGCTGCTGCTCGCGCTGACTTCCGCTTTTGGCATGCCGTGGGTTGCGGCTGCAGGATTGGTGCTCGCGGCACGCCTGGGACTCACCGCCTGGACTTACACCGCCATCCTGCGCCTGCCCGTGCGCATCTCAGAACTGCTACTCGTGCCAATCAAAGACCTCCTCATGCAAATCATCTGGCTGGCAAGCCTTCAGGGTGATACGGTTGAATGGCGAGGAAGAAAGTTGCGATTGCTGCCTACGGGTGAGATGGAAGAGGTCGGTTGAAGACGGCCGCTCGCCAAAGAGTCCTGCCCTCCTCCCTCTCGTTCCTTCCAGCCCATCTAGGACTCTGCTGCGGCCAGGGCGTGTGATTTTTGCGCTCGAGTGACTTCCCGAGCAAATGTTCCTGCTGCGCCAATGCCGAGGGGCAGGCGCATCACAATGCCCATGGTGCTGATGGCAAGACCCACGGTCAGCAAGGTGGCGCGTGAGCCATAGGAATGGAAGCCCAAAATTAATACGGCCTGAAGGATGCCCAAACCCGCGGGGGTGATGGGAAGGGCGCTCAGGAAAAGCTCCGCTGGCTCAAACGCCAGCACCTGCACCAAAGGCACATGGACGCCGAAGCTGGCCAGTTGGTAATAGAGCATAAAGCCCTGGGCCGCAAAGATGGGAGCGCGGATCAGCATCAGCCGCATCCAGTGCGAAAGACGCGCTTGCCGGAAGCTGAGGAGTGAAGGGCGCTCGTAAATCCACCTTAAGGGCCGTGAGGAAGGGCGTCCGCGCAGCCAGAACGCGGCAATCAGGCAGATGCCCGCTGTGATGGCGACTGGGTAATACCAGGCGGCGCGCAAGAGCGATCCGGGCACCAGGATGGCCGCCAGCACCCCCATCAGCGCCATCACCAGAACGTCTACCAACCCTAGGAAGACCATCGTTGCTCCGCTCGAAAATATCGGCACGCCTTTGCGTCGGCGCATGAAGAACACCAGGGCTGCCCCTCCCGCCACTTGATTGATCGCCTGCAAAAAGTATTGGGCAGCATTCGCAGGCAGCATCTCACGGAACGTGGTCCGCACGTGAAAATAGCTGAAAAGCTTCGCAAAAAGATAGGTCTCGCCTAAAAACCAGAAAGCGAACGACCCTGTGCACGCCAGCAGAAACCACCAGGGGTTTGCATGGCGCAGGATGACAATGAACTCTCCCAATGAAGTGCCGCGAGCGAGATAAACGATAATTCCCAGGGCAAGCGCGTAAGCCAGGATATTCTGAATCCATTTCTTGCACCTGCTGGCTGGCAGCTTTCCCGCCAGGAGTGGTTCTTTTTCCGGTGTGTGTTCAAGGCGCAACGGTGCTCTGCTAACGTCCACATCTGTATTATATCGGCTCGTGCGGCGTTTGATACATTCAGGGGGTGTTTGGTTATGCAGACCTTCTCGCCTGTCATGAGGCGGCAGAGCAGCACTCACGTTTTAAGGCCGTCATTGCGACGGCCAACCCCTTAGGTTGTGCTGGTACCCTGTATCAGCCAATTCTTTACAAAAACCACCCCACCCCCTCCTTTCGTAAATCAAGGAGGGGAATTGTACCTCCTCTCTAAAAAGGGGCCGCAGGTGGTGAGCATGGTAATGATCTGGCCCCGTTGTAAATAATTCAACTCGAATTCGTAAATTGGCCCGGCCTACGTGGAAGCATGTGCCTTTTCATCAACAAGTTAAACTGTGGAAATCCCACTTTGCGCAAGTTGAGATTGTGTTGCTTAAATTATTGAAAAGATGATGTTTAACATTGAATTTTCAGTGGTTTAGGCTAAGCCCTTTGTTTTCAAGTTGTGAATTCTGGTTACATTTCACAAAATACTAGCTCTCCGTAAGTGTTGTATGGCTGCGGAGGCCCTGGAACTGTTCGTAAGACGCCTTGATCCGTGCCAATGCGCGGTAAGTCGTCAATTGGATGTGATGCTGGCGAATAGCCGCGCGAACATTGTCACTGGTCAGTATCTGGGTTTCGATCGATTGAGATAGCCATCGCGGCGGCTGGTGAGACGCCTCAAGAGCCGGATGAAAATAGAAGACGGTCACGCTATTTTCAGGCAAGCGGCCGAGGACGCCCAGCACGTAGCGTTCTGTCAGCTTCCCGGTTTGAAGGAAGCCGAAAGTCCAGTCATTTCCCTTCAGACCGCGCTCTTGTAACTTCCGGCGACTGCGAGCGGAAAGCCAGCGGAACAGGAAATAATCCCTGACCTTGCGCAGCGCATGATCGGGGGCGAGCGCCAGCGTCGTAATAACCGGCTCGCGCACCAGGCGAAAATAAGGTACGTGATACTCTGCCGCAAGCTCGATCAGAATATCTGCCAGAGCCGGATGCAAATTCAGGTTATGATGGCCATCCAGGTGACTCAGAGAGCCTACTAACTCCAGATGCCGCTCAATCTGCGCCCGGAACTCATCTCGCAAGCTGTCACGCAGGCGGCGGTTGAACATGTACCGAAAGCCTGCCCACACCTCGCTTCGGGGGAAAAATCCCTGCCCATCAACCAGGCCCCGCAGGTGACGAGCGGGCAGCAAGCTGCGACCGTTGCAAGCAACCACATGAAGCCCGAGATCAAGATCAGGGCAATCCCGAGCCGCGGCCACCGCCTCTCCGCACGCCGGCTCGGCCACCATCAGGCTGGCGCTGGTCAGCACCCCGCACCGGTGCGAATGCAGGATGCCAGCATTCACCTGCGGCGAGCGCCCAAAATCATCGCCGTGAATAATCAGCGCCTTCAAATTCTTTCCGCAACTCCACTCTCAATATAGCCTGAATCTTCGTGGATTGTGACGTTGATGCTGATTCGACATCACATGGAGAGCATCCAATGATCGGCGCCGGGTTCAAATGATGCGAAGACCATCTCCGAGCAACTCTGGTTGAGCCAATCAGCGAGGCCCGCAAGGTCGAGAGCGGAAGGGACGTGAAGAAAGCCGAGGGCATCTGAACCCTGATCGATGGTGTCGCGGAGGGTTATTGGGAAGGGTTCAGAAAAAATGGAACCAGACTGCGGTCTGGATATCTCAAAAACAGTCAACAAACTGGCGAATGGATTACCGATAATCGAAACGGAAAAGTCTACAAACTAACAGATTTCAGCCAGCAGAAGAAGACAAAGGCTGTAATAGCGACTCCTCCCATCAGGAGATATCACCCACCAGCAACAAGTTAAAATAGAAACTTCAACGCAAATTGAATCAGGCGTGGATTGCCAACCTGCGAACTGACCACTCCAAATGACGAAGTGCCTTGCGTTGTGCCCGGGGCGCCAAACTGAGGTCTGTTAAAGAGGTTAAAAAATTCTGCCCGGAATTGCAAGCCGAGCCTCTCGGCGGGACCAAAGTTCGTCGTCTTAAACAGAGACACATCCCAGTTATTGGTACCTTCCTGCCTCAGATTGGGATCCACGCGCGATTCAGTCCCGTAAGTAAATGGCGCCGACTGGACAAAGCATGCGGTGTTGAACCATTCGTTCAGCCGTGATTCGGGGCTGCCGGGCCGGGCGGCATTAGTGCAAATTCGGTTCGGATGATTGCCGCCGCCTGAAGAGCCAATTTTCAGCGGGAAGCCTGACTGGAACGTGGTGATCCCGTCCAAGCCCCATCCGGAAATGAGCTTATCCGCCACGCCGCTCACCCTGGGGAGAAACCGCTGCCCGTGTCCGACGGGAAGATTTAGCACATAGCTCACCACCAGGCGCTGTGGAATATCCTGAGAGGAAATGGAGTAGGATGAGCCTTTAATATTGTTCCAATCGATCGTGCCGCCCACGCCGCCCGTGTCCCCTTCCAGCCAGCTGGAGACGGTATCGGTGTCGGTCATGAGTTTGGCAACGGTGTAAGCGACCAGAAGTGTACCACCCCCCTTGAATTGCCTTTCGACTTTCATCTGGAAGGAGTGATAGTAGCTGTCGCCCCAGCCCGCACCAGCAATGCTCAGTCCCGTGTATTGAGGAAAAGGGTGCAGAAGCTGGCCCGCGGCAATCGTAGGCGTCGAAAGCGGGCCGCTGGTGATCAAACCGAAAAAGGGATTGGTGACCTGCGCATTCAAGGCATTTCCCAGCGAAAGGTACTGATCGGGAAGAAAATCGATGTTCTGATTGCCGGTATGCAGGTGTGTACCTCGCGAGCCGGCATAGGCGAGATCCACAAAAAAGCCGCTGGGCAACTGGCGCTGAATGTCAAAATTCCACTGCTGCATATAGCCGGAAGGTTCGTTCGGAATGACGGCGCCCGCGCCTCCCGTATTCAGGCGGATCTGGTTCAGATTGGGAGAGCGGCCTGGGGGTTGAAGGATTCCATTGGGATAAGGGTTGCTCCAGCCTTGAGCCGGGTTGAAGGGAGTTACGCCACCGTTAATCGTGGCGACGAACGGCGTGCCGATGCTATTCACCGCATCGTTGTTGGGTTCAATATTCCAGGCTACCAGATTCGGAATCCAGAAAATGCCGTAGCCGCCTCTCACGACGGTCTGATCGTTCATGCGATAAGCAAGGCCAAAGCGCGGTGCGAATTGCGCCTCATTGAGATTCACAGGGTTGCGGCTCTGCCGTAAAGAGGAATCGACCAGGCCTAGTTCGCCCTTGAGTGGCAGGCCGGTGGCCTGGGCCAAGGGGCTGGGGACATTTAAGTCCCAGAAGCTGAGGCGGTTGAAGCGCTCAGACCACGGCCCATCCTGGTCATAGCGCAGGCCAAGGTCAAAGGTGAGTTTGTTGGTTGCCTGCCAGACGTCACCCAAGTAGATGGCCCGATAGATTTGCTGGCCCGCGACCAGGGCAGGAAGACTGTTTCCCCCGCTGGAGGGATACCCCAACAGATAAGAGGCAAAGCCGAAACCCCCAGTACCGCCGATGGGAACATTCGCAGTGAAATTGCGGTCGAAGGCAAAGATGCCCGTGGCGACGTTGGTTTGGGCGTAATTATGTTGCAAGACCAGGAATTGCCCGCCAGCTTTCAGTGTGTGTCGGCCAGCGATTTTCGTCAGGTCGCCAGACACGTACCAATTGTTATCGCGCGCGATGATCACGCTCCCGCCGCCTTGCGATCCAAAGAGACCGCTGGACATATCCTGAACGTTGGGCATGGGGAAAGTTCGCAAGTTGGGAGGAACTTCCGCATTCGTGAAGGCAGGCCAGCCAATGGAGGTAAGGTCAAAGCCCGTTTTTGAGAGCGGAGTCCGGTCGTAAGCAAATCGGTCAAAGCCCACGTGAATGTCGCTGATGACCGTCGGAGTGAAGTTGTAAGTGTCATCGAGTACCACGTCGTGGGTTGTGAACGTTTCCGTACAACGGTCCTGGCAGACACCCGTTCCCAGGGGATCAATGGGCAGGTTGAGGTTGCTCCATCGGGAGTACCGCCCGAAGACATGCTGCTTGTCGCTGACGTTCTGGTCAATCCGCGCGACGTATTCGTCGTTATTGCCGCCAACGCTGGCATTGGTGACAAAGTTGTTCTGGTTGGTGAAGGGTGCTCCTACTGCGTTCGGCGCCGGCCACAACCGCAGCAGCGCGGCTGACGTTAGATTGATCGCGGAATTGGGGATCACATTGCCGGGAAATTGCACGCGGGGAGAAGTCAGTTGGCCATTGGGTCCCACAGTGCAAGGCCCGTTTTCACACTGGACGGGACTATAGATGGGAATTTGCTTGCCGGTGGAGTCGAGCAGGCCCGAGAAATCGCCTCGTCGTTCCGCTGCTGTGGGTACGGTTTCCACAAAAGTCTGCCCTTGCCGCAACCGGAATCCTTCATAACTGAAAAACCAGAATGTTTTGTCCTTGCCGTTGTAGACGCCCGGAAGGTCAAGCGGGCCGCCAGCGTTGGCACCAAATTGATTCTGCGTGAAAGGCCCCACGGGAATTCCGGCCTTATTGTTGAAGAAAGTGTTGGCGTTCAGCACCTTGTTCCGCAAGTATTCGTAAGCTTCGCCGTGAATCTGGTTGGTTCCGGATTTGGTGGTGAGGTTCATGACACCCCCGGCAAATCGTCCCCATTCGGGTCCCAGATTGTCGGTTTGAACCTTAAATTCCTGAATCGAGTCTTGGGTGGGAACAAACGCTGGAAGGTTGAGATAGCCATTATTTTCCGGCACCCCGTCCAGGAAGATGGCGCTTTGGTTTCCGAAAGCGCCGTTGATCTGATAATTGTTGAACGCGAACGGATTGGCCCCGGTGGGAGTTCCTTCAGATTGCCCCTGCGGCACGACAGAGGGAACAAGGGCCATCAGGTTAAAAACGTTGCGGCCATTCAGCGGCATTTCACCAACAGCTCGCCCGGCGATCACCTGGCCCAGCGAGGCACTTTGCGGCTGAAGCAAAGGAGTTGCGGCAGTCACCTGGACGCTTTGCGTTACGGCTCCGAGTTGCATTGTGACGTCAATCCGATAGCTCTGCTGCGTCTGCACTACAATAGGCGACCGGCTGAAATGCTTGAATCCGCTCTTTTCCGCATCAATGCGATAATTGCCAGGCAGAACGTTCACAAATTCGTAAATGCCATCCGCGTTGGTGGACGTTACCTGCTTGGCATTCGTGCCGGTATTGGTGAGCGTCACTTGCACTCCGGGCACGACGGCTCCGGAGGGGTCTGTGACGGCGCCGGTCAGGGTTCCGAAAGTCGTCTGGGCGTTTGCTGGGACCGTGGAAAAGAACCAAAAAGCCACGGCCGTCAGGCAAAGCCAATGAAGAAAGCTGGCATGGTTTCGGGCAGCCGATTTGCGGTCCATAAGACCTCCTCCAGGATTTTGTGTATCCTGCTCTTGATCGAACTCGCTCAGTTCCCTCACTTATGACTGCCTTTGACCCCGCTCACTCTAATCCAGGGTCAAAACGATGTCAACAGGGTTATTTACAAACACGAAATATATAGGGATTCATCGCGGCAGAGCAGGCAGGGGATTCTAGAATAAGGTTGCCATCGCGCGGAAGCCTGCGGGTTGCCGCTCAGGGGGCCTCTCAGCCTGATTCGCGGCTACGCTCTGACGTCTCGGCCGACGGGTGCAGGCGTCGCCGGAACAGCACTTTTACCTTGCTGCGCCATTGTTGGTTGATTCCGACCTGAAACACTTCGATCGACGGGCTGAGGTAACGGACAATTTTCTGGCTTGTGGAATGGAATCGGAAGGCGGGCGAGACTAGATAAAGAACCGGCGAAGCCGTGGAGAGATCGATGCCCGGGAAGTAGCCGAATTTCTGAAACTGGCCGCGATCATTGAGCCACTTCACGCGCAGCCAGTAATCCAGCCCTTGCAACGGCAGGGTAATCTCCTCGTGAAGTTTCAATTCGATCACCGCGAGGCGGCCATTGCGGAGAACGCTCAGGATGTCCACCACGCCGCGGTCGCCTCCGGAAAAGGCGGGCACTTGAGGATAGACTTCCTCCACCTGAAGAGCGGGATCGATCTGGCTGAGGTCGCGGACCAAGACACTTTCCAGCCATCGTTCGGGTTGAGACCTGTAGAGTTCGCTCGCGGGATCAGGGCTTCCGGCGCAGCGCAGGGAAAGTGCCCAGTCTAGGAATTGCCGGAATGCCTGGCGTTCTTCTTCGCGGTATTCCTTTCGATTGCCTTCCAGCCCCCAGTAAAATCGAGGCAGCGTCTGTCCTTCGAGTCGTCCGATTTCGAGACCCAGAATTCGGAGCGAAAGCGCGGCTCCTGAAGCGTCAGGGACCAGGTCCATGCGGTTCAGCGCATGACCCAAAAGATGAACGAGAAAGGAACGGTGCCGTTCGAGCCAGAGCTTTGCGTGGTGGCGCGGAATAAGCCGAGTTTCAACGTTGCCGAAATCCCGGAGATCAACCGGGTGCAGACGCTCCTCTTCAGGGCTCCATGTGAAGATTTCGATCTGCGCTAACGCCGGGTTCAGATAGGCTGCGCGATGCGCGGTAAGGAGTGTGGCGGAGGGAGGAAGAAACAACTTCAATCCTGAAATAACGCGTGTCGAATGCCTCTCTCGAAGCCAATCCAACCAGTTGAGTCCGTAGGCCAAAACGGCGTCCGCTGCCGCCGAAGATTCGGCTGGGTCGAGGCCGATGAACGCCCAGGCGATGCGCCCTCGTCTCGCCAGACCGCGCGTATACCAGGCGGAGAAGGAGAACTCGCGATCCGAACGATTGCCGATTTGTTCAAACTTCCAGCCTGAGAATTGCTTTTGCAGGAAGCTCAGCAGCGACTGTCGCAGCAGGGAGCGCGTCTGGGTTTTGGAGGCTGGCTTGCTTCCCTGGGATGTTTCTATTTCCAAAGCGCTCGGTCCGCGTCCGCCCGGCTTGTGGGCAATGAGGCGCATCCGGTGGCTGTCCTGATGCACTATGGCTTCGATTCGCCATGCATAAGAATGCTCCGAATTCCAGACTTCGAGAAGCAGCTTGCCGAACTGAAATGTGATCTGCCAGTGATAATGGGCGAGGTCGAGCAGCTTCGTGCCCTCTTCAACCAGGGTAAGGTCAGAAGTGGATCGAAGAAAATCTTCCGCCTTCCGCTTAAGCGGCTCCAGGTTGTTATCATCAGGAAGTGCGCTCATGGCAGCCGTCTGGTGCCATTATAATGGCGGGTTGCTTTTTGAGAGCAATCTACAGGAGACGACAGCATGATTCCGCGCTACACGCGTCCTGAAATGGGCCGCATCTGGAGTGATGAAAACAGGTTCCGCAAGTGGTTGGAAGTGGAAATCGCGACGGCGGAAGTCGAAGCGGAGGCGGGCCTGATTCCGGCGCGCGCCGCGCAAGCAATCCGTCGCCGCGCCCGGTTTGACGTTGAGCGCATCCGCGAGATCGAACGGCAGGTGAAGCATGACGTGATCGCTTTCACCACGAACGTTGCCGAGCACGTGGGCCGCGAGGGACGCTACCTGCACTACGGCCTCACTTCGAACGATGTGGTGGATACGGCCCAGGCCTTGCTCGTGCGCGAAGCTTCGGGGTTGCTGATCGCGGGCCTCGATCGCCTGGGGAAAGTCCTGAAGAAACGCGCCTTTGAATTCAAGCACACGCCGATGGTCGGCCGCACCCACGGCATTCATGCCGAGCCGATTACCTTTGGTTTGAAGCTTGCCAACTGGTATGCAGAAACCCAGCGTAACCGCGAGCGACTGGCTTACGCGGCCGAACAGATGCGCGTGGGAAAGCTTTCCGGAGCCGTCGGCGCGTATGCTCATCTCAGTCCGGCGCTCGAAAAGAAAATCTGTGCCCGCCTGGGCCTCCGGCCCGCTCCTATTGCAACTCAGGTGATCCAACGCGATGGGCACGCTTTTTATCTTTGCACACTGGCGGTAATTGCCGCATCGCTTGAAAAAATCGCGCTGGAGGTTCGAGGTTTGCAGCGCACTGAAGTCCGCGAGGTGGAGGAATACTTTTCGCCGGAACAAAAAGGCTCTTCCGCGATGCCTCACAAGCGCAATCCAGTGATGGCGGAGCAGATTTGCGGCTTGGCGCGCGTCGTGCGCGCTAACGCGCAGGCAGCTTTGGAAAACGTCCCCCTTTGGCACGAGCGCGATATCTCCCATTCCTCAGTAGAGCGCATTATCCTGCCCGATTCGACCATCCTGGTGGACTACCTTCTGGATCGGGCCGCAACCCTGATCGAGACCTTGCTCGTTTATCCCGAAAAAATGCAGGAAAATCTCGACCTTCTGAAGGGCCTCATTTTTTCCGGCCAGCTTCTGCTCGATCTTGCGGCCAAAGGCGCCTCCCGCGAAGAGGCCTACCGCTGGGTACAGCGCAATGCGATGGAGGTGTGGAAAACCCGGCAGGACTTTCGAACTCTTGTCGAAGCAGACACCGATATCCGCCGTTATCTTGCACCGAAAGAGATTGCCCGCGCCTTTTCGGTGGAACGTCAGCTTCGCCACGTGGACGCGATCTTCCGGCAGGTATTCGGGAAAAGGGAAGGGCGCGGACGATGAAATATCCTTTGCGAAAGCCCGCTAGGTCCGATAGGAAGCATTGATGGTGATGTATTCGTGGGTGAGGTCGCAAGTCCAGAGGGTTGCCTGAGCCTTGCCTTGGTGAAGATTGACGCGCAAGGTCAGTTGGGGTTTATCGAACTGTTCTTTGGCATCGGCTTCGTCAAAGCCCGCATCCGAACCTTTACGGCAAAGGGCGAGTCCGTTGATGTAAATTTCAACCTTGCTGGGGTCGAAACGCGCGCCGGAATAGCCCGCCGCGCAGAGGATGCGTCCCCAATTGGGATCACCGCCTGCAATCGCCGTCTTCACAAGAGGGGAGTTGGCGATGGCGCGCGCAACGCAGTCGGCGTCTCTCTCAGTCCGGGCGCCGGCCACTTCGATGGTGACGAATTTTTTGGCGCCTTCGCCGTCACGGACGATCATCTGTGCGAGGATTCGACAGAGTTCTGTCAGCCCGGCGAGAAACTGCCGCCCATTCGGAGTTCCCGGCGTGAAGGAAACTCCGGAAAGCCCGCTGGCCATGATGATGACGGTATCGTTTGTGGAAGTGTCTCCATCCACGCTGATGCGATTGAACGAAGCATCGGTCGCTGCCTTCAGCATCTTCTGTAAATCCCGCACTCCAATTAATGCATCCGTGGTGATGAATGACAGCATGGTGGCCAGGCGAGGGTGAATCATACCGGCGCCTTTGGCGACCCCGGCCAGATGAACGGTCCGCCCCCCGATCCTGGCGCGCAGAGCACAAGCTTTGGGAAAAGTATCGGTCGTCATGATGGCCCGCGTCACATCGGCGGCTTTCTCGCGGGAAAGCCCGGTAACGAGAGAAGGAAGCGAGTGGGTGATCAAGGCATCCTTGATCGGCACACCGATGACGCCGGTTGAGGCTACGAGAACCTGCTCTCGCGAGATGCCGAGCAGCTTTGCGGCGACGCGGGTTGTTTCTTCGGCGGTTTTCCGGCCTGCCCGCCCCGTGCAGGCATTCGCATTGCCGGAGTTCACCACCACGGCTCGGGCCCGGCCCCGGCTGGCTTGAAGGTGCTGACGGGAGAGGATCACCGGTGCGGCAGCAACCAGGTTGGTGGTGAAGACGCCGGCCGCGGTGGCGGCTGCCGATGCACAGTAGATCAGGGCAAGGTCCAGCGCATCAGAGTTCTTCTTGATGCCTGCGTGCGTGGCGTTGCCGAAAAAGCCTGCTGGCGTCCCCAGGTGTCCCTCGATTTTTTCCCAAATTGACATTGTGAGGATCTCGGCGCTCCGGTATTGTTCGCGGTTCAGCCGAAGCGGTATTTCAGGCGATATCCAGACGCCTTTCAGCAAAAGAGATTAGTTAATTTCGTCGACTGGCTGGATCAGGTTGGATGGTGGCCCCAGCAATTTAATTGAGCGCAGACTTTTATCGCAAGCCTGCGTATAAACCGCCTGATTGCCATATCCTGTGTTGCAGACTGCTGTCACAATGCGGTCCGGCGCCATAATCTGAGCTGTCACTTCCATGGTGCGGCTTCGCGGATGGTATTGCCAGATCATCGCCGCGTCACGACCGCTGAGGGTCAGGTGCTCAAACTGGTAGCTGGAAAGCTCATTCCTCACTCCGGCGGTTTCCAGTTGAGCCAGATATTGGGCTGAAAACTGCGGCGAGGAAGTGGTGTTGGGTTTGGAAGTGATCGTAATCGAAGGCCCGCCGCCGAAAAGCTTGGGGCGATAGATCCTGATGCCGCCCGGATAAACCTGAACCTTGCCGTAAATCCCCGCCGCCACTTCCATCTGAATACCCAGCCCTTCGTTCTGATAGGGCAACATCTTCAGCGCGGCATCCGCCACGCGCTGCTCATGGCCAGGATACCAGCGCACCAGGAAGTATTCACCAGCCAGCGCGAGCGCTCCGCCGACAACAAGAATGCACAAAAGCCATTTCTGGTAATTCATAAAACTCATCTTAATCCTGCCCGGTCGCGCTGCGCAATTATTTGCAAGCCCAAAAGCTTGGCTTGGTTTTTGCGATCAGGCGTTGTAAGCTTGGGCGCTATGCGCGGCATCGTGGCTCTTCTGATTGGGACAAGCTTCATCCTGTACGCCGGATCGATTATTTTCCCCATGTCACAGCACAAAAAAGAGGACACATCCAATTTATTAGACCGCTCGCAGATGCGCTCCCTGGTCATGACCCAGCGCGGCATCGTCGCCGCCAGCCAGACGCTTGCGGCCCAGGCGGGAGCGCAAATCCTGGCGCGTGGCGGCTCAGCGGCGGATGCGGCGATCGCTGCGAACGCGGTAATGGGCGTGGTTGAGCCGATGAACAGCGGCGTGGGGGGAGATCTTTTCGCCCTGGAATGGGACGCAAAGACCGGCAAGCTCACCGGACTCAACGCCAGTGGCTGGGCGCCCCAGGGGATGACTATCGATTTTCTACGGAAGAAAGGTTACTCGAAGATGCCCGGGAGCGGCATCGATTCGGTCACCGTCCCCGGATGCGTTGAAGGGTGGTGGAAGCTGCACCAGCGGTTCGGCAGGCTGCCCTGGGCCGAACTTTTTCAGCCCGCTATTTATTACGCTTTGCACGGCTATCCGGTCACAGAATGGGTCAGTGCTTACTGGCAGGCGTGGGCTAACCGTCTGACCGAGAATCCCGAGGCTCGCCACGTCTTTCTTCCGGGCGGGCGACCCCCGAAGACTGGCGAGATTTTCCGGAATCCAGAATACGCGCGGGCGTTAGAGTTGATCGCCGCGAAAGGAGAGGATGCTTTCTATCGTGGAGAAATTGCCCGGGCGATCATCGCCACTTCGAAGGGTCTCGGCGGCATCATGACAGCGTCAGATCTGGATACCTTTCAAGCCGAGTGGGTCGAGCCGATTTCCACGACCTATCGCGGCTGGCAGATTTACGAATTGCCGCCCAACGGGCAGGGGATGGCGGCACTTGAGATGCTGAATATCATGCAGCAGTTTCCATTATCCCAATATCCGGCTTTCAGCGCCGAAGCCCTGCACATCAAAATGGAAGCCCAGAAGCTCGCCTATGCGGACCTTTTCCATTATCTGGGTGATCCCCAGTTTGTGAAGGTTCCGCTGGCGGGCCTTCTTTCACAGACCTACGCGAGCGAACGCGCGCGGCTGATCAATCTTCATCACGCAAATTGCGACGTCCAACCGGGCGTTCCTCCGGGTGCGGGGGCGAGCTCCCAGGCTTCCAGCCATCTGAACCCCGGACCTGATACCATCTACCTCGCTGCCGTCGATCGTGAGGGCAACATCGTGTCGCTGATCCAGAGTCTGTCCGCTTCTTTCGGTTCGGGAGTGGCGGTTCAAGGCTTTGGGATTCTGCTGCAAAACCGGGGGGCTGGCTTCCTGCTGGAACCGGGCAAGCCGGATTCGCTCGCCCCCCACAAGCGCCCTTTCCACACCATCATTCCAGCGTTTATGCAGAGAGGGAATCTGCATGTCGGATTTGGCATTATGGGCGGGCTGAACCAGCCTCAGGCCCACGCGCAGTTCGTTTCCGACATCGTGGACTACGGAATGAACATTCAGGCGGCGCTTGAAGCTCCGCGCTTTACAAAGCTTGACCGGGGCGGCTGTGATTTTATGATCGAAGATCGCGTCACCCCCGCCGCGCGGGAAGAACTCATTCGGCTGGGGCACGTGCTGGAAGTTCGGGGGAATCTTTCCACCTGGATGGGCGGCGGCCAGGCAGTGATGCACGATTCAGTGAGCGGAGTCAACTCCGGCGCCTCAGACCCGCGCAAGGACGGTGAAGCCATCCCAGAGCCTGTGGCGAGTGCCAACGCGCAATCACCAAAGTAAGCGGCAAGCCACCGCGCCGCCTGAAAGCCTCGGCTGAGTAGCTTGAGACGGTGGTGAGGTCTATAAATTATAAAGGCAGCGCTATGGCACCGAAGAGTACCACATTTTCGCTCCTCCCCACCTTGTCAACGTATTTCAAGATCGGCCGAAAACCCATCCGCAGGAGCTCCGCATTCACAGCTTCTATGAACTCCCTGCTGGCAGCAGTGGAGTTCAAGTCACAAACTGGTTCGATCCGTGGCCTAACTTTGGGATTCTCTCGTACGTCCGCTCAACATGGTCGCGTAAACTGCATCAGGCTGTCATCCTTCACCACAGCCTGAGCAATTCAAGATCTCTTCATCAGATTGTGTTGCCCATCCTGCTCGCTGACAGTTTCCCGTGCGATTCAATCGTGTGTACCAGCCGGCCTGCGCGTCAGGCGTTGAAGATGCTCCTAGATTGCGTTGCTTGCCGGCTGGAAGAGGGCACAGGGTTTCGCCGGCGCTACAATGGTCGCCTTGATCTCATCCCGCTGGGCGTCGATACGGAATTACTCCGTCCCAGGGATAAAAGCGGAATTCGTCGGAAGTTTGGCCTGCCTCCGGACGCCTGCCTTGTGTTATTCCTTGGCCGTTTGTCGTTTATCGACAAAGCGGACTTGCATCCCCTTCTGAGTATCTTCCGGGAAATTGTGGGGCAGCAAAAGAGCGCCCAGAGATTATTGCTGGTCTTCGCTGGGTCTGATCGCGGGAACTATATCCTGGCGTTGGAAGGTTACATCGCTGAACTTGGCTTGAAGAAGTCTGTGCGAGTCATCATTCAGCCGCAGGAAGCTCATTTATTGATGGCTGGGGCAGATATCTTTACGTCTCCGGCTGACAGCGTTGAAGAATGCCTCGGCCTTTCGGTAATTGAGGCAATGGCTAGCGGTGTACCACAAATTGTGTCCGATTGGAACGGATATCGGGATACCGTCGAGCATGGCGTTACGGGGTTTCTCGTCCCCGCATACGGGTCTCGTTGCGATTCCGACATTTGCCAAATCGCGCCCGTATTTGACAATCAATGGGACTTTGACCATGCAATGCTCAGTCAGTCAGTTGTTGTGGATTGCGCGAAACTGAAAGAGTATCTCGAATTGCTGATTGGCAATCCGAATTTGCGCGCAGAGATGAGAGAGCGTGCCCTTACGTTCTACCGTTGGCCGGTGATCGTTCGGCAATATGAGCAACTTTGGAGCGATCTGCGTCAGGCCGCTGGGGAACCACCTTTGAGAAGCCCAGGTCGCATGCCCTATACTCAACTCTCCTATTTCGACGTCTTCAGCCACTATGCCACCCGACTGTTGGACGATGCTTCGGAGCTCGAGATCACGCCGCTTGGGAAGGCATTGCTGGCGGGAAAAGAACCGAAACTCATCAATTATCCAGCCATCCGAATGAACCTCCTTCAGATGGAACTTCTAATACGAATGTTGGCTGCATTGGATGGACAAAGGATTCCACGCATGCCCAACACCGACTCAGGCCAAACAATCGTCGAGGTGGTGACAATGCTGGCCGAAAATCGAAAGGCCCACCACGCAGACCAGATAAAGCGGCACATTCGCTGGCTTTTGAAGCGTGGCTATTTGCAATGGAAAGGTCATGCTTCCAGCCGCGAGTCGTTCACAAATCTAAGCCCGGCAACGGAAATTGGCAGCACTCTCAAGGAATAACGTCTCCAATGGCTCTCTTCACTTACCCAATACCTGCCGCAGAAACTACTACGCCGTAAAATCATAGACAGCCAGACCAAATGTGAATATACTCTTTCCCTTTCGTAATTCTCGAGCCCGGAGCAGCTCAGGAAGTTTTGCCGCGCTTAAACGCAATAATTTTGCCGAGTCTGCGAGTCCAGTGCTGGGCGAAAGACTTACCGAGAGATTTGCGGTGTGGGGGGAATTGTGGTAACAATAGTATTTAAGTTGAAGCAAGGCTGCTCGACTGAGCCGCATGATCTCTGAGCGGCGGTACAGCGAGAAGCTCCGACCCTTGCTGCAGATTGTTTGTCCACGAACGCATCACGTTTGAATCATTCGATTTAGCGCGTCTGCTGAAAAATCTTGCTCGATCCGTTTAACGGCTGTCTGAAGTGGCGGGGTAAACTGCGTGACCTGCTTCCAGGTGACCACTAAAAGTCACTGAGTCTTCGACGGAGGTTAAGGAGTGGCTGTCTGGCCCATCGGCCTTTACTTCATTCTCGTAGTCCTGCTGATTGCGGGAATGCTGATTGGCTCTCACCTGCTCGGGCAACGCCATAGCGAAAAAGCCACGGGCCAGCCCTATGAAGGAGGGATTCTCTCGGAAGGCTCGGCGCAAGTGCGTCTGTCGGCAAAGTTTTACCTCGTCGCCATGTTCTTTGTGGTTTTCGATCTGGAAGCTGTCTTTGTTTTTGCCTGGGCGGTAGCAGGGAAAGAGGTAGGCTGGGCGGGCTATTGGGAAATTCTGGTCTTTATCGGAATCCTCGTTGCCACGCTCATTTATCTCTGGCGATTGGGGGCTCTCGATTGGGGCTCACCGAAGCGCCCACGGAGGCGGGTGTAGGAAGCGCCTGACGCCTCCTTCAGAAACCTCGTGAATTATGCAAACTACCATCACACATATCGGCTCGGCTGAGGAAATCAAGGCTGCGCAGTCCGCTTCCTTCGAGGAACAGGTGCGACGCAGCGTGGTGCTTTCGCGCCTGCAGGATTTGCTGGCCTGGGGGCGCAAGAATTCCATCTGGCCTTTCGGTTTTGGACTTTCCTGCTGCTTCGTGGAAATGGCCACGAGCCTGACCAGCAAGTATGATGTGGCTCGCTTCGGGGCGGAAGTGATCCGCGGAACACCCCGTGAAGCCGACTTGATGGTGATTGCCGGAACGGTCTTCATTAAAATGGCGCCCGTGGTGAAGCGGCTTTATGAGCAGATGATGGAGCCGCGCTGGGTGATTTCGATGGGTTCCTGTGCCAATTCCGGCGGAATGTATGACATTTACAGTGTCGTTCAGGGCGTGGACAAGTTTCTGCCGGTGGATGTTTATGTTCCCGGTTGTCCACCCCGACCGGACGCTTTTGAACAGGGGCTGGTGCTCCTTCAGCGGGCCGTGGGCTCAGAAAAGAGGCCATTAAGTTGGGTGATTGGCCCCCAAGGCGTGGAGCGTGCACCGTTGCCCGCCGAGCGCGACCTCAAGCGAGCGGAGCGGCAGAAAGCAACATTCTTGCGCCCTCCCGATTCGGTTTAGGGGGCTGGTGCGGACAAACCGGCTTTTCCTGCCCGGCTGAGGCGCCGTTCAAATTGAATTCATGCTTGCCACCGCGACAATTTTAAGCGAGCTTCAGGACAAATTCGGTGTCGAATCGATTACGCCGCAACCGACTCGCGACGAAATTCCCACCTTCTGGACGCCTCGGGAGAAGATTCACGAAGTCATCCGGCATCTGAAAACCCAGGTGGCTGATCCCTACAAGATGCTCTATGACATCACGGCCATCGATGAGCGTGTCCGCACCCATCGGGACGGCGAGCCGCCCAGTGATTTCACGGTGGTTTACCATCTCTTTTCCTACGCCCGCAATGAATACCTCCGCATCAAGGTTCCGTTACAATCTGACGCCCTCCGCCTTCCAACGATTACCGATGTCTGGCCGTCTGCGAACTGGTATGAACGCGAAGTGTGGGATATGTTTGGCATCGTTTTTGACGGCCACCCGCACCTTGCCCGTATTCTGATGCCCAAGAGTTGGGTGTGGCATCCATTGCGTAAGGATCATCCCGCTCGCGCAACAGAAATGGGACCCTTCCAGCTTCCAGAGGACAAGCAGGAAGCCGAGCAGGAAGCGCTTCGGTTCCGACCCGAAGAATGGGGGATGAAGCGGTCGAGCGCAACGAGCGATTTCATCTTCCTGAACGTGGGTCCGCAGCATCCTGGAACTCATGGCGTGTTGCGAATTGTTTTGCAACTCGATGGCGAAGTCATTGTTGACTGCGTTCCGGAGATCGGCTTTCATCATCGGGGCGCGGAGAAGATGGGCGAGCGCCAGACCTGGCACACCTATATTCCCTACACCGACCGCATTGATTATCTCGGCGGAGTGATGAACAACCTCGCTTATCTCGTGGCTTACGAAAAGCTGGCGGGAATCAAGGTTCCTCCGCGCGCTCAGGTCATCCGCGTGATGCTGGCGGAATTATTTCGTATCATCAGCCATCTGGTCTGGTACGGAACCTTTGCTCAGGATGTAGGGCAGCTTTCTCCGGTCTTTTATACCTTTAATGATCGCGAGCGCGCCTTTGCCATCATTGAGGCTATTTGTGGCGCGCGGATGCATCCCAACTGGTTCCGGATCGGCGGCGTGGCACAGGACCTGCCCAAAGGCTGGGATGCGATGTTCAAGGATTTTTTGAAGTATTTGCCCCCGCGCCTGGTGGAATATGACAAGACCATCATGAAGAATCGTATCTTCAAAGCGCGAACGATGGGTGTAGGGGCTTACACGCTGGACGAAGCAATCGATTGGGGAGTGACGGGGCCGAACCTGCGCGCTTGTGGATTTGAGTGGGATTTCCGCAAGAAGCAGCCGTATTCAGGCTATGAGCAGTTTGAGTTTGATATTCCGATCGCGACGCATGGTGACTGTTACGACCGGGCCGTGGTGCGGGTGGAGGAAATGCGGCAGAGCCTGCGCATTATCGAGCAGTGCGTCAAGAATATGCCGGATGGGCCTTACAAGTCTCTCGAACCGCTATCCGCGCCCCCCATCAAAGAACCGGGCACGATGCACGATATTGAAACGCTGATTACGCACTTTCTGGGTGTGAGTTGGGGACCGGTGACGCCGCCCGGTGAGGCGCTGGGCGCGATTGAGGCAACGAAAGGGAATAACGGATATTACCTGATCAGCGATGGCAATACGGTTTCGTATCGCACTCGGATTCGCACCCCTTCGTTCTGCCATATGCAAACGCTACCTAACCTTTGTCGTGGGTTAATGGTTTCAGATCTGCTGGCCATCCTGGGCAGCATTGACTTTGTGCTGGCAGATATTGATCGATAGGAGGCAGGTGTCCGGTGACCGGTTTCAGAGACAGCACCGCAGGGACCTGTAACCTGACACCGACACGGGAGAAATTGACGTGCTGAGCCCGGAAGAACTGAAGGAAATCGAAGCGGAGTTTCCACACTATCCGAACAGGCAGGCAGTCTGCATTGATGCGATGAAAATTGTCCAGAAGCATCGCGGATGGGTCTCGGACGAGAGCTTGAAGGACATCGCTGAATTGCTGGGTATGAGCGTGGATGAGCTCGATGGGGTGGCGACCTTTTACAACTTGATCTTCCGCAAGCCTGTCGGGCGGCACGTGATCATGGTTTGCGATAGTGTGAGCTGCTGGGTGATGGGTTATGAGCGACTTCGCAGGGAGCTTAAGAACCGGCTTGGAATTCAGATGGGTGAGACCACGGCAGATGGTCGATTCACGCTCTTGCCGATTGTGTGTCTTGGAGCTTGTGACCGCGCTCCGGCGATGACGGTGGATGAGGACCTACATCTGAATGTGGACCCTCAGAGACTTGACAGTCTTCTGGAAAAGTACAAATAAAGGCATTCATTTATTGAATGTTGAACCCTTGTGTCATTGCAGCGATTGCGCAATGATCTGATGATTTCATGGAAAAGGTTTTAACCAAGAATATCCAATCTGATCTCTCCTACGTGGATGTGAAGGCGTATGAGGCGACGGGGGGTTATCAGGGACTTCGCAAGGCGCTCAGTATGGCGCCTGCAGAAGTGGTAGAGGTCGTTAAGCAATCGAATCTGCGAGGCCGGGGCGGGGCGGGGTTTCCCACCGGTCTGAAGTGGAGTTTCGTGCCGATGGGGTCGGACGCTCCCCATCCGAAGTACCTGGTGGCTAATGCCGACGAGATGGAGCCAGGCACTTTCAAGGATCGGTGGCTGATGGAAGGCGATCCTCACCAGCTTGTGGAAGGTATGGCGGTGGCGGCCTATGCCATCCAGGCGGATGTGGCTTACATCTTCTTGCGAGGCGAATATCTTCTTTCAGCAGAGCGCCTGCGGCGGGCGATTGCTGAAGCCTACGAGAATCATTACCTCGGCAAAAATATTCTGGGCTCCGGCTTCAGCCTTGAAATGTACATCCACATGAGCGCTGGAAGGTATATGTGCGGGGAAGAGACGGGCTTGCTGAACGCGCTCGAAGGCAAGCGCGCGAACCCGCGCACCAAGCCCCCTTATCCTCAGGTTTCCGGCCTGTTTGGGAAGCCAACCATCGTGCAAAATGTAGAGACGCTCTGCAATGTGCCGCACATTGTGAAAAACGGGGCAGATTGGTTTAAAGGTTTGAGTTACACGCAGGACGGCGGGACCAAAATTTATGGCGCCAGTGGCAAGGTGAAGCGTCCGGGTCTGTGGGAACTGCCTATGGGAACCACTATTCGGGAAATTCTGGAGGTCCATGCGGGCGGCATGCAGGACGGGGTGCGATTTCGCGGATTGCTGCCGGGCGGAGCTTCGACAGATTTTCTGGTGGAAGAGCACTTGGACGTGAAGATGGATTTCACTGAAGTAGCCAAGGTAGGGAGCCGCATGGGGACAGGCACGATGATCATTCTGGATGATCAGACCTGCCCCGTGGGCATGGTGAGGAATCTTGAACACTTTTTCGCGCAAGAATCATGCGGCTGGTGCACCCCGTGCTGGAGCGGATTGAATTGGGCGGAGAAGGCGCTGACCGCGCTGGAAGAAGGACAGGGCCAGCCAGCGGACCTCGATCACCTTTCATTCATCTGCAACTTATGCGCTCCGGGGAATACTTTCTGCGCGCTGGCGCCCGGCGCCGTTGAACCACTGCAGAGCGCTTTGAAATATTTTCGAGAGGATTTTGACCGGCACATCACTGAGAAGCGGTGCCCTTGGAGCTCGCAATGACGAAGGTTTACGTCGATAACCGTCCTTTTGAGGTCCGCCCTGACCAATGCATGCTTCAGGCCTGCCTGACTCTGGGTTTTAATCTGCCTTACTTCTGTTGGCACCCGGCGCTCGGCTCTGTGGGGGCTTGCCGGCAATGCGCCGTGAAGCAGTACAGGGACGAGAACGACCAGAAGGGCCGGATCGTGATGTCCTGTATGACGCCGGTCGCCGAGGGCCTTCGCATTTCGATTCACGATCCTGAAGTAGTTGCGTTTCGCGCCGCGATCATTGAGGGACTCATGGAAAGCCATCCCCATGACTGTCCGGTATGCGATGAGGGCGGTGAGTGCCACCTTCAGGATATGACCGTGATGACCGGTCACAATTATCGCCGCTATCGCTTCAATAAGCGCACTTTCCGCAATCAGAACCTGGGGCCCTTCGTCAATCATGAGATGAACCGCTGCATCCAGTGCTACCGCTGTGTGCGCTACTACCGCGAGTACGCTGGCGGACATGATCTGAAAGAATTTTCGATGCGCAACCAGGTCTATTTCGGGAGGTATGAAGACGGAACGCTGGAGAGCGAGTTTGCCGGAAATCTGGTCGAGATTTGTCCGACCGGCGTCTTTACCGACAAGACGCTTAAGCGACATTACACGCGCAAGTGGGACCTGCAATTTGCCCCATCCATTTGCGTTCATTGCGGGCTGGGGTGCAACACCTCGCCCGGTGAGCGTTACGGATTGCTACGCCGCATTGTGAATCGTTACCATGGCGAAGTGAACAGCTACTTCCTCTGCGACCGTGGGCGATTTGGCTACGAGTTTGTGAATAGCGAACACCGCGTGCGCCAACCTCTTCTGCGCGAGGGTAACGACCTGCGACCGGTTTCCAAGGCCGCGGTTCTGGATCGCCTGAAGTCAGTTCTCTTGTCCGGAAAGGTGTTAGGGATTGGATCGCCGCGAGCGTCCCTAGAAGCCAATTTTGTACTGCGGGCGCTTGTGGGCTCCGAGCGTTTTTTGGGCGGAGTCGCGCCGGAAGAACATCGCTTGATATCACTAATGCTTCAGATCCTGCGGGAGGGTCCAGCACGCACGCCCTCGTTGCGCGAAATCGAGCTTTCCGATGCGGTGCTGATTTTGGGCGAAGACGTAACCCAGACGGCTCCCAGAATGGCGCTGGCTTTGCGTCAATCAGTGCGGCAAAAAACCTTTCAGATCGCGGAAAAGCTTAAGATTCCTCTCTGGCTCGATCACGCGGTGCGCGAAGCCGCGCAGGAGGAGAAAGGGCCTTTATTTATCGCGGTACCGCACGCTACGAGACTTGACGACGTTGCGCGAGAAACCTACCGTGCAGCTCCGCAAGAGATTGCTCGGCTGGGGTTTGCGGTGGCCCATGTGCTCGACGGGCAGGCGCCCGAAGTTGCAGGCCTTTCTGAGGAATTGCGAGATCTCGCTGAGCGGGTGGCTCAGGCGCTGAGGGAAGCCCAGCGGCCGCTCGTGGTTTCCGGCCCCAGCCTGAACAGCGAGTCCGTTATTTATGCGGCGGCAAATGTGGCAGCCGCTTTGTGCCGCGCAGGCAAGCCGGCGAGTTTGAGCTTCATTGCTCCTGAATGCAATAGTGTGGGACTGAACCTGATGGGCACTCGCCCGCTGGCGGAGGCGATGGAAGCTGCACAGAAGGGCGAGGCGGAAACCCTTGTGATTCTTGAGAACGATCTTTACCGCCGCGCGCCCAGGCAGCAAGTGGATGCCTTGCTGAAAGGCGCAAAACACGTGATAGTGCTTGATTCTTTGCTGACGCCTACGGCGAGCCAGGCGGAGATCGTCCTTCCCGCAGCTACATTTGCGGAATCCGATGGAACTTTGGTGAATAACGAAGGTCGGGCGCAAAGATTCTTTCAGGTCTTTGTGCCCCAGGGAGACATTCAGGAGAGCTGGCGCTGGTTGCGAGAAATGATGATTGCGGCCGGGCGGCGTGAGGCGGCGGCTCTGGAAACGCTTGACCATGTCAATGACGCGCTCGCACGAGCTCTGCCAGTTCTCGCTGCGGTGACGAAGGCTGCCCCTTCGGCCTCGTTCCGCGAGGCGGGAGCCAAGATTCCGCGCGCACCGCATCGCTACAGCGGGCGTACAGCGATGCATGCCCATATCCATGTCAGCGAGCCGAAGCCGCCGGATGATCCTGACTCGCCGCTGTCGTTCTCGATGGAAGGCTATCCGGATCAGCCTCCGCCGCCTCTGATTCCGTTTTTCTGGTCACCGGGGTGGAACTCCATCCAGGCCGTCAACAAGTTTCAGGAGGAGATTGCGGGTCCGTTGCGCGGCGGCGATCCCGGCGTGAAAGTGATCGAACCCGGACCGGGAAGCGAAGTGAACGGCGCTTATCGTGGAGTGCCTCCTGAGGCTTTCTCGGTGCGCGAGGAAGAGCGCTTCTTTGTGCCTCTTTATCATATTTTCGGCTCTGAAGAACTGAGCCAGCAGGCGCCCGCAGTGGCGGAGCTTATTCCCAAGCCTTATATTGCTATCGCCCCGGAGGATGCGGCTCGGCTGCAATTGAAAGAGGGTGATGAAGCAGAAGTCCGTCTGAATGGGTCAACGCAGCGGCTCACCATCCGGCTGCGGGAAGAAATGCCGAAGGGGCTGGCAGGCTTGCCTGTGGGGCTGCCGGCGGTTGAGACGGTCGAACTCCCAGCCTGGGGTAAGATTGCGCGGGTCTGATTGTTTTCATCCGACTTAGGATTAAAGCCCATAAACCCCTTTTTCGAAAGGTTGTTCGCCAGAGGCAATTGGCCTTTGAGGAGGGGCGAGAAGCAAAAGGAATAGTATCGTTGTAAATCCGATGCGGGAAATCATCATTCACATTGTGACTGTTCTGGTGGTGCTCTTTGTGGTGCTCAATATTGCCGCAGGACTGATCTGGGTTGAACGCCGGCTCCTGGCCTTATGGCAGGATCGATACGGGCCGAACCGTGTGGGGCCTTTTGGGTTGCTTCAGGTTGCGGCGGACACCATCAAGCTTTTTTTCAAGGAAGACTGGGTTCCTCCCTTTGCGGACAAATGGGTCTTTATCCTGGCGCCTGCCATCGTGATGCTGACCGTGCTGATGTCCTTCACGGTGCTGACATTTGCGCCCGGCATCGCCATTGCCGACCTCAATATTGGTCTGCTTTTTGTTCTGGCCATGTCCTCGCTGGGCGTTTACAGTGTGGTGCTGGGCGGCTGGGCTTCGGACAACAAATACGCGCTTCTCGGTGGGCTACGCGCTGCCGCCCAGATGCTGAGTTACGAAGTTTTTATGGGGTTGTCGCTGATGGGCGTGGTTCTGATGGCAGGATCTTTCAGCATGTCAGCAATTGTCGAGGCGCAGAGGAAAATGTGGTTTGTAATTCCGCAGTTTCTTGGCTTCGTTTTGTTCCTGATTGCCGGAGTGGCCGAAACGCGCCGTCTGCCCTTTGATATTCCCGAGGCGGAAAGCGAACTGGTGGCGGGGTTTCATTCCGAATATTCCGGAATGAAGTTTGGGATGTTCTTTGTCGGCGAGTACGTGGGAGTCGTTTTGATCTCAGCCCTGATTTCGATCCTGTTTTTCGGAGGATGGCTGGGCCCGGTCCTGCCGCCCATCGTATGGTTCCTGATCAAGATGTTCTTCTTTATCGGTTTTTTTATCCTACTTCGGGCAGCACTTCCACGTCCGCGTTTTGACCAGTTGATGGATTGGGGATGGAAACTGATGCTGCCGCTGGCATTGGCCAATTTGCTGGTGACTGGAGCCATCGTTCTGGCGATGAGATAACCGGCAGCATGGCATTTAGCCTGGCTGCTGCACGGATTTTGCTGTTTCTGGATATCTCAAAGGCCTGGCACTCCGCAATGAGTTTGGCGCGGCGAGTCTGGATGGGGGAAAGAAGGAATCGATGCTGAGCGTCATCAGAACTCTCTGGCATATTTTCCTGCACGCTTTTCATCCGCGGGTAACCGTTCAGTATCCGGATGAAAAGCCTTATCTTGCCCCGCGCTATCGGGGGAGAATTATTCTTTCCCGCGATCCGGACGGCGGTGAGCGGTGCGTGGCCTGTTATCTCTGCGCGGTGGCTTGCCCAGTGGATTGCATTTCCTTGCAGGCTACGGAAGATGAAACAGGGCGCCGCTATCCGGAGTTTTTCCGGATAAACTTTTCGCGCTGCATTTTCTGCGGCTATTGCGAGGAGGCGTGTCCAACTTACGCCATTCAGCTTACGCCGGATTTCGAGATTTGCGAGTATAACCGGCAGAATCTGGTTTACGAGAAAGAGGATCTGTTAATCAGCGGCCCGGGTAAATACCCGGACTACAGTTTCTGGCGCGTGGCCGGAGTCGAAATTGGTGGAAAGGGCAAAGGCGAGTCGGAAAGAGAAGACCCGCCCGCGGACCTGCGCAGCCTGATGCCGTAGCAGGTTGCTGAAAAAAGGTTCTGAAAGGTGTCATTCCAGGCGAAGCGAGGAATCTTGCTCTGGAATCAGAGGTCGTGAGAGATTTCTCGTCACCTTTGGCTCCTCGGAATGACAGAGTACCGGGATTCTAAGACAACTTCCTGGGCCTGTGTTTGGAAGCGTATACTCCATGTCGCAGCCTTGCTGGACGGTGCGCCGGGGATAAACCCCGGCACTAAGATCAGGCAAAAACCTTATGGCTATTTTGTTTTATGTTGCGGGAGCCGTGGCTATTTTAGCCACACTGATGGTATTGACACGGCTCAACCCCGTGCACGGCCTGCTTTATCTGATCGTTTCTTTGCTGGCCGTGGCTATTGTTTTCTTCACTCTTGGCGCGCCGTTTATGGCCGCTTTGGAAGTGATCATTTATGCCGGCGCAATCATGGTGCTCTTTGTCTTTGTGGTGATGCTGCTGAATCTCGGCAAACGACAGGTGGAACAGGAGCGCGCGTGGTTGAAGCCCGGAATGTGGGTGGGGCCGGTTATTCTGGCGGCTATTTTGATTGTGGAAGTCATTTTTTTGGCCACCCGAACGGGCGGACCGACGATGGGAGCCGTGGAAATCGGGCCCAAGCAGGTGGGCATCTCGCTCTTCGGTCCTTACCTGATTGGCGTGGAGCTTGCGTCTTTCCTGCTGCTCGCGGCGCTCGTAGGCGCTTATCACCTGGGCATGGGGAAGCCCCAAAAAGGGGAGAAAGAATATGGCAACCGTACCGATGAATCACGGACTGCTGCTGGCGGGGATCTTGTTCGCGCTGGGGCTGATCGGCCTGTTGGTGCGCCGTAATCTGGTCTTTATGCTGATGTCGATCGAGATCATGCTCAATGCGGCGGGGCTTGCCTTTGTGGTAGCGGGCTCGCGCTGGATGCAGGCGGACGGTCAAGTGATGTTTATCTTCATTCTGGCCATGGCGGCAGCGGAAGTCTCTGTGGGCCTGGCCTTGCTTTTTCAGTTGTATCACCGTCATCAATCCGTGGATGCTGACGCGATCAGCGAAATGAGGGGTTAACGTGCTGCACTGGTTGTGGCTCATTCCTGCTCTCCCCTTTGCCGGCGCTTTCATACTCATCGTCTTTGGCCCGAAGATGGCCCACAAGGCTGTGGCCATCATTGGTCCGGGAACGATTGCCGTTTCCGCCATTATCTCCATTCTGATCACTTACAGCTTCATCACTTCCCCTCCGCCGGACCATGTTTTCGTTCAGAATCTGTGGACATGGCTGGACGTGGGAGGCTTTCACCCTCACATCGCTTTCTACCTGGACGCCCTCTCCCTGCTCATGACGCTGGTGGTTACCTTTGTGAGCTTCTTGATTCACTGGTATTCCACCGAGTTCATGCTGGGCGATGAAGGTTACAGCCGCTTCTTTGCCTACATGAACCTCTTTGTGGCCTCAATGGTCACCCTGCTGCTGGGCGATAATCTGCTTCTGCTGTTCCTCGGCTGGGAAGGCGTGGGGTTGTGCAGCTATCTCCTGATTGGCTTCTGGTATACCGATCCGGTCAACGGGCGCGCGGCCCGCAAGGCTTTTATTGTCACCCGCGTGGGCGATACGGCGATGACCCTGGGACTTCTGCTTCTCTTCACTCACCTGGGCACGCTCAATATTCAGGAACTCATGCACCGCGCGCAGCAGCAATGGCCTGTGGGCTCGACGCTGGCGGTGTGGGCTGGCTTCCTGCTTTTGGGTGGTGCGGTGGGCAAGTCCGCGCAGCTTCCGCTCCAGACCTGGTTGCCGGATGCCATGGCCGGCCCGACGCCAACCAGCGCCTTAATCCACGCAGCCACCATGGTGACCGCCGGGGTCTATTTGATTGCCCGGACACACGTGCTTTACAGCATTGCTCCCCCAGCGCAGTTGGCGGTGGCGGTGGTGGGTACGGCCACGCTGATTCTTGCGGGTTTTGCCGCGCTCACACAATGGGATATCAAGCGCGTACTGGCTTATTCCACTGTCAGCCAGATTGGCTACATGTTCCTGGCCCTAGGGGTGGGGGCCTGGTCTGCCGCCATTTTCCATTTCATGACTCACGCCTTCTTCAAGGCGCTCCTCTTCCTTGGCGCGGGCATTGTGATTAACGCCTGCCACCACGAACATAACATTTTCAAAATGGGAGGCTTGTGGAAGGAATTACCGGTCGCTTTCTGGACCTTCCTCATCGCAGGCTGTTCCCTCGCGGGATTGCCGTTGATCACCGCTGGGTTTTACAGCAAAGGGCTGATCATCTGGGAAACGCGGGCGGCTGAACACGGCGATCTGACGCTCTGGATTCTGGCAGTGATCGGCGTGCTGCTGACTTCGCTTTATACGTTCCGTCTGATTTTTGTGGCCTTCTTTGGTGAGGCAAAAACCCATGTGGAGCACAAGCCGGGTTACAGCATGAAGGTTCCCTGCATCGTCCTGGCCGTGCTTTCCATCGTCGGCGGCTTTGTGGAAACTCCCCGCTTCCTCGGCGATATCCATGCTTTTACGGATTTTCTGCATAGCGCCCTGCCCGCCGTGGTCGAAGGGCGTGCTGCGGGTATGAGCGAGCTAGGCTCGGAACTGTGGGTTACGCTGGCCTTCGTGATCGGTCTTGTGGTCAGCTATTATCTCTACATCGTGAAGCCGAGCCTGGTCGAATCCATCACGGGCCCGGCCATTTGCAAGGCCCTGCATCGCTTCTGGTTTTCTGACTGGGGCATGGACTGGCTTTACGATCACCTGTTCGTTCGTCCGGTGGTATGGCTTGCGCAGATCGACCGGAACGATATTGTGGACAGCTTCTATGACGGTGTCGCGCTGATCAGTCAGGCCTTTTATCACGGCCTGAGGACCACTGAAACCGGCCGGGTGCGCTGGTATGCCGCTGGGATTGTGCTCGGTTCGATTATCTTTGTGGCGATTGTCTTATTCGCATGATACTTCTCTGGTTGATTGTCATACCTCTGATTGCGGGTGCCCTTGCCTGGTTTGCGGGGCGGTGGAGTCCACTCGCGGCGCGCTGGATCTCGCTGATTGCGGCGTCAATTGATTTCGTTCTGGGACTGATTCTGTGGGGCAGGTACGGCAGCGAATTACATCTGGCTCCCTCTCATGGCTGGGTGGAGCAGGTGAACTGGAGTTGGGTGCCGCAGTTCGGCATTCGTTTTCATCTGGCCCTGGACGGGCTGAGCCTCCTTCTTCTGATGCTCACCTTCCTGCTGGGCATCATTTCGGTACTGGCTTCCTGGCGGGAAATTCAGGATGGCGTTGGATTTTTCCATCTGAACCTGATGTGGATTCTGGCCGGGATCGTCGGCGTCTTCCTGGCTGTAGACCTCTTCCTCTTTTATTTTGCCTGGGAACTGATGCTGGTTCCCATGTATTTCCTCATCGCCGTCTGGGGCCACGAAAACCGGATTTATGCGGCCATCAAATTTTTCATCTTCACCCAGCTCAGTGGCCTGCTGATGCTGATTGCCATCCTCTCGCTTTACTTCATTCATCATCATCTTACCGGCGTTTACACCTTTGAATATGATGATCTGCTGGGTACGCATCTTTCGCCGCAAACTGCCCTGCTCCTGATGCTGGGCTTTTTCGTGGCCTTCGCCGTGAAGCTGCCGATGTTCCCTTTCCACACCTGGCTGCCCGACGCGCATACCGAGGCGCCCACAGCAGGCAGCATTATCCTGGCAGGACTTTTGCTCAAGACGGGCGCTTACGGAATCCTCCGGTTTGTGCTGCCGCTTTTCCCGGACGCAGCCCGCCAGTTTGCCCCCATCGCCATGATTCTGGCAGTGATCGGCATTATTTATGGCGCCATCCTGGCCTTTGGTCAGACCGACCTCAAGCGCCTGGTGGCCTATACCAGCGTCAGCCACCTGGGGTTTGTGCTGCTGGGGATTTTTGCCTGGAACACCTGGGCGCTGGATGGAGCACTGATGGGGATGATCGCTCACGGCATCTCGACGGGAGCGCTCTTCATGATTGTAGGACAGCTTCAGGAGCGCACTCATACGCGAGAGATGGATCGGCTGAGCGGGCTATGGGCCACGATCCCCCGCATGAGCGGGGCGGCGATGTTTTTTGCCCTGGGCTCCATGGGCTTGCCGGGGCTGGGCGACTTTATCGGAGAATTTCTGGTTCTGCTGGGAACTTACGAGGCGCATCTGATCGGATTGACGATTGTCGCCACGCTAGGCGTTCTGGCCTCAACCCTCTACGCCTTGCGCTTCATTCAGCGCGCTTTCCATGGACCAAATTCCAATCAATGGTCGGTCGAGGATCTGGTTCCCCGCGAGGTCGTCGCGCTCATCCCCATGATCGTGGTTTTGGTCTGGCTGGGCGTTTATCCGCAGCCCATTTTCAACACCTTTAACTCAACCCTGATGAAATTGCAGCAATACACTGTGCGACCCGTCCGGAACGCTCAAGGGCCTTCGCTCATGGGTCTGCTGCCTTTCAGTGGAGATCGCCCGTGAACGTAACGGACTTATTCACCTTGCTGCCGCTCTTGATTCTGGGCGGTGCGGCGATTGTGGTGATGATCGTGGTGGCCATCCACCGCAGCCACATCCTGACGCTGGCGCTCACGCTGATTGGCCTGGCGCTTGCGTTTGCTTCGCTTGGATGGATTGCACCGGAAGCGCCCCGGCAGGTGACATCACTGCTGGTGATCGACCGCTACGCGATCTTCTATACCGGGCTGGTCATTGCGGCCACGTTTGCCGTGGCGCTGCTCTGCTACGGTTATTTCGAGCGCCACCCGGGAAATCCCGAGGAGCTTTATATCCTGCTTCTTCTGGCGGCGCTGGGGTCAGCCGTGCTGGTGACCAGCAGTCACTTTATCTCCTTTTTCCTGGGCCTCGAAATCCTGAGCGTATCCCTCTACGCGATGAATGCCTATATCCGTACGTGGAGCTTGCCTCTGGAAGCGGGCATCAAATATCTGATTCTGGCGGCATCCTCAGCGGCCTTTCTGTTGTTTGGCATGGCGTTGGTTTACGCCGAACTGGGCACGATGGATTTTGCAAAAATCCGCGAGTTGGTGACAACCTCTCCTGATCTGAACCGCACGGTGCTTCTGGCGGGCACGGCGCTTATTATCACCGGTTTCGGTTTTAAGCTCGCCTTGGTGCCGTTTCACCTGTGGACGCCCGATATTTACGAGGGCGCGCCAGCTCCGGTGACAGCCTTTGTGGCGACGGTTTCCAAAGGAGCCATGTTTGCGCTGCTTCTGCGTTATTTCTACTGGTCCGGGACACACCATTTCGGCGCCATCTTTCTGGTCTTCACGATTATCGCTATCGCCTCGATGCTCGCCGGCAACATCCTGGCCATGCTGCAAACCAATGTCAAACGCATCCTGGCCTATTCCTCCATTGCCCATATGGGTTATGTGCTGGTGGCGTTTCAGGCCGGGGGGCAACTGGCCGTTCAGGCGGTCACGTTCTATCTGGTGGCGTATTTCATCACTATCATTGGCGCTTTCGGGGTCATCACGATGATCTCGAGCGGCGACCGTGATGCCGACAGCCTTGAAGATTATCGAGGCCTGTTCTGGCGTCGTCCAGCGCTGACGGCGGTTTTTACCGCTATGGTGCTTTCGCTGGCTGGCATTCCCGTCACCGCGGGCTTTGTTGGGAAGTTCTACGTTATTTCGGCGGGCGCCTCTTCCGCCATCTGGCTGCTGGTCTTTGTCCTGATTGTGACCAGCGTCTTCGGGCTTTACTACTATCTCCGTATTCTGGTCGCTCTCTATTCCGGCCTCGCCCATGAAGACGCTCACGCGATAGGTGGCACAGCTAAGATTTCATCTCCTTCGCTGACTCCCGCGCTTTCAATCAGCGGCGGCGTTGTCCTTGCCGTGCTCACCATCCTGTTGGTCTGGGTAGGCGTTTATCCTGCCACTCTCCTTAACCTCATCCATTCCACCGTCGGCCTGCTGTAGCCTGAAGCGACGCAAAGTCTGCGCACCATCCTCTAACAGGCTACTGAAAGACGTTTCGAAATCATGTCATTCCGAGCGACTCGAGGAATCTCGCTTTGAAAATAAGACACTTATGAGGTTCCTCCCTCGCAGGCTCGAGGCCGCCCGCGGCTC
>Ga0070741_10003772_pt1 | contig 36650 bp, 31 predicted proteins | sample Coa_R1_4_FD_66440 | JGI IMG/M metagenome (GOLD analysis project Ga0070741, IMG submission 66440) | Surface soil microbial communities from Centralia Pennsylvania, which are recovering from an underground coalmine fire - Coalmine... | ecosystem: Environmental > Terrestrial > Soil > Unclassified ... | reverse complement strand
ACTTGGATACCGTTCTGTTTTGTGACACACTTCTCTGTGCTCCTGCTGGGTTCAATTGTTGGCTGGTACCCTCAATTTTACCTACCAGGAGCACCTTCCCTATTTTTCAAACACGCTCTAGGAATAGGCAGCCGCAGAAAACACACATCCCCGAAACCAGGAACCGCGTTGAGAAGTTCGTGGTTGGTCTGGACACTGTGGAAAGTGATCGTGAGCCGACAGCTGTCTTCCGAGAGATGGGCCATGCGCCTTACCTGGTTGCGAAATATTCCCTGATGAATTGGCGGAGAAGCAACCCGCTCCAATTCTTCAACGCTTCGGCGATAATTCACAGCAGCCACGTCTCTTACCCACCCTACTTGTTGTCACTGCTCAGGCGTTCATATTCACGGTGTAGCGCTCGGCGTGGGCGTCTCAGCGGCCAGTGCGAAGGTCTGCGCCGCGCCAGCCGGAACGCGCACCCGTCCCGATTTCACCGCCACGCATCGGTAATCGTCGGCGGTGCGGCCCGCAGACGTGAAATCGACGATGTACTCGTAGAACACGTCCGGCTTGACGACGACCTCGACTCGCTGGTCAATCGGTACGTCCACCTGCTTGACATCGCCTGTCACGGTATCCGTCAGCGTGGCGCGGATCGTGCCGCAGGCCGATTTATTGTCGAAAATGATCCGGGCATTGTTATCCCGGCAGCCCACCACAAGCAGGCACAGGGCCATAAGAATCCACCACTTGCCCCAGAGGTTGCGCAAGATCGGAGATAATATCTGCCGGTTCCCCCTCTCTGCTGGCGGAGCGGGGATCAGCGGGTGAGGTAAACTCGCCACATCCTACCCTCGGCCCAGCGGCTCGGCCAGCAGCGTACCGAGAAGGCCAGCGAAGACAGCAAGGTGCAGCAGCGAGAAGCCACAGATGGCGATCAGCGTGCTGCCGCTGATGGCTGCGATGAGATGGACGATCAGGCTGATCACCGTCAGAAAGATCGCGCCGAGAACCGGAAGTCCGCGCCGGGAGGCCAGGCTGGTCGATAACCACTTGATGAGCGACTTGACGCGCTCGGAGCGATCCAGTTGTCTCATGATGATTTGTGTTCCTCTGATGTCTGCGGTTCATCATCCAGGCCGGATAAACGGGCGATGAGGCGCGGCGGCACGTGCGCCCGGATGGTGACACCATCCTCGGTGTGTTTTTCGGCATCCACGACCCCGTACTTGTGAATCAACGAAAGCAGATCACCCCGCTGGTGGGGCAGGGTCAGCTTGATCTCAACCATCGCTTCGGCCAGGATGCGCTCGACTTCGGCTTTCAACGTCTCGATGCCTTCACCCGTCAGCGCCGAGAGCGGCACGACAGCAGCATAGCGTTTCGGCGCGATCTCCGGCAGCGGCTTGCCGCCCAACCGGTCAATCTTGTTCAGGGCCAGGATGCGCGGGATACGCGGCATGTCGATCTCGGCCAGCGTATCCTCTACAGTTTCGATCTGGGCGCTGGCGTTTGGGTGTGAAGCGTCCACGACGTGAATCAGAATATCCGCTTCCAGCACCTCCTCAAGGGTGGCGCGGAAAGCCGCGATCAGGGTCGTCGGTAGCTTCTGGATGAAACCAACCGTATCCGAGAACAGGGCCGACTTGCCACCGGGCAAAGTCAGCAGGCGCGTCGTCGGGTCGAGCGTGGCAAAAAGCTGATCGGCGGCGTAGACGTTGGCCCCCGTCAGCACGTTAAGCAGCGTCGATTTCCCAGCGTTGGTGTAGCCGACCAGCGCCACGACAGGCAACCCCATCCGGCTGCGCTGCGCCCGCTGGCGACCTCGGTGGGCGCGCACCGCTTCAAGCTCCTGTTTCAGCTTGCTGATCCTGCGCCCGATCTCGCGGCGGTCCACTTCAAGCTGGGTCTCGCCGGGGCCGCGCAGCCCGACGCCCGCCGATCCACCGCGCCCACCGCCGCCGCCCGTCTGGCGGGCCAGGTGTGTCCACTGGCGGGTCAGGCGCGGCAGCAGATATTCGTACTGAGCCAGTTCGACTTGCAGCGCTCCCTCGCGGGTATGCGCGTGCTGCGCGAAAATGTCCAGAATCAGCGCCGAGCGATCCAGGATTTTGATGTCCTCACCGAACGCCTTCTCCAACTCGCGCTGATGGCGCGGCGAGAGTTCGTCGTCAAAAATGACCACTTCGGCGCCACATTGGGCCACCAGATCGCGTACTTCTTCGACCTTACCCGCTCCAATGTACGTGGCCGGATCAATGCGCTGCATTCGTTGTGTGGCTCGACCCACCACCTTGATTCCGGCGGTTTCGGCTAGCAGTGCCAGTTCGTCCAGCGAGTCCTCGATGCTGATCAGCGGACGTGAACTGCGCACACTGGCCCCGACCAGAAAACCATGCTCAACCGGGCGCGTCGTCCACCCATCATCCCGTCCAGACAATGTGCTATTCCCTTCAAACTTTGACGCGATACCACTCGTGCAGGCGCGCCAGTGCTTGCTCCAGGCGATCCTCGCCCACGCTCAGGCTGATACGGACATAGCCGCGCCCGCCTGGGCCGTAAACCTCACCGGGCGTCAGGGCCACCAGCGCCTCATTGAGCGCGTGCTGGCAGTAGTGCTGTGAATCGCCGCCTTTGACCCGCGCCCACACGTACAGCGAAGCGGGCGATCTGGACGCTTCCAGCCCGATCTCCGGCAACACTTCGAGTATCCGGTCACGCCGCCGTTGGTAGCGCTGGTTACGCTGTTCCAGCCACGTGTCCGGGGTCGTCTCGAAAGCGACCACCCCCGCGTCAAAAATCGGGCGGAAGTGACCGCTGTCGATGTTGCTCTTGACTGTCAGCAGATTCTCGATCACATCCCGATTGCCAACGCAGGCGCCCAGCCGCCAACCTGCCATGTTGAAGGTCTTTGACATGGAAATGAACTCGACGGTGCAATCTTTCGCGCCTGCCACCTGAAGCGCACTCGGCGCCTGGTAGCCGTCGAAGACGATCTCGCAGTAGGGGTTGTCCGAGGCCAACAACAGGTTATGTGTCTTGCAGAAAGCAATTGCTTTCTCGTAGAAGGTCAGGTCTGCAATGGAACCTGTCGGATTGTTCGGGTAATTTATCCACAGCAGTTTGGCCCGCGCCAGATCAGGCGGCTTAATGGCGTTCAAGTCAGGCAGGTAGCCACGCGCCGGGTCGAGCGGCACCTCGATCACGTCTGCCCCGGCCAGCAGCGCACCCATGTGGTAGGCGGGGTAGGAAATGTCTGGCACCAGGGCAGCGTCGCCGCGATCCAGATAGGCTATTGATAGGTTGACCAACCCTTCCTTTGAGCCGATCAGCGGTAACACTTCCTTCTCCGGATCGAGGGTGACGCCAAAGCGCCGCGCGTAATAATTTGCCACCGCACGCCGGAAGGCCGGATCGCCTCGGTAACTGCCATACGAGTGGCGTTTGGGATCGGACGCCGACATTTGCAGGGCCTCGATCACTGCGGCGGGCGGCGGCATATCCGGGCTGCCAATATCCAGCCGGATCACGTCCTTCCCCTCGGCGGTCATTGCCTGAATACGCTGGCCGATGACGGCAAATTCATAAGGCGGAAGCCGATCCAACCGATGCGCACGCTTGGGCAACTGGCTCATTCCTACACCTGTACCTATCTTCTCTCCATTTGGCACAACAAGTGTAGCGCATTTTGTGCTGGTCGGCGCAGCCTGTATCGTGCCAGGAAGATTGAACCGCACGCGCTTCTGTCCGCAGTGATAATGACGAATGACGACACCGCCTTGTGACTCCCCCCTTTTTGCGGTAAACTACCCTGTCGCTTGACGGCAGAGCCGAACATCTGTACACTAGTCAGACCTGTAGAACGCGCGTTCACCGCTTGACTGTAAACTGCCGGATTTCTTCGCTCGATCTCAGAAAGAAACAACTGCGCTTGAATGTTTTTGCCTGTGCCAATGAATCGCCAGCCGGTCTTGACTCACGGCGGTTCGGAACAGTGGGGTGGCTATGACTCAGGACAAGATCATTGTGCGTGGCGCGCGGGAACACAACCTCAAGAACATCGACGTCGACATCCCGCGCGACAAGCTGGTGGTCATCACCGGGTTGTCGGGTAGCGGCAAGTCGTCGCTGGCTTTCGACACCATTTTCGCGGAGGGCCAGCGTCGTTACGTCGAGTCGCTCTCGGCCTACGCGCGGCAGTTTGTCGGGCAGATGGAAAAGCCCGACGTGGATCAGATCGAGGGCCTCTCGCCTGCTGTGTCGATTGACCAAAAAGGTGTGAGCAGCAATCCGCGCTCCACCGTTGGAACCGTCACCGAAATCTACGACTACCTGCGTCTGCTCTATGCGCGGGTTGGCATCCCACACTGCCCGGTCTGCGGCTCGGTAGTACAGGCGCAGAGCGCGCAACAGATCGTCGAGGCTGTGGAAAGAATGCCGAACGGCTCGCGTATCCAGGTGCTTGCCCCGCTCATCAAGGATCGCAAGGGCCGCCACGAGAAAGTCTTCGAGGACGTGCGCAAGGCCGGTTTTGTGCGCGTGCGGGTCAATGGCACGATCCACGACGTGGACGAAGAAATCGAGCTGGAACGCTACGAGAGCCACACCATCGAAGTGGTGGTAGATCGGCTGGTGGTACGGCACTTTGACGATCCGGAAAGCGACGAGGCCCGCGCCGCCCGTACCCGGCTGACCGACTCGATTGAGACGGCGCTGGAAATGGGCGAGGGCGTGGTCATCATCAACGACGTGACCGATCCTGCCAACCCCAAAGACGATCTGTACAGCGAGAAACTGGCCTGCGTCTATGGACACGGCTCGATCCCGGAGATCGAACCGCGCACGTTCAGTTTCAACAACCCGCACGGTGCTTGCCCGACCTGCCAGGGGCTTGGCGTGCGCCTGGAACTCGACCCCGATCTGGTCGTCCCCAACCCGGAGTTGAGCCTGGAAGGGGGCGCCATCAGCGAGGATGCCTGGCCGACAGGCACGGACAGCGCCAGCATGACGCTGCTGTTGAAGGTGGCTGAAACGAACAAGATTCCACGAGACAAGCCCTGGCGCGAACTGACCGAGGCGCAGCGCAAGATCATCCTGTACGGCACCGGCGAGAAGCGCTATCCGGTGGACTATGAGGCCAGCAGTGGAGATCGACGCACCTACAACGCCACCTGGGAAGGCGTGATCAACACCGTGCAGCGCCGCTATGAGCAGACAACCTCCGACTACATGCGAGAAAAGTACCAGAGCCTGATGACTGAGCGCCCCTGCCAGACCTGCAAGGGGATGCGGCTGCGACCCGAAGCGATGGCCGTGACGGTGGGCGGCGTGCCGATCCACGAGGTGAGCCGGATGCCCGTCCTCAAGCTGCGCGATTGGGTCAATTCCCTGTCCGGCGTGAACGGCACGGCTCCTGTACTCAATGAACGTGACCGGACGATTGCCCACCAGGTCATCAAGGAATTGCAGGCGCGGATCGGCTTCCTGGCCGATGTGGGCCTGGATTACCTGACGATGGCTCGCTCGTCCGGCTCCCTGAGCGGCGGCGAGGCGCAGCGCATCCGGCTGGCAACCCAGATCGGCAGCCAGTTGACCGGCGTGTTGTACGTGCTGGACGAGCCGTCCATCGGCCTGCACCAGCGCGACAACGCCCGGCTGATCCGCACCCTGGAGCGGATGCGCGACCTGGGCAACACGCTGCTGGTCGTCGAACACGACGACGAGACCATGCTGGCCGCCGACTGGATCATTGATCTCGGCCCCGGCGCGGGCGAACATGGCGGGTACGTCATCGCGGAGGGCACGCCACAGCAGATCATGGAGCACCCGCACAGCATTACCGGCGCTTTCCTTTCCGGGCGGCGGCGCATCCCCATGCCGGAGCGGCGGCGCGACGGCAACGGGCAGGTGATCACGATCCGGGGCGCGCGCGAGAACAACCTGAAGAACATTGACGTGGAGATTCCGCTCGGCAAGTTGGTGGTCATCACCGGCGTGAGCGGCAGCGGCAAATCGACCCTGCTCGTTGAAATCCTCTACAAGCGGCTGGCGCAAATCCTGAACGGGGCGCGGGAACGGGCTGGCGAACACGACTCGATTGAGGGGCTGGATGCCATCGATAAGGTGATCAACATCGATCAGACGCCTATCGGACGCACGCCCCGCAGCAACCCGGCCACCTACACCAAGATGTTCGACCAGATTCGACAGTTGTACGCCGATCTGCCGGAGAGCAAGGTGCGCGGCTACGGGCCGGGCCGCTTCAGCTTCAACGTCAAGGGCGGGCGCTGCGAGAACTGCGAGGGGCAGGGCCAGTTGCAGATCGAGATGCAGTTCCTCCCCGACATTTTTGTGCCGTGCGATGTCTGTCACGGGGCGCGCTACAACCGCGAGACGCTGCAAGTCAGGTACAAGGGCAAGAGCATTGCCGATGTGCTGGAAATGACCGTCACCGAGGGCCTGGAGTTTTTCCAGAACTTCCAGCCGATCTATCGGGCACTGCTGACGCTGGATGCGGTGGGTCTGGGCTACATCCGCATCGGGCAGCCCGCCACCACCCTTTCGGGCGGCGAGGCGCAGCGCATCAAGTTGAGCCGCGAACTGTCTAAGCGGAGCACAGGGCGCACCCTGTACGTGCTGGACGAACCCTCGGTGGGCCTGCACGCCGCCGACGTGGAACGCCTGATCAGTGTGCTGCAGGCGCTGGTCGAGCAGGGCAACACGGTGGTCATCATCGAGCACAACCCGGACATCATCAAGGTCGCGGACTGGCTGATCGACATCGGCCCCGAAGGTGGGGATCGCGGCGGCGAGGTCGTGGCCGTCGGCACGCCGGAACAGGTCGCGCAGGTAGCCGAAAGCTACACCGGGCAGTTCCTGGCGAACTATTTGATGGCGGTGCGGTAAAGAACCTCACCCCTCTCCACCGCGCAGAGAGGGGGAGGCGACGGGCAGTGTTATCGGTGCCGGCTCCCCGACCCTGTTGGAGAGGGCGAGCGTAAATACTACTTCAAGCCGACTTTTGCCGCGGCCTCGTGGAAAATCTCGATGATCCGATCACAGGTCTGTTCCGAAAGCTGGGGCGGGACGGTGATCAGGTTGCTGCGCTCGATCAGGTCGTCCATGCGTGGGAGCGCGCCTTTGGCGTAGCTGATGTCTCTGGCCCATTCATTAAGCGGATCGCTCCAGGGACGCCCGGCAGAATTCACGCCGTGCTTCTCCACCAGGCTGATGTTGTGATAGTAGATGTGCATCCCCCAATCGGTCATACGGATGTTGCCGATGCCATCTGGCCCGGGGCGCACACCTGCCGCGCGGGTCAGCTCGACCATCTTCGCGCAGATCTCGCCGCTCGGCCAAGTCATGATGACGAATGGGCCGCTGTCACCTGCCGGGTCGATGATGCGGCGCGGCTTCGCACCAGGAATCTTTGACAGCCCTGCGTAGAGGCGCTGGTTGCGGGCCCGCATTGTGCCCGTGATCAGGTCGAGCTTTTGCACCTGTGCGTACAGCAGCGCCGCCGACAGTTCGCTCATGTGGACGCACTGTCCCCAACTCTGCACCGGGCCGTGCGGATCGACGCGCCCTGCTGCATTGCGGGCGTATCCCACGTCGTGATAGGCGAAGACACGGTTGCCCAGTTCGTCCTTGTCGCAGACCACCAGACCGCCCTCGCCAGCCGTGACGTTCTTGTTGTATTGGAAGCTGTAGATCGCCATGTCACCGAAGCTGCCGAGCGGTTTGCCCCGGAAGCTCGCACCATTGGCCTGCGCTGTATCCTCGATGAGCAAGACGCTGTGTTTGCGGCAGATCTCGACGATGCGCTCCACGTCGCCGCACGCGCCGCTCATGTGGACGAGCAGGACGGCCTTCGTGCGCGGGCTGATCTTACGTTCCAGGTCGTCCGGGTCCATCGTGAAGGTGTCGTCAATCTCCACCAGCCGGGGGATACCGCCCGCGCGCACGACAGCCGACACGCAGGCCACCCAGAAGTAGCCGGGCATTAAGACCTCGTCGCCGGGGCCAACGTCGGCGGCAGCCATCGCCACCGAGAGCGCCCCCGTGCCGCTGTTGACGAGCGTGGCGTATTTGCGGCCCAGGCGCTTGCGGTAAAAATCCTCCACTTTGTCGGCAAAATGCTGCAAATCGTGACCGTAATAACGATAGGGGCTGCGCGCCAACAAAACTTTTGTGACGTTCTCTATTTCTTCTTCGCCAATAAAGTAACTGCCGGGCCATTCGTAAGGAAGCAGGACTTCCTCGGTGGCGATTGGGGTCGTCATTTTTCGCTCCTTGCAAGATAAAGTGCGTTTAATTTAGCACGAAACCGGGCAAGTTGGGAAATTCGACACTGAATATTTGTTACATGCCTGTGATTGCATGCGACCCGATCCGGTGTAATATGCTTACCAACGTGGTCAATCGAGATACCGTACACCATCCCTAGCCGACATTCCCGCACTACCGTACCACAGCCCAACCTGGCCTCATCCTTTTGACATTGCAGCCAGACCACGCAAAAATTAGCAGAAACCGGGTAATTTGCCCGGTTTTTGTTTTCAGTGGCGAACCTGCCGCTTTATCCGTCCGACAAGGCGTGGCGATTTCCAGCGCACCGATCAATAATCATGCAATTTCTCCGTCAGACCAGAAAGGATCATCGATACCATGCTTCAGCCGGAACGGACAGTTGCCGAACTCAAGGAATTGCGCAGCCTGACCGCCGACGAGAAGGGCGCACAGCGGCTGTGCTGGAGTCCTGTATGGGCCAAAGCGCGGGCATGGATGGCCGAAAAGCTGGCTGCACTGCCTGTCGAGGTTGTGGTGGACGAGGCGGGCAATCGTTGGGCGACGCTGCGCGGTCAGTCCCCACGCGAAGTCTGGATCGGCAGCCACATCGATTCAGTGCCGAATGGCGGCTGGCTGGATGGCTGCCTGGGCGTGCTGGCCGCGCTGGAAGTGCTGCGCCGCATTGCCGCTGAGGGTACGCCGCCCGTCACCGTGCGCCTGGTGGACTGGGCGGATGAGGAAGGCGCACGTTTTGGCTACAGCCTGATGGGATCGCGCGCAGCGGCGGGTAGCCTCAATTTGGACGACATACGCCACCTGAAAGACAAGGAAGGCAACCCACTGCCCGACGTACTGAAAGCACAGGGTGTGGACATCAACCGGATGCTTGAAGCGCACCAGCAGTTTGCCAACGGCGCGGCCTACCTGGAACTGCACATCGAGCAGGGGCCGGTGCTGGAAAGTCTGAATCTGCCGCTGGCCGTCGTGACCGGGACGAAGGGCGTGAACCGTAAGCTGATCCGCTTCACCGGGCAGGCAGCACACGCCGGCTCCACGCCCATGAATCTGCGGCGCGATGCCTTTGCGGCAGCGGCACGCTGGGCGCTCGAAGTGCGCGAAATTGGCAGGCGCCACGATGGCGTGTGCACGACGGGCAACGTCACCAACACGCCCGGCATCTATACAGCGGTGGCCGGGCAGACTGACATCACGCTGGATCAGCGCCACCTCGACCCGAAGGTGCTGGCAACGATGCTGGCCGAGGCGCAGGAAGCCAGCCAGCGCGTCGCCGCCGAAGAAAAGGTCGGGGTGGAGTGGATCGACGTGTTTGGCACGCCCCCGGTCCCGTTCCACCCAACGTTGATCGAGCTTGGCGCGGAAGCGATCAGAGAGGTGAGCGGCACGGAACAGCGCCTGCCGAGTGGCCCGCTCCACGACGCGACTTCGGTGGCAGCGGCAGGCGTGCCAACGGTTATGCTGTTTGTCCAGAGTTTGCGCGGCCTTTCGCACACCAACGACGAGGACACCAAAATTGAACACGTCGAGATGAGCGTGCGCGCCCTGGATCGGCTGGCGAGCAAGACCATTGAATGGGTCAGGCAGCAGGGCTAAATCCGTTTAGCTTCGGCGGCTACGTTGATGAGTCTTCTGCCAACTCATCGGCGCTAGACCGGTGGGGTACTCGCACATGAACGAGTGTTCCCCACCGGCTGATCGCCCGGGAAAGGAGCAGACTGCGTGAAATCGTGCTTTAACGGTTCGGTTCGAGTGCCGGCGCGATATTCTGGTTAAGCCGGAATACGTTCGCCGGGTCGTACTTAGTCTTAATCGCTACAAGCCGATCCCAGGTTGCCCCCGGATAGGCGTCGCGGATACGGTCTTTGCCATCCACGCCGAGGAAATTGACATATGCGCCGAAATCCCCCTGGCGCAGCGCTGCTGCGAAATCAATGGCCCAGGTCTCGTGTTTGGTTGCCTCAGCAGGATTTCCATACAACGCGGCAACATTCACCATGATCCGGCGATGACGGTGGGCAAACGCCGTCGCTTCGTTCGGGACACGGGCCATTGCCCCACCCAGCACCCGAATCTGTGCCACAGCCATTTGCGCGGTTGAACTGCGGAGATGTTCGAGAATCACCTCTGCGGTATGCTGATCAACGCTGTCAATGAACATCGTGCGCGATGCTGCCGTTGGATGATAGCCCGCTTGCTCTGGCGGGTACATCTCCACGTAGCGCATGGGCCGGATCATATCAGCAACTGGCGTAGCCAGCGCACGAAACGGCCCTACAGCACGCAGCCCTGCTTCAATATCGCCCGCGTAGACCATGATTGCCATGACGATCAATTTGCCATGATATTCGGCAGGGAGGAACGGCATCGGCGGCGCGACCATCACATTGAGGATAGTCGATAGCTCTTCCGGCGCGGCTTCGGCTTCTGCCACGAACGAACGCACCACATCGGGTGTGGCCGGCAAAACGAGCATTCCGCCGACCACCCTATCCACAGGGTGAAGCCGGAACTGGAAACGAGTCACAACCCCAAAATTACCGCCACCACCTCGGATTGCCCAGAAGAGATCCGGGTGCGTGTTCGCATCGATATACAGCAGTTCGCCGTTCGCGGTGACGATCTCAGCCGCCAGCAAATCATCAATGGTCATGCCATATTTGCGGACCAGGAATCCGACACCGCCGCCCAGCGTGATCCCGCCAATCCCAACCGAGCCAGTATCGCCGAACCCGGTTGCCAGGCCATGTGCGCCTGCTGCTACTGTGAATTCAGCGGCAGTCAGACCCGTCTCCGCCCACGCGGTACGTCCTTGTGGATCAATCCGCAACGCCTTCATCTGCGAGAGATCGAGTACAATTCCACCCTCCGAAGCGCTGTGGCCTGGAATACTGTGCCCACCGCTGCGAACCGCCAGCTCGATCCCCGTCTCACGAGCCAGCGAGACCACATGCGCGACGTCGTTCGCATTGGCGACTCGTACAATCGCCAGTGGTCGGCGGTCAATGCCACCGTAGAATACGGTGCGCGCCTGATCGTAATCCGCATCATCGGGTGTAATCACGCGACCAGTGACGGCAGTGCGGAGACGTGGGATCGAGATTTCTGCCGGATATGCGACATTCTGCTTTTGTAGAGCCATGTTTGGTTTTCCTCATCGGGGACAATCGACCATATCAACTTGAAGGCCAGCTCCCGCAGGTTTTGGGCTTACTGGCAATCTACTGATAAACCCTGCGACCCAGGCCAGCACAGGCTATATTTTGCAGCCTGTCATGCCTATCTGCGTTGGCCTTTTGATCCATACTCACCTGTACTTTCGATCAGCGTCTCATTCTGCCTTCCTCCGCAGCCTGGCTGCCAACATAACCGGTTAAGGTTGAGGGCAAGCCCCATAGAACTTATGTTCCATATTCTACCGTAGACTGGCGGAGATAGCAAACTGCGCAAGGTGAGCGAGTCATTTGCCGCGTCTGATCTGGCCCTCGGTTTCGTGATCACGAAAACCAGAACCACAGGCCAGACTCTTGAGCTTGTCTGGATTGCGCACCTGGTAAATGGCGTGAATCTTGCCCTCTCGCACGTCGAAGGTGGTAACACTCACGGGCTTTTCGTCTTCGCAAGCCAGCAATGCGGGCTGCCCGTTGATGGTCACGATGTAATGCCTCAAAGGCGGCGACCATCGGCGAAAGACGCCGAGGAACAAACGAGCGGTTCTGTCTGCCCCAACGACGATGTTCCGTATCGCACTGACTTTGCCCCCGCTATCGTTAGTCACCGTGACATCGGGCGCCAGTAGCGCCAGCAATTCGGCCATGTCGTCCCCGGCACAGGCCCGCAAGAATTGCTGGACGATTTCTTCAACCGTCTCGGTCTTGACTTCAAAACGTGGACGGCCCTTAATCAGTTGCTGGCGAGCGCGGTGGCCGATCTGACGGCAGTCCGCCGGGCTTCTATCGACGATGGCAGCGATTTCGGCATAGGTGTAGTTGAATACCTCATGCAGCAGATACACCGCTCGGTCGAGTGGAGCCAGGCTTTCCAGCAGCACCAGAAAGGCCGTCGAGATCGACTCATCCTGTTCGACCCGTCGTGCCGGGTCGCTCTCTGACGATTGGAGCAGTGGTTCGGGCAGCCACGCGCCGACATACTCTTCCCGCTGAACACGAGCCAGACGAAGTTGATCAACACACAGCCGCGTCACAATCGTCATCAGGTAGGCCCTGGGAGAACGGACGTCAGCTTCCGGTGCATTCTGCCAACGCAGGAATGCTTCTTGCAGAATGTCCTCGGCATCCATTACGCTGCCCAGCATCCGGTACGCCAGCCCAAATAGTGCCGGACGGTGTTGGTCAAATTCGTCTGTCGTTGGCATGATTAGTTACCCCTCACCTAACTGTTGGCGGACACAGCATCCAGGGTGGGCGTGGGCCTGCGTTGAGATTGATAGTTCCCTGGGACCGTGCGGAAGCTGACATTAAGGCGATTCCAGCTATTGATGCTGATAACCGCCATCGTCAGGCTGACCAGTTCGGCTTCGCTAAACTGCTGCCGCGCCTGTTCATAAACCTCATCTGGCACAAAGCCTTCGGTGAGAAGTGTCACCGCCTCAGTCCAGGCCAGGGCAGCCCGTTCACGGTCGCTATAGAATGGCGCTTCACGCCAGGCATCCAGGCTGTAGAGCCGCTGCTCGGTCTCGCCACTGGCCCGTGCGTCCTTAAAGTGCATGTCGATACAGTAAGCACAGCGATTGATCTGTGAAGCGCGCAGCACGACCAGATCAAGTAGCGACTGCTCAAGGCCACTTTTCTTCACGTACTGTTCCAGACCATGCAGTGTCTTGATCACTTCCGGATCAACCTGCGCATACCTAATGCGAGCGTCCATCGCTCATATCTCCCTTTCAGTACTCACTTGCCGTACCATCAATATAGACGGACAGGCACAAAAGAGTGTGACACTTCTGGACAAATCCACATCGAAAAGAGCCGCATAGTTCAGCTTGGCGGGTGATGTCTGTAAACTTCTGTAAAAAGGGAGGGCGTGTAGTGCGGTCAGCTAATTGGACAGGAAGAAGCACGACTTGACAAAGGGGCAGGGCAACCCGATATTGCTGCTGCACTGCCCCATTGCAGTTGGCAAGGCTTGTGTCAGAAAATAACCGCCCTGCGCGGCAAGGAATTCAAAGTCCCAGGCCCGAGACCAATGGAGGACAATGAAGCCTTCATTGAGTACGCTGAACGGAATCCGTCAGCCGCAGAGTCGATGGCTTTCCTAATTTCAAAGAATTTACTACGACACTCACACTGCTGAAGGCCATCGCAAAGGCGGCCAGCATCGGGTTCAACTGCCGCAAGAACTCCGGCCCCCAGTTCAGCGCCGCCAGCACGCCCATCGCAATCGGAATCAGCGCCACGTTGTAGCCGAACGCCCACACCAGGTTTTGCCGGATCGTGTTCATCGTTGCCCGCGAGAGCCAGATAGCGCGCGGGACGCCGCGCAGGTCACCGCTCATCAATGTCACGTCGGCGGCTTCCATGGCCACGTCCGTGCCTGTGCCGATGGCGATCCCCACGTCGGCCTGGGCCAGCGCCGGTGAGTCGTTGATGCCGTCCCCGACCATCGCTACCACCAGCCCCTCGGCCTGCAAGCGCTTGACGGCTTCGGCCTTATCCGCAGGCAGCACGTCGGCCATGACGCGATCAATGCCGACTTCCCTGGCGATGGCGTTGGCCGTCGCCGCATTGTCGCCCGTGATCATGATCACCTGCAAACCAAGCGCGTGCATCTGGCGCACTGCTTCCGCCGAACCGTCTTTGACGGTATCGGCGACGGCCACCAGCCCCACCGCCTGCTGATCAACGGCCACCCACAAAGCGGTCTTGGCTTCGCTTTGCAGCCGATCCGCGTCCGGCTCCAGCCCGTTCAGGTGGATGTGCTGCTCGATCATCAACCGCCGGCTGCCGATGAGCAGGTTGCTGCCGTTCACCTGGGCGCGAATGCCGTGCCCGGAGATCGCCTCGAAGCGCGTCGGTTCGCTCAATTTCAGGCTGGCTTCCTGAGCCGCGCGCACCACTGCCGCGCCCAGCGGGTGCTCGCTGCCACGCTCTGCCGAGGCAGCCAGTTGCAGCAGCCTGTCGCTTGGGCGCTCACCACCTGCCCACGTTTTGCTGGCAATCACGTCTGTCACGGTTGGTTCGCCGCGCGTCACCGTACCGGTCTTATCCAGCACCACCGCGTTGATGCGCAGCGCCTGTTCCAGCGCCTCGCTGTTCTTGAACAGGATGCCGTTCTCCGCGCCCTTGCCGACGCCGACCATGATCGCCGTCGGGGTCGCCAATCCCATCGCGCACGGGCAGGCGATGACCAGCACCGCAACCATGCGGATCATGCTGGTCGTGAAGTCGTTTCCGCCGAGCATCCAGAGAGCAAAGGTCAATACCGCGATGGCGATCACGGCAGGCACAAAGACCGCCGCCACCTTGTCCACCAGGCGTTGAATGGGCGCTTTCGACCCCTGCGCCTGCTCCACAAGCCGGATGATCTGCGCCAGTGCCGTCTCACGGCCCACGTGGGTTGCCTGGAACTTGATCAGGCCCTGCTTGTTCAGCGTCGCGCCGATCACTTCGTCACCCACGCCGCGTTCGATAGGCAGGCTCTCACCCGTGATCATGCTCTGGTCAATGGTTGTTGACCCTTCCAGCACCATGCCATCCACCGGGATTTTCTCGCCGGGCCGGACAATGATCACGTCGCCGACCATCACCTGCTCCACCGGAATATCGGCTTCAACGCCGTTCCGCACCACACGGGCCGTTTTAGCGCGCATCCCCATCAGTTTTTTGATGGCGGCACTGGTCTGGCCTTTGGCGCGCACCTCAAGCAGCTTGCCCAGCACAATCAGCGTGATGATGACGGCGGCGGTCTCGAAGTACACGTGATAACCGCTGCCCATGCCCTCCATCGTATTTCCCAGCAGGCCGAGCGTCACGGGGATGCTATATAGATACGCGGTGGACGATCCGAGCGCCACCAGTACGTCCATGTTGGCGCTGCCCGCACGGATCGAACGGTACGCGCCGACGTAATAATCCCACCCGACATAAAACTGCACCGGGGTCGCCAGCGCCCACAACAGATAATTGAACCAGGGTGCGCTGGCCCAACTGCCCAGTACGCCCAGGTCACGGGCCATGCTCAGGGCCAGCAGCGGAATGGTGAAGACCGCCCCAACGATCAGGCGACGCCACTGGTGCGCGATCTCGGCCTGGCGGGCTTTGGCCTCCGCGTCTTCCAGTTCTTCACTGGCGGTTACTTCCGGCACGTCGTAGCCAGCCTTGCGCACCCGTGCCACAATGTCGTCGTGCGTCAATACGCTTGGGTCATAAGCCACCGTCAGCCGCTCATTCGCCAGGTTGACGTTGGCCTCCTGGATACCGGGCAGCTTGCGCACGTTGCGCTCAATGGTGGCGGCGCAGTTGGCGCAGGTCATGCCGATGATAGGCAGGCTCTCTTGTTTCTGCATCGATTCGCTCCCCCGAAAAAACAGCCCCGGCTGTGGAGTCGGGGCTGCGGTCTGTCGCTAGGCTTTGGCGGGCGGGTAATTGATCTCCGTCAGCACTTTCTCGATTTCGCCCCAGTTGGCCGGATCGTCCCATTTGACGGTGACTTTCTTGGTCTGCTGGTCAGCCTTGACCTCCTGGACACCCTTTAGCTCACCCAACTCGCTTTCGATGGTGTGGACGCAGTGCCCACAGCTGATGTTGGGGACGGTAAACGTTCTGGTTTCCATGCCTTCGTCTCCTCTATCGGTTCGTGACCGAAAATACGTCGCTGATTTCCGCCAGCACGCGCTCGCGCTCGTCGGGGTCATCGCCGCGCACCGCCGTCGTCAGGCACGTGTGCAGGTGCTTGTCCAGGATGATCTGGCTGACCTTTGCCAGCGCTGCCTCGGCAGCCTGTATCTGCTTGATGACGTCGATGCAGTACCGATCCTGCTCGACCATCGCCGCGATGCCGTTGACATGCCCGGCAATGCTCTTCAGCCGGTTGACAGTGGCGGCCTTATCCCCGTGATCCATATCTTTCTCCCTATCCCTCCCCCTGGGGGGCGGGGTATATATGAAGAGTATACCACTGCTATCCCAGATTGCAAGAGGATTTTGGATGAACCGGAGGATTGTCAGTCGGGATCGATGAGGAATGTCAGGAACAATACGCCGCTAAAATATCCGCTGCCCAAGCAGGCTCGCTGCCAGTTCCACCGCCAGCGCTGCCGTCCGGTTGCTGTGATCGAGGATCGGGTTGATCTCTACGATGTCCATCGAACGCACCTTGCCGGATGTCGCCAGCAGTTCCATCAGCAGATGGGCCTCGCGGTAGGTCAGGCCGCCGGGCACAGGCGTGCCGACGCCGGGCGCATAGTCGGGATCAAGCGCGTCCATGTCCAGGCTGACGTGAATCGAATCGAGGTGGCTCAGGCGGCTGAGGGCCTGCCGCGTGATGGCCGCCATGCCCTGCTCGTCGATGTCGGTCATCGTGAACACCGATATTCGGCTCCGCGCCAGTCTGCGACGCTCTTCGGCATCCAGGTTGCGGATGCCGATCATGACCACCTGCGACGGCTGCAATTTGGGGCCGGGATAGCCGATATCGACCAGGGCGCGCGGTCCGTCGCCCAGCAGCGCTGCCACCGACATGCCGTGTACGTTGCCCGACGGCGAGGTTTCCGGCGTGTTGAAGTCGGCGTGCGCGTCCACCCAGATCACCCCGACAGGGCCGCGCCCATCCAGGCCCGCCACGCTCCCCACGCTGATGCTGTGATCGCCGCCCAGAAAGATAGCAAATTCATGTTCCTGCGAGCAGCACTTCATTTGCTCGTAGATGGACTGGCAGGCCGCCACCACCGCCCCCAGGTGGCGCGCGCGATGTGCGTCGGGGGCGTATGGCTGGTCGATCTCTTCGACCACCGGCACGGCAATGTTGCCGCCGTCGCGGACGGTGTAGCCCAGACCCTTCAGCCGTTCTTGCAGCCCCGCGTAGCGCACCGCACTCGGCCCCATATCCACGCCGCGCCGCTGCTGGCCCAGGTCCATCGGCACGCCAATGATGCGGGCCACACGCGGCCCCTTCGCCCGTTCTTCCGACAAGGCACTTACCCCTTGATGTGCTTGACCAACGCTCGCCACGCTTGCTCGATATGCTGGCGCATGGCTCGTTCGGCTGCCTCCGAGTCGTGGGCTTCCAAGGCCCGCAGGATTTCCGCGTGTTCGGCGTTGTCCTCTTCGGCGCGCTCGTCGTCCGGCATTCCGGGCACGTGGGCAAACTGGCTCCATAACATGGCGGGCGACCACATCCACACCGCTTTCAGGGTGCGGATCAGGTAGGTGCGGCCCGAAGCCTCGATGATGATCTGGTGAAACCGGCGGTTCCACTCCCGCACCCGTTCGATATCGCCGGGATGTGCGCTCATCTGCTCGTGCAGCGCACATAGCTCGGCCAACTGCTCGCCGGTCAGGCGCCCGGCAGCGCTGGCCGCCGCTAACCCTTCCAGCACACTGCGGATCGTGTAGATGTCCTCTACGTCGTCAGCGCTGAACTGCACGACGCGCGCCCCACGATAGGGCACGTGCTCGACCAGCCCTTCGGCCTCCAACTGCTTGAGCGCCTCGCGGATGGGTGTGTAGCTCGTGCCAAGCTCGGCGGCCAGGCGCTCCTGGCGCAGCCATTCGCCCGGCAGGAGTTTGCCTGCCGAAATCTGAGCGCGTAGCCGCTCGACGACAAGGTCTTGCAACTGTTTGTGTTCGCTCAACTCGGAACGGATCATCTTATGGCGTTTTAGTAAACCGTCCATTCTATATATTATATATAATGCACAGAGTGCCGACTAGACAGACTTGGGATTGGGTCAGCAGCAGAACAAAATCGCCCTTCACGACTCCTTGCATTTCGCGGTACACTCAAAATGTACAGAAGCCGCCGGATATCTCACGATCAGCCAGAGACCAGCGCTCGCCATACCCCGGCCTTAAATCGAGAGGATCACGATGACTCAGCAGCGGAAAGTCCCCGGAACGAAATATGTCTATCATGACAACGCGATCAATCCGATTCCAGGTCAATATGGAGCAGTCAAACTCTATGCGGGTTCGGCATCCCGGGAACTGGGCCAGGAAGTCGCTGCATACCTCAACATGGAACTCAGCACGCAGGACGTTCAGCGCTTTTCCAACGAGAATATTTTCGTGCGGCTCCAAAGCTCGGTGCGTGGGCAGGATGTCTACTTGATCCAGACAATGGCCTCCCCCGTCAGTGACAACATTATGGAATTGTTGATCACACTGGATACGCTCAAGCGCGACTCGGCAGGGCGCATCACGGCGGTGATCCCCTATTTCAGCTACGGGCGCAGCGACAAGAAAGATCAGCCCCGCGTGCCCATCACGGCCCGCCTGCTGGCCGACATGATTCAGGTTGCCGGGGCGGATCGGTATATCACCCTGGACCTGCACGCCGGACAGATTCAAGGTTTTTTCAGTATCCCCGGCGATGTCTTGACCACCTTCCATCTGATCGGCGATTACTTCCTGGAAAAGCAGCTTGAGAATGCCGTTGTGGTCACGGCGGACCTGGGCTTCGCCAAAAAGGGCCGCAACTACGCGGAAAAGCTCAATATGCCGCTGGCCTTCGTTGAGAAGCGGCGTACCGGCAACCGGGGCGGCAGCCAGGTGATGAGCCTGATCGGCGACGTGCGGGGCATGGACGTGATCATTATCGACGACGAATGTGATACGGCGGGCAGCGTCGTCAATGCCGTCAACACCGTCCGCGAGCAGGGGGCGCGGGATGTCTACGTAGCCTTTACGCATCCTGTCCTCAGCGGCCCGGCGGTGGAACGCCTGCGCGAAGCCAACATCAAGGAGATTGTGACGACGAATACCCTGCCCGTGCCGGAAAGCAAAAGATTGCCCAACATGCGCGTCCTGAGTGTGGCTCCCCTGATCGCTGAAGTGATCTTGCGCGCCCATGAAGGCCGTAGTGTCGGCGAATTGTTCAACGAGTAGAAGGAGGCCGCCCCTTGCCGCAGCGAATCCTGATTGTGGAAGATGACAACGAACTGCGCGCCCTTCTCAGCATCGTGTTACGTGAAGAGGGCTTTGAAGTCCAGACCTGCCCCGATGGGCAGGCCGCCCTGGACAGGCTGGCAGAGGCCAAGCAAACCCGCGACTTTCCAAGTATGGTCATTCTTGATCTATCCATGCCGGTGGTCAACGGCTGGGACGTGGCGAAATGGCTGAATGCCGACCCCGAACTGGACGAAATCCCGGTCATCGTCACCTCGGCGACGCGCGAGCAGGGCGAGAAGGCAAAAGCGCTCCACGCCGATGCTTACCTGGTCAAACCCTTCACAACCGATGAGATTCTCGGCGTCGTCGAATTATTCTCCCTTCTGAGTTGACTGAGGGCGCAGGTGCGCCCTGGCGAAATTCACCAACCCGCTACTCACGTCACGAATCGAGGTAAAATTCCCGCCGGGAATTCGCTCCGCAAGGGTTCCCTGGCTGATCGAATTGTTGCCCTAATTGCTGCATTGAGAGGCGCATGTACCCGTCAGAAATTCTCGACAAGTTGAGCAACATTTCACGGCAGGCGCTCAAGTCCAATCGGGCCAGAAACGAGCCGGACGTTTTCCTGCGTGAAGTGCTGCGCGAGGCCCGGAACGCTCACCTCAACGATGTGATGCCCACCGAGCACATCGAGGGCCTGGCCGCCGAGCACTGGCTCCGGCAGCACGTCCGGTCACGTGCCCAGTACCCGCTCGACGTGCTGGAAGTCGCCGCGCAGCGCCGCAACCACCGGCTGATGCTCAAGCTGCTGCGCCACCCCGACGACGCCATGCGCGCTTACGCTGCCGAGCAGTTCCAGATTCTGTTTGCCATGCTCGATGGCTACTACGACGAAGCATCCTCGCTGGTCAACCAGGTCTTGCTGATCCCGACGGAGATCCCCGCCGTCAAATACAACCTGTTGAGCGACCTGGGGCGTTCCTCGCGGCGCGGCCTGCCCGCCGGAATCGCGGACTCGGCCCGCAAGCTCATCCACGACGTGGATCAGATCGTGTCGTACCATGCCCTGCGGCTGCTGGCGTTGCTCTACGACGTGCGCGACTGGCGCACCGTGCTGGATCGGATGGTCTCGCTGGTCGGCGAAGACGACGAGGCTTCACAGTACTTCCTCTCAGCCGGCGTCGAGTACCTGCAAATCCTCATCCCGCATGAGCCGGAGGTCGTCGATTGGGTCAAATCCCTGGTCGAGACCTACCCGCCCGATCACCTGGCAATCCGCGCCCTGAACACGTGGGTGCGCCGCAATCTGGACGCTGCGCTCGAAGTGGGGCTGATCAACAAACGGGAATACCGCGAGATCAAAGGGGCGTGACAATCGTCACCGCTGAAATGTTCAGTCTTTCGTGGTCTCTGGACGTCCCGGCGCTATAATCAGCGCGTCTTAGTGGACTCTGGCCTGGAACAGAAATCATGCCCAGGATTTATACGTGGCGGTTTGAAGTGCGCAGTTATGAGCTGGATACAAGTGGCTGGGTCAGGCCATCCACCTACCTGAATTATCTCGAAGAAGTGGCCTGGAACGCCAGCGCTGCGGCGGGCTATACCCCGGCCTGGTACAACGCCCATAACCGTATCTGGGTGCTGCGCACCATGAACGTGCGCTACTTCACCCCGGTCACGATGGGCGAACAGTTGGAACTGAGCACCTGGGTCTCCGATTTCCGCCGTGTGCAGTCGCACCGTGAGTATGACCTGCGCCGGGTCAGGGACGGCCAGCGCGTGCTGCGTGCACGTGGCAACTGGGCGTTTCTGGACGCCCAGACCTTGCAGCCGCAGCGCCTCCCCGACCAGGTCATCCTGGATTTCGCGCCGGATAACATCCAGGAAGACCTGGACTCGCGGGTGATCGACCCGGTGACGGTTGAGCAGCCCGTCGTCCACACCAGCCAGCGGCGCGTCGAACGGCGTGACCTGGATTCGCTCGGCCACGTCAACAATGGGACCTACCTGGCCTGGGCCGATCAGGCGCTAGCCGATGCACTCAGGGCAGCAGGCTGGCCGCCGCAGCGCCTCGCCAGCAGCGATTTCAGCATCATCCCTATCGCCGACGAGATCGAGTACGTTCAGAGCGCCCACGACGATGATCCGATCTGCGTGACCACCCGGCTGGCACAGGTGGGCCGGGATCGCGCCGCCTGGCTGCACGAAATCACTCATGGCGCGACAGGCGAATTGATGACCAGAGTCCTCTCGGTGCGTGCCTTCCGTGACGCCAACGGCTCACGCTCCATCCCCGACGCGCTGCACCTCTCCCTGGTTGCGCGCGCTTGAAAGGATGCCGAATGCTTGACACGTTTTTCGCGCCGAAATCCGTCGCCATCGTCGGCGCCAGTGCCAGCCTGGACAAACTCGGCCACATCATCCTGAAAAACGCCCTCGACAGTGGTTATCCGGGCAAACTGTACCCGATCAACCCCAAAGGCGGCGAGATTCTGGGCCTGCCCGTCTATCCCTCGGTTTCTGCCCTGCCCGAAACGCCCGATCTGGCGGTGATCGTCATCCCCTACCCGCTCGTACCGGCTTCGATCCAGGATTGCGGCGAGAAGGGCGTGCCCTCGGTGGTCGTCATCAGCGCCGGGTTCCGCGAGGCGGGCATTGAGGGCATGAACCGTGAGGTCGAGGTCATAAAGCTGGCAAAGCAGTACAACATCCGGCTGATCGGTCCCAATTGCCTGGGCGTGATCGACACCTTCACGCCCATGAATGTCACCTTTGCTGCCGGGACGCCTCCGCAGGGGCCAATTGGCTTTATGTCGCAGTCGGGCGCGCTGGGCACAGCTATCCTGGATTGGAGCCTGGCCGGTTCGCGCATTGGCTTCAGCAAATTCGTCAGCCTGGGCAACAAGGCCGACGTGTCCGAGATCGACCTGATGGACGCCTGGGTGGACGATCCCAACACGCGCGTCATCCTGGCCTACATCGAAGGGCTGCCCGACGGCCAGCGCTTTATGGAGGTAGCTCGCCGTGTCAGCCGCCAGAAGCCCGTCGTCATCGTCAAGAGCGGCGTCACCTCGGCGGGGTCGCGGGCTGTGTCCAGCCATACCGGGTCGCTGGCCGGGTCGGAGCAGGCTTACGCGGCGGCCTTCCGGCAGTCGGGCGTGCTGCGTGCCGAAACCATGCAAGACCTGTTCGACTATGCACTCGGCTTTGCCTACCAGCCCCTGCTGAACGGGGATCGGATTGCCATTATCACCAATGCGGGCGGGCCGGGCATCCTCTGCACCGATGCGCTGGAGCGCGCGGGCCTGTCGCTGGCCCGGCTGGAAACCGAAACGACGCGCCAACTGCAAGCATTCCTGCCGGACGCCGCCAGCGCCGCCAACCCGGTGGACGTGCTTGGCGACGCGATGGCAGATCGCTATCGTTTCGCCCTTCAGCACGTGGCTGGCGACCCGAATGTGGATGGCCTGATCGTGATCGTCACGCCGCAGGCCATGACCGAGATCGAGGCGACGGCGCGCGCCATCGGCGAAATGGCGCAGCAGAGCGCCAAACCCATTCTGGGCTGCATGATGGGCGAGTTCCGCATCGAGACGGGCGTGCAAATTCTGGCCGAACACGGCGTGCCCAATTACCCCTTCCCGGAACGTGCCGCCAAAGCCTTCGCCGCCATGCGCGATTACCGCCAACTGCGCGCCCAGCCCGATCCGAAGATCGAGCGCTTTGACGTGGATACGGACAAAGTGCGGCAGATTTTCCGCAAGGTGCGCGAAGAAGGGCGTGTTGCCATCGGCGACGCCGAGAGCCGCGAAATCCTGAAAGCCTACCGGATGCGCATTCCGGCCAGCGAACTGGCCGCGACGGCGGACGAGGCGGTGGCCCTCGCTGACCGCATCGGCTACCCCGTCGTGCTGAAGATCGCCAGCCCGGACATCCTACACAAGACCGACGTAGGTGGCGTGCGCGTCGGCCTGCAAACGGCCACCGACGTGCGGGATGCCTTCGACCTGATCGTGTACCGGGCGCAGCGCTACGTGCCCGATGCCCGCATCTGGGGCTGTCTGGTGCAGGAAATGGTTCCGCAGGGCACGGAAATCCTGATCGGCATGAGCCGTGACCCGCAGTTTGGGCCGCTGGTCACGTTTGGTCTGGGTGGCATCTATGTCGAAGCGCTCAAGGACGTGACGTTCCGCGTTGCGCCCTTTGACCGAACCGAGGCGATGGCGATGCTGGGCGAGATCCGCTCGCACGCGCTGATCGAGGGCGTGCGTGGTCAGAAGCCGCTCGACAAAGACGCCATCGTGGACGCCCTGCTGCGTATCAGTCAGCTTGTCACCGATTTTCCCAACATTGTCGAACTGGACATCAACCCCTTGATGGTCTACGAACAGGGCCGGGGCGCAAATTCATTGGATATGCGCCTGGTGCTTTCCGCGAAGTGAGAACGGGTGCTACAGGAAGCAGTGTGAGCTATGCAAAAACTATACATCACGGCGGTGGTCACTTTTTCGGGCAAGACGGCGCTGGCCCTGGGCATCGGCCTGAAGCTGCAAGCCGCCGGGCACAAGGTCGGCTATTTCAAGCCCGTCAGTACACAGCCGTATATGGCTGAGGGGCGTCTGGCCGACGAGGATGTGGTCTTCGTCCGCCGCATGCTCGGCATTGACACCCCGGCCTGGGAATTGTCGCCCGTGATCATCGACGAAGCCCTGTTCCAGAGCTTGATCAGCGGCAGCAGCACGCGCGATTTCGTCAAGGAGATCAAGGACGCCTACCAGCGCATCGGCCAGGGCAAGGATGTGCTGCTGGTCGAGGGCGGGGCCAGTATGCGCGAGGGCTACGCCATTGGCCTGAACACGACCATGATGGCCGAAACTCTCGAACTGCCCACGCTCGGCGTCGTCCGTTACCGGAGCGGCCTGATGCTGATCGACGACATCCTGGCTTTGCAGTTCCGTATGAAGGAGCGGTTGCTGGGGGTGGTCATCAACAGCGTCCCTGCCGAGATGATGGAACAGACCAGAGGCCAGGTCGTGCCCTACCTGCAAAAGCACGGCATCAAGGTGTACGGTGTGCTGCCGCACCAGCAGGAATTGATGGCGATCAGCGTCGGCGAACTGATGCAAACCCTGAGCGCGAAAGTGCTCACCGGGGCCAACCGCACCGACGCGCTGGTCGAAAACCTGTCCGTTGGCGCGATGAGCGTCGAGTCGGCTTTGCCACGCTTCCGCCGCACCCTGAACAAAGCCGTCATCACCGGCGGTGATCGTGCCGACATCCAGGCCGCCGCGCTCGAAACGTCCACCGTCGCGCTCATCCTGACCGGCAATTTGCAGCCGAGTTCTACCGTCGTTAAGCGCGCCGAAGAACTGGGCGTGGCCGTCCTGGTTGTGCCGGGCAATACGATGGAGACGGTGGAGGCCGTCGAGCGGGTCTTTGGCAAAACCCGGCTTAACCTGCCCGAAAAGATGAATCGCTTCCAGGCCATGCTGGACGCCCACTTCGACTGGAAGGGCCTGTTCGCGGACATGGGGCTGTAGTCCACTCATGTTGCATCGAACCTCACCCCTCTCCGCAAGCAGAGAGGGGAACAAATTCATAGCCACGCCAACCGATTCCCCCTCGCCAGTTGGAGAGGGGGGCAGGGGTGAGGTCAACCGCAACTCATATCGCCAGACTTCTGGAACACGAGGCAGACCATTGTACGCAGATTGAAACGCTCCGGCGTTATATCGTCGATTACGGAATGTGGTCTCAACAAGGAGAACATAATGCTGATTATTGATTCAATTCTTGGGCGCGAAGTCCTGGACTCGCGTGGCAACCCGACTGTCGAGGTGGAGGTCTCGCTGCTCGATGGCGGTGTGGGGCGGGCCATCGTGCCGAGCGGCGCCAGCACGGGGCAGCGTGAAGCACTCGAACTGCGCGACAACGACAAGAAGCGCTATGGCGGTAAGGGAGTCCTGAAAGCCGTCGAAGCCGTCAACGAAACGATTGCCGAGGCGATCATCGGCATGGATGCGCTCGATCAGAAGGGCATCGACGACGCCATGATCGAGCTGGACGGCACGCCCACCAAATCCAACCTGGGCGCGAACGCCATCCTGGGTGTGTCGCTGGCCGTCGCCAGGGCGGCGGCGGACAGCCTGCAAATGCCGCTCTACAAGTACCTGGGTGGCGTCTATGCTCACGTCCTGCCCGTGCCGATGATGAACATCCTGAATGGCGGCAAGCACGCCGAGAACAGCACTGACTTTCAGGAGTTCCTGGTCATGCCCGTTGGCGCGGAAACCTTCGCGGAAGGGCTGCGTTGGGGTGTGGAAATTTACCAGGCCCTCAAGAAGGTGCTGCACGACAAAGGCAAGGCCACGACAGTGGGCGACGAGGGCGGCTTTGCGCCGAGCGACCTGAAACGCAACGAAGAGGCTATCGAGTTCATTTTGGAAGCCATCCAGAAGGCGGGCTACCGCGCCGGCGAGCAGGTCATGCTGGCAATTGACCCGGCAGCCAGCGAATTCTACAAGGATGGCAAGTATGTCTTGGCCCGCGAGAAGCGCAGCCTGTCTTCCCAAGAACTGATCGATCTCTGGGCCGGGTGGGTTGAGAAATACCCGATCATTTCCCTCGAAGACGGGCTGGCCGAGGACGACTGGGCGCACTGGCCGCTGCTCACCGAACGGATCGGCAAGAGGGTCCAGATTGTCGCCGATGACCTGGTTGTGACCAACGTGGAGTACATCCAGCGCGCCATCCGTGAGAAATCCGCCAACAGCCTGCTCTGCAAGGTCAACCAGATTGGTACGCTGACGGAAGCCATCGCTGCCGCGCAGATGAGTATGCGCGCCGGTTGGACGGTGGTCGTCAGCCACCGCAGCGGCGAAACCGAAGACAGCACCATCGCCGATCTGGTCGTTGGCATGAACGCCGGGCAGATCAAGACAGGTGCACCGGCTCGTTCGGATCGCGTGGCAAAGTATAATCAACTGCTGCGCATCGAGGAAGAACTGGGCGAAGCGGCCCGCTACGCAGGCTGGAACGCCTTTGCCCATTTGCAGCGCTAGAAGAACTTGACCTCGTCCCACCCCTCTCCGCTTCACCGAGAACGGAGTACAATACGGAATCAGTTGCCGCCTGGTTCCCCCTCTCCTGTTGGAGAGGGGGGCCAGGGGGCGAGGTCATCATGGTTGCCGACGGGGGATTGATCTTTGGTCAGGAAATTTGACGTTAAACGCACCAAAATTGTGTGCACGATTGGGCCGGCCTCCTCCGATGAAGACGTGCTGCGCGAGATGATTCGGGCCGGGATGGACGTGGCCCGCATCAACTTCAGTCACGGCGAATACGAGACGCACGCCCGCAATATCCGTACCATCCGCCGCATTGCCGAAGAGGAAGATGCCGTCGTTGCCATCCTGGCCGACCTGCAAGGCCCCAAGATTCGCCTCGGCAAGATCGCCAACGAGCCGGTCACGCTCAAAAAGGGCGACAGGCTGACGCTGACTACGCGCCCCGCAGATGGTACGGACATGGTCTTCCCACTGCCCCACCCCGAATTCGTCAAGGATGTGAAGGCCGGACACCGGCTGCTGCTGGACGACGGACAGCTAGAATTCAAAGTCATCAGCAAGCAGCTTGACGACTTGTACTGCGAGGTCGTCGTGGGCGGGCCGCTCAGTTCGCGCAAGGGCGTCAGCGCGCCCGAATCGCACCTGACGCTCTCCGCTATCACCGAGAAAGACCGGGCCGACGTGGAGTTCGCCCTCAAGGAAAAGGTCGATTACATTGCCATGTCCTTCGTGCGCAGTGGGGACGATATGCGCGAATTGCGCTGGCTGTGCCGCCACCTGGAAGGCGACGCCGCGCTCATCGCCAAGATCGAAAAGAAAGAAGCGCTGGATGCTTTCGCGGATGTGCTGGAAGCCTCGGATGGCATTATGGTGGCCCGCGGCGACCTGGGCGTGGAGACTCCCGCCGAAGCTGTGCCCATCCACCAGAAGGAAATCATCCGGCGCTGCAATGCCGTTGGCAAGCCCGTCATCACCGCCACCCAGATGTTGAACTCGATGATCGTCAGCCCGCGCCCCACGCGCGCCGAGGCCAGCGACGTCGCCAACGCCATCTTCGACGGTTCCGATGCAGTCATGCTCTCCGGCGAAACCGCCGCAGGCAAATACCCGGTCATCGCCGTCGAGACGATGGCGACCATTGCCTCCATCGCCGAAGCGCACCTCAAGGTCGATGCGCACCAGAATTTCAGCCAGCGCCAGTTCAACGTCAAGGGCTACGAAATCATTTCGGACGCGACCAGCCACGCCGCCAGCCAGATCGCCGAAGAACTCAACGCCAAGATGATCGTCACCACGACCTGGACGGGCTACACGGCCCGGCAGGTGGCGCGCGCCCGCCCCATGACGCCCATCCTGTGCGTCACGCCCAACGAGTCCACCCTGCGACGCATGGCGCTGGTCTGGGGCGTCTTGCCGATCCTGGTTCCAGAGTTCCAGACCATCGACGAGATGATCCAGAAGATCGTCACCACCGCCTACGAGGCCAGGCTGGTCGAATATGGTGACCTGCTGGTGATCATCGCCGGGGTGCCCTTCGGCGCAGGCGGTCATACCAATTTCCTGAAAATCCATACCGTCGGGGAATCGGGCGAAGTCCCCGAACGGCTGATCCCAGCCGAGCAATCTCGAAAAGACTGAGGAAAGACTCGCTTCCTGAGACGCCGGCCCGTAATTGCTCAGTCCGCCGATTTCCCGCCGCTTGACAAGATTGCGCGCTTGGGAGTAGTATGCAGTCGTAATGTACTTTGCAACGGTTCGAGTTCGGTCCTCAGTGTCCGGGTCGATGACCCGTATACTACTCCTCCCCCACGAGAGTTGCCGCCGACCTCACGCCTGAGCTAGACAACCGCTTTAAGGAGCATTTTTTCGATGAACAAGAAGTTATATGTCGGCAATCTGCCCTACAGTGTGACAGAAGAAGAACTGCGCGCCTTGTTTGAGCAGGTGGGCGTGGTGGCAGATGCCGCTGTCATCACGGATCGGGAGACAGGGCGCTCCAAAGGCTTTGGCTTCGTCGAAATGGATACGCCAGAAGAAGCCTCGAAGGCGATCAGCCAGTTCAACGGCCACACCCTCAACAACCGCCAGATTCAGGTTAGCGAGGCCCGCCCCCGCGAAGATCGCGGCCCGCGCCGCACTGATCGTGGAGACCGGGGCGGGGATCGCGGCTTTGGGGATCGCGGTGGCGGAGAGCATCGCAGCCGTTTCTAGTCAGTTAACCGCCAACAGGTAACGCATGGGCGCTCCGGTGAGCGCCCATTTTTATTGGTCAGCCGTAGATAAACACGAAAGGCCCATTAGCCCCAATACCTCTTCGTTAAGGGCGAGTAGCCTGTTGCAGCCCTCATCCCCTGGCCCTTCCCCTGTAAGGGGAAGGGGAAAAGCCCCTCGCTCTGCGGGAGAGGGGTTGGGGGTGAGGGCTTATCTATGTCTTGACGCCCGTAAACGGTGCAGTCTGGCTCGTGACTTTGGCCTCGCGGTTGCGGAACATCAGGCCAAAGCCGCGCCGCGTGATTACATATTCGTGTTCGGGGTCGGCTTCTTCCAGCCGCTTGCGGAGCCTGCTCACCAGCGCGTCAATCGTCTGGTCGGTCACTTCTTCGTGCGGCCCCCAGACGTATTTGCGCAAATCCTCGCGGGTGACGACTCGGCCTTCGTTCTTGACCAGCAGCGATAGCAGCATGAACTGGCCTGGACTGAGCGCCGGGTCAAGCCGCGTGCCATTGACCGTGACCTGTGCGCCGTCTTCGTCCAGCACCAGCCCCACCGTCGGCAGCCGCACCGGGGCCATCTGCACCGTTGTGCCCGGATCGTCGAACTCGACGGTGCACACCTGACCGAGATTAACCTTATCTCCTGCCCGCAGCCGTCGTGGTTCACCAGGCGGCAGCCGTTCGCCGTTGATATACGTGCCGTTGGTGCTGTTCAGGTCCGTGATCACGATCTGCTCGTGGTCAAGTTCCAGGCGAGCGTGCAGCCGCGATACCTGGCTGTGGTCGATCACCAGGTGGCATTCGCGGGCACGGCCCATCGTAAACGGAAAAGTTTCCAGGGGCAGCGCTTGGCGGCTGGTCGAGAACCCATCCAGCAGTACAAGGCGGGGATCAGCAGGCATAGCTCAACCTCGTGCGGCATTTATCCTCATTATTATAAAAAAGTGGTAAACGAACTTTACGCCTTCCTGACGCTTAACCGACTGTTGACCTCGCCGGGGCAGCCGTTACAGAATCAACTTTGCCCGGCGCTGAAGCACCGGGCTGAGATTACAAAGCCCCGACGGGGCTAAAGGCAATCCAATCGGAGCCACCAATGAGTCGGCTTCAGCCGACTTCGTAATCTCAGCCCTGCGGCTTTAGCCCAGGGCGTCTCCCTCCTCACCCTCCCAATCGCCATCCAGGGCCTCTTCAGCCTCCCCGCCGACAAGGCCCTCTTCCTCGTCTTCGGCGAGGCTGACCTCGGCATCCACCTCCAGTTCGGACGGCAAGTCGAGGACGTTTTCCACATCCGGGTTATGGCCGTTGTCCTCTTGCTCCGTCGTTTCGATCTCATCCATGACGGGCGACCCCTCGACTACCGCCACACTGACCACCTGATCGTGCCGCGCCAGGTTGATCACGCGCACACCCTGTGTGGCCCGCCCCACCAGCCGGATCGTGCTGGCGCGCGTGCGTAGCGCCATGCCATCGCGGGTGATCACGGTGATGTCGTCGTCGTCGCGCAGGGTGTGGGCGCTGACAATTGTGCCCAGTTTTTCGGTGGCATTCATGGCAATCGTCCGCACCCCCAGGCCAAACCGCCCCCGCAGCGGATATTCGGTGATTGGCGTGCGCTTGCCGTAGCCCTTCGACGTGACGACGAGCAGCGATGTCACGCCCGGTTTGATCACGTCCAGCCCGGCCAGGTGGTCGCCCTCCCGCAGCCGGATGGCATTCACGCCGATGGCCGGGCGGCCCATCACCCGCACTTCGCTCTCGCGGAAGCGAATCGATTGCCCCTGCTCCGTGACCAGAATAATGTGATCCTCGCCCGAAGTGCGCTTGACCCACCGCAGTTGATCGTCGCCGTCCAGCCCCATCGCAATCAGGCCGTTGGAGCGCACCGAAGCAAATTCGGAGATGTGGACGCGCTTGATCTTGGCCCGCCGCGTGCACAGCACAAAATAGCCGCTCTCGAAATCCTCCACGCGGGCCATCGCCGTGATCTTTTCGTCCGGCTCCAATGCCAGGATGCTGTTGATGAGCGTGCCCTTGCCATTGCGATCCGCATCCGGCACCTGGAAGCTGCGCTCGGCGTAGACCTTGCCCTTGTTGGTGAAGAACAGCAGGTGGTCGAGCGAGTTGGCGCTCATCAGGTGTTCGACCACATCCTCTTCGCGGGTCGTCATGCCCGTCACGCCACGTCCGCCGCGATGCTGCGCCCGGTAAAGCGCTGACGGCGTGCGCTTGATGTACCCCCGCTGCGTGATCGAGATCAGCACTTCCTCATCACGGATCAGATCGTACTCGTTGAAGCTCGTGCCGGTCTCAAAGTCCAGGCGGGTGCGCCGCTCGTCGCCGTATTTCTCGGCCACTTCGTTCAGGTCGGCCTTGATCAGCGCCAGAATCTTGTACTCGTGCGCCAGCAGGTCTTCCAGGTAGGCGATCTGCTCCTGCACCTGCGTGTATTCTTCCTCGATCTTGAGCCGTTCCAACGCCGCAATGCGCCGCAGTTGCAGGTCGAGGATAGCCTGGGCCTGCGCTTCGCTCAGGTCAAACAGGATCATCAACTGCTCGCGGGCATCGTTCGTATCCTGCGCCCCTCGGATAGTATTGATAATGTCGTCGATATTGGCGAGCGCCTTCAAATAGCCTTCCAGGATGTGGCCGCGTGCCCGCGCCCGCTCAAGCTCGAACCGTGAGCGTCGTGTGATCACGTCGCGCCGGTGGTCGATGTAGATTTGCAGCGCTCGCTTCAGACTGATGGTGCGCGGTTCGCCATCGACCAGCGCCAGCATTTGCACGCCGAAGGTGCTCTGCAACTGCGTGTACTTGTAAATCTGGTTGAGCACCTTCTTGGGCTGCGCACTGCGCTTCAGTTCAATCACAATCCGCAGACCCTGCCGATCCGACTCGTCGCGCAGGTCGCTGATCGCTTCCAGGCGACCTTCCTTGACCAGTTGCGCCAGCCGTTCAATCGTGGCGACCTTGTTGGTCTGGTAGGGGATTTCGGTCACGACGATGCGGTGGCGCTCGCCGCCCTTCATCTCCTCGATCTCGGCAGCCGCACGCACCACCAACCGCCCGCGCCCGGTGGCGTACACTTCGCGCAGCCCTTCGCCGCCGATGATCACTGCACCGGTGGGGAAGTCCGGCGCGATGACGAACTGCATCAACTCGTCCACGCTGATGTCGTCCAGGCGATCATAGTTGTCGATCATGAACGCGACGGCGGCAGCGATTTCCCGCAGGTTGTGGGGTGGGATATTGGTCGCCATGCCCACCGCGATACCGCTGGCCCCGTTGAGCAGCAAATTGGGCAGGCGGGCCGGCAGCACTTCTGGCTCTTGCAGCGTCCCGTCGAAGTTGTCCGTCCAATCGACGGTGTCCATGTTCAGATCGGCCAGCATTTCCTCGGCGATGACGGCCAGCCGCGCTTCCGTGTAACGCATGGCCGCCGGGCTGTCGCCGTCGATGCTACCGAAGTTGCCCTGACCATCGACCAGCGGGTAACGCATCGAGAAGTCCTGCGCCATGCGGGCCATCGCGTCGTAGACGGCTGAGTCGCCGTGCGGGTGGTATTTCCCCAGCACCTCGCCCACGATACGCGCGCTCTTCTTGTAAGCGGTGTTGGAGCGCAGACCCATGTCGTACATGGCGTACAGGATGCGGCGGTGAACGGGTTTCAGGCCGTCCCGTGCATCGGGCAAGGCGCGCGCCACGATCACGCTCATCGCGTAATCGAGGTAGCTGCCCCTCATTTCCTCGTCGATGTTTACCGGGCGGACAGTACCAATATCCATAGAAGTTATCCCAACCCAACCAGGGCAATCGCCGCGAACGTGTTCATGAAAATTTACTCATTAATTATACCCCGCCCCGACCACCTTTGCGACAAGGCGAATCTGCGCTCAGAATCTAAATTTTCGGCCTGTCCGAGGCAGGCTGTTGGTTGCATTCTGGGTGGTCGCCTTGACGTACTTCACCCTTGACTGATTAGAACATATGTGCTATTCTCTTGTCCATCTTTCGGACGAAAACGTGGAAACCGGAAACAGAATTATTTATCTGAAAGCTACACCTGTTTTCTTCACCTGTTTAACAGGTGATCAGGTGGAATCCCACACAAACCCACGTGGGATACTTGGGATAACTTGGGAAATCAGGTGTGGGATAACGGAGCGTACAGCGCGATGTGCTGGATTGTGAAGTGGGAAACCGACGATTTCCCACCGATGACCTGTACGTGTGCACGTTCTGCTCCCGGCACAGGGCCGCGCCAGGCAATTTCATCGTTGATCCGTAATATTCCCTGGCCGTCTGCGCTGACGGACAGTGCGACGCGGTTGGGCTGGCCGGGCGGACGAATGTGGAGAAACGGCGTCGAATCGGGTCGTGAGGGCGGTACTGCAAAAAATCCGTACCCGTCAAGCGCGATTCGGAAGCCGCCCGGTGCAGGGTCGTTATCCCACACGATTTCCCACCGTGCCGCCTGGTCACTGTCGGTGGAAAACATGGCAGTCACTTCCAGCGTGTAAGGCGTAGATGGCAGTGAAAGAGTCGGCTCGGCGGTTATGCTATAATCGGACGGGACAGCAAGGGTCGTCAGTGGCCCTTTGGCCCAGATGAGCGGCCCGGCGCGCGGCGGATCGGCCAGGCCGCCGGCCAGCAGCGCGACGCACACCCCGCCGATCCCGATCACGCTGCCCAGGGCGATCCACACGCTGCGCCACAGCCAGCGCGGAACCGTGCCGGGAACGAATCCCTCGGCTGCTGCTCCCCTTCTCCGCGCAGCGGAGAGGGGGGCCGGGGGTGAGGTAAATCGTTGTGCCATCCGTAGTTGTTAACAGTAATCCGGGAATCGTATGAAGCCGAAACTGAGCAGTATTGTAATCCTCTTGTTCGCCATCGGTATGGTTCTTCTGGTTGGTGTTTCGCGCTCGAACGCCGGATTGCCGGAGAGCGTGCCAGACGGCACACTGCGCCGTTTGCGCGTGCCCATCGTGATGTACCACTACATCAGCCTGCCGCCCGCCGGAGCGGATAGCGTGCGCCTCGATCTTTCGGTCTCGCCAGCAAACTTCCGACAGCAGATGGCCTGGCTCAAGGAGAAAGGCTTCACCACCATTACGCCCGACGACCTGTACGCGGCCCTGACCAGGGGCAAACGCCTGCCCGCCCATCCCGTGCTGCTGACCTTCGACGATGGCTACCGGGATGCCTACACCAACGCTTTTCCCATCCTCAAGGAATTTGGCTTTACGGGCACGTTTTTCGTCGTCAGCGGTTTCATCGATAGTGGCAGCAGCGAGTACCTGACCTGGGAGCAGGTCAAAACGATGGCAAAGGCGGGTATGTCCATTCAGAACCACAGCCGCACTCACAAAAGCATGGAGGGCCGCGATCACGACTGGCTGGTCGATCAGATCGTTGCGCCGGGCCAGCGGATCGAGGCCATGACAGGCATCCGGCCCCGCTTCTTCTGCTATCCGTCCGGCTACTACGACGACAACACTATCCGTGAATTACAGGAAGCCGGGTACGTCGCAGCCTTCACCACGTCCGATGGGACGTTCGCCTATACCGACGATATGATGCGCCTGCGGCGTGTGCGAATGCACGGCTCAACCACGCTGGCGCAGTTCGCCCACCTGATGACCTGGGTGCGCTGAGGGCAAACAAAAAGAGCCGGAGGTCCGGCCCTTTCGTTCGTGACGGAGTGCGATTCAGTCAACGACGATCTTGGTTCCCATGAAGTAGTCCAGCCAGATCATGAAGAAGAAGCCCATCGGCAGCGTGGCGATAGGCCACAGAGGAACCTCCACCGAGCTGATCGGGAACGTGGCGTCCAGGCCAGTTCTCAGGTAGAAAATGATGCCAAGCGCCACCACAATCGCGCCCAGTGCGAAAGAGAGCACAACCACTAGGGCGCGCCGTGCGGTCAGTGTGCGATCCTGTGTTGGTTCTGCCGTACCGTTTCCGGGCTGAACGTCGGTCATAGTCGGGACTCCTCAATTGTCGTTTTTCACCGGGTGTCAAATTCACTGAGCCAGATTGTACCGGGAAGAACAATGCCCGTCAAACTGGACAATAGCACGCACCTGCGGCTCGCTTTGCCCTGCTTATGCCAGCCGTCGCAGCCGCTCTGCAGCCGCTTGCAGCGTTTCGTCCTTCTTGCAGACGGCAAAACGTGCCAGGTGATGCGCCAGGTGCTTATCGGCTTCCCGATAGAACGCACTGGGCGGGATGCACGCCACACCCACCTCGGTGATCAGCCAGCGCGCAAACTGTACGTCGTCCTGGACACTGGCCGGAACGCCTTTCGCGCCGCGCCAATCGATCATGACGAAGTACGCACCCTGCGGTTTGAGCACCTTGAAACCCGCTGCTTTCAGCGCACCCATCAGAAAGTCGCGCTTGGCCTGGAAAGTGGCTTGCAGTTCTTCAAAATAGGTTGAGGGCAGGCTCAGGGCCGCCGCCGCTGCCGCCTGCAAAGGCGACGCCACCGCAAACGTGATGAACTGGTGAGCGCCGTTCACGCCCTCCACCAGCCCGCGCGGCCCCATCACCCAGCCGATCTTCCAGCCCGTCACGCTGAACGTCTTGCCCAGGCTGCTGATCGTGAGCGTGCGCTCGGCCATGCCCGGCAGCGTTGCCATGCGGTTGTGCGTCGCGCCGTCATACGTGATGTGCTCGTACACTTCGTCGGTGATGGCAATCACGTCGTGTTTCTGGCACAATTCCGCGATGATCTGCAATTCGTCGCGGGAGTAGATTTTGCCCGTCGGGTTATGCGGCGTGTTGATGATGATCGCGCGCGTTCGCTCGTTAAAGGCTGCGGCCAGTTCGTCCGGGTCGAAAGTCCAGTCCGGGTCGCGCAGGGTGACGTAGCGTGGCGTCACGCCTGCCATGATCATATTCGGCACGTAGCTGTCGTACACCGGCTCAAACACGATCACTTCGTCGCCAGGGTCAGTCAGCCCCAGGATGGCGGCAAACATGGCCTCGGTAGCCCCAGCGGTGATCGCCACCTCTGTCGCCGGGTCAAGTCGCTGGCCGTAAAACCGTTCCGCGTGCAGCGCCACCGCCTCGCGCAGCCTGGGCATACCCAGCCCCGGCGCGTACTGGTTTAGCTGGCCGTTGATGGCGCTGACCGCAGCAGCCAGGACGGGCGGCGGGCCGTCGAAATCCGGCGCACCCTGGCCGAGATTGACTGCGCCGTGTTCCCGCGCCAGGGCATTGATCTCGGAAAAGATGGTCGTTCCAAACTGAGCGACGCGCTGTGCCATTCCGGGCATAACTGGCTGTATCCTGTTCTGGGTAAAGAGCGCTATGGCTACTAGCATAACGCGCCTTGAGCGCCTCCCCCAAGAAAAATTCCCTGCGGATTGACCTGGGAACCGCGAATAGGGGGCAGGGATGGGCGTAGTCAGGTATAGTAATGTTGCAACTTTTGTCCAGAGATCAGGAACGTCCATGCTCAGAAATGCGACCCCCTCCGACATCCCGAATATCCAGAAATTGATCAACGCGAACCTTGACAAGCTGCTGCCGCGCACCGACCAGGAATTGCTGGAACTGATCGATACCTGCTGGGTCATCGAGGAAAACGGTGAGGTCGTCGGCTGCTGCTGCCTGGAACAGTACAGCTCGAAGATCGCCGAACTACGCTCGCTGGCGGTGCGCCACGACTGCCGGGGCAAGGGCTACGGCCAGCAGCTTGTCCGCGTGGCGGTGGACGAGGCCAAACGCCGTAACATCCGCCAGATACTCGTCGTCACGTCCTCCCGCGAATTCTTCGAGAAAATGAACTTTGGCCTGTGTCTGAACGAGAAATATGCGCTGTTCTGGAATGGAACGAACCCGGAAACGGCGCGAGAGAGGGAAAATCTTACGGCCCAACCGAATCTTTCCTCGAAATGATGGGCAAAAAGGGGAACGTTAACCGAATTCTATCGGAACTATAAGGGTACTAAAGCGGGCGACAGATACCATCGTTGTGCCAATTCCTCTATAATGCAAGCACATGCCGTTCA
>Ga0070741_10003771_pt1 | contig 36651 bp, 34 predicted proteins | sample Coa_R1_4_FD_66440 | JGI IMG/M metagenome (GOLD analysis project Ga0070741, IMG submission 66440) | Surface soil microbial communities from Centralia Pennsylvania, which are recovering from an underground coalmine fire - Coalmine... | ecosystem: Environmental > Terrestrial > Soil > Unclassified ... | reverse complement strand
GACCGGAACCCCTGGAACGAGCCCCCGGATGCGATCCTCGAGGGCCGCCACCGCGCCCAAATCGGCAAGCGGTTGTTCCACCAGTGTAATCACGACGAGATCGGCCAGCAACAGAGGGTAGGCGCCGAGGTAGCCCAGGAGAACCTCCTGGTCAGAGGCGGCGGAGGCCCCGACGACGCAAATGGTCACGTCGGCGTGGACGGGCGGGACGGCGGTGCCCGAACCCTCGAAGATCAGCAGCTCCTCGGGCCGTCCGTTGGCCAGGTCGACCCCGGCGGCGACGTTGGTGCTGGCCGGCTCGCCGGCCAGTCCGCCGCCACAGCGGCGGGTGCCGACGGTGACGACGCCGGCGGTGAGGGCGTCCTCCAGGTGGTCGCTGGCGGCGTGGCGGCCCTGCCGGGCCAGGGCGAGGAGCGCCTCGGGGGAGAGGTCGAACGTCGCCGGGTCGACCAGCTCCGGTTCGGCCGGCCCGCCCCGGCCCATGGCCACGAGGACGGGCGGGCGGCCGTCGGCCTTCAGGCGACGGGCCAGCTCGGCGGCGACGGCCGTCTTCCCCGTCCGCTTGCCGGTGCCGATGACGGCGATGGACGGCTTGGTGGCGAGCCGGGGCCGGGGGGGCACCTCGAAGGCGAAGCCCGCCCCCCGGTAGGGCACGCCCCGGGCCAGGCAGTGGGCGGCGAGGTGCAAGCGGGTGCGGGCGTCGAGGACGGGCTGGTCGGAGAGGTCGACCACCTCGTCGGGGCGGAGGCGGTCGAGGCCGACCCGGAGGGCGGCCAGCGGCGACTCGCCGCCGACGCAGTCATCGACGCCGTAGTCGCCGGCTTCGACGGCGGCCGGGATCTTCTCCACCCCGCCGAGCAGCGCGGCGCCGACGACGACCCGTCCCCCGGCGCGGAGTTCCTCGACGGCGGCCCTGACGACCGTCGGGTAGTGCTCCCCGTCGATGAGCACGAGCGTGCGCGACGGCCGATCAGTCTGTGGAAAAAGGACGGGCGTGGCTCGAGACCTCACACGCTGGACCGCCCGGCGAGGGGCCCGGACGGGAAGACGCCGCAGTGTAGCCGCGCCGCCACCCCACGAACTGGCGTTCCTTTTCCGCTGGGGGGCGGCAAAGGAACGCCGGTTCGGTGATGTCAGGCGATCGCCGGCTCCCGGCGGAGGAACTTCGCCATCAGGTCGTGGGCCGGGACGGCGGGGTGGTGCTCCACACCCCGCTCCGTGTAGACGCCGCCGGGGCCGGGCTCCGCCGGGTCGTAGATCAGGTACGGGACGGGGTCGGGCGTGTGCGTCCGCAGCACGCAGGGCGTGGCGTGGTCGGGCATCAGCATGAGACGCCAGGGGCCGAGGTCGTCGAGGGCCTCGACGAGGGGGCCGATGATGCGCCGGTCCCAGTTCTCGAGGGCCTCGACCTTGCGGTCGGCCTCGCCGTTGTGGCCGGCCTCGTCCGACGCCTCGACGTGGATCACGAAGAGATCCCGGTCGGCCAGGCTGGTCAGGCAGGCGTCGCGCTTGGCCTCGTAGTCGGTGTCGTAGTACCCCGTGGCGCCCGGCACCTCGACCGGGTCGATGCCCGACAGCACGCCGAGGCCCCGGATGAGGTCGACGGCGGTGACGAGCCGGCCGGAGAGGCCCCAACGGTCACGGAACGACGGCAGCATCGGGCGGGTGCCCTGGCCCCAGAGCCAGACCTGGGTGGCGTCGGCGCCGAGCTCGGCCGCCTTGGCCCGCACGATCTCCTTTGACGCCTCCATGATGCGTCGCAGCTCGGCGGCGGCCGGGCCTTCGGGGTACACGGCGGTCTTGGCCGTGAGGTCGTGGGGTGGTACGCATTCGGCCTTGCCCAGCTCGGCCGGCGCCACCATCACGTGGCGGTACATGACGCCGGGGTGGAACCACAGCCCGTCGCGCCCGGCGCCGAGTTCGGCGTCGACCGCCTCGATGATCGGCGTCGACAGCTCGGTGGCGATGTGGTGGGCCGAGAAGTCGACCATCGTGCCGGTGGAGTCGTCGAGCGTGACGAGGTTGCAGCGGTAGGCCACCTGGCCCGGTTCGAGGTTGACGCCCATGGCGGCGGCCTCGATCGGTGCCCGGCCGGTGTGGTACCGGCCCGGGTCGTAGCCGAGGATGGCCATGTTGCCGACGTCGCTGCCCGGCGGCAGCCCGGCCGGGATCGTGGCCGCCCGCCCGACCTCGCCCGCCGCCGCCAGCCGGGCCAGGTTGGGCATGGCCGCCGCTTCCAGCGGCGTGCGGCCGCCGAGTTCGTCGAGCGGCTCGTCGGCGGCGCCGTCGGGGATGCAGACCACGTAACGCATGTCCGGTTGCTTGCTCACGGCCACGATCGTACGGGCCGCCGTCCCCCGCAGCGCCCTCCGGCCCCGGTACGTAAGCTCCCGCCATGGCGGCCCGCCGACTCCCGATGTTCCCCCTCGGGACGGTGCTGCTGCCTCGCGCCCACCTGCCGCTCCACATCTTCGAGCCCCGCTACCGGGCGCTGATCAAGGACGTCCTGGCCGGCGACGGCGAGTTCGGCGTCGTCCTGATCGAGCGGGGGCAGGAGGTCGGCGGAGGCGACGCCCGGTTCGCCGTGGGGACGGTGGCCCGGGTCGTGCAGACCGCCGAACTGCCGGACGGGCGCTGGCTCGTCGACGCGGTGGGTACGGGCCGGTTCCGGGTGACGGAATGGCTGCCGGACGATCCCTACCCGGTGGCGCTCATCGAGCCGGTCGAGGACGACTACGACAGCACCGGAACCGAGGCCGGAGAACGGCGCACGGCGGTGGAGCGGCTGCTCCGCCAGGTACTGGCGCTGCAGGTCGAGCTGGGGTTCCCGGCCCCGTCCGCCGTCCGCCGCCTCGACGACGACCCGGCCACCGCCTCGTTCGAGGCGGCGTCGCTCTCACCGATCGGCCCGATGGACTCGCAGAAGCTCCTGGAGGCGCCGGGCACCGTCGCCCGCCTGCGCCTGCTGGAAGACCTCCTCGGCGAGGCCCGCGACATCCTCACCCGCCGGATCGCCGACGCCTGACCGGGCCCCGATCACCGCTCTCGCCCCGTCCGGCTGCGAGGTTCGAGCAGGAACGGCGAATCGAGATCGCGGTCGACGGCCGCCGGGCGCCACAGGTGCGGGTTCGTGCCCAGAGAAGGTCAGCAACCTCAGAGGCCGAGTTGGGCGGCCACGGCGGCGGCGGTCGGCTCCACCGAGATCCCCAGATCCACAGTCGAGATGGCCCGCTCCGGGTCCTTCAGACCGTGGCCGGTCAGGGTGCAGACGACGGTCTCGCCCCGCTGGAGGAGCCCGCCGGCGGCGGCCCGCAGCAGCCCGGCGACCGACGCCGCCGAGGCCGGCTCGCAGAACACGCCCTCCCGTTCGGCCAGCAGCTTGTAGGCGTCGAGGATCTCGCCGTCGGTCACGGCGCCGATGGCCCCGCCCGACTCGTCCCGGGCGGCGATGGCGCCGGTCCAGCTGGCCGGGTTGCCGATCCGGATGGCGGTGGCGATGGTCTCGGGGAACGGCACCGGATCGCCCGACACCAGCGGCGCCGCCCCGGCCGCCTGCCAGCCGAGCATGCGGGGCCGCTTCACCGCCCGTGCGGCGGCGTGGTCCTCGCTGTAACCCCGCCAGTAGGCGGTGATGTTGCCGGCGTTGCCGACCGGGATGCAGTGCACGTCGGGGGCGTCGCCGAGCTCGTCGACGATCTCGAACGCCGCCGTCTTCTGCCCTTCGAGCCGGTAGGGGTTGACGGAGTTGACCAGCGTGATGGCGTCGCGGGCGGCCAGTTCCCGGACCACCGTCAGGGCCTGGTCGAAGTTGCCCTTGATCTGGATCACCTTGGCCCCGTGGATCAGCGCCTGGGCCAGCTTCCCGAGGGCGATGTGGCCTTCGGGGATGAGCACCGCACAGACGAGCCCGGCCCGGGCGGCATAGGCCGCGGCCGACGCCGACGTGTTCCCGGTGGAGGCGCAGATGACCGCCTTCGAGCCCTCCTCCACCGCTTTGGAGATGGCCACCGTCATGCCCCGGTCCTTGAACGACCCGGTCGGGTTGAGCCCCTCGTACTTGAGCAGCACCCGGGCGTCGACCCGTTCCGACAAATAGGGCGCCGCCAGCAGCGGGGTCGCCCCCTCCCGCAGCGTGATCACCGGTGTGGCGTCGCTGACCGGGAGCCGGTCGCGGTAGGCCTCGATGAGACCGGGCCAGGCGGTGAACCGGGGTCGTGGGAGGCCCGTCACTCGTCCTCGCCCACGACCCGGAGGATCGACCCCACCCGATGGACGGGCTCCAGTTGCCGCACGGCCGCCATCGTGGCCTCGAAGTCCCGCTCCTTGGCCTTGTGGGTGACGAAGATCAGCCGGGCGTCGTCGCCGATCCCCTGTTGCTGCATGGATTTGATCGAAACGGCGTGTTCGCCGAACGCCGAGGCGATGGCGGCCAGCACGCCGGGCTGGTCGGCCACCTCGGCCATCACGTAGAACTGCGACGCCACCTCGTCGATGGGGCGGACGCGCTTGCGGCCCGCCACCCCCATGGTGGCGCCCCGGCTGCCGGCGGCGAGGTTGCGGGCGGCGTCGATGAGGTCGCCGAGCACCGCCGACGCCGTCGGCATCCCGCCCGCCCCCCGGCCGTAGAACATGAGGCTGCCGGCGGCGTCGGCCTCGATGAACACGGCGTTGAACGACTCCTTCACGCCGGCCAGCGGATGGTTCACCGGCACCATGGCCGGGTGGACCCGCACCGCGATCTCGTCGTCGATCTCTTCGATCAGCGCCAGCAGCTTGACGACGTAGCCGAGCTCCCGGGCCGACTCGATGTCGGACGGCGACACGCCGGAGATCCCTTCGCTGTAGACGTCGCCGGCCACGACCCTCGACCCGAAGGCGATGGAGGCGAGGATGGCGGCCTTGGCCGCGGCGTCGAAGCCCTCGACGTCGGCGGTGGGATCCCGTTCGGCGTAGCCCAGCGTCTGCGCCTCGGCCAGCGCCTCGTGGAACGACATGCCCGACTCGGTCATGCGGGTGAGGACGAAGTTGGTGGTCCCGTTGACGATCCCGGTGATACGCCGGATCCGGTCGCCGGCCAGCGACTCCCGCAGCGGCCGCAGCAGCGGAATGCCGCCGCAGACCGACGCCTCGAACAGGAGGTCGACGCCGTTGGCCTCGGCCGTCTCGAACAGCTCCCGGCCGAAGTTGGCCAGCAGCTCCTTGTTGGCGGTGACGACCGGCTTGCCGGCCGAGAGGGCGCTGAGGATCAACGTCCGGGCCGGTTCGATGCCCCCGATGACCTCGACGACGAGGTCGACCGACGGGTCGCCCACCACCTCGTCGGCGTCGTGGGTGAAGCGATCGCCGCCGAGGTCGACGTCGCGCTCCTTGGCCAGGTTGCGGACGGCGACCTTGGCCACCTCGACCTTCACCCCGGCCCGGGCCTCGAGGGAGGCGGCGTGCCCGTCGATGAGGCGCACGAGCGCCGAACCGACGTGCCCGCACCCGAGCAGCCCGACCCGGACGACGCCGCCCCGATCGGCGATGTTCTTGGCCGCGGCGAGCGTCACTCGGCCTCCAGCCGGAGCAGATCGTCGACCGTCTCCCGGCGGACGACGAGCCGGGCCTCGCCGCCGGCCACGAACACCACCGCCGGGCGGGGCACCTTGTTGTAGTTGCTGGCCATGGCGTAACCGTACGCCCCCGTCGCCGGCGTACACAGAAGGTCGCCGACGGCGAGATCGGCCGGCAGCGTGGCGTTGCGGACGAGCAGGTCGCCCTGCTCGCAGTGCTTGCCGGCCACGGTGACCACCAGCGGGCGCTCGGCGGTGACCCGGTCGGGCAGGAAGGCTTCGTAGCGGGCGCCGTAGGTCGCCGGACGGGCGTTGTCGCTCATCCCCCCGTCCACCGCCACGTAGGTCCGGACACCGGCGATCTCCTTGATCGTGCCGACCCGGTAGAGCGTGACCCCGGCGGTGGCGGCAATGGAGCGGCCCGGCTCGACCAGCACCGCCGGACGGTGTGAGAGGCGGGCCTGCGCCACGGCGTCGTCGACCGCCCGGCGCAGGACGGCGGCGTAGTCCGCCACCGCCGGCGGGTCGTCGCCGTCGTGGTAGGCGATGCCGAGCCCACCGCCGAGGTTGAGCTCCTTGACCGAACCGGGGCCGGCCTCCGGCTGCGCCTCGATCTTGGCCACCAGCCCGACCACCACCGCCGCCGCCAGGGCGTAGGACTGCAGCACGTGGATCTGGGAGCCGATGTGACAGTGGAGCCCGGCCAGTTCGAGGTGAGGGCTGGCCGCCACCCGCCGGGCCGCCTCGAGGGCATCGCCGGGCCGGACGGGGAAGCCGAACTTGGAGTCCTCCGTGCCGGTTTCGATGTACTCGTGGGTGTGGGCCTCGACGCCGGGGGTGACCCGGAGCATCACTCTGGGAACCCGCAGGCCGCCCTTGACGAGCCTCTCCAGCCGGTCGAGCTCGGCGAAGGAGTCGGCCACGATCCGGCCCACGCCGCCCGCCAGCCCCGAGGCCAGCTCCTCCTCGGACTTGTTGTTGCCGTGGAAGATGATCCGGGCCGCCGGGAAGCCGGCCGAGAGGGCGACATGGAGCTCACCACCGGTGGCGACGTCGAGGTGGAGGCCCTCCTCGGCCACCAGCCGGACCATGGCCCGGCAGAGGAAGGCCTTGCCGGCGTAGGCGACGCCGTCGGGCCCGAAGGCGGCCACGTACTCCCGGCAACGGGCCCGGAGGTGGACCTCGTCGTAGACGAACAGGGGCGTGCCGAAGCGCTCGGCCAGGGCGCCGAGGTCGCAACCGCCGATCGACAGCCGGCCACCGGCCGAGACGGCGGCGGTGGCGGGCAGCAGGCGCAGATCGACAGGCGCGCTCAAGAGGCGGCGGCCGAGCCCGGATCGAGCCCCGGGGTGATGGTCGGCTCGGCCAGCGGAGCAGGCTCGACCGGGGGAGCCGGCACGGCCCCCGGCTCGGCCAATGGAGGCCCCTCGGCCATCGACGCCGGCCCGGGCTCGGAGGACTCGCCGGCCGGGCCGGGCGCGTTGCGGGCCAGCAGCCTGTTCACCCGGTCGATCAAATCGAGGGGGTCGAACGGCTTGGTGATGTAGTCGTCGACCCCGAGCTCCATCCCCCGCTCCACGTCGCTCGACTGGGCCCGAGCGGTGACGAAGATGATGGGGATGTGAGCGGTGTCGACATCCTCCCGGAGGGCTTTGGCCACCTCGTAGCCGGTCATCCGGGGCATCATCACGTCGAGGACGACGATGTCGGGCCGCACGGCCCGCGCCCGTTCGAGGCCCTCGAACCCGTCGGCCGCCCGGACCACCTCGAACCCCTCCATCTCGAAGTTCACCTCGAGCAGCTTCAGGATCACCGGGTCATCGTCGACCACGAGGACGGTGGCCGGAGCCATAAAGGCATGGTACACGGGGGTTTTCGGGCCTCCGGGGCGGTGGCGGCAGTAGGATCAACCGTTCGCGTGCCCTCGTAGCTCAGGGGATAGAGCAACGGCCTCCGGAGCCGTGTGCGCAGGTTCGAATCCTGCCGAGGGCGCTGACATCGCCGCTGATCAGGGCATATATCCGAGCGAGCCCGGCGGCGGTCCCCACGAGACAGTCCGTCAAAAGTCCGTCAGCTGTCCGTCTCGGTCGGGCGAATGGCACGCCGACGACAGCTTGGGCCGGGGTGCGACAGCGGCGCCGACGGTGATCACCGGGAGGCTTCGGCCAGCCCGGTCAGGTCGAGGCGAACCGGCCGCCCCCCGACGACGAGCTCGATGACGCCAACCTCAGTGGTGACGGTTCCGGCGGCGACGTCATGGGCCTCGAAGGTCACGTCGGTCACGCGCCCCGAGCCAGGAAGGTCGACGAGGAGGTAGAGGCCGGCGCCACCGAGGCGGTAGTCGGCCAACTTGCGGCCCCGGTCCACTGCCCTGGTCGACGGCGAAGCGATCTCGACCACCAGCACCGGAGGCGGGTCCAGATGGAGGCTTCCAACTCGTGTCCAGCCGGGAACGACCACCACCACGTCGGGCACATTGACGTATCCGCTGCCGCCCGGCACCTTCCACGCCAGACCGTTCGAGCGGACGCAGCCAGGGGGCAAGCCGAGTTGCCGGTCGAGCTGGCTGTGGACCACGGCCATCGCCGTCTCGTGCTCGTCCGTCGCAGGCGACACGATCAAGCTCCCCCACGGGTCCAGTTCCAGATGCGGGATCCCCAGCTCGTCTCGGAGCCAGTCGAGGTCATCGACCGTGTAGCCGATGGTGGACTCCGCATGCGCCATTCCCTCAGCGTACGTCAGCGGGGCGAACCAGCGGTCGCCCAGCTGCCTTCGCTTCGTCAGCCAGCGGACTGCGCCGCCTGGTAGAGCCCGCCGAGGGCGGGGGCGATCTCGTCAAGGCGGTTCGGGAAGAGCCCGGCGTAGACGTTCATCGTGGTCGTCAGGTCCCGGTCGAGGAGGAAGTCGGGGAGCCGGACCCAGAGCGGGATCACGCCGGCGCTCACCGTCGAATGGAGGCCGCACCCTGAAGTGACGGGGTGGGCGAAGGTCCAGGGTTCCCATGTACGGTAAATGTGTGTACCATAGTTGCATGCCAAAGACGAAGCGGGTCGACCTCCGCATCGATGACGATGACGACCAGATGATCCGCCAGGCCGCCGACGTGGCCGGGATGACCGTGAGCCACTTCATGGTGGTCAGCGCCCGGGAGAAGGCGGAGCAGATCCTCGTCGACCGGGCCTTCCACCTGCTCGACGACGCCGCCTGGGATCAGTTCGTGGCCCGCCTGGAGTCGCCCGCGACATTCAAGCCGGATCTGGCCCAGCTCTTCGCCGCGCCTGACGTCTTCGGCGATTGAGCGCCACGTTCCGGCGGCCCGTCCCGCTGGGACCGGACCACGACTGCTCGACGTTCGACTGCGGGCGTGACCCACTGAATCGGTGGCTCGTCGAGCGAGCCAAGGGCAATCAGCTCTCACGCGCCTCCCGCACCTTCGTCGTCACCACCGCGGAGAACCGGGTCGTCGGCTACTACAGCCTCTCCACCCTCGCCATCGCCCGCCGGGAAGCGACCGGGCGGGTGGCCAGGAACATGCCGGACCCCGTCCCGGCCATGCTCCTGGGGCGCCTGGCCGTCGATCGCAGCGTCAAGGGCCAGGGGATCGGCAAGGGGATGCTGCGGGACGCCATCGTCCGGACGCTCCGGATTGCCGAGCACGCCGGCGTGCGGGCCCTCTTCGTCCACGCCATCGACAAGGAAGCCCGCGACTGGTACCTGAGGTACGGGTTCGATCCAGCGCCGACCAACGACTTCGAACTCATGGTGCTCGTCGATGACATCCGGGCCAGCCTCGGGCTGAGCTGATCCAGCGGGCCTCCCGCGCCGGAGCCCGCCATTTTCCGGCGACCCAGCTGGCCAGGAATGGTGGCCGGAACGGCCTCCGAGCCGTGTGCGCAGGTTCGAATCCTGCCGAGGGCGCAAAAGCGGAGAGAAGTCAAGAGGCTACCCAAACACATTGCCTGTGGTGTGCCTAACTCTCACAGAGTAAGTTCTCGCCGACTCTCGGGCGACGGACTTCTTGTGGGGGTGAAAACGATGCGCTGGCGCTGGCTGGCAGTGGCGACGGTCTGCCTGCTTCTTGGTGGGCAGCGGGATTCCCGTCCGGGCGGATTCGGCCGACGAGGCGAAGCTCTCGGCCACGCTGAGCGCCGGGGAGGAGGTCCCCAACCCGGGCCCGGCCGGCGGGGAGGGCAACGCTCGATCGTCTCCGACCCGTCCGGCCACTACGTGAACCTGGCCACGCCCCAGTACCCCAACGGCGCCATCCGGGGCCAGCTCCGCCAGTCGTCCTGCGCGGCCGCGTCGTCCGGTGTCCGGGATGGGTGGCTGGCGGTCCCTGCGACGGACCCCGGCCCGGAGCCGGCGGCGGTCCCCGACCGTTGACCCATCACCGAAAGGATGAGTATGCACAGACGGAGCAGCGTCCTTCTCGTCGGGACACTGGCCGCCGCCGGCCTCACTGCCGGCCCGGCCTGGGCGCACCCGACCTTCGAGCAGAAGACCGTCGCGAAGGGCACCCTGGAGAAGAGACTCGAATTGCAGATCCCGCCCGAGAGGGCGAAGACGGTCAACAGCCATATCGAAATCTTCCTGCCCGAGGGGTTCGAGCCCCACGAGTGCACCGCCTCGGTGGGATGGAGCTGCAGCATCCTCAAGCGGGATCCCAACAACCGCCGCCGACCCCAGGTGACCTTCAGCCGCGACGGGTGCACCGCCGAATCAAGCTGGCGTTGCGTCCACAGCGAGGATGAGGACGAAGACCAAGAAGGGACGTCGGCACTTCAGCCGGTTCGCGTGTCGGGTCCGCCGCACGTCAGCGACAGCGATGAGAAACCGGGCCAGGACGAAAAGGAAGAGGACGAAGGCGGCACCGACTTCGTCTTCGAGGTCGACATTCCGGCCCGGGCCGGGGACTACCCCATCCCGGTCATCCAGTATCGAACCGACCCGGTCAATTCGGACAAGATCGAGTGGAAGGGCCCGGCCGGCTCGGAGCATCCCGCCCCGGTCCTCTCGGTTCAATAGTCCCGGCGCGCCGCCGGATCGGCAGCTTCACCGATCCGGCGGCGGGGCCTTCGGGTGAGGCTCAGTATTCGCAGTTGACGAGTTCGTCGCCCCCACTGGCCAGGCAGTCGTCGAAGCCTTCGCCGCCGTCCATCTTCACGTGGCCGGCGCCGTTGTGGATGAGGACGTCGTCGCCGGGGCCCCCAACGAAGTAGGACGTCGCCACCGTGTCGCCCAGGTCGAGGGTGTCGTCGCCGAGGCCGCCGAACAGCGTGACGCTATGGACGGATTCCGCGTCGAGGTCGTCGTCGTTGGGGCCGCCGATCACGATGGAGTCGCCGCCAGGGCCGACCCTGATCTGGTTGTCCCCGGCGCCGCCGCAGATCGTGTCGTTGCCGCTGCGGCCGTCGATGGTGTCGTCACCGTCACTGCCGATGATCACGTCGTCGTGCTTGGTCCCGTCGATCACCGTCGGGCCGGGCTGGCCCGACGCGTCGAGCCAGGTGTGCGAGGCGGGTTGCCCGTTGCACAACCCGCCGATCGCATGGGCCGCCCCGCCGCTGAGCAGCGCCGCTCCCGCCATGAACCCGGCGGTGGCGGTCACCATCGCCCAGGTCGCGACCTTCTTCCGTCCGTTCTGCAACATGGTGTGTGCCTCCCACGGCTGTGTGTTGTCGTGGCCGCGGCTCGCTCCCCAGCTCCACGCGGCATCCCCAGCCTCGCCGCAGCCACGAACTGGCCGACCGGCGAAGTACGACAACTCTAGGTAGCCCGAAAAACGTCGCCAAATGACGATTCTCAGGCCGCTCTTAACGGCGGCTGAAAAAGGGGTGGCCGGCGGCGAAGCCGATTTGAGCCGGCTGCCGACGGGTGGGGTCTGGACCGCCGACCACCCCGGAGCGCTCGACCCGCCTCCACCGGGCAGAGCGCAGGCTCCACATGGAGCGCACACGCACCATACCGCTCGCGCGCCAAAACTGCAAACTTCGTAGAAGTGATGTGACCGTGGAGCGCCCTGAATGCCACGTGGCACGTGGGCCCCTTTCCGGGAATTGCCACCGCCGCGCCGCTGTTACAACCCTCACCTAGATCTTTCTTGATAGCGAGGCACTCATGTCTGACGTCGAGACCCGGTTCCTGCCGCTGCTCCCCCTGTCGACCGGGGTGGTGCTGCCGCAGATGGTCGTGCCCCTCGGGCTCGAGAGCGACGAGGCCAAGGCGGCCGCCGACGCCGCCCTGGCCAACGACGGCCTGCTCGTGCTCGTTCCCCGGATCGAAGCCGAGGGCGGGCCGACCGTCTACGCCAAGGTCGGCACGGTGGCCAAGATCGAAGAGGCCGGCCGGCTGCCCGGCGGCGGGCGGGGGGTGCTCGTGCGCGGGCTGCACCGGGCCGTCCTCGGCGCCGCCGTCCCCGGCTTCGGGGACGGCGCGGCCGGCAACGGGCTGTTCGTCTCCGCCGAGCCGGTGGAGGACCCGCCCGGGTTCCCGTCCGACCGGGCCCGGGAGCTGATGAAGGAGTACCGGGCCGTGGTCGAGGCCGTCCTCGAGCACCGGCACGCCCGGCCGCTGGCCGAGGGCCTGCGGGGCATCGGCGACGCCGGCGCCCTGGCCGACACCGCCGGCTACTCCCCCGACCTGTCCTTCGAGCAGCGCATCGAGCTGCTGGAGACCATCGACGTCACCGAGCGGCTGGAGAAGGCCCTGGCCTGGGCCCGGGAGACGCTCGGCGAGCTCGAGCTCAAGGAGCGGATCCGCTCCGACGTCAGCGAGGGGATGGAGAAGCGGCAGCGGGAGTTCATGCTCCGCCAGCAGATGGACGCCATCCGCAAGGAGCTCGGCGAGAGCGACGGCGACGTGGCGGCCGAGTACCGGGCCAAGATCGCCCAGATGACGATGCCCGCCGCCGTGCGGGAGGCCGTGGAGCGGGAGATCGACCGGCTGGAGCGGACCGGCGAGCAGAGCCCCGAGCACGGCTGGATCCGCACCTGGCTCGACACGCTGACCGAACTGCCGTGGGGGAAGCGGTCGGAGGACCGGCTCGACCTCGCCGAGGCCCGGGCCATCCTCGACGCCGACCACACCGGACTCGACGACGTGAAGGAGCGCATCGTCGAGCACCTCGCCGTGCGCAAGCTGCGCAAGGAACGGGGGCTGGACCCGTCCGCCGAGCCGGGCGACAACGTCGCCCCCGCCCGCGGCGGCTCCGGCGCCATCCTCGTGCTGGTCGGCCCGCCCGGCGTCGGCAAGACGTCGCTCGGCGAGTCCGTGGCCCGCGCCCTCGGCCGGAAGTTCGTCCGGGTGGCCCTGGGCGGGGTGCGGGACGAGGCGGAGATCCGCGGCCACCGCCGGACCTACGTCGGCGCCCAGCCGGGCCGCATCGTGCGGGCGCTCCGGGAGGCGGGGACGATGAACCCCGTCCTCCTCCTCGACGAGGTCGACAAGCTCGGCTCCGACTGGCGGGGCGACCCGACCTCGGCGCTGCTCGAGGTGCTCGACCCGGCCCAGAACCACACCTTCCGGGACCACTACGCCGAGGTCGACCTCGACCTGTCCGACGTGCTGTTCCTGGCCACGGCCAACGTCCTCGACACGATCCCCGGGCCGCTGCTCGACCGCATGGAGCTGCTCCGCCTCGACGGCTACACCGAGGACGAGAAGGTGACGATCGCCCTCGGCCACCTGCTGCCGCGCCAGCGGGAGCGCAACGGGCTCGAGCCCGGCGAGGTGGAGGTGACCGACGCCGCCGTCCGCCAGGTCGTGACCGGCTACACCCGGGAGGCGGGCGTGCGCGGCCTCGAACGGGAGCTCGGCCGGCTGCTGCGCAAGGCGGCGACGCGCATCGCCGCCGCCGGCGGCGTCGAGACCCCGTTGGTCATCGACGTCGGGGACGTCGAGAAGGCGTTGGGCCGGCCGAGGTTCTACGACGAGGCGGCCGACCGCACCGGCGTGCCCGGGGTGGCCACCGGCCTGGCCGTGACCGGGGCCGGCGGCGACGTCCTGTTCGTCGAAGCGACGTCGATGCCGGCCGAGAGCGGCGGCGGCCTGTCGCTGACCGGCCAGCTCGGCGACGTCATGAAGGAGTCGGCCGAGATCGCCCTGTCCTACGTCCGGTCCCACGCCGAAGCGCTCGGCCTCCCGGCCGACGCCTTCGCCGGCCGGCGGTTCCACCTTCACGTGCCGGCCGGTGCCGTGCCGAAGGACGGGCCCTCGGCCGGGGTCACGATGACCACCGCCCTCGTCAGCCTGCTCACCGGTCGCCCGGTCAAGTCGACCGTCGGCATGACCGGCGAGGTCACGCTGTCCGGCCGGGTCCTCCCCATCGGCGGCGTGAAGCAGAAGGTGCTGGCCGCCCACCGGGCCGGGCTGACCGACGTCGTGCTGCCGGCCCGCAACGGCCCCGACCTCGACGACGTCCCCGAAGCGGTGCGGGAGGCCATGACGTTCCACCTCGCCTCCGACATCGGCGAGGTCCTGGCCTGGGCCCTGGAGGACGGGCCCGTCGAGGCCCCGCAGGCGGCCTGAGTCCTCCCCCGCCCGAACCGGCGCTTTCGGGGAACACCCCCTGTTCCCAGAAGGGCGCCGGTTCGGCCCGCGTCGGCGAGAATCGGAGGCGTGTGCGGGCGGTCGCAGTTCCTCCGGGTGCCGGAGGTCATCGAGGCCTTCGGGCCGGCCCGGGTGGGGGACGTGGCCGGGACCGACCTGGCCGAGGAAGCGTTCCCGGGTTCGGTCGTGCCGGGGCTGGTGCTGCACCAGGGCGAGCGGGTCGTGTCGTCGTTCACCTGGGGCTTCTTCGACGACGGCACCGGCCACAACGCCCGATTGGAGACGGCGCCCGACCGCCCGGCCTGGCGGGAGGCGTTCACGTCGGCCCGGCTCGTCCTCCCGCTGGCCCGCTTCGTCGAAGGACGGGCCTGGTTCGCCGATCCGTCCGGCGCCCCGCTGGCCGTGGCCGGCCTCTACCGCATCCGCGCCGGACGGCGGGCGACGATGCTCACCCGGCCGGCCGACGACGTCGTGGCGTCGTTCCACGAACGGATGCCGGTCATCCTGCCGGCGGGGCTCGTCGGACCCTGGCTGGCGGGCGATCCGCTGCCGGCCACCCGGCTCCTCGGCGCATCACCGCCGCTGGTCGCCGAACCGCTGACCCGCCCCGGTCCGCCGCCACCCGATCAGCTCACGTTGCTCTGACCCGGGTACGCCGCCGGCGACCGATCCGGACCGGTGGGTGCGACCGGTCGCGGTGACGGGGGTGTCCACTGCGGTCGATGCCGGCGGAGCGCGACCGGTGGCGGTGCACGGTGGGGCGCAACCGGTCAGCGGTCGGCCGACCGGGCGGCGGCGCGGCGGGCGGCAGCAGACCCGGGGGCGGCGCGCCGGGCGGCAGCCCGGCGGCGGTAGAGCCGGGCGTCGGCGGCCCCGGCGAGCGCCTCGAGCGTGATGCCGTCGGCCGGGCAGGTGGCCACGCCCCAGCTGAAGCGGGCCAATCCGGCGGCCTGACCGACGCGGGCGAGCACCCGGCGGGCCTGGTCGGCCGACGCCCCCGGCAGCAGCACGGCGAACTCGTCGCCCCCGATCCGGTAGGCGCTGTCCTCCCGGCGGGTCGTCGTCCGCAGGGCGGTGCCGAGCGCCCGCAGTCGGGCGTCGCCGGCGGCGTGGCCGAGCGTGTCGTTGATCGCCTTCAGGCCGTCGAGGTCGAGCATCCCGAGGCTGAACCGGCCGCCGTGGCGGGCGACCCGCCCGATCTCCCGGGCGGCGTCGGCCTCGAAGGAGCGCCGGTTCATCACGCCGGTCAGGGCGTCGAAGCAGGCGGCCCGCTGGAGTTGGGCGAACGCCCGGCGGGTGGCGCGGGCCATGGCCCGGTCGATCGTCATCTGGAGCCGGGCCCACGTCTCGACGCCCTCATTCGGCGGTACCCGGCCCCGCAGCCGGCGGGTGAGCACCTCCCGCAGGCAGATCAGCTCCTCGACGGCGGCCGGGCCCGCCCGGTCGGTGAAGGCGTCGACGGCGTCGGCCACGTCCTCGTCGGCCCCCCAGCCCAGCGGTTGCGGACGCTGCAGCGCTCCCGCCACCGCCGCGATCACCGGCTCGACCGGCGGGGTGACGGCGCCGGGCTCGAGCTCCGGGTCCCACCGGCACAGCTCCCGCCAGTCGGCGGCCACCGCCCCCATCTCCCGGGCGAGGAGCCCGGCGGCGACCAGCCGGCCCTCCGAAACGGTCGTCGACGGCGCCGGCCCGGTGCAACGGCCCTCATCGCCGTCGCACCCGGCGCCGTCAGCCTCGAGCCGTCGCTCGCCCACGATCCGATCGTGCCCCCGGCCCGTCGCCGCCAACCGGCGCCCACGCCGTTCCGGGGCCTTCGTCCCATTCGCCCCAGCCGATCGTCCGGCGATCCGGGCGTTGCGGCCCCCGCCGCCCCGGCCCCTCCGGCGACCCCCGGTGGCGACGGGTGACGGAGGACCTCACCCCGTCCGGCCGACCCGGCGGAGGCGGGCGAAGGCTTCGGCCCGGGTCCGGTCGGGCAGGACGGGGTCGCCGTCGAGGCCATCGCCGGCCACAGGGCTCTGCCAGCCCAGCCCGTCCAGGGCGGCCACGGCCGCGCCCCGGGCCGACGCCTCCTCGACCCGGGAGGGGAAGACCGGGCGGCCGGTGCCGTCGGCCACCAGCTGCCGCCAGGCGGGCGAGGACGCCAGCGCCCGGCCGGAGCCGACGAGAACGAGATCGCCGCCGACGCCGCCTTCCAGCCTGTCGACCCCGTCGGCGAGGCCGGCGACCGCCGCCTCGAGGAAGGCCTGGGCGATGTCAACCGCCGTCGTGCCGGGGTGCAGCCCGCTCACCGATCCGGCGGCGGCCGGCGGCCAGTCGGGGCTGCGCTCCCCGGCCAGAGACGGAACGGCCACCAACCCGTGGGCCCCCGGGGCACGAGCGGCCACCTCGGCCACCAGGTCGACGCCGCCTCCGTCGAGCCGCAGCACGTCCGACAGCCACTCGACGAGGTTGCCGGCGTTGGAGCGGGCCGCCCCCAGTACGACGCGATCGGCGTCGAGCAGGTAGGCGAAGAGCCCGGCCGGCCGGGCCGCCCGCTGCGCCGGACCGGCGAGGACGCGCACGGCCGCACTCGTCCCGACCGTCAGCGCCGCCCGGAGCGGACGGCGGCCGCCGGCCGTATCCCGGGCGTCGCCGGCCGGGCGGTCACAGCCCGTTCCCAGCAGGGCGCAGGCGCCGTCGCCGAGGGCCGGCCACCAGACGGCGCCGGCCAGGGCCGGCCACCGCCGGCGGTAGGCGGCGGCGAGGCCCCGGCGGGGCCGGTCGTCGACGGCGGCCAACGTGGCGGGCCGGAGACGGAGCGCCTCCACGACGTCGGCGTCCCACGTCCGCGACTCCTGGTCGAACAGGCCGCTGGCCGACGCCATGGACGACGACGGCCCCGGCGCGGCGGCCAGCCAGCAGCCCTCCAGCAGTTCGCCGATCGAGCACCACCGGGCGGTGGCGGCGTAGGCCGACGGGTCCCGTACCCGCTCGGCCAGGAGCCGGGCCGCCGGGAACGACGGATGGACCGGAGCCCCCGTCCGCCGCGACACGGCGGCCTCGGCGTCGCCCAACCGCCGGCGGAGGTCCTCGGCCGCGGCCACGACCGCCGGGCCCGTCGCCGACCACGTCGACAGCGGCGTCGTCGGCCGCCCGTCCGCCCCGAGACCGACGAGGCCGTGCCAGGCGCAGGAGACGGCCACGGCGTCGACCGCCCCCGGCCACCGGGCCAGGGCCTCGTCGATGGCCGACTCCACCGAGGCCAGGAACGCCATCGCGTCGGCGGTCCCGTCGGGAGCGATCGTCACCCGGCTCCGCACCACCGGGGCCAGGGGCCGGCCAGCGGCGTCGAAGGGCTGGGCCTTGGCCGTGGTGGAACCGGCATCGACGGCGAGGACGACGGGTCCGGCCACGGTCACAGTCTCGTGCATCGCCCGGGTCGTCCCCGCCCGTCTGCCCGATCGGGCCGACCGCAGTCCGGTCCCTAGCATGGGCGGGCGATGCACCGTGTCGCAGCCCTGGTCCTCGTCGTCGCCTTGGCGGTGGCCGGCGCGGCCTGCGGGTCAGGGAAGCAGTCGGCCCCGGTCGTGGTGGCCATGGCCGGGGAGGTGGTGGCCACCTCCAAGCTGCTCACGATCGCCGCCGGCGTCTGCGACGCCGCCCGGCAGGCGGCCACCGACACCCACGCCGCCTACCAGACGTTCTTCGGCGTGTCGCACGACGGCATCCACCTGATCGCCCGGGGCCTGCAGGACAAGCACCGCGACGCCGCCGCCACATTGCTGGAGGCCAAGGTGAAGGTCGAGGAGGACTTCGCCAACCCGAACCCGCCCGCCGCCCAGCTGGTGGCCGACCTCCGCCGGCTGGCCGCCGTGACCGGCGACAGCCTGGCGATCTTCAAGGTGAACGCCGAGGCCTGCCCGAGCTCATGACGAGGAGTCCCATGCGCCGCAGCCCCCTGCCCGTCCTTTTGGCCCTCGGCCTCGCCCTGTCCGCCTGCGGCGGTGGGGGCGGCAAGAACCAGGCCGGCGGCAACACCAAGAGCACGACGTCGAGCACGGCCCCCGACAAGGTCCAGGGCCAGGTGGCCAGCTACGACCTGGCGGCCGGCGCCCCGACCCGCTTCATCCTCGGGCTGTTCAACGAGGCCAAGGGCCCGGTCGGCTACGGGACGGTGCCGTTCACCTTCTACTTCCTCGGCGAGACCTCGGCCGGTGCCGCCCAGCCCGGGCCCACCGCCACGGCCGGCTACCTCCCGCTGCCCGGGTCGCCACCCCCGCCCGCCGACACCTCGAAGCCCGTCTACCTGCCGACGTCGGAGCGGGGCGTCTACGGCGCCGACGTCACCTTCGACAAGCCCGGGTTCTGGGGTGTCTCGGTCACGGTCGACCTCGGCGGCCCTCAGAAGGTCGACACCGCTTTCAAGGTCCTGCCCAAGCACACCGTCCCCTACGTCGGCGACCCCGCCGTCCCCAGCCAGAACCTCACCGTCACGACCCCCGGCGCGGCGCCGGAGTCCGTCGACTCCCGGGCCTCGGCCACCACGCCCGTCCCCGACCCGGAGCTGCACCAGACGACGGTGGCCCAGGCGCTGTCCGAACACCGGCCCGTCGTCCTCGTGATCTCGACTCCGACCTACTGCGTGAGCCTGTTCTGCGGCCCGGTCACCGACATGATCCAGGGCCTGGCCAAGGACTACGCCAACCGGGCCCGCTTCATCCACATCGAGGTCTGGAAGGACTACAAGGCCCAGCAGCTCAACGACGCCGCCAAGGAGTGGATCGCCCGGACCCCGGACCAGGACATCAACGAGCCGTGGGTCTTCCTCATCGGCGCCGACGGGAAGATCACCGCCCGCTTCGACAACGTCGTCACCCGGGGAGAGCTCGAGCCGCTGATCCAGAAACTGCCCGTGATGAAGTGAGCTAGCGGCTGGCCACGGCCGGCTCGGAACCGAAGAGGCGGTCGACGACGGTGCGCAACTGGACCTCCGAGAACTCGCCGTCCTTCCGTTCGAGGAGGTTCCCGTCCGGCCCGATGAAGAACGTCGTCGGCAGGCCCCGCACGCCGTAGTCGTCGACCAGCGTGCTCTTGGCGTCGAACGCCGCCGGGTAGGTCACCCCGGCCCGTTCGAGCGCCTTGCGGGCGTTGTCGCGGCTGTCGTTGAAGGTCACGCCGACGAACTGCACCCGGCCCCGGTAGCGCTCCGCCACCGCCTGGAGGGCCGGCATCTCCCTCGTGCACGGCTCGCACCACGAGGCGAAGAAGTTGAGGACGACGGGCCGGCCCCGCAGGGCCTGGAGCGACACCACCGGCCGCCCGGTGCGGACGTCGTCGAGGGCGAACGTCTTGGCCGGCCCGGTGAGCCGGAGGGTGCCCGGCACCTTCTGGAGGCTGCCCTGGGTCACCTTCGACACCCACACCGCCGCCACCACGACCGCCAGGAGGCCGAGCAGCATCACAGCGCCGCGGCGCCGGGGCGCGGTGGTCACGGGCTCGGGCTCGACGAGATCGGGCGGATCGGAGCTCGGACGATGGCCGACGGTTCGCATCCGTCCCAAAGAGTACGGGGACGGCCCGACGAGATGGGGGCATCAGCCCCTGGTTTCCGTCAGGCGGCCCCTCCGCCCTCGACGGTGCGCCGCAGGACGTCGAGCGAGAGCTCACCGGTCTGGTCGCCGGAGCAGTGCCGGCAGGGCTCGACGTGGAGCCAGGAGCGCAGCACCCGGGTGTCGTCGGGGTTGAGCCCGACCGAGAACGCCCCTGACGAGGCGTCGAGCTCCAGCCGGTAGTACGGCGTCCACTCGTTCTCGGGCGACGGCATGTCGAGCCGGGTGCCCCGGGGGACGCGCCGGAACCGGCCCCGGGCCGGTTCGAAGATCCACAGGCTGTGGCACGACTCCAGGACGCGCACGGTGTCGACCGTCGGCGGGCGGTCGGTCGTCCGGGCGGCGATGTCGTTCTCGTGGAGCACCACAGGGCCTCTCTTCCGAGTCGGGATGCAAACCCACAAGGGGCAGGGCCGAGGCGTCTGACAGCGGCGACGACGTGTGGTGCGAGAGCACGAAGGTCGGCCCGAGGCTCTTGGCTGCGGACCCTGCCTCACCGCCGCCTTCCGCAGACATCATCGCTGTTCGAAGCGACAGTTGGGGCGCGCCCACGTTGCGGTTGGGTGACGATTCGGCGCCGGGCTGGACACCAGAAACCGAAATATGACATTAGTCCGGATTCGTCCCCGGTGACAGGCCGTGACCGCGCAGCGTGGCCAGTCTTAAAGGTGACGATCGGCTCAGCGTGGCGTGACCTGGGGGTACGACGCCCGGCCGAGCGGCGCCGACGTCGAACTGCCGTCGCCCTGGGGGACTTCGAGCCGGTGACCCTGCTCCGAGAAGACGACGCCCGTCACGCCGTCGACGTCGACCGTGGTGAAGACCACCTGGGCGAAGGCGTTGATCTGGTCCTGCGGCGTCCCGAGGGCGAAGTTGCCCGACACGTTGACCGTGGCGATGTGGGACTCGATCGGCGCGCCGAGGATGGTCGTGTCGGGGCTGATCGCCGTCCGGAGCCCCTGGAGCCGTTCCTGGGACGTCGGGCCGGCGAACAGCGTCTGGAGGACCTTCGAGACCGTGACCGGGGGGCTCACCCGGCGCTTCACGGGCAGGAGCCGGTCGGTGCCGGTCGTCTTGTCGGAGCCGATGAAGTACACCGTGACCTCCTCCGACTCGCCGGTCGAGATCACGGTGGTCGTCGTCGTGGACGTCTCCTGGCGGAGGTCGGCGGGGATGCTGGCCGCCCGCAGCGTCTTCGGGCCGGAGTCGACGGGCGCCGAGCAGCCGGCCGCCAGCACGAGGACGGGGACGAGGGCCAGGAGAGCGCGCCATCCGGGCCGGCGCCGAAGAGAAGCCGTCCCGGGCCTCACGCCGGCCCCACCAGCGGGATTTCGACGATGAACCGGGCGCCGGCGCCGACGGGGTTGTCCTCCACCCACACCCGCCCGCCGTGGAGGCGGACGTGTTCCGAGACCAGCGACAGGCCGAGTCCCGACCCCTGGCCGCCGCCCCGGCGCTGACCGGCGGCCGAGCCCCGGAAGAAGCGCTCGAAGATGGCCTCCCGCTCGGCGGGGGCCACGCCGGGCCCCTCGTCGTCGACCGCCACCCGGGCCACGTAGTGGCCGGCGTCGACGATCACCCGGGTGGCCCCGCCGCCGTAGCGGGCGGCGTTCTCCACCAGGTTCTTGATCACCTGTTCGATGCGCCGCTTGTCGGCCTGGATGGCCAGACCGTCGCCGATCGCCCCGGGCCCGAGCTCGACCGGCGGGCCGCCGACCGAGGCCACGGCCCGGCTGACGAGCTCGGTGAGGCGGACGTCCTCCAGGTGGAGGTCGGCCACGCCGGCGTCGTAGCGGGAGATCTCCAGGAGGTCTTCCACCAGCCGCTGGAACCGCTCCACGTCGGCGGTGAGCAGGTCGAGCGCCGCCCGGGCCCGTTCGGGGAGCTCGTCGCGCCGCCCGGCCAGCACCCCGACGGTGGTGGCGAGGGTGGTGAGCGGTGAGCGGAGCTCGTGGCTGACGTCGGAAGCGAAGCGGGCGTCGCGCTCGATGCGGGCCTGGAGGGCGCCGGCCATCGAGTTGAACGACGAGGTCAGCGTGGCCAGGTCGGCGTCGTGGAGGTCGGGGAGGCGGGTCTCGAGCCGGCCGCCGGCCATCGCCGCCGCCGCCTCGGCCACCTCGGCCACCGGCCGCATCAGCCGGGTGGCCGCCCACCGGCCGACGGCCGCCCCGGCCACGGTGGTGGCCAGCCCGGCGCCGAGAAGGGCGAACCCGAGGAACCGCAGCGTCCGGTCGAGCTGGTCGAGGCTGAAGATCTCGAAGTAGTTCGCCGCCACACCGGGCAGCGTCAACCCGACGGCCAGTTCGGTGCTGCCGCCCAAGCGGTACGTCTGGCGGGACGGATGGCCGGCGTTGACCGCCTGGCGGAAGGCGTCGGGCATGCTCTCCCGCCCGATGCCGACCTTGGACGAGAACCAGTTGTCGTCGTGGAAGACCAGCGACGGGCTGCCGTCCGGGTCCTGGAGCGAGGTGAGGATCCGGGGGATGTTGGCCGAGGCGGTGCGCAGGCCGTCCTGAGTGACGCTGGCGTTGACGAACGCCTCCCGGAGAGCGGCCGTCTCGGTCTGGTCGACGAGGTAGTTGCGGACCAGCCCGTAGCTGACGCCCGACAGGACCGCCGACAGCGCCAGCGCCCCGGCGGCGAAGGCCAGGGTGACCCTGGCCCGGAGGCCCAGCTGCGGCCGCTGGATCCGCACGGCCCTCACTTCGTTGTCCTACGTCTGGAGCTTGTAGCCGAGGCCCCGGGACGTCACGACGTAGCGGGGGTGGGCCGGGTCGGCCTCCACCTTGGTCCGCAGCCGGCGGACGTGGACGTCGACGAGGCGCCCGTCCCCGAAGTAGTCGTAGCCCCACACCCGCTCCAGGAGCTGCTCCCGGGAGAACACCCGGCCGGGGCTCCCGGCCAGCTCGCAGAGGAGCCGGAACTCGGTCTTGGTGAGCGGTATGAGCTTGCCGCCGACCAGCACCTCGCCGGCCTCGGGACGGATCTCGAGGTCGCCGAAGACCATGGCGGACGGGCCGGAGTCGCCGGAGCGGGCCCGGCGGAGCAGCGCCCGGATGCGGGCGGCCAGCTCCTTGGGGACGAACGGCTTGGTCACGTAGTCGTCGGCGCCGGCCTCGAGCCCCGCCACCACGTCGTGGGTGTCGGACCGGGCGGTGACCATCACGATCGGCACGTCGCTGGAGCGGCGGATCGACCGGCAGACCTCGAAACCGTCGATGCCGGGCAGCATGAGGTCGATGAGCACGACGTCGGCCGGACGGCGGGCGAACTGCTCGAGGCCTTCCTCTCCGCTGGCAGCTTCGACCACCGTGTAGCCCTCGTCTTCCAGGGCGAGCCGCATTGCCGCCTGGATCCGCTCGTCGTCCTCCACGGTCATGATGCGCACGGCCATACAGGCATCATGCCTCCCGGGCGCCCGCGCCGCGGCCGATACCCGGCCGATTTGCCGCAATCTGGGAAAAGTCCGTTTGAAGGGCGGGGAGCGGGGAAGAAGCGCGCCGAGCGCCAGGCTGTGGCTCCGTGGCGACCGGGGACAAGCCGTCACGACCCGGCCTGGCGCCGTATTTCTGGGCGCTCGACGCCGGCCTCCTCCGGTGAGCATTGCGTCCTGCCGGTTGCCCCGGGCGACCCCTACGTCGACTGGGCGCAGTCGCGGCAGCGGCCGACGATGGCGAAGTGGCGGCGGTCGAGCTGGAAGGCGTACTCCTTCTCGAGCAGGCCGAACAGCGGGCGGAGCTTGGCGATCGGGAGCTCCTGGACCCGCTCGCACTGCTCGCAGAACAGGTGCTGGTGGCTCTCGTCGGTCAGGTGGTAAACGGCCCGGCCGTGGCCGAGGTGCACGTGGTCGACGACCCGCAGCTCCTCCAGAGCCTCCAGCGTCCGGTAGACGGTGGAGAGGTTGACCGACGGGAAGCGGGCCTGGACGGTGGAGGCGATCTGCTCCGCCGTCATGTGGCCGCCGGCGCCGACCACCGCCTCGATGATCGCCTGGCGGCTGGCCGTGCGCCGGCCTCCGGCGGCGGTGAAGCGGGCGAGGATCTCCTCGACGGAGGCTCCCGGCTCGAGATCGGCCATGCCGGGCACGCTACTACCTGTCGCAACTTCTTGCAGTTGCGAACCAAAGCTCAATGCGCGCCGGGTTGGGGGGCGGAGTCCGCGTGGGTAGCACCATGGGATCGCCCCCTATGCTCGGGGGCGGAGTTCCCGGCCCGCCACCGGCGCACGACGCAGGGAGCAAGACAGTGACCGATTCGAACGCCGCTTCCGATTCCGACAACCTTTCCGCGCCCAACCTCGTCGAGGTGCTGCCTCCTCCCGGCGGCGACCACGAGCTTTCGGATGAGCACGGCGGAGGCGAGGAGCCCGACCGTGAGACGGTGTCGCAGCCCTCGAAGCTCATCCGGATCGCCACGATGGTGAAGAGCATGCTCGAGGAGGTGCGCCAGGCGTCGCTCGACGAGGCCGGCCGCCAACGGCTCCGACAGATCCACGAGCGGTCGTTGTCGGAGCTGAGCGAGGTGCTGTCGGCCGACCTCCAGGAGGAGCTCGGCGAGGTCATGCTCCCGTTCTCCGACGGCACGCCGACCGAGTCGGAGCTGCGCATCGCCCAGGCCCAGCTCGTCGGCTGGCTCGAGGGCCTCTTCCACGGCATCCAGGCGACGATGATGACGCAGCAGATGATGGCGCAGCAGCAGCTGGCCCAGATGCGCCAGCGGGCCCTTCCCTCCGGCCCGGGCGCGCCGCAGGGCCCGGGCATGGGCCCCACCGGGTACCTGTAGGGCCCTGTCCGACCCCGGGAGCACCCGTTTGGACGACCTCGAACTGGCCAATAGCGAGCCAACGGCGTGGTCTCCCGGTTCGTGGCAGGCCCGACCCGCCGCCCAGCAACCGGAGTGGCCCGACCCCGCGGCACTGGAGCAGGCCCTGGAGCGGCTCCGGCGCCTGCCGCCGCTGGTCTTCGCCGGTGAAGCGCGGGCGCTGTCAGCCTCGTTGGCGGCGGTGGCCGAGGGGCGGGCCGTCCTCCTCCAGGCCGGCGACTGCGCCGAGTCGTTCGACTTCTCGGCCAACTCCATCCGGGACAAGCTCCGGGTGATCCTCCAGATGGCGGTGGTCATGACCTACGGCGCCGGCGTGCCGGTGGTCAAGGTCGGCCGGATCGCAGGGCAGTTCGCCAAGCCCCGCTCGTCGGCCACCGAGATCCGCGACGGCGTGGAGCTGCCCTCGTTCCGGGGCCACATCGTCAACGACCCGGACTTCTCGGCCGAGGCCCGCCAGGCCGACGCCCACCGCCTCGTCGACGCCTACCACCAGTCGGCGGCGGCCCTGAACCTGCTGCGGGCCTTCACCAAGGGCGGCTTCGCCGACCTGGCCCAGGTGCACGCCTGGAACCAGGAGTTCGTGGCCGCCAGCCCCGAAGGCCTCACCTACGAGGTCATCGCCGGCGAGATCGACCGGGCCTTGCGGTTCATGGCCGCCTGCGGGATCGACCTCGGCCGGGAGTCGGCCCTCCACCAGGTCGATTTCTGGACGTCGCACGAAGCGCTGCTGCTCGGCTGGGAGGAGGCGCTCACCCGGCGCGACAGCCTGACCGGCGACTGGTACGACTGCTCGGCCCACCTGCTGTGGGCGGGCGAGCGGACCCGCCAGCCGGGCGGCGCCCACATCGAGTTCCTGTCGGGAGTCCACAACCCGGTGGGGGTGAAGCTCGGGCCGACCGCCACCGCCGAGGAGGTCGTGGAGCTCTGCGCCCGGCTCGACCCGCAGCGCCGTCCCGGCCGGCTGGTGCTCATCGCCCGCATGGGGTCGGAGCAGGTGGGCGACGCCCTGCCGCCGCTGGTGCGGGCGGTCCGGGGCGCCGGCCACCCGGTGGTGTGGGCCTGCGATCCCATGCACGGCAACACCTTCACCAGTCCCAACGGGTACAAGACCCGGCACTTCGAGGACGTGATGGCCGAGATCCGGGGCTACTTCGCCGTCCACCGGGCGGAGGGGTCCTGGCCGGGCGGGATCCACGTCGAGCTGACCGGCGACGACGTGACCGAGTGCCTCGGCGGCTCCGACGAAGTCCTCTCCGACCAGCTGGAGACCCGCTACGAGACGATGTGCGACCCCCGCCTGAACGCCCGCCAGTCGCTCGACCTCGCCTTCCGCGTGGCCGAGCTGTTGAGGAGCTGAGAACGCCATGGCTGCAGACGACGTGACGCCGGTGGGGCGGCTCGAAGGGGACTTCGGGCCGAACGTCGGCCTGGTCGAGGAGATCTACCGGCAGTGGCTGGAGGACCCGGGCTCGGTGGCCGAGAGCTGGCGGGACTTCTTCGCCGACTACACACCGCGGCTCCCCTCCGACGCCCGGGGCAACGGCGAAACCACCGTCGCCGAGCCTCCCCAGGCTCCTGTGGACCGTGCACCTGAGTCACGGCCGGGCGTGGGGCAGGGGCCCCACGCTCCGGAGGAGGACGGGGTTGGGGCCCCGTCCGGGGCGCCGAAGGCGCCAGAGACATCGATCACGGCGGCGGCGCCCCTGCGGGGCGCCGCCGCCGTGATCGTGAAGAACATGGAGGCCAGCCTCACCGTCCCCACCGCCACCTCGGCCCGGGTCATTCCGGCCCGGCTGCTCGAGGTCAACCGGCGGGTGATCAACAACTACCTGACCCGGATGCAGCGGGGCGGCAAGGTGAGCTTCACCCACCTCATCGGCTGGGCAGTCGTGAAGGCGCTGGGCCGCATGCCGGTCATGAACTCCAGCTACACCACGACCGACGGCAAGCCCGGCGTCATCCGCCACGAGCACGTGAACCTCGGCCTCGCCGTCGACGTCACCAAGGCCGACGGTTCCCACAGTTTGCTGGTGCCCAACATCAAGGCCGCCGACACGCTGGATTTCGACGCGTACTTCGCCTGCTACGAAGACATCATCCGCCGGGTGCGGGCGGGCAAGATCTCGGCCCCCGACTTCGCCGGCACCACGCTGACGCTCACGAACCCGGGGACGATCGGCACCGTCCACTCGGTGCCCCGGCTGATGCCCGGCCAAGGGGCCATCATCGGCGTCGGCACCATCGACTACCCGGCGGAGTACCAGGGCGCCGATCCCCGCACGATCGCCCGGCTCGGTGTCGGCAAGGTCGTCACCCTCACCTCCACCTACGACCACCGCATCATCCAGGGAGCGGAGTCGGGAGAGTTCCTCCGCCACGTCCACCTGCTCCTCCTCGGCGACGACGGCTTCTACGACGAGATCTTCCAGAGCCTCCACGTCCCCTACGAGCCCGTCCGCTGGCGGGTCGACAGCAATCCGGAGCACGACTCGGAGGACGAGGTCGACAAGCAGGCCCGGGTGCTCCAGCTGATCAACATCTACCGGGTGCGCGGCCACCTGATCGCCGACCTCGACCCGCTGGGGCGCAAGCCCGCCGTCACGCCGGTGGAGGTGGACCCCGCCTACTACGGCCTGACCATCTGGGACCTCGAGCGCAGCTTCGCCACCGGCGGGCTGGCCGGCAGCCGGACGATGAAGCTGGCCGACATCCTCGGCGTGCTGCGCGACGCCTACTCCCGCACCATCGGCGTCGAGTACATGCACATCTCCGACGTCGAGCAGAAGGCCTGGATCCAGAGCCAGGTCGAGGGCGCCCGGGTCGACGTCCCGCTACCCGACAAGCGCCGCATCCTCGAACGGCTCAACGCCGCCGAGGCCTTCGAACGGTTCCTCCACACCAAGTACCTGGGCCACAAGCGCTTCGGCCTCGAGGGTGCCGAGAGCCTCATTCCCATGATCGACGCCATTCTCAACGAGGCGACGGCATCGGGCATGGAAGAGGCCGTGCTCGGCATGGCCCACCGGGGCCGGCTCAACGTGCTGGCCAACATCGTGGGCAAGACGTTCGGCCAGATCTTCCGGGAGTTCGAGGGGAACCTCGACCCGGCGCTGGCCCAGGGCTCGGGCGACGTGAAGTACCACCTCGGCGCCAACGGCGTGCACCGCAGCCCCGACTCCCGCATGCTCGACCTCACGCTGGCCTCGAACCCCAGCCATCTCGAGGCGGTCGACCCGGTGGTGGAGGGGATGACCCGGGCCAAGCAGGACCGGCGCGCCGACACCGGCCACAACTCCACGCTGGCGGTGCTGATCCACGGCGACGCCGCCTTCGCCGGTCAGGGCGTGGTGGCCGAGACGTTGAACCTCTCGCAGCTCCCCGGCTACCGGGTGGGCGGCACGATCCACATCGTCGTCAACAACCAGGTCGGGTTCACCACCGCCGCCGAGCGGGGCCGGTCGTCGCTCTATCCCACCGACGTGGCGAAGATGGTGCAGGCCCCGATCTTCCACGTGAACGGCGACGACCCCGAGGCCTGCGTGCGGGTGGCCCGGCTGGCCTTCGCCTACCGGGCCCGCTTCGCCCGCGACGTCGTCATCGACATGGTCTGCTACCGCCGCCACGGCCACAACGAGGCCGACGAGCCGGCCTACACGCAGCCGGCCATGTACGCCCTCATCGAGGCCCGCCGTTCGATCCGCAAGCTCTACACCGAGGCGCTCATCAACCGGGGCGACATCACCGTCGAGGAGGCGGAAGCGTCACTGGAGGACTTCCAGCGCCGGCTGGAGGGCGCCTTCGCCGAGACGAAGTCGTCGAAGCCGCCGTCGCCGGAGTCATCGGATCCAGGGGTCCCGCCGCCGGCGATCGACGACTGGGCCCGCCACGAGGCGCCCCAGGTCGAGACCGCCGTCCCGGTCGACCGGCTGAGCGCGGTGGTCGATGTCCTCACCGGCACGCCGGACGGGTTCACGATCCACCCCAAGCTCGCCCGCCAGATCCAGGGCCGCAAGACGTCCTTCGACGCCGGGACGGTCGACTGGGCGCTGGCCGAGTCGCTGGCCTTCGGAACGCTGCTGCAGGACGGCACGCCCGTCCGCCTGGCCGGGCAGGACACCCGGCGGGGGACGTTCTCCCAACGGCACGCCGTCCTCGTCGACTACCACACCGAGGCCGAACACGTCCCGCTGTCGGTGCTCGGCCGGGGCGGGGCGTCGTTCCGGATCTACGACTCGCTGCTGTCGGAGTACGCCGCCCTCGGGTTCGACTACGGCTACTCGGTGGCCCATCCCGACACCCTCGTGCTGTGGGAGGCCCAGTTCGGCGACTTCGCCAACGGCGGCCAGATCATCATCGACCAGTTCATCGTGGCCGCCGAGGACAAGTGGGGCCAGGAGAGCGGGCTGGTGCTCCTGCTGCCCCACGGCTTCGAGGGCCAGGGGCCGGAGCACTCCAGCGCCCGGCTCGAGCGCTTCCTGTCGCTCTGCGCCGAGGACAACATCCGGGTCGCCTACCCGACGACGGCGGCGCAGTACTTCCACCTGCTGCGGGCCCAGGCCAAGACCCGTCCCCGCAAGCCGCTGGTGGTGATGACCCCGAAGCGGTACCTGCGGATGCCGGCGGCCCGCTCGGCGGTGAGCGACCTCACGGGCGGCCGCTTCCGGCCGGTGCTGCTCGATCCCGAGGCGCCGGCGGCCGAAACGGTCCGCCGGGTGGTGCTGTGCTCGGGCAAGTTCGGCCACGAGCTGATCGAGCGGCGCAACAAGGAGGGCGCGCCGGTGGCGGTCGTCCGCCTCGAGCAGCTCTACCCCTTCCCCGCCCGGGAACTGGTGGCGGCGCTGGAGGCCTACCCCGAGTCGCAGCTGGTGTGGGCCCAGGAGGAACCGGAGAACATGGGGGCCTGGCGCTTCGTCGACTGGCACCTGCGCCGGGTGCTGGGCGGCGACGAGGGCGTCGTCCACATCGCCCGGACGGAGAGCGGCAGTCCGGCCAGCGGCAGCCAGACCGTCCACGACAAAGAGCAGGACGAACTGCTCGCCGCGGCCATCAGCGAACCAATCTGAGGGAGCGTCGGGGTATGACAGCTCGTTCGGCTCGGCCGCCGGCCCGAAGGGGAAGGGGTAGGTCCGCAACGCCAAGGCCTACGGCGTGCTCAGGCTGAACCTGCGGCCGGGGGGCTACGACTTCAGGTTCATCCCCGTGGCCGGTTCGTCGTTCCACGACTCCGGCCGCGGGAGCTGCTGACCGTTCGCCTCCTCGGATGTTTCGTTTCGGGCCCGGCGGGCGTCCCAGCCGATCTTGCCCACGGCGAGGCCGAAGGCGATCGACACCGCGGCCAGGATGCCGTGGACGAGGTTGAACCCGAACGAGTTGTGCTGGCCCGACATGATGACCAGGCGGCTGATCCAGACGTAGAGCGTCCAGACGGCGGCGGCGATGAGGATGCGGGCCTGGCGGCGGGTCACGGCAGCTTCTCCAATGCGGCGAGGGCGGAGTCGACGGCGGCGGCCGACGCCTCCGTCATCGGGAGGCGGAGCGATGGCGTCGGAATCTTCCCGGTGGCGTGGAGGACGCCCTTGATGACGGCCGGGTTGGGTTCGGCGAACAGCCGTTTCACCATCGGGAGCAGCGCTTCGGAAAGCGCCCGGCCCTCCTCGAGCTTGCCGGCCAGGCCGCACTCGATCATGGCCACGAATCGCTCGGTGGCGATGTTGGCCGACGCGGCGACGGTCCCCGCCCCGCCCATGAGGACGGTGGGGAAGAGGTAGGCGTCGTCGCCGCCGAGGACGGCGAAGCCCTCCCGGGGCGCCCCGGCCAGCACCTCGAGCGTGTCGAGGTCGATGCTCCCGACCGCCTGCTTCACGCCGGCGATGTTCGGTGTGGCGGCCAGCTCCAGCAGCGATGCCGAGCCGAGCGCCCGCCCGGTCCGGTAGGGGATGTTGTAGACGACGAGCGGGACGGGACTGGCGGCGGCCACCGCCTTCATGTGCTCGACGATCCCGGCCTCCGACGGCCGCACGTAGTACGGCACGACCGACAGGGCGGCCACCAGGGCCGGCGTCCCGGACAGCGCCTCGACGGCGGCCACCGAGGCGGCGGTGTTGTTGGTACCGGCCCCGACGATCAGCTGGGCCGACCGCTCGGCGCAGATCCGGGCGCACACGTCGACCACGCCCTGCTTCTCGTCGTGGTCCAGCGCGGCAGCCTCGGCGGTGGTGCCGAGCGCCACGACCCCGGCCGCACCGGCGTCGAGGAACCCGTGCACGAGCCCCTCCAACGCGTCGAGCGCCACGGCGCCGTCCCGACCGAAGGGCGTGACGGCCGCCACGTACACCCCCCGCAAATTCAGCTGACTGGCCATACGAAGAAGGGTACCCTGCCCCTGCTCTTCCCCTGCCAACAGATTCTCTGAAGCAATCGTCTTGTATCCGAGACGATTCCTTCACAGACGGGAGGGACCCCGATGAAGAGGGAAGAGCGGCTCGAGGAGCAAGCTGGACGGCAGTACGGAGCGTTCACCCTCGCTCAGGCGGAGGACTGCGGCGTGCCCCGAGCTACGGTCTACGGAAGGGTCCGGCTCGGCCGCTACGTCAACCTCCACCCCGGGGTCGATCCGACCGACGTCGTCGAGATCACCGTGCCGGGCCAACGAGCGCCCAAGCCGAAGCGCACGATCGTGCACCGCTCGGCAGACCTCGCTCCGATCCACACCACATTCCGCCAGCGCATCCCGGTCACCAATCCGCTGCGCACCATGGTCGATCTCGCCGCAGTCCTGCCGCCGGAGGGGGCGAGGAGTCCTCGACAACGGGCTGGCGTGCCCGTCGCTGTTCTCCGTCGCCGCGGTCGAGGCCATGCGGAGTCAACTCGCCCGGCCGGGCCGCTCCGGGACCGGGGTGTTGCGAAGGGTCCGGGAGGAGCGGGCCCTCGGGGAGGCGCCGAGCGACTCCAGGCTGGAGTCCCGCATGGCGGCGCTCCTCCGGAGGGCCGGGCTGCCGCCGGCGGTGTTTCACTACGTCGTCGTCACGCCGGCGGGGCTCTTCCTGGCCGAGGTCGACTTCGCCTATCCCGAGCTCGAGCTCGCCATCGAGGTCGACGGGTTCGGCGTGCATGGGACGCCGCGGGCGATGGCCAAGGACTTCGTCCGCCAGAACGGGCTCGTGCCGTACGGCTGGCACGTGCTCCGGTTCACGTGGCGGCAGGTGGTACAGCAGTCCGAGATGGTGGCCCGGAGCATCGCCGAGGCCCTCACCGGCCTGCAGGCCGCTTGAGCCCGGCCAGTTCCCGGGCCCGGAGGAAGATCCCGTCCAGCATCGGCTCGGTCAGCTTCCCGGTGAAGGTGTTCTGCTGGCTGGGGTGAAACGAGCACACCACGACCGGGCCGCCGGTGGAGACCTCGACGCCGTGACCGAACCGGGGCCGGGGCGCCGGCAGGGAGACGCCGAGCTCCCGCAGCGTCCGCCAGGCCGCCTCGTAGGCGAACGAGCCGAGCACCACGATCACCGCCGGTTCCAGCACGGCCAGCTCCCGCACCAGATACGGGGCACAGGCGTCGCGCTCCTCGACGGTCGGCTTGTTGGCCGGCGGGGCGCAGCGGACGGCGGCCGAAACCCAGGCGCCCCTGAGGCGCAGCCCGTCGTCGGCCGAGACGGAGTGGGGCTGGTTGGCGAAGCCGGCCCGGTGCAGGGCCCGGAACAGCCAGTCGCCGGAGCGGTCGCCGGTGAAGATGCGGCCCGTCCGGTTTCCACCGTGGGCGGCCGGGGCCAACCCGGCCACCACCACCCGGGCGCCGGGGTCGCCGAACCCGGGGATCGGCCGGCCCCAGTACACCTCGCCCCGGTAGGCGGGCCGGGGGTGAGCGGCCACCTCCTCGCGCCAGGCCACCAGCCGGGGGCACCTGCGGCATCCGACGACCTCGGCCGTGATGGCGGCCAGCGCCTCCTTCCGGCCGGACGGGCTCACCCCTCGGACGAGGACGGCGGGGCGGACGGCGGCGCGGGCGAGGACGGTGCAGCCGAGGACGGCATCGCCAGCAGGGGAACGGGCACCGGCGTTTCGATGCCCTCGTGCTCGAACACCCGGCGGAGGACGGCCCGCATGCGCCGGTCCACCGGCTTCGAATCGGCGCCCGGCCGCACCCTGGCGGTCACCCGGACGACGTACTGGTGGTCCTGGAAGGCCGTGACGCCGGCCACCTTGGGCGCCTCCATCAGGTCCTCGGCGATCTCGGCGTCGGCGGCGACCTCCCCGCAGTAGATCCCGAGCACCTCGAGCGCCCGATCGACCGGGGTCGGGTAGCCGATGCCGGCGTCGATGGAGACCTGCGACCAGCCCTTCGACTTGTTGGTCACCAGCCGCACGTCGCCCGACGGCACGATGTGGACGTCGCCGTTGCTGGCCCGCAGCGTCGTCGTCCGCAGCGTGACCCGTTCCACGATGCCGGTCACGCCGCTGATGGTGATCTCGTCGCCGATGGTGTACTGCCCCTCGGCCAGCAGGAAGAGACCGTTGAGGAGGTCCTTGACCATCGTCTGGGCGCCGAAGCCGACGGCGAATCCGAGCACCCCCGCCGACGCCAGCAGCGCCCCGGTGTTGACCCCGAGCACCGCCAGACCGCTCATGAGGCCGATGCCGACCACCACCGCCACCGCCAGGTAGTGGAGGACGTCGAAGAGGGCGGTCAGCCGGCCCGTGTCACCCGGGAGCGCGGCCAGGCGCGACCGTTCCAGCCGCCGCTGCAGCCGGTACAGCGCGATGCGCACCAGCCGCACGGCGATCACCGTGCCGAGGATGATGAGGACGATCCGCAGGCCGTCGTCGCGGCCGAAGCGGCTCAGGCTGTCGCCGATGCGTTGCATCCTCGAACGTTCGGCGGCCGGGAGCAGCGTGGCGCCGAAGAGCAGCGCGTTCACAGCCGCCAGGTTAAGTCGCCACCGACGTCGGGTGGCTCATCCTCCACCGGGTGGCCTCCCGGGCCGGGTGGCTCTTCCCGCTCCGGCGAGAAATACTGGCGCCGTGATCGAGCTGGAGCCTGTGGGGTCGAGGCGCTCCTTTGAGCAGGCGACGGCCACCGCCGGCGCCAAGCAGGTGGCGGCGGTGATGGGGGCCCTGCTGGCCGCGGTCCTGGCCGGCGGCGCCCTGGCCGGCCACCGGGGCCCGAACACGAGCGGCCGGCCCGTCACGTTCCAGGAGCCGGCTCCGGCCGAGGCGACCGCCGCCGACGTCGGCGCCGGCGAGTCGGCCGCCCCCATCGGGGCCGGCGTCCCGACCCGGCCACCGCACCACATCCCCGACGGCTGGAAGTGGCGGCCGGTCGGCCCGCTGCCCGACCGGCAGGGGAACATCGCCGTCTGGACGGGCCGGGAGGTCGTCTACTGGGGCGGCGACCGGCCCGGCCGGGCTCCGGAAGGCGCCGCCTACGACCCCGGGTCCGACTCGTGGCGGCTCCTCAGCCGGTCGCCGCTGACCAACCGGGCGGGTGCCGTCGCCGTCTGGACCGGCCGGGAGGTCGTCGTCTTCGGCGGGATCAACGGCGCCGGCCCCCAGGACGACGGGGCCGCCTACGACCCCGCCACCGACCACTGGCGGACGATCGCCGCCGGGCCGCTGTCGGGCCGGGTGGCGCTGGCCGCCGCCTGGACCGGCACCGAGATGCTGGTCGTCGGGGCCCGGGGCCCCGGGCTGTTCGACGGCCTCCAGGACGCCGCCGCCTACGACCCGGCCCGTGACACCTGGCGGTCGCTGCCCGGCCTCCCGATGCAGATCAACGACGGTGCGTCGGTCTGGACCGGGACGGAGCTGATCGTCTACGGCACGTTCCTCGACCGCCAGCGCAGCGTGCTGGCCGCCGACGACCGGGCCCGGGGAGCGGCCCTCGACCCCGCCACCGGACACTGGCGGGACCTGCTGGCCGCCCCGCTGTCCGGCCAGTCGATCGCCCTGGTGTGGGACGGCTCGGAGGTCGTCGCCTGGGACCACGACCTCGACTCGGCGGCCTACGCCCCGGAGTTCGACTCCTGGCGGAGCCTCCCCAACGTGCCCCTGGAGCGGCGGGACTGCCTGCCCGAAGGAGCCTCGGCCGGCGGCTACGTCCTCGCCGTCCAGTGCGGCCAGGCGGCGCTGTTCGACCCCCACCGCCGGACCTGGGAAGCCGTCCCGGCGCCGGCCACCGCCGTGGACCCGCCGGTGTGGACGGGTGACGGGCTCGTCCAGTGGCTCGGTCCGTCGGGCCGGCCCTCCGACGGCACCTGGTTCCGGCCGATGGCGCCGATGGCGCCGGCGATGCCCTGACGCCCGCCTAGCCTGACCGGCCAGTGCGCATCCTGCTCATCGTCAACGCCACGGCGTCGTCGGTCACCGCCCGGGCCCGGGTGGTCATCGCCAAGGCGCTCGACGCCGACCACGACCTCACGGTGGCCGAGACCACCCGGCGGGGCCACGCCGAACGGCTGGCCCACGGCGCGGCCAACGAGGGCGTCGACGTGGTGGTGGCCATGGGCGGTGACGGCACCCTCAACGAGGCGGCCAACGGCCTGGCCGGCACCGACACCGCCCTCGCCCCGCTGCCCGGCGGGTCGACCAACGTCTTCGCCCGGACCATCGGCGTCGCCCGCGATCCCCTCGAGGCCACCGGCCAGCTGCTGGCGTCGCTCCACCGACACTCCTACCGCCGCATCGGCGTCGGCGCCGTCAACGGCCGCCGGTTCCTGTTCCACACCGGGCTCGGTTTCGACGCCGCCGTCGTCGCCCAGGTGGAACGGCGCAACGAACTGAAGCGCTACGCCGGCCATCCGCTCTTCGTGGCCAGCGCCCTGTGGACGTGGTTCCGCCACTACGACCACCGCCGGCCGCACTTCGCGGTGCAGATCGGTGAGGAGCTCATCGACGGCTGCTACTTCGCCATTGTCTCGAAGACGAGCCCCTATACGTTCCTCGGCCCCCGGCCGGTCGTCGTGGCCCCCGAGGCGGGGCTCGACTCCCGTCTGTCGGTGACGGCCTTCCGCACGCTGCGGTTCGTTCCGGTGATGGCGGCGATCATGTCGGCGCTGGGCTCGGGCAAGGTGCTGCGCCGCCACCCCCGCCTGGTGCACCGGGCCGACGTGCCCTTCCTCACCGTCCTCGGCAGCGGGCCCTTCCCCTACCAGGTCGACGGCGATCATCTCGGCGACGTCGAGCGGCTCGACTTCACCTACGAGGACGACGCGCTGACGATCGTCGTCCCCTAGCCGAGAGCGAGGAAGAGGTCTAGCTGCGCTCGACCCGGGGGGCGGCGATCGGCACCCGCAGGTGCACCCGGGTGCCGCCCTCGTTCTTCATCGTCAGCTGGCCGGCCAGCTCGCTCTGGACCAGCGTCCGCACGATGGACAGGCCGAGCCCCGAGGCCGTCTCGGGCGAGAAGTCGGGCGGCAGGCCCACGCCGTCGTCGACGACGTCGACGACGGCCTCGTCCTCCTCCCGCACCAGCCGCACGGTCACCGAGCCCTCGCGCTTCACCGCCGACCCGTTGTCGGGGAAGCCGTGCTCGACGGCGTTCTGCAGCAGTTCGGTGAGGACCACCGCCAGGGGCGTGGCCACCTCGGCCGGCAGGTCGCCGGGATCGCCCTCGACGTAAAATCGGATGTGCCGGTCGGGCGACACCAGCCCGTCCTCCACCACCCGGACCAGCGGCCGGATGATCTCGCCGAACGGTACGGTGTTGCCGGCCTCGTAGGCCAGGGTCTCGTGGACGAGGGCGATGGAGCGGATCCGCCGCACCGACTCCTCCAGTGCCTGCTTGGCCTCCGGCGAGGACAGCCGCCGGCTCTGGAGGCGCAGCAGCGAGGCGATCGTCTGGAGGTTGTTCTTCACCCGGTGGTGGATCTCCCGGATGGTGGCGTCCTTGGAGAGAAGCATCCGGTCCCGCCGGCGGAGCTCGGAGACGTCGCGCATGAGCAGCAGGGCGCCGTTGGGCGTCCCGTCCTCCAGCAGCGGGATGACCTGGAGCAGGATCGACGTGTCGCCCCACTCCAGCTCCTCGGTCACCGGCGCCCGGGCGGCGAAGGCGGTGCGGACGGCGTCGTCGTCGAGGCCGATGTCGCCGAGGCGCTGCCCCTGGGCGTTGGCGTGGATGCCCATGCGGTGCAGCGAGCTGACGGCGTTCGG
>Ga0070741_10003769_pt1 | contig 36665 bp, 24 predicted proteins | sample Coa_R1_4_FD_66440 | JGI IMG/M metagenome (GOLD analysis project Ga0070741, IMG submission 66440) | Surface soil microbial communities from Centralia Pennsylvania, which are recovering from an underground coalmine fire - Coalmine... | ecosystem: Environmental > Terrestrial > Soil > Unclassified ... | reverse complement strand
GGGGGGGGGGGGGGGGGGGTAGATATAAGGAAGACGCGCAGCACGGATAAGGATTTTCCCTGGTCGGTTAAAGCCTGTTGCCGGGAAGTTGCTGTGACACGGACGGCAGGAAGGTCCATCCAATTGCCTGGGTCAGTGATTTACAGCGCCAGAGGCGCGGCGTGTTTATGGCTGACCACATCCAGCAACCACCCCAGCTGCGGTCAGGAGCGACATCTACAACCAGAGCTGTCGCCCCTGACGGAGCTGGGAAATTTTTCCCGGGATCAGCTATAAACATGCCGCGCCTCGGGCGCTGAAGAATATCTTCTCTCCGAAAAAATCTGACGGCATCAGAAAATGTTCTTCTTGCGTATTAAGCCGTACTGAAACTGGCTCGGGTGGGCTGTTATTATCGCGCCGACGGATTACCGTCGCGGGTCAGGGAAACTAACCCGACCTCGGCCAGGCAAGCCAAAGGACAGGATTGAAACCGGCCCGCCTTTTTTCAGACTGATCTGAAGCCCCCCGGGGCGCCTCAGTTATTCTGCAACCATCCCTGAAGCAGCGCATAACGGACGATGTCTATGCGGCTGCGCATGCCGAGTTTCCTCATCACGTTGGCCTTGTGAACTTCGACAGTCTTGACACTGAGCGAGAGGCGCGCGGCGATCTCCTTGTTGCTGTAACCCCAGGCGATCATCCGCAGGACCTCGTTTTCCCGCTCGCTCGGCTCGCTCTGCAGGGCCGGGCCTTTACCGACGGACCTGCCGACGTAATTGCCGACGACCTGCTCGGTGATGGCCGGGTCGAGGTAGATTTTGCCGGAGGCGACGGCGCGGATGGCGCGGATCAGTTCGGTCGAGGCGCTCTGCTTGAGGACGTAGCCGGAGGCGCCGGCCCTGAGCAGTTGTTGCAGGTAGCCGTCGTCGCGGTGGCGCGTGAGCGTCAGGACCTTCACCTGCGGGCAGGACTGTTTGATCCTCTCGGTCGCCTGGAGCCCGTTCAGCTCCGGCATTGAGATGTCCATGACGGTCACGTCCGGGAGCAGTTCGACCACCCTTTTGACCGCCGCGCGCCCGTTACTCGCCTCGCCGATGCATTCCATATCGGGCTGCGAGTTGATGATCATCTTCAGGCCCTCACGAATCATGTCGTGATCCTCGGCGAGGAAAATACGCAGCTTATTCAAGGTTCACCTCCCTCCACCAGCCCCCCTTCGAGGGAAGATTTCGGGTCAGATTTGATCGGGGCGCGGACGAAAACGGTCGTGCCCTGGCCCGGCGCGGACTCGATCTCGACCGAGCCGCCGATGAGCGCCGCGCGCTCGCGCATCCCGACCAGCCCCATCCCGCGGCCACTCTGCGAGACATTCACCAGCCCCGGATCGAAGCCGCGCCCGTCGTCCTCGATGATCAGGATGACGTCGTCGCCGCGCCGCTCGATCATCAGGTCAACGTTCGCGGCTGCGGCGTGCTTCGAGACATTATTGAGCGCCTCCTGCACGATCCGGTAGAGGTTGGTCTCGGCGTTCTGTGAGAGGCGCCCCTCCAGGCCGACGGTGTGATAATCAACCGGGATGCCGAAATGCTTCGACCATTCCCGAGTGAAGTTGGTGAGCGCCGGCACGAGGCCGAGGTCGTCGAGTACAGTGGGGCGTAGTTCCCACACGAGAAAATCCACGTCCGAATCGAGCCGCGCGGCGATCTGCTGCAGCTCTTCGACCGGGGGGCGCAACTTCGACCGCTCGCCACACTGCTTTCTGACGCCTTCGAGCTTGAGCCGGAGCGCGGTCAGGCTCTGCCCCAGCTGGTCATGCAGCTCACGCGAGATGCGGCGGCGCTCGTCCTCCTGTGCGCTGACGATGCGGCGCACCAGTTCCCGGCGCTCGCGCTCGATGCGGCGGCGTTCCTCAATCTCCTCGCGCATGGCCTTGTTGGTTTCGGCCAACTCGCGGGAGCGATCCTGCATGCGCTGGTCGAGTTCCTCCCGGCTCTGATCGAGCGCCTCCTGCTGCTCCCGCTGCGTGGTCAGGTCGCGCGCGATCTTGGCGTACCCGCGGCCCTCGCGCAGGGCCGCCATCACGCCACTCATGTAACAGCGCTCGCCATTCCGGCGGACGTGCCAGCGCTCATCAATCGCCCGCCCCTCCTTGTCAGCCATCGCCCGCTCCTTTTCGGGAACCCCGCGCTCCCTGTCCTCGGGCGTGAAGATGATGTCAACAGGCTGCCCCTTCATCTCCTGCTCGGTGTACCCGAATATCCACTCGGCCCCCTTGTTCCAGCCGGTCACGCGGCCTTCTGCGTCCATCAGGGTGATGGCGTAATCCTGCGCGCTATCGATCACCAGGCGCAGCCGCTCCTCCGATTCGCGCAATCGCATCGCCACCTGGCTGCGCTCGGTGACGTCTATGAAGGTGATGACGACGCCGCTGATCTTGTCGTCCATGGTGCGGTAAGGCCCGGTGCGGACGATGAACCAGCGCCCGTCCGTGGTCATGACTTCGCGCTCGATTCCCCGCAGGTTGTCGAGGACCTGCTCCGCATCCCTCGTCAGGCCGTCGTAGTTGAGGATGTGCGTGAGGTGGGCGAGCGGGCGGCCCAGGTCGCCGGGGATGATATTGAACAGGTCCTGGACGCGCGGCGTGTAGCGCTTGATGAGTAAGCTGCGGTCGAGGAAGAGCGTCCCGATGTCGGTCGCGGCCATCAGGTTCTGGAGGTCGCTGTTAGTGTGGCCGAGCTGCTCGATCTTCTCTTTCAGCTCATTGTTGACGGTCGTCAGCTCTTCGTTGAGCGACTGCAGCTCCTCCTTCGAGGTCTCCAGCTCCTCGGTCGCCGAGCGCAGTTCCTCGTTCATCGCCTGCAACTCTTCGTTCGAGGCCCTGAGTTCCTCGGTCGAAGTCTCGTACTGCTCAATCGTGGCGCGGAGCTGGTCCCTCGTGCGCTGCAACTCTTCTTCCAGCTCCCGCACAATCACTTCCGGATACCCTTCCGTCGGAACGTCGGTGGCCGACGCGGGCGACTCCCCGGCGGAGAACTGGTCGGGGTCGCCCAGTTCGTCAAAAATCACCAGCATGAATCCGGGGGTCGCGCGCGGGGCCTCGACCCCGCGCACGCTGACCCGGACGAGTCGCGGATTCCCGTCGAGAGTCATCAGCATATCCCGGCTCCGGGTCTCACCCCCGCCCTGAGTGGCCGACAGGAGCAGCGAGCGGAGTTCGAGCCGGATGTCGGGGTGCGCCACCTTGAGCAGGTTGCGTGACGGCTCGCCGCCCGCGAAGCGCAGGTACCGCCCGGCCCGCTCGCTCAGGTGGGCGATGTCGCAGTCGCCGTTGACGAGTACGCTCGGCGGCGCGTACGCCTCCAGCATCCGGTAATGCAGCTCGCCGAAGGAGAAACTCTCCGCCAGCGGCGCGGCCAGTTGCGCCGGCAGGGCGGGTTTCGCCCCCGACCAACCCGACATCGGCATCATGGGCGCGGCCTTGAAGGGGATGTTGGCGGCGCGGCGCTTGTAGATGCGGTGCCTTTTATCAACCGGCGAAAAGAGTGCCGGCAGGCTGTCGGCCGATTCCGACGCGCCCAGAAAGAGGTAGCCGTCATCCTTCAGCGCAAAGTGAAAGATTTCCAGCACGCGGTTCTGCATCTGCCGGTTCAGATAGATGAGCAGGTTGCGACAACTGACCAGATCGAGTTTCGAGAAGGGCGGGTCGCGCAGGATGTCATGCGGGGCGAAGAGTACCAGCTCGCGCACCTCACGCCTGACCCGGTAATACTGCCCCTCCCCGGTGAAGAAGCGCTTGAGCCGCTCCGGCGACACGTCGGCCGCAATCGTGTCGGGGTAGACGCCGGTGCGCGCGCTGATGATCGCCTGGTCGTCAATGTCGGTGGCGAAAACCTGGATGGTCGGCGGGATGCTCAGACGGTCGGCGTGTTCGGTGAGCAGCATGGCGAGCGAGTAGGCCTCCTCGCCCGTGGCGCACCCCGTCACCCAGACGCGCACCTGATCGCCCGTCTTCCTGCCCGCGAACAATCGCGGCACGACCTCGTTCGCGAGCGCGCTGAAGGTCCCCGGATCGCGGAAGAAGTTGGTGACGCTGATCAGCAGGTCGCGCTGCAGGCCGTTGAGTTCTTCCGGGTGGTCGCGGACGTATTCGAGGTAGGCGTGGATGTCTTTGGACTCGGTCACCTGCAGCCGCCGCTCGATGCGTCGCAGCAGCGTCGAGCGCTTGTAGTTTGAGAAGTCGTGGCGCGTGCGCGCGCGCAGCAGGGCGAAGACTGCCTGGAGCGCCTCTTCATCCTCGCTGCGGCTGGGCGTCCGGGGCGCGGGCAACTGGATGCGCTCGGCATTCTGGCGGAGCGCGATCAGTTTCTCCGGGATCTCCCTGACGGGCAGGATGAAGTCCACCGCGCCAGACTCAATCGCGCTGCGCGGCATCCCGTCATACTCGGCTTCGAGCGGGTCCTGCGCGATGGCGATCCCGCCCGCCTCCTTGATGTTCCGCACGCCGAGCGAGCCGTCAGTGCCCGAGCCCGACAGCACGACGGCGATGGCCCGCTGTCTGTAGTGTTCGGCGAGGGTGCGGAAGAAGAGGTCAACGGGCACGTGTTTGAGGCTGTCCCGCTCACGCATGGTCAGGCGAATGTAACCGTCCGACATCACCAGATTCCGGTCGGGCGGGATGACGTAGACGTGGTTCGGCTCGACCCTGACCGCCTCGGTCACCTTTGTCACCGTCATCTTCGTCCTGCTCTGGAGCAGTTCGGCCAGCACGCTTTCATGTTCGGGCGAGAGGTGCAGGATGACGACGAAAGTCAGTCCGCTGTCGGCGGGCAGGCGCTCGAAAAACTGCCTCAGCGCATCCAGCCCCCCGGCCGAAGCGCCCACGCCGACCAGCATCGGGCCTTTGCTCAGATCATCATCGAGGACCTCCAGTTCCTCCTGCTGATTGGCTTCCTCGGCCTCGCTCATGCGAATCCTTTCATGCTTCGATTCACCTGCTGGAACAAAAGCCCCGCCGTCCAGCAGTGGTCTTCAGTTTTCTGGGGATGCGACAGTAGGCTTTAATGCGCAAAGTCTAGTCCAATCCCCGTACCGTGTACAGTGGGGACGGGTGGCGGCAAGGTCTTCTCCCTGGGAGCGCAGGCATCCTGCCTGCGCTCCCAGGGGTGAATGAATTGCCCCTGTCCGTTGCTGTGTTTTCCCCCCGTCCGTGGTATAAAGGGCGCCAGAATTTTTCCATCCCCATTTTGAAAGCCTCCCTGATTCTCCCTGCGCAATTGACCGAACGTCAGGAGAATTAGATGCCGAACAAAGACATCATCGTCATCGGGACCTCCTCGGGCGGGATAGAGGCCTGAAGGTGCTGGTCGGCGGGCTGCCGCGCGGATTGAAGGCCTCGATCTTCATCGTCCTGCACACGGCGGCATACAGCCCGGGCATCCTGCCCGAGATCCTTGAGCGCGCCGGGCCGCTGCCCGCTTCCAACGCCCTCGACTGGGAAGCGATCAGGCCGGGACACATCTACGTCGCGCCGCCGGATTACCACCTCCTGCTGGAGCGCTCCGGTTACGTGCGCATCACCCGCGGCCCGAAGGAGAACCGCTTCCGCCCGGCCGTTGATCCGTTGTTTCGTTCGGCGGCTCACGCCTTCAGCCCCCGCGTCATCGGCGTCATCCTGACGGGCTGGCTCGACGACGGCACCGCCGGCCTCCGGGCCGTCAAGGAGCGCGGCGGCACGGCCGTCGTGCAGGACCCGGAGGAAGCGCACGCCCCCTCGATGCCACTCAATGCCATCAGGCACGTCGAAGTTGATCACCGCCTTCCCCTGGCAGAGATCGCGCCCCTGCTGGTCCGGCTGACGAACGCGCCGGCGGGCGAGGAAGGAGTTTATCCAGTGTCAAAAGAGATGGAGACGGAAGTGAAGATTGCCAGAGAAGACAACGCCCTTCAGAGCGGAATCCTGAAATGGGGCGAGCCGTCCATTTATGCGTGCCCGGAGTGCCACGGCGTACTTTTGCAGTTGAAGGAAGGGGACAACGTCCGCTTCCGCTGTCACACGGGCCACGCCTATTCGGTGGACACCCTGCTGGCGGAATTCACCGAGCGGACGGAAGAGTCATTGTGGAACGCGATCCGCTCCATCGAGGAGAGCGTGCTGCTGATGCGCCACCTGGCCTCGCACTTCAGCGAACACCCGAATGACACCTCTGCCGAAGTTTTTCTTGAGAAGGCCCGGGAAGCACAGCAGCGGGCCGAAATCGTGAGGCAAACCGTGATGCAGCACGAGAAGCTCTCAAAGCCGGCGACATAAGTCAGGGCCGCCGGGGCGGGGTCGGCACCATCTGTCTGCCCTTCTGTTAAGGCGCGCTTTACTGGCGTGCCTTTTGCTCTTTGTCAGCCGTCTGACCGGGATGTGTACTTCTCTCGGATGAACTGCACCGGGACAGGTGTAGCGGATCAGTGCGGGCGTGGATCGCAACAGTGTCAGGCAGCCCGGGCCGTCGGGGCCTGTCATCACACAAATTTTCCGGGCTAAGGGTGCCCGGGCGAGGCCGCTTTCTTCGTCCCGCCAGGGACGAAGAGAAGTGCAAAGCTCCGGGTAATGACAGGCCCCGACGGCCCGGGCTACTGACATACCTGAGGAAGCAGAGCGAGTATTGGCACAGCTCAGGGACAAGGTTCAGAACACACTCGATGAAGCCCGGATGCTCATTCTCGGCTCGCAGGTCCTCGTGGGCTTTCAGTTCCGCGCCATCCTTGAGCCCGGCTTTGAGAAACTGCCGCGCGTCTCGCAATACCTGACGCTCGGCGCGATCAGCCTGATGCTCCTGGCGGTCGGCCTGCTCGTCGCACCCGGCGCTTATCACCGCATCGTCGCCGAGGGCGAAGATACCGAGGATCTGCACCGCTTCTCGACCGGCGTGATGGACCTCGCCCTGCTGCCTTTCGCCCTGAGTCTCGGCATTGATTTCTTTATCGCCACCGAAAAAGTGCGGGGCCACGTATCTGGCATCATCGTCGGCGGCGCGGTGGCCGGGGCGGCGCTCTTCTGCTGGTACGGGCTTGAGACGCTCCACAAAGCCGGGCGCGCGCGACGCATCAGGGAGCTGCAGACGATGGCACAGGACAAGGGACAACCCGCGCCCGCCGGCACCGAATTGAAGGATAAGATCAGGCACGTCCTGACCGAGGCGAGGGTGGTGCTGCCGGGCGCGCAGGCGCTGCTCGGATTTCAGTTCATCACGATCCTGACGGAAGGCTTTGAGCGGCTGCCCGACTCTTCAAAGTATTTGCACCTGGCGAGCCTCGTGCTGATCACGCTGAGTGTGATCTTCCTGATGACCCCGGCGGCTTACCACCGGATCGTCGAGCAGGGCGAAGAGACTGAACACTTCCACCGCTTCGCCTCGCGGATGGTGCTGGCGGCGATGGTGCCGCTGGCCCTTGGGATCTGCGGCGATTTCTTCGTGGTGGCCCGCAAGGTGACCGGGTCTCGGGCCCTCTCGGCCGGCGCCGCCCTGCTGATGCTCGCCTTCTTCTACGGCCTGTGGTTCGGACTGACGAGCTATCGCCGCAGCCGAAAGTCACCGGATAAGTCGCAGGTTGTCAGCCACCGCTCTCAGCAGGCGACTGATTAAAGGGCCGCACTCTGAGCGGCAGTGGTTATGCTGGTGGAGTTTCAGTCATCAGGTATGGCAGGAATCAGAATCGTGGGATTGTCCGGCTGCTTCTCTGGATCAGATCAGGTGACGACCGGGGCTGATTGCCGGAGCGCAACCGCGCGCTGCCTGCCTGCACCGGTCGTCACCTTCATTCAGCTAACGGTTACCACCGCCGCCGCCCTGCTGGCCACCCTGCTGACCGCCCTGGCGACCGCCCTGGCCGCTCTGCTGGCCGCCCTGCTGGCCGCCCTGACCGCCCTGCTGTTTGCCACCCTGCTGGCCACCGCCACCTGAACTCCCGCTCTGTTTCCCTTTATCGCCTTTATCGCTTTTTCCACCTGGCATGATGTTACTCCTTTCATGTTACTCAAGGCTGAAACCTGGATAGTCTCAGTCATCACACTGGTTAATTCCCCACCCGCAGCAGATCAGTTCGGCTGCCGGAATGGGAATCGGTCAGTGAGACTTCAGGCAAATTGCAGGCCGGCGCTCCACCACCTGCCCCGTCTGTCCGGCTCTTCGTATTGTTTGAGGGTCCGTGTGATCATTCAGACATTTCCCACCGGTGCGCACAGTGTCCATTCGGATCGGCAAATTAAATTGGCCTTCATTGCAGGCTTAACAACACCAGGATTTCACCCTGCCCTCTGGCCAGCGGCTCTAACGCTTTCCCAATAATTGTGCCGGGCCGATGGATCAGTGTGCTGCCCACTCTGACCGGCCGAGATCTCATCGCCACTCCTGACCTGTTACTGGTCACGAGCAGGTCACCGATCCTGATCGGGTGCCTGCTCGCATCTACCCTCACCTTCACCCGGCCCGTCGTCGCCACCAGTACCTTCCCCGCACCTCCCTCCCCAAGGATCACGCCGGGTTGTGAGGAAACAACGCCGGCAATCCGGGAATCATAAGCGCGTGCCGAAGGGGCTACCGCATTGGGACGTGTCACATCCAGACTGACGACCGTTCCGGCGGCGAGCGGCTGACGCGCGGGCACCCACTCGGCCACGTCCTGATATTTGGCGGCGATGTTGCCGGTGACATTCAGGTCGCCGGCCACGTCCAGTTTCGCCTGCGGAGAGGTGGTCCCGATCCCGACATTGCCATTGCGCAGGATCGTCATCCGCGCCGCCGCCGCCAGCGCGGCCTCGCTGTTCGTGTCAGTCGTGTTGCGGACCCGGAACTGCATCCCGATGGAATTATTGCCGGCAATCGCCATCAGCCACTCCACCCCATCAGTCAACTGCAACTGCGAGGTCGCGCCCGTCGCCGCCACGTACCGCAGCTTCGCCCCGCCCGTCCCCGTATTCCACAACCGCTGCAGGATGTCGCCCGTACTCGCGCGCTGCACGTCAAGGACTCCGCCCGGCGTCGCAGTCCCGACACCGATGTCGCCAGCAACTTCGCTGATCGTCGAATCGCCGACCACGCCGTTCGGGCCATCGGTCCATTTGATGACCCGGTTGGTCGTCCCTGAGCCGCTGATGTTCACCTGATTCGGCCCCTGGATCTCCTGACCGGCTTGCACGGCCCGCCCCGGTAAGAGGAGTTCCCGAATGGCGCTGCCGGTCGGATTGGCCGGTCCCGTCAGGCGGGCTCTGGCAGCGCCGCCCGCCGTGGTCTGGATTGTCCCGTCGGGGAAGACGATGCCTTCCGAGGTGCGGATCAGCCCCGCGACATCGAGCCTCGCAGCGGGTTGGGCGACGCCCACGCCGAGATTACCATCGGGGGTGAGCCGCGCCAGTTCCCTGTCCTGTCCCGCAAAGAAATCGCCGACCCGAAACGTGAGGCCGCCCCGGGTACTCACGACCTGTCCGTCTTTGCCGTCGTGCGCCGTTACGGTGACGGCAGCCGCGTTACCATCCGCGACCGGCGCCAACACCTTCTCCGGCTCGACTGCGCCGATCTGCTCACCCCCTCCCAGTTTCAGTGAGGCCTGCCCGCCCTCGACGAGTACGGTGCCCTGCCGCATGCCCAGCCTGCCGGACACGTCACGAGTCGTGACGACGCACAGGTATGTGCCGTCGGGCAGGGGCTGCCCGAGATGATCCTCGAGCGCCCAGTCGCGCACGTTGCCGGCCTGGAATTCTGAGTTGTAGCGTGAGGCGCCGCCCGCGTCGAACACTTCGAGCCGCATCTGGCCGACGCCGCCCGGTGCAGCGAAGCGGATGCCCCTGGCCGAAATCGAGACAGTGACGGTCGTGTCAGGCGGCGCGGTGGCCCTGGCCGCCTGCTCCGTCTGGGCGAAAGTTACGACACCTGCCGACAGCAGGAGCGCCAGCAGAAAAGTTCGGAATAAAGTCATGGCTCTTCCTCTCTCTGGTTACCAGCAGCCTGTCTCACCAGGCAGCATATTACAGACCGTTGCATTGAAAGCTGAACTCGTAATATGCAGAAACCCTCAAATCCCGGCCTTACTCCAGCGAAAAAGTCTGGTTTTCAATGCAACAACCTGTAGTTCGGGGGAGCATCTGCCTGAAAGGCCATACTCCTTCACGTCAGCCAGCGATGGTGCGAATGCGCTGGCGCAGTTCCTCAATGTGTACTCGCTTGATCACAACCCCGCTGCCGAGCATGGGGTCCGTGTACGTCCCGGCGGAGTAGCCGAGCCGCCCCGCCGCGTCCTCAAGCCAGGTCCGCAACTCCACAATGTGTACCGCCTTGATCACAGTGTTCGCGGGGACCGGTGTGGAGTCGGTCCACGGCGCCGGCCCCAGGCCCGCGACCGCGCGCAATGCGTCAACCGCCTGCCGCAGTTCGATAATGTGCTGTGCCTTAACCGTCGTGACGCCGGTGACCAGCGTGTTGTCGGTGAAGGTGGTCGGCAGGTAGGCGAAGGCGTTGGTTTTGGTGTAAGCGCCGCCCGACATCGGCGTCAGGACAATATTGACGGCCCCGACGGCGTGGGCGGGAGTGGTGACAGTAATCTCGCTCGTGCCGTTGCTGTAACTCCACGTGGCGGAGACGCCACCCACTGACACACTCATCAGGTTGGCGAACGCCCCGGTCAGCCTGATCTGCTGCCCGCCGGAAATCCGCCCGGCCGGCGGGGTCACACTGTCAATCCTCAGGGTAGATGTCGTCTGGGTGATCGTAAAATTTGCGTCCGAAATGTCAAAGAAGATGTTACCGACCGCCTCGATCCTGATCCGCGCCTGCGTGGTGCCGACGTTCGGCACGGTGATGTTCTCCGACCCGTCGTTGGGCGTGCTGCCGAGGATCGTTGTCGGAAAGGTCATGCCGCCGTCGGTCGAGAGCGTGATTTTCACGCTGGCCGCCAGCGCGTCGGTGCCGTTGACGTTCCAGGTCACTGTCTGCTGCGTGCCGCCCGTCCAGTTGACCGCCGTATTAGGCGCGGTCACCACGAAAGGCCCGGCGGTATTGCTCACCGTCAGCACGACCGTGTCGTCATTCACGCCGCCGCCGCCCATGCGATTGTCGCGAACCATGACGCGGAAATTGAGCGTGCGCCCGACGCGCGGTAGTTCTTCCGCGGTCTGAAAGCCATTCACAGTGTCAGGCGGGTCGTTGGCATTGTTCAGAATATAAGTCAGACTCGGGAACGTGCGCGACGGGGATGACGAAGCGGGGAATGAGCGAAAGATCGGACGTGTCGTCCCCGGGGGATCACCCGCGTCATTGTAGGAAGCCGCCGTGCCGTTCTGCGGAAATTGTGACCCGCCCGAATCAACCTGATCCCAGGTATAAGTCAGATTGGGCACGTCACTCGCGTTGGGGTCGCTCGCCGTGGCGGTGAGCGTGAAAGGCGTCTGTTTCGGGATCGTGTAGTCAGGGCCGCCGTTGACCGTCGGCGCGCTGTTGCCGGTCGGCGTGCTGGTAAAACAAGTGCCGGAGCTGGTGATATAGCCGGTCATTTGCGCGTAGCTCCCGGAGTGGAAGCGCATGTCGCGCGTGCTGGTGATGTTGTCCGCGCCGCAAATGCCGGAGTAGGCCATAATCGTCGAGCCGCTGCCCGTTTCCCAGGCGGTCGCGTTGTTGCGGCTGGGCGGGGCGCAATTGCCGAGCGTGCCGTTGAAGCTGTGATCGGCCCCAAACTGGTGGCCAAGCTCATGCACCCAGACGCCGAGCGCCGTGTTGTTGCCAATCGCCCCGCCGACGAGCGTCGCCCCGCCTCCTTTGATCGGCCCGAGGTTGCTGAAATCGGTGTTGTCGCAGACCACGCCGACGAAGGAGATGCCTGAGCCGCCCGTCCCCACGATCTGGCCGAGGACGTGACCAACATCGTAATTGGCTTCGCCCACGTGGTCGCGCAGGTCGGGCCGGACCTGATCGAGCATCGTAGCCGGGTTGGAGTTGTCGTACGGGTCAGTCAACGCCGTGAACAAACGGTCTGTCGTGTAAAGCACATCGGTGTCATTAACCAGATTGAGGTGGACGGCCAGTTCGCGCTCGTAAACCACATTCGCGGCGTTAAGCCACGTGTTGAGCGACGCCACCGTGCCCGACACGGTGCCGCCGCCGTACGCGTTGCAATACTCCCAGGTGGCCGCGATGGCGATGCGGTAATTGCGCAGGGTCGGGCCGACGGCCACGTTCGGCGCGGCGGCGGGGCTCTCTGCCGGGCTGGGCTTGATTTTGTGAATCTCCGTCGTCAGGCATTGCGCCGTTCCCTCCTGCGCCGCGCCCGCCTGGCTGACATAAACATCCGCCGCGACCGTCGGGTTCGCCGGTTGAATGCTGATGAACTGCGCGCCGTGGAGTACGGTGACGTGGAAGCCGCGCGGCGAGAGATCACAACGCATACTCAGCGCGGGGTCGTCCAGCCCCTGACCGCGATAGCTCCTGACCTCGGGAAACCTCGCGGCCAGCCCCGGCTCCATGACGGATGAGGCCTCGATGCTGAACCGCGCATAGCTGCCATCGGGCATCGGCAGCATCAGCCTGGCCTGATGCCTGGCCGCCTCCGCCGTGAACTCCCGCGGCGCGAGGTCGAGCGCCCGCGCGAGCGCGTCACGATTGAGCCGCATCACGTGCGCCGTCGCCGTCAGGTCTTTCTGGCCGGGCACGACGCCGCGCCCCAGCGTCTGCCAGATGCCGTCGGGCGAGGCGCCGGCAGTCTGCGGCGTCGCCGCCCGGGCGCGCAGCCGCTCGGGCAGCAGATTTAAGCTCATGCTCAATGCACCAGAACACACGATCATCAGGAGGCACAAACGCAACACCGTACGTCGCCGCGCCGACAGCCGACGGGAGGCGTTATTCAGGGTCAGGGCGAAACAACCTCTGAGACGAAAGCCGAAGCCCCGAAAGATGGATGCGCGAGCCATTTGAGGACCTCCCTTTAACAGCTTCGGACCGGAATAGCACTGGTGATGCCGCTCCTTTGTCAGTTGCTGTGGGGGTAATTTGTAGCAGCCGGTTTTGGTCTGGGAGTACAGGGGAGGTGCCGTTGCACGCCCCGGATAATATTCGATGTCTCAGCATTTTCAAAACTCAATCTGCCAGACTGGCGAGGGCCGGCGGGAAAGAATAATCGCAGGCCGGGCCGCCGATTTCTGCCGCGTCAGCCGGCGATGGTGCGAATGCGCTGACGCAGTTCCTCAATATGCACCCGCTTGATGAAAAAACCGCTGCCCAGGCCAGGATCGGTGTAGCTCCCGGCGGAATAGCCGAGCAGCGCCGCGACGTTCTCCAGGTTCGTCCGCAACTCCGTAATGTGTACCGCCTTGATCAGTGTGCTGAAAGGCAGCAGTGTGGAGTCGGTCCACGGCGCGGGCCCCAGGCCCGCGACCGCGCGCAATGCGTCAACCGCCTGCCGCAGTTCAATGATGTGTTGCGCCCTGGCTGTCGTCACGCCGGCGACCAGCGTGTCGTCGGTGAAGGTGGTCGGCAGGTAGGCGAAGGCGTTGGTTTTGGTGAAAGTGCCGCCTGCCGTCGGCGTCACATCAATACTGACGGCCCCGACGGCGTGAGCAGGAGTGGTCACCGTCACCTCGCTCGTGCCGTTGCTGAAACTCCACGTGGCGGAGACGCCGCCTACTTTCACGGTGGACAGCCCGGCTAAGGCGCCAATGAGCCTGATCTGCTGGCCGCCCTGATCGCGACCCGCCACCGGGGACACACTATCAATCCTGAATGGTGGCAGAACGTAAACGGCTGTCATCGTGTGATTGGCATCTATCGCGACGCTGGTCGCCGGGGTCGCAGCCCAGTCTGTCCCATCCCGCTGCCACTTCTGGAAGATGTTGCCGCCCGCGACGGCCGGCGCAGTCAGCGTGACGGAGATGCCGTCATAGTAAGTCCGCGTGAACTGAGTCGTGCCGTTGCCCAGGATGTTGTTATCATTCGGAGTGACGGTGACGGCGACGCCACTCCCTGGGTTCGATGAGGCGACTGTCAGTGTGCGTGCCGGCGGAGGGGGCGCATACGACACCTGACCGAGCCACGTGCCCCAGTCCCAGGGCAGCGAGATTCCCGCCACGTCCTCTGCCCACCCGCCGTAGATCCAGACCTTCGTGCTGTCAGCCGGGTCAACCGCGGCCGAAAAGTAATCGCCCCACCTGGCGCCGGTGATGCACAGATTGCCGGTCTTCAGCACGGCGCTGGCCTGCAGGGTGTTGGCGGGATCGCCGGCCAGACGGCCCGTGTAGCGGACGCTGCCGAACTCACCGCCGTTGGCGCTGGCGAACACGATCACGACATTATCCGAGCTGTCGGTCGCGACCGCAGGGAAGAAATAGTAGAGCCCGTCGGCCCCGTAGGTAATATTCTGCTCCGTGGCGTTCGTCGAGGTATTGAGCTGGACGTACCGGATGGCCGAGACCGTGCCGCTGCCCCAGTTGTGGGCCTCGCTGAAAGCCGCATAGATTTTGTTATTGCGCCAGACGGCGTTCGAGCTGATGCGGTTGTCATTGGTCGCCATCCTGGCGCAGCCCCCCGGCTGAATGGCGTCGGGCGGGGGGCTGTAGGAGCCGATGGTGTTGGTTGACTGGAGCGTCCAGTTCACCGGCGTCGGCGGGTAGGTCGGGACTACCTTCCAGAGCGAGACGAAGTTGCCGTTGTTCGTGTTATTGATCAGGAACTCTCCGCCGGGGTTGCCATAGGTGAGCGCCGGGCTGAGCGTGAAGGACTGTGAGCCGTCGCTGTTGAGGTGATCAAAGGCCCTCCAGTAGTTGAGCGCCGCGCCGCTGTAGAGCGACGATTTCGGCAGGATGTTCAGGGCGGCGGTTTTGGATATGGGGTTAGCCCCGAAGGTGAACTGGTTCGAGGTGATGTAGACCGCGCCGCCCGAGCCCGCCGCGATTCCGTCAAAACCCAGTTGCGGGAAATCGGCCCAGGTATCTACTCCGCCGGTGCCCGGATAAGTGAGAACTGCGTTGAGCGAATAGAACCACCAGGAGCCGGTCGGGTCTGAGGTCTGCGAGGCCGCGACGAGGTAATTGCTGGTGCCGGGCGTGTCGGGGCCGCCGTTGACCGCCATCATAATCCAGCGCCCGGCGAGGGAGTCGTAAACGATGCGCGGATCGAACGGCTTGCACGACGGACAGACTGAGTTGAAGAAACTGACCAGGCTCGCCTGGCCCTGATTGACTCCGCTCCTGCTGTAGATCACGAACAACGAGTTCACTACCGCAACGACGTGGTTCGGCCCGGCGGCCATGGCGCAATCCGGCGGCCTGTGGATGAAACCGTCCAGCTGATCTCCGTTATCAATGGATTCGAAGTTAGTCAGGAGGTTGGCGGCGAGTACCGACTGTGTGGCGGCGGGGCCTTCCGCCGGATCGCCCTGGATGGTGGGCGCGGCCTCCCGCGAACCCGGCGGGGTGTAAGGCTGCCTCTTCAGGCGCTCGAGCGTTTCCGGGTCAAGATTGGAGAGGATCTCCTCCTCTTCCTCTTCGGCGCCCCGGAAGGGCTTTCTCTCTTTACTGACGGATGCCCAGTCGCCCCGGACGGCCCGGGCAGTAGTCATCGCTTCCGCATCCCTGATCTGCCGCGTGGCCGAGGTTCTGGATGGTCTCTGCTGCCCGGATGTGCGGCTTAAGTTTCCGGTAAAGAGTAGTGCGACGGAGACGGAGATGAGCAGGGCGAGAAGGAATTGTTTCATCCGACGAGGGAGTTTCATGGGGAGATCTCCGGTTAATGTCCGGTGATTGTTCGGGCCGGACGGCCGGGTTTTCCCCGACCGCCTGGCGCTATTACTTCGGGACTGCCCTCCCTGAGGGGGCAGTGAGACACGGCTGAGCCTTTGGGGCTGAAGGCTTCCGGGTGCTGTTCTCTCCGACGGAAATCAGATCCGGAGATGTCATGCTACAGACACTTGGATAAGGAAGGTTTCTTCCCGTATTCCAGGGTGTAGGGGCCAAAAGTTTCTTTAGTATCGGTGAGCGTAACGGTCAGGGTCATCCGCCTGCCGTCGGTCGAGCCCAGGTAGCGGGCCGGGTGGCTCGCGGGCCGCTCGCCCTCACGCTCAGGGCCGCCATGCCCTGAGACGTGGACGCCCTTGAGATCGAAGCGCCCCTGACTGTCGAGCGCCATCGGCTGGTCAATCGTCCCGCGGGCGCAATCGTACTGGACGGCGGCGCCGGCTTCGGTGACTCGTAACCAGATGTGTTCGCCCGCCCAGCTCCCGACCGGCACCTTTCTGGTCTGGTTGTGAGCGGGGCGATCAAAAACCGAAGCCGCCGTCGCGGGCAACCAGTCAGGGTTCGCGAGGGGCACCAGACAGAGAGTCAGAGCCGGAACGATGAACAAACTATGCCCTCTCATTTTCCGCCCCCTTTCCTGCCTCGATTTCATCCGGCCACGCCGCGCCCGGAGATGGCGTCAGTCGCGTGACTAACGGGTGAGGCGTTCTTCTGCCGTCAGATTGCGGGGCCTTTACCGTGCTGTAGTAAGTGACGTTGTTCGAAGATACTACTTGCCGAAAGGATAAAGACTGACAACGGGCAGAGAGTACCAGCAGATCGAAATCGAGGAAGCGTGATTCACAATTGACCCACGACCGGGATAGTCTAAACTACCCGAGGAAAAACGGCCAGCCCGCGCGGTCGCATTCTCAACGGCGCGGCTGAAAGGCACCTTACGGACAAGTCAGGCATTTCTGACCGGCGCGCACAATTCCAGATCGTGCCCGTCCGGGTCGGCAAAGTAGAGTGATTTTGCCGGCATCCACTCATGAAAGAATGGCCCCTGGACATCCACGCCCTTCTCCCGGAGCGCCGCCGCGGCCCGATCAATGTCCTCTTCCCCGACGGTGAAGGCAAAATGTTGTGCCGGCCACTGCCCATTATCTTCCTGGAGGACGATCATTCCCGCGTCACCACCCGCCCGCAGGAACAGCCACCTGCGCGGCTCGTCGCGGAGGCCCTCCTCAAGCCCAAGGATGTTGCGATAGAAGGCTTCAGCCGTCTCAAGGTCTCTGACTTTGATGGCGACTTCGTAGACCCCACGGATCAGTGACATAGTTTTCTCCCTGCGAACTGGTCAGATTGGTTATTTCGCCTGCTTCATCCCTTGTTGCGGAAGCTTTGTTCCGCAGTGAGGGCAGTATGAAATTTGAATCCCTCCACCACCCGCCACGTCGGGTATGACAATAACCCAGATTCGCCTCTTCCCCCACCACTCAAAACGAATGTCATATGTGCAGGATGTGGTTCGCACCGCAAAATATTCGCAGCAGGGTTGGAAATTACGCGGAACCCGCCTGGTGTTTTCGAGACAGGGGCTGCCGTCCGCATGTGCCCTGCTTTCTGGTGATATGCCTGCACGACGGTGAAGCATAGTGGTTTTTCCAATTCAACCGGAACTTATCGGAGGAAGCACCACCAGGCCGATAGTGTCCCCGGCGGCGTGCGCGATGATGAGCGCCAGCAGGTCGCGCTTCCAGACGTAGAACAGCGTCGCCGCCGCCGCATCAACCAGGAACACGAGCGACGGCCCGGGCCCCCAGCCCGGCAGGTGCGCCAGTGCAAACGCGGCCATCGCAATCGAGCCGCCGAGCCAGTAGCTGCCGGTCAGCGATGCGAGACGTTCGACCGCATAGCCTCGATAAAGAACCTCTTCGACGATGCCGGCCGAGACGGCAAGGAACACTCGATACCACGCCGGGAGTTTCAGCAGTTGCGTCAGGCCGCGCTCATAGCCCGCGAGACCTGATCTGTTCACGACCCACATCACGGCGGGTGAGAGCAGGAAGTTGATGCCAAGGACAAGCAGCGCTCCCCAGATGAAGGTTGACACGCGTGGCCGTCTGAGACCAATTGAGGCGAGAGTCTGCCTTTCGGCACAGACAATAACGATCAGGACCACAGCGAGCATGGCCCACAGCATCAGGTCGAATGGCAGCATCCTCGCGACGCTCGTTGAGTCACCGAGGACGCGCCTGCCGATGATCGTGAGCAGTGGCGGCCCGCCAAGGGCGAGCAGGAGCGTGGCGATTGTCGGTAGTGCTGTCGCGGAGGCTTTCATACGCTCGCCTGCGATCAATTGGAAGAATCAGCTGATCTGACGGAGTTGATCAACCGCAGTTGAGAACTCTCCGGCAAACGGCTCATCAGAGTATCTGAAGAAGGCCTCTTCCAGCGTCGCGGCCCGGCGTGGGGATAACAGCCAGTCAACCACCTGCCTCATTTGTACCGCCCGGCCTTTCCAGAAGGCATTTGACAGCGCCCTCCTCTTTCCCAGCGTGCCGGCATTTTCATAGATGAACTTCGCCAGGTGACGGAGAGCCGGGGCTGACTCGTCCCCTTCCCAGACTTCGAGGAAGGGGGTCATCTGCCTGACCGCCTGGCCGATACTGCACAGGCAGGCATCCACTTCGCCAACGCAGGCCCAATGGATATCTGAATGCATGAAGCAGGGGTATGAGCTGAGCGCAGCCTGCCACAAAGCCATCAGGTATGCCGTCACCGCTTCCCGTTCGGGTGCCGGCCAATAGTACCAAGCGGAAACGTCAAGTTTGCCGATGATGATTTCCTCAGGAATGTCCCAGTCCATCGGCCCGGACGCCAGCAATTCAAAGAGGCGCGGCAGGAAATGCTTCCAGTCCGCTTCCGACCCCCACGTTGTGACGGCCTTGAAGGCATACTTCTCCAAATCCTGCCCCGTGAGCTTGCGCAGGGGCCTCGCGCGAATCGTCTCCTGATCAGACGTCTCCACACAACAGGGACACCCCTCGACGTGAGGGCGCAGGGGGTAATGGCTGAAGGCCGTGTAGAGTCCTTCGATGGCATCTCGTAATGCCTTTACGGATTCTGCCGCACTCATCTTTTCTGGTAACCTCACCGATCAACGGAATACTTCCCTCTGCTTTCTTCGACTATACTTCGACTATAGAGGATGAAACAATAATGAAAACAGCCTGCTCAATGACCGAAATCCGGTACTCGTCATCGGACAGGAAACCGCCCGCCATCCTGAACCTGCAAGAGGGTTTCGTTATCAGACACAATGACCCGGCCGGTGCAGGCGTTCGGTCACCCCGGAATCACAACAGCAGGCCTGAAATGGACGGGCCTCACTTGTCAAAACGGAAATGACGCGGATCAAATGCTGATCTTTGAAGGCTTCAGCGGCCATCCTTATTGCCGCTTATCGCACGTCCCCTCCCGCCGGGCCTCAGGTTTCTTCACGACGGTGTTAATAGCAAGTCCTCGCGGGCGTTTTATGAGCGGGCGAGATTTTCAGGAGGGAGATGTGCTGTTCGCTATAACGGCGGCCAGCATCCTGGCGCACGAGTCGTTGGACCTTTGGGTGGTGCCGCTGATCTCATCAATCTCGCGTGCGGCACTGCCCTGGCGCCCATCCTCTATGAATTGCTCATAGCCGGTCAGCAGGAGTGTCGTTGCCTGCGGCGTTCTTCAGGCCCATGCGCATCGCCATTCTGGCCAGTCAGAAGGAGAACACAGTGAAGTCACGATTATTAACTGCCATTGCGGCGCTCTGTTTGTGCTTCTCAGCCGTGCCCGTCACGAGGACTGCCAACCCGACTGCCTCGACTTCCGACTGGCCTCAGTGGCGGGGCCCGCAACGTAACGGGATCTCGCAGGAGCGCGGCCTCCTGAAACAATGGCCGGCGGGGGGGCCGAAACTGCTCTGGCAGATGAACGACATCGGGGACGGCTATTCAACGCCGGCGGTCGTCGGGACGCGGATCTACGTGATGAGCAACCGCGGGTTCGAGAATGAGTTTGTACAGGCCCTCTCAACTCAGGATGGAAAACCCGTCTGGACGACGCGCGTCGGCAACGTCGGCAACCCGAATGACTTTCAATACGCGAAGGCCCGGTCCACGCCGACCGTTGACGGAGACCTCCTCTACGCGCTGGGTTCGGACGGTGACCTCGCCTGCCTCGAAACCAGGGGCGGCAAGGTTCGATGGCAGAAGAACATCAGGAAAGAGTTCGACGGCAAGCCGGGCTTTTGGGCCTACGCAGAGTCTCCGCTGGTTGACGGTGACGTCGTGGTCGTCACCCCCGGCGGCGCGCAGGCCACGCTGGTGGCGCTCAACAAAAAGACGGGCGCGGTCATCTGGAAATCGGCGGTCCCGGATGGCGACCCGGCGGGTTATGCGTCGGCGATTGTCGTGCAGGCGGGCGGTCGCAAACAATACGTGCAGTTTCTGAGCAAGGGCATTGTCGGCGTGGACGCGAAGACGGGTGAGTTCCTCTGGCGCTACAAGGAGGTTGTCAAGGGGATGGCGCAGATTCCCACGCCGGTTGCGCGTGATGGATATGTCTACGGCGGGGCCATGAACGTCGGGGGTGGACTCGTCCGGTTAAAGCCGGACGGCAGTGGAGTGGCCGCCGAGCAGGTCTACTTCGTGCGCGGACTCCCGAACGGCATCGGCGGGGCGGTGCTGGTCGGTGACTATCTTTACGGCACGGAAGACGCCAAAGAGCGGCTGGTCGCGGTTGAGTTCACGACGGGGAAGGTGAAATGGCAGGCCGAGAGTTTCGGCATAAGTTCACTGGCCTGTGCCGACGGGCTTTTATACCTTCACGGCGCGAATGGAGATGTCGCGCTGGTGGAGGCGACCCCCGAAGGCTATCGGGAGAAGGGGCGCTTCGCTCCGCCGAATCAGCCGAAGCGCAAAAAGCTGGGGCCGTACCCGGAGAAGGCGTGGACGTATCCGGTGATTGCCAATGGGAGGCTTTACATTCGCGATCTCGGGACGTTATGGGCCTACGACATCAAGGCCAGCCGTTAGGAACGGAAATACAATCACGACGCCAGATCAATCAACCAGGGGGCAGGGGACAAACCATCTCAGACAGTCTTATTTCTTTTCCGTGTGCCCGTTCCCCGTGGTTGTGGCAATCTCAATCAACACAAACTTCAAGATACGAGGAGGAAGAATTGTATGCGACGCTTCTTTGTTTTCTCGATTGGCACATTGCTGATTCAGCTTATCGCGGTGGCCGCGTTCGCCCAACAGGCATCACAAACTCAGTCAGCCCCGGCAAAAGGGGTGGAAGGGCATTGGGCGGGCAGCATCCAGATCCCAAACGGGGGGGAGGCGGAGATGACGGCGACCTTCAAGAAGGACAAGGATGATTACACCGGCACCATCGCCATCAGCGGGATGCAGGGGGACAGGCCTTTCAAGAGCGTCAAAGTAGAGGACGACAAGATCAAAGCCCAGGCTGAGTTTGAGACGCCGAATGGCAACGTCGTTATCAATTACACCTTCACGCTCAAGGACGATACTTTGAAGGGCAAAGCCGAAGTTGATTTCGGCGGCCAGAACATGGCCTTCGATATCAGTTTGAAACGAGTGGCCGAAAAATGAGGCTGAGTTACCTCAGGCGCACCGCCGCGGATCAGCCGATAAATTTACAGCCCAGGCTGTGTCCCGGCGGTCTTTGAGCCTTGTCATAGTTCCTCCTTCGCCGGACTTCGGGAGCGCAGCACATCGGTGGACACGAAAATTATTGCGGTAAGCGTGTCACGTCACAAGAGTGCCTGAACGCTTACCGGGCTGGTAATCGTTACAGCTCATTTAGTCAGGGGCTGCTTCGAGTACCCGATATCACACTGGATCAGTAAAGCCGCGAAAAACGCCATCCTGATCGGCGGCATCTGCAAATTCTGCAAAGTCCATGTTCGCAAGCGAGAGATTGTTTTCGACGCCCCACATGCTGGAGGGAATGACGCGAAACGTACGGCCCGGCTCCGTGTACAAATCCACAACCAGAATCGGATGCTCGGGGTGTGAGAGCGCGATCCGGTCAACGATGAAAATGAATGTGTGGTCCCAGCCTTGAGGAATTAGTAATAACAGTTGCTCTGCGGTGATGCCGTCGTACTCCGGGTCAGTGACCAGGTCCACGAAGGCTCTGAATTCAGCGACGGGTTCCCGAATGGCCGCACAAATTGCCCCCCGGGCTTTCTCATCCGAGAAGTCAGTCCGCAGCACCAAAGAGTCTTTTGTTTTCGGAATGCACTTCACTGTGGCCTCGTTCGCGCCATCACACTTACCTGCCTTCCCACCGTTATTACCAGAACTCTTATTAACCCGGCCGGGTAATCGGTTTCAGAAGACTTCCCCGAAAATGTCTTTCAAAAACCCGGCAGGATCGCTACATTTCACCGGCCCGAAACCAGTGTGGCCGGGACCCGCAGTTGCCGGACGGCCACAATACCCTGGTTTTATTCCTATGTCAGTCTGACCCGGTCATGACTAAACCCATCATCTTTATCCAGGGAACAAACCCGGCCGAGGCAAAGGGCGGGGGGTCGAATTATGTTCGCATGCATGCCCGCGCCGCCTGCCTGATCGGTTTTGAGCCGCATATCTTCTGCCCCGCCCCGCGCGACGGCATCATCGAAACTGATTTCGGGGTCGTTCATCTGGTGGCCGCACCACTCCGGCTTTTCGGGGGGATCTGGTCGGCGACGTATACCCCGTTTCTGGCCGCCAGCGTCGAGCGCTTTCTCCTGACGCGGGAAGGCCCGCACCTCATCCACGGGTTCGTCTGGCATCGCACGGGTCTGATCGTCCGCCGGAGGCTGGCGAGCAAAGGCATCAGGACAGTCGCGATCAACAGTCTGTACACCACTGCCTGGCACGAGGCCCGGGCAAAACTGGAGGGGCTCACCCCGGCACACAGCGCGATTCAACGCTGGCGCTACCGGATCGAGGCGCTCTGGACAAAGCAGGTCATCAATCGCGAAGAGCGACAGATGTATCGCGAGGCGGATCTACTGTGCTGCAATTACGAGTCGGTGCGCAGGCTTTTTCTCGACCAGTACGGGCCGGGCGCGGAGGTGCGAGCGCTGCCCTACACTTCCGAGTTGGCCTTCATCCACGAAAACGGCGCCGCGCCGCCGGAGATGCCGCCGGAGGTCGCCGCTCTCAAACGGCAGGGGGCGCCGCTGATCGTCGCCGTCTCGCGTCACGATCCGCGGAAAGGAATTGACCTGCTGTTGCATGCGCTGGCCGAGCTGCGTGCGGCGGGCGCGGAGTTTCGCGCCTGTCTGGTGGGCGGAGGGCCGCTGCTCGAATCGCATCGCCGGCTGGCCGGCAGATTGCGCCTCGAAGATGTGATCGCAATTACCGGCTGGGTTCCGGATCCGTTCGATTACCTGTGCCACGCCGATCTTTTCGTCCTGCCGTCAATTCAGGAAGGCAGCGGTTCGGTTTCATTGATTGAAGCGCTTCAGGCAGGCCTGCCGGTCATCGCCTCGAACATTGACGGCATTCCGGAGGACGTGACCGACGGCGAAAGCGCGCTGCTCATTGAGCCCGGCAACGTCGCCGCACTCGCCCGGGCGCTGGGCCGCGTTCTGACAGATTCAGCACTGCGGCAAAAGCTGGCGCGGTGCGCCCGCGAAGTCTTCGACAGGAAGTTTTCACCGGAGGTCTCGACCGGCGCGCTGCGCGAGGTCTACGCCGAACTCGGATTCACCCCCTGAACCTGCTTTTGACAAAGCTGTTGTACTAATCCTCCTGATGACTGGTGTATGATACGCGGCGGCCGGCGGCGCTTTTAAGCGGCTCACGGCCTCATCCGCTGAACCAGCCTCTGAAAACACGCCCCACGATTATCTGACAATTCCGGAAACAGACGATGAACCTGGTCACGCTACACCTTCCTGAGATCGGCGCGCGCGAAGTCACCTTTCGCTGGCAGGTCGAGCCTCCCACGCCTCTTTACCCCGTCTCCCAGTTCTCACTGCGCTTCCCCGACGGCGTGGACCCGGCCCGCGTCCCGGAAGGGATCTGGTGGGCGATTGCCATGCTCTGTCTGCACGCGCACTGGCCGCTCCTGCGACCGTGCCGGGTGAAGCTGCCATTCAGGCTGCGCCCCGGCGAGGCGGAGACGTGGTTGCGGCTGATGGATTCTTACGTCTGGACGCTGGAGGCTTATCGCGGGACGACGCGACTCGAACGCGAGGTCGTCATTGAAGATGACGGGCCTCCGATTTCATACTCCACGCTGCCCGAAGCGAAACGCTGCGCGACCGCTTTCAGCGGCGGCAAAGACAGCCTGCTGCAGGCCGGGCTGCTCGCCGAGCTGAGCGCGAATCCGCTGCTCGTGACGACCACCTCGCCGATGCCGCCGCTCGAAGATCACATCACGGCACGGCGCCGCTACATCCTTGGCGAGATCACGCGCCGTCGTGATGTCACGCTCGTCGAAGTCGAGTCGGACTTCCGCGCCAACTGGAATAATGACTTTGCGCGGGTCATCGGCTATCAGATCTCGATCAATGAAGTCACGGACACGTTCCTGTATTTCAGCTCCATGCTGGCCGCCGGCGTGGCGCTCGGTGTGCCTCACCTCTTCCTCGCCTCGGAAGTGCAGGTGAACGAAAACGTCGAACTGGATGGCCGCATAATCCAGCACCCGCACTTCATGTACTCTGTCGTGACGCTCAGCACGGTCGAGGCGCTGCTGCGCCCCTGGGGCGTGAGCTTCTGTTCGCTGACCTCGCCGCTGCACAGCTTTCAGGTGCAGGAACTGCTCTGGACGCGTTACGCCGATCTGCGCGATCTGCAATACTCCTGCTGGAAGGTGAAGGAGGGCGAGTCGGTCTGCAACGCCTGTTCGCAGTGCCTGCGGATTGCCCTGTCCGCGCTCGCCCTCGGCGACGACCCCGCGCTGATGGGGGCCGATCTGGTGAAGCTGCTCAATGCGACGGGCGAATGGACGCCGCCAAAGCCGAACGGCGACGCACCACTGCTGCCGAACCAGATCTCCGGCCGGCAGTTGCACGGGCATGTACAGCGCGTGGTGGCGGCCATTCCTGAAAGCTCTGTGGCCGAGTATCTTGCCCGCGTCTCGCCCGATCAATTGCTCGCGCCAGCCGGTCAGAGCGCACTCGCGGCTTATCGTGAGCTGCACCGCCGCGCGCTTGAGTATGACGCCGACCCGGCGCCGGGCTATCGTGCGCGCTTCGACAGTTTCATTGACCCGCTGCTCGCAGCAGGGGTCAATCAGATTTATGCCGAACACTTCACCCCGGCTGATGAGGCTTCTTACGCCGGCGCGCTCGGGCGGAGCCGGGCGCTCGTGAACTGGATCACCGAACCCCTCGACGCGGAGCCGGCATCGTGATTGAGAAAAGCAGAATCAGCGAGGAAGACCTGGCGAAAATTCGCCATCTGATTCCCGGGCCCGACCCGGTCGTCAACAAAGACGCACGCTTCATCCCGGTCGCCGACACGCGGCTCGATGGCAATGAACTCTCCTACCTCAGGCAGTGCGTCGAATCGAACTGGATCTCTTCAATCGGGCCTTTCGTCGGCCAGTTCGAGCGCGAGTTCGCTCGGGCCGTCGGGTGTGAATTCGGCGTCGCCTGTTCGAGCGGCACGGTCGCGCTGCACCTGACGCTCGCGGCCCTTGGCATCGGCCCGGGCGATGAGGTCATTGTTCCGGCCTTCACCATGATCGCGGTCCCCAACGCGATCAGTTACACCGGCGCCACACCGGTGCTGGTGGACGTCAGGCCTGACACCTGGAACCTCGATGTCGCGCAGCTTGAGGCGAAGATCACTCCGCGCACCAGAGCCATCATCGCCGTTCACACTTACGGCCACCCGGCCGAGATGGACGAAATCGCCCGTGTCGCGCGGCGGCGCAATCTTCACGTCATTGAAGACGCCGCCGAAGCCCACGGCGCGGAATACCGCGGGCGGCGCGTCGGGAGCCTCGGGCATGCGGCGACGTTTTCGTTCTACGCCAACAAGATCATCACGACCGGCGAGGGCGGGATGATCACCACGAGCGACGAGGAGCTGGCCGGCCTCGCGCGCACGCTCAGGGATCATGCCTTCTCGCGCGAGCGTCATTTCTGGCACAGCTATCGCGGCTTCAATTACCGCATGACGAATCTGCAGGCCGCCGTGGGCCTGGCGCAGACGGAACGCCTGGCGCAGCTGGTCGGGCAGCGGCGCTCGAACGCGCGGTTATACACCGAACTGCTCGACACACTCCCCGGCCTCACGCTCCCGCGGGAATGCCGGGAGGGTCAGAACGTCTTCTGGATGTACGGTCTGATGGTCGGGGAAGAATTCGGTTGCTCGCGCGACGAACTGCGCGCCCGGCTCGCCAGCCAGGGCATTGAGACGCGAACGTTCTTCATCCCGATCCACTTTCAGCCTGCCTGGTTCGATCAGTACCGCAGCCAGCGCTATCCGGTCTCTGAATCACTCTGTCAGAGGGGACTGTATCTGCCCTCGGGCGCCACGCTGACCGAAGCAGACATCCGCTTCGTGGCTGAGGCGGTCGAGCGCGCGCGCCGGCGGTAATCCGTCAGGGGATTTGCAAACCGAATGACGAAGAAGGTCATTTTCATCACCGGCAGAGATCCGCGACTCAAATATGGCGGGCATGATCTCTTTGCCCGCGCGCACGCCAGAGCCGCCATCCGGGCCGGTTTTGAACCTCACATCTTTTTCGCCGGAGCGGAGACCGGCGTAGTGGAAACGGCCCTTGGCGTGTTCCACGAAACCGCCTTCCCGGTCAGGTTCCCGCGCTCGCTGAATATGCCTTTACTCAACCCGCTGGTGTCGGCTGCGGTCGAGCGATTCGTCCTGTCACAGCCAGACCCGCAACTGATGCATGGCTTTGGCGTGTGGGGCTACACCGGCGTGACTGTCAGCCGCAGGTTGTGGCGCCGTGGCCGTCAGGACATTCCGCTGGTCAGTTCCTACACCACGGTGGAACACGAAGCCAGTGTGAAGCAGCGCATGATCGGGGCGGTGGGCAATCGCCGCCAGCGGGGCAAGGAATGGGTCGAGTACCTGTGGGCCAGGACGGTGCTGCCGCGCTACGAGCGGGAGCAGTTCCTGAACGCCCGCCTGGTGCTGGTCAACTATGAATCCGTGCGCCGGATCATCACGGCCGGGTTCGGGTCGTCCATCAGTTTCCGCCACATGCCTTACTGCGCCGAGACTGCCTTCAGGGACGATGAGCTGATGGGGCGCGAGTCCGAAGCGCCCGAACCAATCCGCCGGCTCAGCCCGCCGGAGGCGCCGCTCGTCGTCGCGGTCTCGCGCCACGACCCGCGCAAAGGCGTTGACGTGCTGCTTCGGGCGCTGGCGGCGCTGCGCGACAGAGGCGTCGGGTTTCGCGCCTGTCTGGTCGGCGGCGGCGCGTTACTTGAGGCGCACCGGAAGGTGGCAGAGCAGTTGCGACTGGCCGACGCGGTTGCCATCACCGGCTGGGTCGAAGAGCCGTTCGATTACCTGCGGCGGGCGGACATTTTCGTGCTGCCTTCGCTCGAAGAAGGCAGTGGCTCGGTTTCACTGCTCGAAGCGTTGCAGGCCGGCGTGGCGGTCGTCGCGTCGAACGTTGACGGGATTCCGGAAGACGTGACCGATGGCGAGAGCGCTCTGCTGGTCGAGCCCGGCGATGTTGCGGCCCTCAGCCGGGCGCTGGAGCGGCTGCTCGCCGACGCCACTTTGCGCCACGGGCTGGCGCGGCGCGGGCGGGCAATCTTTGAGGAGAGATTTTCAGCGGAAGCTCTCACCGACGCGCTGCGCCAGCTTTATCTGGAACTGGGCTTCGATTGAGTTCAAACGAACTCCCGGCTGTCCCGGAAGGCGGTGAAAAGATCGGGCTGATTCCAATTCACTTTTATTTGCGCAGGCCCGGTTACTTTGCCGTGGAAGCCACATTCAGCACATAAGCCGTCTGATTCGCCGTCAGTACAAACAATCTCTTTCCGTCGGGGCTGAATCTGGCCAGCGCCACGGGGTTCGAGAAAGTGAACTGATCACGCTTCTGCATACTCTGCAGGTCGTAGAGCGACAACTGACCGCTCTCATTCTCGACGCACAGTAAGCCGGTAGCTTTGCCCGCGGCGGCACGGCCCCCGAACACCTGCCCCTTCTTCTCACCCGTGGCGAGCGAATAGACCTGCACGCGGTTTTCGTTATCGGATACAACGACCCAGTCGTTCACCGCAAAGACGCTGGCAATCCGGAATGAGCCCTTGCCGGTTTCGACGAGCAGCTTCCCTCTGAGATTGCCGGAGCGGGCCTCATAGACCTGCAGGTAGTAATCGCCTTCCTGCTCCTTCTTATTGCCCATCTTCTGCTTGAGCGCCGGATCGCTTTTGATCTCCGACTGCGCGGCCTTGTCCGAGACGGGCCAGGAGAGTACCAGTGAATCCTCGCGCGGGTCCAGCCAGACGCGCGGCGCCTCTTTGGGGAATGGTTTGGTCCAGATCGTCCGGAGGCTGCCCGAATCCTGCAACTCCAGAATGACGTCTTCAAAATTGCTGCCGTCCTTTTTCGCCGGCTTCGTGATCAGCATGTAAGGGCCGTACTGACGGGCGCGATCCTCTGTGACGTCAACTGCGCTGGCCGATTCAGGTCGGTTCAGATCAATCCGCGCGATCTTGCGCTCGGTCCCTTCAAATTTCGGGAAGTCGGCCACCAGCGCGCCATCATCACCAACGTGCCCGCCGCGAAATCCCCGGACGAATAATTTGCGCTGGCCTTTGGTCAGATCCCACGCCGCCCCGCGATTCTTTTCCGAGACCGCGAGCCACTTGAAATCAGGCGAGACCGTCGTCGCCCGCAACCGCCCGAGCTGGCTTTGCGGCAGCTGCACGACCGCGCGCAGGTCATTCTTCTCGACGCCGTAGAGCCCGAGTTCGCCGGTCAGCCTTTCGGCCACGAAGACCTGATCGTAAGTATCCAGCGCGGCCATCCGGTTGCCTTTGAAGATCTGCCGCTTCGCCACGTCCATCACGCCCACAGCCATCTTCCCCGCCGGGCGGATGAGCAGGTAATTGCCGCGCGTCGGGGCTTCAAATTTCCCCCTGTACATATCGAACTGCTCGACCGCGTCGCCCGCGGGGAATGAAAGTATCCCGGACTTGCGCGAGTCTTCCACGTTCAGCCCGATCAGCCGGTCCGGACTCATAAAGGCGAAGCCGCCGGCCAGGAACTTCTTGAGCGTGCCATTCAGTTTCACTGGCGCTTTCGCCTGCAGGTCGAAAACGGCGGCGGAGTTGTCTGAAGAGATGCCGACGGCGGTGTAGTTGGTGCTGCGCTGACCGGCGGCGAAGTAACGCCCGTCGGGCGAGAAGCCCATGTTGACCCAGTCGAATTCAAAATCATCCGAATCGTCGCTGTTCAGGATGGCGTTGAGCATGCGGACAAAAACATCCAGGAAGCCCGGCGTGTAAAAAGACTTCTTCTGGAAAATCTGATTGCCGGTGGCCACGTCAAACAGATTGAGCGTCATGTCGCCGTCCAGACACGCGAGCGTCTTCCCGTCGGGCGAGAGTTCCGTCTGGACGCACTTTTTGCGCACGACCAGTTCATGTGCTTCCCTGAGCTTCTCTTCGGCGATGCCCCAGGTTTCGACGCGCAACGCCGAGTTGTGAAAGACGACCGCCTGCGAGTCGGGGGTGAAATGCGCGTGGCCGGCTTCGGGGGCCGTGATGCGAAAGACCGGCGCGAACGGCTCGCGCGTCAGCACGTTGATCCCGGAGTCGTCCTGCGCCAGCACGTATTTCCCGTCGGGGCTGAAGCGCAGGTGCGTGACATCACCGCGCAGCGGCGGATCAAGCAGCAGCTTCGAGACGACCGCGTGCAGCGCTTCCTTGCGGCCGAGGCCGGTGTAGCTGACGACGGCAGACTGCCAGCGCTTGAAATCCTCGGTCGCCACGCTCGCGCGATTTTCAATGCACGCGGCGGGCAGCGACGCGACGCCCCTGATCATCTCGCGCAGCCGCTTCGAGTCGGGCGACGTGACGCCGAAGAGGTTCGAAAAGAAGCCCCCGGTTTTGCCTTTGGTGTCGGCCAGGCGGTCAAAGAATTTACTGAAAGCCTGCGGGTCGTAACCCGCGCCGGCCATCGCCAGCAGTCCGATCTGGTCGGCCTCGACCTGATCCTTGTCCTCGTGGCCGCCCAGACGGCCAAAGGCCTTCGGGTTGCGCGCGGAGTTATCAACGAGCTGGTTGTACTTATCGAAGATGTCCCGGCGATCCGCCACCTGCGTGACTTTCAGCACCTCGCGCATCAGCCGCGTCATGTCGGTCGAGCCCTGCCGCGCCACCAGATGGCCCATCTCGTGCGCGATCACGCCGGCCAGTTCATCTTCACTCTGCACGAATGCGACCAGCTTGCGCGAGACGTAGATGCGCCCGCCCGGCAGCACGAAGGCGTTCGCTTCGGGCAGGTCAACCAGAAAGAACTGGTAACGCAGCCTGGTCTGCGGCAGGTGCCTGATGATGCGCTCGCCCACGCCCCTGAGGTAGCTGGTGATCGCGTCGTCATCAATCACGCGGAAGTTTTTCTGGAGCTGTTCGGCGATGGCTTCGCCCAGCTCCACTTCCTGCTCTTCGGTGAAGATGTTCGGCCTGGCCGAAGAGAGTTGCGGGGCGGGCGGCTGGCAATTCTGTTGCGCTTTGAGTGAAACAGCGGGCTGGCTGATGATCACCAGCAGGAGGAGCAGAGGCGGGGTGATTCTGTTTGTCATACATTCCAGGGGGGCAGAAGGTTGACAGCTGAATACTGATGTAAGGTGTCAGGCTGAGGTGATGAACCCGGCGGTCTCATCACTCATTCTTTTCAGGGTACCAGATCATTTCCATGGCGACGCCTTCGGCGCCTTTGGTGTAGAACGAAATTGTTTTGTCGCGGTGATGCTGCAGCGGGCGTTTTTCGGCGGCGGCGGCGCGTTCGAGTTCTTCGAGGCTCTCGACGCGCACGGCGAAGTGGGTCGGATGATGCGAGCCGGGGCCGAGCAGTGCGATGCCGACCCCATGCTCGTCGCGCACCATGCCCCAGTCCTCGAAGCAGGCCTCGACCCTGAACCCGAGCTGGCGGTAGCGTTCGACATCGGCGGCGACGTTGGTTGATTTGATGGCGACGTGATCCAGAAATTTCATGATTCCCTCCTCAGGCATTACCGGCTGTTGTCCTGGGGCCGAATCAGTACCGCGAGCGGTAGCGAGCGTGCCCCCGAACTCGGGCCACCCGACGGAGTCACGCTCGCTACCGCTCGCGGTACTGATTCGGCAGCCTGACGCAATGATCTGCAACAAATTCGCAGGCGTTATGCCTGCCGGTATTGTAATACTTTTCCCCGCGCCTCACCCAGAGAAGAATTCAAGCAGCTCCCGGTTGACCTCATCTGCCTTCTCGATGAAGAAGAGGTGCGAGGCATCTTCAAATCTGATCAGCCGCGCATTCGGAATGCGCGCGGCCAGCACGTCGGAGTTGGCGGGCGGAATCAGCGGGTCTTCGGTCCCGGTCAGCACGAGCGCCGGCTGACGGATCTCAGGCAGCCGGTCATAACTGTCAAAGCGGTAGACCGCGTCGAGCTGCTGGAAGTAAGCGTAAGGCTCCTGCCGGTTACTGATCATCCGGGCGACGACAGTTTCAATCAATGCCCGGTCGTGTTCACGGGTCTTCGCCGCGAAATTTACCGGGATGAAATCGCGCACGACCTGCTCGCGCGATTTACCCGCGGCGGTGCGGAAGAGTTCGGTCACCCACGCGGGCGACGGGGTGCAATGCCTGATGCCGCTGTGCGTGCAGCCGAGCGCCAGCTTCACCACTCGCTGCGGGTGTCGCAACACGAGTTCCTGCGCGATCATCCCGCCCATCGAGACGCCGAATATGCGGGCCCGCTCGATCCCCATGGCGTCGAGCAGTCCGGCGGCGTCATCCGCCATCTGCGGAATGCTGTAGGGCCCGCGCGGCTGGTCAGTTTCGCCGACCCCGCGGTTGTCAAAGATGATCGTCAGAAAGTGCGGCGCGAGGGCGGGCAGCTGGTGAGCGAAGCTCTCGCCGCGCGCGCCCAGCCCGTGGATCAGCAGCAGCGGTTCGCCCGCGCCGTGAACTTCGTAATGGATATTGATGTCGTTGATTTTTATTTTCGGCATAGTTGATCTGATCACAGTACCGGGAGCGTCAGCGACCGGGTGCCTGCGTGAAGCACTCTCTCCATCAACACCCGATCGCTGATGCTCCCGGTACTGTGACGACAGCTGTAATTCCCGCTACCTTTTTCGCCGCGAGCTGAGTTAGGATTGCGCCACAGGAGCCCCGCCGAATCTGTCCGGCCTCAGACGGATCGTTAATCTTACCGCCTGGAACCTTATTGAGCTGAAAGGCTCGATCTGTCAGTGACAGTTATCCGCAGAAAGAATGGTCTATGACTCAATCCGGATCGAAGCGACTACTCCTGCCCCTCATCATCCTGTCGGCATGTGTCTTGTACCACGGCGGCCCCGTGCTTGCACAGCGGGCCAGGCGGAACGCGCCGCCGGCGGCCACACCCAACACTCCGCGCCTCGTCGTGCAGACGGGGCACACCAGGGACACGATTGATTCGATCACGTTTTCCGCCGACGGCAGGTATGTGATCACAGGGAGCTGGAGTGAAGGGACGGCCATCGTCTGGGACGTCACCACGGGCCGCGAGATCAGGCGCTTCGGCGGCAACACCGATGACAAGGGGTATCAGGACGGCAAAATCTCCGGCGCCTTCTCGCCCGATTACCGCACAATCGCCGTGTCGAGCGAAGGCAGCATCAGAATCTGGGACCTGGCGACCGGGAAAATGCTCCGGCGGCTGCGGGGGCTGAAGCTTTTCGCGGCGCCCGCCTTCACGCCCGACGGGAAATCAATCGTGGTGGGTGGCGGCGTTCAGAAGTGGGACCTCGCCACAGGGGCGCTGACAAACGGTAGAGAAACGCAGGGCGAAAGGCCGGAAACTGACGCCGGCCTTTCGGCGGACGGGAAGCTGAAGGTGGTGCAGGAGGAAAGCAAAAAAGAGTTTGATCAGCCACATGACGCGGTGGTGATTGACGTCGCTTCGGGCAAAGAGATTCGGCGGCTGAAAGGCCACGAGAGGACGATTGGCGCGCTCGCGCTCTCGCCCGACGGGCGGATCGCCGTGACCGCGGGCGATGACCAGACGATCAGAGTCTGGGACGTCGCGACCGGCGCCGAACTGCGGCAACTGACCAGCTTCGCCAGCCAGGCGGCCGGCACGGTCTTCACCGCGGATGGGTTGTTTACGGTGATGAGCGACGGCGAGAACATCCGGTTACGCGAAGTCGCGACGGGTAAGGAATCCGTGCTGCCCGACGCCGATACGGAGCCGGCAGCAGCCGTGGCCTTTTCGTCCGACCGGAAATTCGTCGCCGCGGCTGTGGGGATGAAGACCAGGGTGATCGAAGTCGCAACCGGAAAGGTCGTTGCGAAACTGGAGAGCAGTTCCGAGGAAGACGATAAAGGCGTCCTGCGCATGGAGTTTTCATCGGACGGAAGATTTCTGCTGACGGATTGCTCCTGGACTAGTCAGTTGTGGGACCTCAGAACCGGCACGGTGGCAAGACAGCTCCGCAAGAGTAAGACCATCATCAGCGCGTACACCTTTTCCGCCGACGGGCGCTATGCGGCTTATGACCAGGAAGATGAGTCGGGCAATGTCTCGAACATGGTCATCCGGGAACTCGCCACCGGCCGCGAGAGAAAATGGCGGGTGATCCCGAAGTATCCTAACGCGAACTTTGTGGAGTCCATCGCCTTCTCGCCGGATAACAAAGTGGTGGCGACCGCGATCAATAATGTTTCGTCGAGGTCGGGCACGCTCGTGCAGCTCTGGGACAGGGCCACAGGGCGCGAGGTCAGGCGCCTGCTCGGGCACGCGCTGGCGGTCAGATCCGTCGCCTTTTCTCCCGACGGTAAGCTGATCGCGACAGGTAGCACGGACGCCACCGCGCGGCTGTGGGACGCGGCGACCGGGAAGGAATTGCTGCGCCTGAAAGGGCACAGCGACCCGGTCGAGAAAGTCAGCTTTTCACCCGACAGCCGTTTCGTCCTGACCGGGAGCGAGAACGGCACCCTGCGGCTGTGCAGCGCAGCGACGGGCGACGTCATCTGTCAGATGGTCACCTTCGACAGCGGAGACTGGGTGAACGTGACGCCCGACGGGCAGTTTGATACGAGCAACCTCGAAAACATCCAGGGGCTGCACTGGGTCGTCCCCGATGAGCCATTGCAGGCGCTGCCGCTCGAAATCTTCATGCGCAGCTATTACGAGCCGCGCCTGCTGGCCCGGCTGCTCGCCGGCGAGAAGCTGCCTCCGGCGCCGAAAATCTCCGAGCAGAACCGCATCCAGCCGCAGGTCCGCATCGCCGAAATCAAACCGCAGGCGACTTCACCCAATGCCGACACCATTTCAGTCACTGTCGAAGTCGCGAACCTGAGCGGAAAGATCGTGCGCGACGGCCAGCAGATCACAATGGATTCGGGCGTCTGGAACCTGCGCCTGTTCCGCGACGGGCAACTGGTCGGTTGCGCGCCCGAGCAGGACGGCGCAATCAGACTGGACGCGTCCGGCAAAGCCGTGCTGACCTTTGACAACATCAGGCTGCCGCGCCGCGCCGACCTGAAACAGGTCGAGTTTTCCGCTTACGCCTTCAACGCCGACCGCATCAAGAGCGAGACCGCGCGCCAGACTTACGTGCTGCCCGCACCGCTCGAGACGGTGAAGGGCCGCGCTTACGTCATCACGGTCGGCGTCAACGCTTACGAAAATTCGTCCTTCGACCTGCGCTTCGCGGCCAACGACGCGCGGCGACTGCAAAGCGTCATGGCGGACAGGCTGAAATCCTCTGGCGAGTATGATGAAGTCATCCCGGTGACGCTGCTCTCCGATTACGAGCTGAGGAACGGGCAAAGGACAGTCACACTCCGGCAGGCGACGAAGGGCAACGTCAGACTGGTGCTGGACGCGCTCGCCGGGCGGCAGGTTGATGAGGCCCGATTGAAAGCCATCCCGAATGCCGAGAGGCTCCGGCCCGCGCGACCCGAAGACGTAGTGATCATCTCCTTCGCCAGCCACGGCTACGCCGACCGGGGCGGCAACTTCTACCTGGTGACTTACGACAGCGGAGCGGGCACGAAGCGCGAAGTGACTCCCGAAGTGCTGCAACGCAGTATTTCGAGCGACGAGCTGTCGCTCTGGCTGCGCGGCGTGGACGCGGGCGAGCTGGCGCTCGTCGTGGACGCGTGCCAGTCGGCGGCATCGGTCGAGGGCGCGGACTTCAAACCCGGCCCGATGGGCAGCCGGGGCCTCGGGCAGCTCTCTTACGACAAGGGCATGCGCATCCTGACGGCGACGCAGGCCGACAACGTCGCGCTCGAAAACAGGGCCGTCCAGCACGGGCTGATGACTTACGCGCTCGTCCACGACGGCATTGAACTCGCGCGCGCCGATTTCAAGCCGGCCGACAGAGTAGTCACAATGGCCGAGTGGCTGACGTATGCGGTAGAGCGCGTGCCGAAACTGTTCGCCGAAGTCCGCCGCGGCGGCGCGCGAAAGCTTGAGCCGGGCGATGAGACTAGAATCCTGATCCTGTCTGAAAGTGGCGGGGCGATGATTCAGGGCAAGCCGGCGGCAAAGGGAGGCAAATCAGCCGAAGGGCAGATTCAGCAGCCTTCGCTCTTCGACTTCTCGCGCCGGAAACGTGACGCGGTGCTGATGAAAAAATAGTCGTCAGCGCAGATCGACCTGGCTTTAACAAAGCGAATGAGTACACCCGGTGACGCGCCAAAGTAATGAACTTGCTGGTCTCATCAATAAGGAGGCAGGCCGGAAACTTGTCTCAATTTCCTTTACTTGATCTTGATAACAGTAGTTGCCTCTTTAATAGAGCGGGCTTCTTCTTCGTCAAGCCGCTTGATGATGGCGAATTCCTTATCAGCGGCAGCCTGATCACCCATTGCCAGATATAACCTGTGAAGATAGCTGTGGGGCTGGACCCAGTCAGGCCTGAGTCTGACGGCTCTCTGGAATGCCGCAAGCGCGTCTTTGTTACGCCCCATCTCCCGATACAGGATGCCCCTGATATGATACACTGCCCCTTCTCTTTCGCTCGAAATTTTCTGTTTCAGGACATCATCAAGCTTTCCCATCAGGTCCTGATATATCTTCTCTGCGTCCGATGTCTTTCCTGTCTTTTTATAGAGAGTCGCCGCACTCAGAAGTCCCTCGAAAGCAAGATCAGAATATGGGTCTATTTCCTGTGTCCTGAGATAATTTGCTATTGCCTCCTGCTCCCGCCCGGCAGCTCTGTAAAGTGAGGCGAGTGTGCTGACCTCATAGGCAATCCCGTAATCCCGCTCCAGACCCGCGTCAATCGCCTTCCTCTCGAGTTTCACCTTAACCAACTGCTCCTGCGCTTCGATCACTTCCGCCGTTTTTCCGAGTTTCTTATAAACCCCGGCGATCTGCTCATAGGCATTCTCTTTAACGTCAGGGTCGGGTCTGGCGTTGATCATCTGCCTGTATGTTTCAATCGCCATCTCCGGTTTATTCAGCGCCCTGTAGCGCCAGGCGAGGTCGTAGTACGCCTCAACAAAATCCGGCTTTAATTTGATCGCCTGCCGGTAAGCTTCAGCAGCCCGATCATGTTCTTTCTGGCGAAAACAGCTGTTGCCCAGTCCATATAAAGCGATGGCAGATAAGGTGTACCCCATTTTCAAGACCAGAATGCAGTTTTTTTAGATGGATCGTGTCGCCCACTAAATTATCCAGTTCGTTCTTTGAAAACTGCTTCAGGTGTCCGGTAGCCGAGTGACTG
>Ga0070741_10003768_pt1 | contig 36670 bp, 34 predicted proteins | sample Coa_R1_4_FD_66440 | JGI IMG/M metagenome (GOLD analysis project Ga0070741, IMG submission 66440) | Surface soil microbial communities from Centralia Pennsylvania, which are recovering from an underground coalmine fire - Coalmine... | ecosystem: Environmental > Terrestrial > Soil > Unclassified ... | reverse complement strand
GCCAACGCGAACGCGGATCGCGGCAACGGCGAGACGGTGACGCTGCGGCCCGCCTACGCCAGCTATTTCGCGATGGGCATGACCGACGGCGTCGACAGCGGGTCGGTCGCGACCTCCAGCCGCACCGGCGTCGCGACCTCCGTCGAAGCGCGGCGCGCCGCGGCCAAGGCGCTCACGATCATGAAGGCGGACACGACGGTGCTCGCCGAAGCCGATTTCCAGGCCTGGGACGCGACGACCTTCACGCTCAACTGGACCACCAACGACACGATGCCGTACATCGTTCACTACGTGGCGATCGGCGGCACGGGCGTTCAGGCCAAGGTCGTGAACTGGCAGATGGCCACCGTGACCGGTCCGCAGTTGATCACGGGATTCGGCTTCCAGCCGAACGGAGTGCTCCACATCCACGCGAACAGCGGCCTCACCGGCGCGCTGCCGGCGACGGGCGCGGCCGGCGGCATGGGCATGGGTGCGATCGATGCCTCCGGCAACCAGTGGGCGACGTCGACGTTCTCCGCCGAAGGGAACCCGAGCGACGCGCAACGCGGGCAGCAGACCAACGTCAACATCTTCACCTTCAGCAACGCGCTCGGCGTCACCAAGAACGCGGCGTTCACCGGCTGGAATCCCGACGGATTCAACCTGAATTACACGGTCGCGAACGCGAACGCCGGCCAGGTTTTTTCGCTGGGCTTGAAGGGCGTCAACGTCAAGGCCGGCAGCTTCAACAAGGCCACCGGCGCCGCGCCGGCGACCCAGAGCATCACCGGTCTCGGCTTCCAGCCGCAGGCCGTCTTCCTGCACAGCTTTCAGGACGTCGCGCAGGCCAATCCGGTGACGAATGCGCGGCTTGGATGGGGCGCGTCGGACGGATCGGTCGACGGCAGCGGCAACCCGGTCGGCCACAGCTCGTCGTACGCCGAACAGGATGCGGCGTCGCCGAGCAACTTCTTCGGCATCGACAAGACGAACAAGGCGTTCGTCAAAGTCAACAACACCACGGCGACGATCGACGCCGAGGCGGACGTGACGAGCGTCGACCCCGACGGCTTCACCCTCAAGTGGACGACCAACGACGCGGTCGCCACCCAGATGCTGTACTTCGCGTTCGCGCCGTCGGCGCCGACCGAAGTGCGGCTGCGCTCCTTCGACGCGACGCGTTACGATCGCGGCACCCTCCTCGAGTGGCGCACCGGCTACGAATTCGACAACCTCGGCTTCAATCTGTACCGCGAGGTCGACGGCGTCCGCACGAAGGTCAATACGGCGCTCGTCGCCGGCTCGGGTCTTCTCGCCGGCAAGGGCACGGCGGTCAACGCCGAGCAGGCCTACGCGCGCTGGGATCTCGATCCGGCCTCCGCGTCGGCGTCGGCGGTGTACTGGCTCGAGGATCTCGACTTCAGCGGCAAGAGCACGATGCACGGCCCGTTCGTGCCGGTGGCCGGCGGCGTCAACGTGCCGACCGGCGTCGCGGTCTCGTCCGACCTGCGCGACCTGGGCCGCCAGTCGGGCCGCAAGAAGGTGTTCATCTCGCACAACGGCGAGCCGAAGGCGTGGCAACGCGGCGCGCCGGCCAGGCCGCAGGCGGCGCTCGCGACGCAGCAGGCCATTGCGGGACGTCCGGCCGTCAAGATTGGCGTGCGGGTGGCGGGCTGGTACCGAGTCGGCCAGCCGCAGCTCGTGGCCGCGGGCCTCGACCCGAACGTCGATCCCCGTTCGCTGCAGCTCTTCGTCGACGGCGTCGAACAGGCGATTCGCGTCACCGGCGAAGCGGACGGCCGTTTCGACGCGGGCGACGCCGTCGAGTTCTACGGCACCGGCACCGACACGCCGTTCACCGACACGCGCGTGTACTGGCTGGTCGGCGGCGGCCGCAACGCGCGCCGGATCGAGTCGCGTCCTGCGGCGGGTCCGCAGCGGTCGGCGGGCACGAGCTTCTGGTCCACGATCCGCCGGAAGGATCGCAGCATCTACTTCGCGGCGCTCGTCAACGGCGATGCGGAGAACTGGTTCGGGCCGCTGGTCTCGTCGGATCCGACGTCGCTCACCATCGCGTCGGACCATCTCGACCCGTCCGCCACCGCCGCCGAGCTCGAAGTGACGCTCCAGGGCGTCACGAGCGACCCGACCGTCAATCCCGATCACCGCGTGGGCGTCCTCGTCAACGGCGTCGACGTGGGCGAGATGACGTACGACGGGCAGGCGAATGCGACCCAGGTCTTCACGGTGCCGGCCTCCGCGCTCGTCGACGGCGACAACGACGTCACGCTTCAGGCGCGCGGCGGCGACGCGGACCTCAGCCTGGTGGACGTCCTCCGCCTCACCTACCGGCACACCTATACCGCCGACGCCGACATGCTGGTCGGCACCGTCGATGGCGCCGGCTCGCTGACGCTGCGCGGCTTCGCGAGCCCGGCGATCCGCGTGGTCGACATCACCGTCCCGGATTCGCCGGTCGAATGGGCCGGCGCGACTGGTTCCGACGGCCACGGCCTCTCCTCGATGACGGTCCGGGTACCGGCCGGCGCCGGGCCCAGCCAGTTCCTGGCGTTCTCCGACCTCACCGTCCGGACGCCGGCGTTCGTGACGCGCAACACGCCGTCGACGTGGCACGCGGCGCAGCAAGGCTTCGACTACGTGCTGGTGTCCGAGCGGACGTTCCTCGACCAGGCGCGCACGCTTGCCGCGCTGCGCGCGAAGCAGGGGCACAAAGCCACCGTCGTCGACGTCGACAGCGTCTACGACGAGTTCAACTTCGGCGAGAAGTCGCCGCAGGCGCTTCGCGACTTCCTGCAGGCCGCGCGCGCGAACTGGCGGACGCCGCCGAAGTTCGTCGTCCTGATGGGCGACGCGACCACCGACCCGCGCGACTACGCCGGCATGGGCAGCGCCGACTTCGTCCCGACCAAACAGGTGGCGATGACGTCGGTCGCGCTCGAGACGGCGTCCGACGACTGGTTCGCCGATTTCAACGACGACGGGCTTCCCGAGATCGCGATGGGCCGCCTCTCGGTCCGCACGCCGGAACAGGCCGCCGCCGTCGTCGCCAAGATCGCCGCGTACGACGAATCGGCCACCGCCCCGTGGACGAAGAACGTCCTGCTGGTGGCCGACGAGAACGACGACACCTCGAACTTCGAGCGCTTCGCCGACCGGCTGAACGCGCTCGTCCCGCCGACGTACGCGACGAGCCGGATCAATCGCGGTCCGCTCGGGCCCGCGGCGCATCAGACGCTGATCGATCAGGTGAACAGCGGGCAGCTGATCGTCGACTACTCCGGTCACGGATCGGTGCAGATCTGGGGCAAGGAAGGCGACCTGCTGACCAACGACGACGTGGCGTCGTGGACCAACGCGTCGCGTCTGCCCTTCGTGGTCGCGATGAATTGCCTCAACGGCCTCTTCACGCAGGTGTGGGACGAAGAGAGCCTGGCCGAGGCGCTGCAGCGCGCCCCGCAGGGCGGCGCGGTGGCGATCTGGGCCTCGTCGAGCGTCACCTCGTCGTCCACGCAGTCGCTCGTCAACGAAGAGCTCTTCCGCCTGATCTTCCAGGGAACCTATGCGCACCTGGGCGAGGCGGTGGCCGCGGCAAAAGCGGTCGTCGCCAGCCCCGACCTGCGCAAGTCGTGGATCTTCTTCGGCGATCCGGCGATGCGGCTGGCATCGACGCCGCTGCCCGGCTCGGTGCCGACGCAGGCGGCCGCTCCGCCGTCGTCGCGGAACGCGAATTCCTCGTCGAACGGCGACGCGGACACGTCCGGCGCGCTCGCGCGGCTCTCGAAGCGCGGGGATCCGATTCGCCTCCAGGACTTCAGCGGCGATCGCCGCGCCGACATCGTCACCTACGACGCGGCGACCGGCCAGTGGACGTCCGAGTCGGTCGTAGCGGGCCAGTCGGTGGTCCGCCGCGGCAACTGGGGTGCGGGGTGGCAGGCGGTCGCGGCCGATCTCGACGGCGACGGCCGCAGCGACGTGGTGCTGTACCGCCGCGAGACCTCGCAGTGGATGCAGGGCCTCAACATCGGCGGCGGCGCGTTCGCGTTCACGAGCGGGACGTTCCCCGGCGGTCCGGCGGCGTCGGCGCAGCTGCTCGTCGGCGACTTCAACGGCGATCGCCGCGACGATGTGATCGCGTACGACCCGGTGCTGGCCGCGTGGACGCTGGCGCTCAGCGACGGTCGCGGCGGCTTCGTCACGCGGCGCGGCACGCTGCCGGCCGGCCTGCGCGTGCAGGTGGCGGATCTCAACGGCGACGGCATCGCCGATCTGTTCGGCTACGACGCGACGAGCGGCAACGGAGTCGTCGCGCTGTCGTCCGGCGACGGCCGGTTCGCCACCACCGTCGCGGACTTCGGCGCCGGATGGCGGGTGACGATCGGACGGTTCGGCGGCCGCGCCGGCGCCGATCTGCTCTTCTACAATCCGGCAACGGGCGCGTGGCGGCTCGCGCTGAACGACGGCCGCAGCCTCGCGGCGCCGCGGTCGGGCGCGTGGGCGCCGGGTTTCGAAGTGCACGCCGCGGATCTCGATGCGGACGGACGCGACGACCTGTTCGCGTACAACCCGCAGACCGGCGACTGGTTCACCGCCGCGAGCGGATCGTCGGGCCGCTGGACGATGGCGAGCGGCGCGTGGACGCCGGGCTGGTCGGTGGCGGTCGGCGACCTCAACGGCGACGGCCGCGACGACATCGCGCTGCTGGATCCGTCGACCGGCGTGCTCTTCCACTGCATCACCGTCGGCCCGGGCGCGATGGCGTTCGAATCGCGCAGCTGGACGGCGGTGGGCGCGCTGGTCGGTCGCCCGCGGTGATCGCCGCGCAGCCCGACCCGTTTACCGAGGTGCTGCAGTCGGTGCTGGCGGCCGGCGGCGCCGTCAGGTTTCGCGCGGAGGGCGACAGCATGCGTCCGACGATTTGCGGCGGCGAAGTGGTCACGGCCGCGCCGATCGCCGACGGACGCATCGTCGCGGGCGACGTGCTGCTGGTGCGCAGCGGCGCCCGGCTGCTGGCGCATCGCGTCGTGGCGATTGAACGCGCCGATCGCGAGCGCCTCGTGTACCTGCGCGGCGACGCCAAGAGCGGCTGCGACGCGCCGGTGCGGCCGTCCGAGATCCTCGCGCGCGTGGTCGGCGTCGAACGCGACGGCCGCACGATCGGACTCGCCGGGGCCGCAGCGCGGCTGAGATATCGCGTGCGCCGCGCCGCGTCTCGCGTCTGGTCGTGTCGGCCGTCCGCTCTGCGCAGCGCGCGGCGGTCGCTGTGCTAGCATCACGGCTGATGAGCGAGACCAGGCACTTCATCGCACGGTCTGCTGATGGCGATCCGTCGCTCGTCACACGCCACGTCGCCGGCGAGACGCTCATCGTCCCCGTCTCCGGGAACATGGCCGACCTCGAGTCGATCTTCGTGCTGAACGACGTCGGCTCGCACATCTGGGCGCGGCTGCTCCGCGGTCCGGCCACGGTCGACGAACTGGCGCGGGCCGTGGTCGCGGCGTTCGACGTCAGCGCGGACGCGGCCACCGCGGACGTGGCGGCGTTTCTCGACGATCTCTCGTCGCGTCGCCTGGTCCGCGTGGTGGAAGAGTCGGGCCGCCCATGAACCGCCTCGATTACGGAGAGTTCAGCAAAGCGCTCCACGACCGTCAGAGCGGCCTTCGTCTGCCGTTGTCCGGCACCATCGAGGTGACGCGGCGGTGCCCGCTCGTCTGCGCGCACTGCTACAACAACCTGCCGATGAGCGATGCGCAGGCGCACCGGGCCGAGTTGACGCTGGACGAACACCGGCGCCTGCTCGACGAGCTGAGCGACGCCGGCTGCCTGTGGCTGCTCTATTCGGGCGGCGAGATCTTCGCGCGGCCCGATTTCCTCGACATCTACTCGTACGCGAAGCAGAAGGGGTTCCTGATCACGCTCTTCACCAACGGAACCCTCGTCACCGAACGCATCGCCGATCACCTCGCGCGGTGGCGCCCCTTCGCGATCGAAATCACGCTGTACGGCCGCACGAAGGACACCTACGAGCGGCTCACCGGCATCCCCGGATCGTTCGACAAGTGCATCCGCGGCATCCGGCTGCTGAAGGAGCGCGGGCTGCCGCTCGCGCTGAAGACGGTCGCCGTGTCGATCAACCTGCACGAGCTCGACGACATGGAGCGCTTCGCGACCGAGGAGATCGGCGTGCACTTCAAGTCCGACTCCGCGATCAACCCGCGCCTCGACTGCTCGCAGAGTCCGCTGGCGGTCCGAATCAGCCCCGAAGAAGCGGTGGCGATCGATCTCAACGACCAGCGGCGCGGCGACGAGTGGGTGCGGTTTGCCGCGCACGTGCGGGAGGCGCTCCAGGCGTCGCCGCCGCCCGATACGGTGTACCAGTGCGGCGGCGGCATCAATTCGTTTGCGATCGACCCGTACGGCCGCATGAGCATCTGCGTCCTGTCGGAGGCGCACAAGACCGACGTCCGCGCCGGCCGGTTCCGCGAGGCGTGGGAGGGATTCCTGCTCGAGCAGCGGAGCCGCCGCACGACGAGGCCGACGAAGTGCAGCGCGTGCGCCTTGAAGTCGGCCTGCGGCATGTGCCCGGCGAACGCCGAGCTCGAGAACGGCGACCCGGAAACGCCGGTCGATTACCTGTGTCACACCGCGCATCTGCGCGCGTACGCGCTCGGCCTGGAGGTGCCGCCGCACGGCGACTGCGAGTACTGTGCGGGCGGCGTCCACCATCCGGCGCTCGTCGCTTCGGCGGAGCGGCTGCAGCGAGGCGTGCGGCCGACGCCGGTGGCCGCGGCGACGGACGTCGGCGACGGCCGGCGCGTGCTGCCGGTCGTGTCGATCGGCGCGCCCGGCGGCTGCTCTTCATGTTCGGCACGTTGAAGCGAGGGAACGATGGACGATAACGCAGACGATTCGCCATCCGTCGACCAGAAGCGACCGTACGCGAAGCCGGAAGTGCGCGAAGTGCCGCTCCGGCCCGAGGAAGCCGTGCTCGGCGCGTGCAAGACATCGGCGCGTTCGGGCCCGGCCCAACTGCGGTGCAGCTTCCCGACGTCTTGCTCGTCGCTGATCTCCTGATCGCGCCGCGCCGGCGCACGCGGCGATGACGTCGGGCACCTGCTTCGCCGTCGGCGACTTCGCCGTTCGCCTGACGTGCGACGATGCGCGCCTCGCATTGACCGACGACGAGCTGGCCCGCCCGTTCATCGTCGGCGACGGCCGCGCGGACGTCCGCATACGCGCCGCCTGGACCGACGCGCCGCTCGCCGCGACCGGCACGCTGCTGTTCGACGGCGGTGACGCGTGGCAGCTCCACGCAGACGGTGCGGATCGCCTCTTCACGTTCCGGTCGGCGACGGGCGGGCACCTGCCGTACAAATCGGCCCGCTTCTGCGCCGACTTCAGCGAAGGGACGGTGACGCTCTATCGTCCTCTCTTCGCGGACCGCCGCGACGCGACGATCGATCCGCTCGACTACCCGCTCGACGAACTGCTGATGATTCACCTCCTCTCGCAGGGACGCGGCGTCGCCGTGCACGGCTGCGGGCTGCTCGATGCCGAGGGCCGCGCCTACGTCTTCGCGGGACAGTCGGGCGCCGGCAAATCGACGCTGGCGCGTCTGTGCGCGGGCACTCCCGGCTTCACACTGCTCAGCGACGAGCGCCTGATCGTGCGCACCGATCGAGCGCACCCCGCCGTCTACGGCACACCGTGGCACGGCGACGCGCGCTTCGTGTCGGCCGCGAGCGGCCCGCTGGCGGCAATCTTCTTCCTGAAGCACGCGCCGGCTCACGCGCTGCGCCCCGTCGCCGGCGCACTCGCCGCGGCCCGGCTGTTCGCCTGCGCGTTCCTGCCGTTTCACGACGCCGCGGCCGTCGAACGCACCGTCGGCGCCGTGGGCCGCGCGACCGCTGCCGTGCCCTGTTACGAGCTGCAGTTCACGCCCGACCAGGACGTGATCGATCTGCTCACCCGCCGCGCCGGCGTCGCGGTCTGACATGCGCGGCGCGCCTGCGCTGATCGCCGCCTCCGGCCGCGCGGTCGATCTCTCGCGTCATCCGGCGCCGGTCCGCGCGCTCGTCGCCGCGGGCCGTGCGTCGCTGGGCCACACGCCGGTTGCACCCGTGACGCTCACCGACAGCGAGAGCGCCGAGCTGGCCGACTTCGCCATCCACCACGGCATGGTCGCGTGGCTGAGCGACGCCCGCGCCATCGCATCGGCGCCGCCGCGCGCGGGGGACGTGGACATCCTGCGCCGTCACCTCGGCAGGGTCGTGTACGGGATCCGCGATCTGACCGAAGCGATGGCGGTCCTCCGCGGCGCCGGCATTGCGGCGGTCGCGTTCCGCGGGCCAGCGTTTGCGGCGTGGCTCTATGGCGATCCGACCGCGCGCCGATTCGCCGATCTCGACATCCTGGTCGAGAGGGATCGGCGAAGCGGCGCCAGGGCGCGGCTCGAGGCGATCGGCTACACGCTGCCCATCTCGCCGACATGCCTTCGCGTCGTCGACGAAACCCTCGGCGCCTGGCCGCTCGCGCGCGACGGCAGCGAGATCGACCTGCACTGGCGGCCGGCGGGACGCCGCTTCCCCGCCGTGCTGTCGGCCGCCGAGATTCTGCGCGATCGCATCGTCGTCAAGGTGGGAACGTCCGGCGTCGAGGCGCCCGCGCCGGCGCATGCCGCCGTGCTGGCGCTGATGCACGCGGCCAAGCACTTGTGGTACGCGTTGGAACTGACGCTCTCGATCGCGCACCTCACGCGCCGGTCGGACGTGGACTGGGAGGCGGTACGGTCGATCGCGGTCCGCGGCGGCGCCCTCCGGCCGGCGGCGGCGGGCCTGCGGCTCGCGGCGGAAGTGTTCGGCGTCGCGATCCCCGGGCCCTTCGCGCGCGACGTCCGGACGAGCGTCGTCGACGATCTCTGCGGCTGCGCCATGCAGACGCTCGCGCTCGCGCCGTTCGCGCTGCCCGACCACCGCATCGACCGGCGAACGCACCGGCTGTCGTTCGACCGGACGATCGATCGGCTCGCCTACGACGTCAGGCGGCTGCTCGAACCGACCTACGCCGACTTCGCGTGGACGGCGCTGCCGTCCGCGCTGGCGCCGGTGTACCCGGCGGTCAGGCTGGTGCGCCTGGGCGGGATGGCGCTCGGCATGTGGAACGGCTGATCAGTCCCACAGCCACGCCGCGCCGCGGACGCCGCTCGAGTCGCCGTGCGCCGCGCGGACGAGCGGCGTCGACACGCGATCGGAGAACACGTAGCGGCCCCATCGCGACGGCACCGACGTGTAGAGCCGCTCGATGTTCGACAAACCGCCGCCAAGCACGATGACGTCTGGATCGAGGACGTTGATCACGGTCGCCAGCGCGCGCGCCATGCGATCCTCGTAACGCTGCAGCGCCGCATCGGCTCGCACATCGCCGCCGGCCGCGAGCCGTGCGATGTCGTGCGCCGGCGTGACGCCGTCGTAGTCGGCCGTCAGCGCGGGGCCCGAAAGAAACGTCTCGACGCACGCGCGCCGCCCGCAGTAGCAGGCGGGACCCGGGCGCTCCTCGTCGGTCGGCGCCGGCAGCGGGTTGTGCCCCCACTCGCCGGCGATCGCGTTCGCTCCCACAACCACGCGGCCTCCGACCACGATTCCGCCCCCGACGCCGGTGCCGACGATGACGCCGAAGACGACGTCGCGGCCCGCACCGGCGCCGTCGGTCGACTCGGACAGCGCGAAGCAGTTCGCGTCGTTCTCGAACCGCACCGGCCGATCGAGCAGTCGCGGCAGATCGTGCGCCAGCGGCCGCCCGTTCAACCACGTCGAGTTCGCGTTCTTGACGAGGCCCGTCGCGGGCGAAATCGCACCCGGCATGCCGACGCCCACCGATGCGCGCGATCCGAGCGTCGTCTCGATCCCCGACACGAGGGAGACGACTGCGGCCAGCGTCGCATCGTAGTTGCCGCGCGGCGCCGGCACGCGCCGGCGCGCCACCTCGCGGCCGTCGTCGAGGAGCGCGATCGCTTCGATCTTGGTGCCGCCGAGGTCGACGCCGATCTTCACCGCCTATAATCTAGCCGCTATGAGACCGCTGTTCATCGCCCTCGTCTGCGCCGGGCTGATCGCGTGTGCGTCGCGCGCCAGCGCGCCGTCCGCATCGGACGCGAAAGCGTTTCTCGACGGCGTCAGCGCCACGACCCTCAAGCTCGGGATCGACGCGAGCCGCGCGGCCTGGGTGCAGCAGACGTTCATCACCGACGATACGGAGCTGCTCGCCGCGCAGGCGAACCAGGCGTCGAACGACGCCGGCGCGCGCTTCGCGAAAGAGGCGACGAAATACGACCACGTCGACGTCGCGCCCGACCAGCGGCGCCAGCTGACGCTGCTGAAGGTCGGCCTCGTGCTCGCGTCGCCGGCCGACCCGAAAGAGTCCGACGAGCTGTCAAAGATCATGGCGCGGCTCGAGTCGGCGTACGGCAAGGGCAAGTGGTGCGCCGACCCGTCCAAGCCCGACAGCTGCAAGACGATCGACGACGTGACGAGAATCCTCGCCACGTCGCGCAACGAGAAGGAAATCCGCGCCGCGTGGGAGGGCTGGCACTCGATCGGGCCGCCGATGCGCGCCGACTACACGCGGTTCGTCGAACTGTCGAACACAGGCGCGAAAGAGCTCGGGTTCGCCGACACGGGCGCGATGTGGCGATCGAAGTACGACATGCCGCCGGACGCGTTCACGAAAGAGCTCGATCGGCTGTGGGATCAGGTCCGGCCGCTGTACGTCAAGCTCCATGCGTACGCGCGCCTGAAGCTGCGCGAGAAGTACGGCGACATCGTTCCCGCGAACGGCCCGATTCCGGCGCACCTGCTCGGCAACATCTGGGCGCAGGACTGGTCCAACATCTACCCGCTCGTCGCGCCCCCCAACGCCGACCCCGGCTACTCGCTGACGTCCATCCTGCAGCAGAAGAAGATCGCTCCGGTGGACATGGTCCGCATCGGCGAGCGCTTCTACACGTCGCTCGGGTTCGATCCGCTGCCGAAGACGTTCTGGTCGCGGTCGCTCTTCGTCCGCCCGCGCGATCGCGACGTCGTCTGCCACGCGAGCGCGTGGGACATCGACACGCAGAACGACGTGCGCATCAAGATGTGCATCGAGCCGAACGCGGAGGACTTCACGACGATCCATCACGAGCTCGGGCACAACTTCTACCAGCGCGCCTACGAGCACCAGCCGGTGCTGTTCCGCGACAGCGCGAACGACGGCTTCCACGAGGCGATCGGCGACACGATCGCGCTCTCGGTGACGCCGGAGTACCTGGTGCGGATCGGGCTGCTGGACAAGGCGCCTGACGCGTCGCGCGATACCGGCCTGCTGATGACGCGCGCGCTGGAGAAGATCGCGTTTCTCCCCTTCGGCCTGCTGATCGATCAGTGGCGCTGGAAGGTGTTCTCCGGCGAGGTGACGCCGCAGCACTACAACAAGGCGTGGTGGGATCTCCGCCTCAAGTACCAGGGCGTCGCGCCGCCCTCCGCGCGCGACGAGGCGTTCTTCGACCCGGCCGCGAAATACCACGTGCCGGACAACACGCCGTACACGCGCTACTTCCTCGCCGACATCTACCAGTTCCAGTTCCATCGCGCGCTCGCCAAGGCCGCCGGCTGCGCGCTGCCGCTGCACCGCTGCTCGATTTACGAGAGCAAGGCGGCCGGTCAGCGGTTGAACGCGATGCTGTCGATGGGCGTGTCACGGCCGTGGCCCGAAGCGCTCGAAGCGCTGACGGGCACGCGCCAGATGGACGCGACGGCGATCCTCGACTATTTCGCGCCGCTCTCCGCGTGGCTCGACGAGCAGCTCGAGGGAAAGCCGGTGGGATGGTGAGACGCGCTACCGTCTCGCCGCCGCTTTCTTCGCGAGCTCCCACTCGCGCGTGACGAACGCCGCGTACGTGCGCAGCGACTCGTCGATCTGCTCCGGCGTCCGGTCGGCGACGCGCTGTTTGTAGGTATCCACGGCGTCGATTGCCGCGCGGCACGGCACCTCCGCGCGGTTCGGCAGCGCGTCCAGGCGGGCGCGCAGCGTGTCGAGCGCCTGCGCGCCGTGCTCCGATGCGAGGACGTCGGCGAACGTCTGGGCGACGGCGCCGAGCGCGTCCCGCTCTTTCGATCGCCGCGCGAACATCGGCGCCACGATCGATTCGTCGCCGAGCGCCGTCCCATCGTCCAGGATCACCGCCGCGACCTCGACCGTCGCGCCCTCCGGCAGCGGATCGAGCTCGATCTCGCGCGACTCTCCCGGCATCAGCCGCTCGAGCCGCGGCGCGGCACCCGCGATGCCGTGCGTGACGGTGCTGAGGTACCCGTCGACCATTTCGACTTCCCGATGCGTGCCGCCGGAAGCCGGATGGGTCGTCACCGCCAGCGCCCACGCCGTCACCGCCTGGTCGGCGCGATTGGTCAACGTGACGTGCGACTTCGGGCCCGTGACGAGGTGGTCCGCGACGAGCGGCAACTCGGCGGCGAGTAGATGAGCGGCGAGAACAACAGCGACCATGCGCTACGGCTGAGCAAAATGTAGACCACGGCTACCTGAGCAATCTGTTATCGTCACGAATATGCGCCGTCTGTTCGCCGCGCTAATCGCCGCGCTGCCGATCCTCTTCGCCGGCCGCGCGATCGCACAGACCGACCTCGACGCGCTGATGCGCGACGTGCTCACCAGGCGCGACGAGAACTGGAAGAAGCTCCAGCAGTATGTGCTCGACGAGCGCGAATCGATCGAGCTGCGCGGACCGAGCCAGACGCCGATCTGGGGCGAGCACCGCGACTACACCTGGTTCATCCGCAACGGCCTGTTCGTCCGCAGCCCGGTGAAGGTGAACGGCGCCGACGTCAGCGAATCGGAGCGCCGCAAGTACGAAGCCGACTACCTGAAGCGGATGGAGCGGCGCGAGCATCGCGACGCCGCCCCGGCCGACGCCGCGTCGCTCGACCCGGGGGCGATCCTGTCCCAGTCGCGGCAGCCGCAGTTCATCTCCTCCGCGTATCTCCTGCGCTTCAAGTTCGAGCAGGGAAAGTTCGCGCTCGTCGGCCGCGAGACCTTGGACGGCCACGACACGCTGCGGGTCGAGTACTACCCGGAGCGGCTGTTCACGGGCACCGACCGGCGACGGCACGGCGGCTCGCAGCAGGATCGCGCCTACGACGAGGAATTCCGCCGGCTGATGAACAAGGTGGCGCTCGTGACGCTCTGGGTGGAGCCGGCCGCGCGGCAGATCGTCCGGTACACGTTCGACAACGTCGCGCTCGACTTCCTGCCCGCCCAGTGGCTCATGCACGTCGACGAGATCACCGCGTCGATGGACATGTCGCAGCCGTTCCCCGACGTCTGGCTGCCGCGCGACATGCGGATCGATGCCGCGCTGTCGATCGTCGCGGGGCAGTTCTACCTGCATTACGGCCTCGACTACCACGACTACCGTCAGGCCGACGTGTCGACCAAAATCAAAATCCAGTAGCCATGTGGCTCGTCTTCGCGCTGATCCTCTTCGCGCAGCCGCGCGAGGTCGTCACCGAGATCCAGGTCCACGGCAACCTCGTCACGAGCGACGCCGAGCTCCGCGCGATGACCGGCGTCGAGATCGGCGCGCCCTTCGAGCCGGCGATGCTCGACGAGATCGCGGCGCGCCTGCGCGCGACCAAGCGCTTCGACCGCGTTCAGGTCCTCAAGCGGTTCGCGTCGATCGCCGACCCCTCGCAGATCGTGCTCGTCGTGATCGTGGACGAAGGGCGCGTGAAGATCGTCAAGAGCCGGGATCCGGATCATCCGTACCGCGCCGTGCGCAACCACTGGCCGCGGCTGATGTACGCGCCGATCTTCAACGTGAGCGATCGGTACGGTGTCACCTACGGGGTGCGCGTCGCGCTGCCGGACCGTCTGGGTCCCGACAGCCGCGTGATCGTTCCCTTCGCGTGGGGCGGCGAGAAGCAGGCCGGCGTCGATTTCGACAAGACCCGCGTCGGCGGGCTGTTCAACCGCATCCGCGGCGGCGTCGACTGGTCGCGCCGCACCCACCCGGTGTTCGACCAGGCGATCGATCACGAGAGCGCGAACGTGCGCGGCGAACACTGGTTCCGCCCGCAGCTGCGCGTGGGCGTCTCGGGCGGCGTCGAGCACTACACCTTCGGCGCCGAGCGCGACACGTTTCCGCAGGTCGCGATCGACGCCGTCGTCGACACCCGCGTCGACCCGGCGCTGCCGCGCAACGCCGTGTTCGGCCGCGTGGCGTGGACGCACCTCGCCGGCGGCGCGGTCACCGATCTCGACGGCCGCGCCTATGTCGGCGTCGTCGGGCAGCTGATCCTCGGCGTGCGCGGCCAGCGGACGTCGGCCGACCCGGCCCTGCCCGTCTACCTGAAGCCGATCTTCGGTGGCGCGGCAAACGTCCGCGGCTTCTCGCCCGGAACGGTCGTCGGCGACACGCTGACCGCCACGTCGGCCGAAGCGATCCTCCCGCTGACCGCGGCGGTCCGCTTCGTGCGCATGGGGGTCAGCGCGTTTGCGGACGCCGGGGCCGTGACGTGCGGCCCTGAGCTGCCGGCGTGCGACGAGGCATGGAAGCGCGGCTTCGGCGGCAGCGTGTGGTTCACCGCCACCGTGTTCCGACTCGACGTCGCCGTGGCGCACGGCGTGGGCGCGTCGACGCGCGTGATCGTCGGCGGCAACGTATCATTCTGATCATGCGAAACGCGCTCGTCGTGGCGGCCGTCGCCTGCACGGTGACGATCGACGTCGCCGCCCAGGACCGCTTGCGCACCTATCCGCGCTACGAACAGTACGCTCGCGCGACCCGCGAGTTTCCGCGCGCGGTTCGATCCGGCGCGGTATCGGCCACCTGGACCGGGCCGACCACTTTCGAGTACTCCCGCGACGGCAAGCGGTACCGGTTCGACGTGACCACCAGGCAGACCGTGGAGGCGCCGGAGCAGCCGCCGCCGTCGCCGCATGCCGCACTGCCGCACGGCGAAGGGCCCGACCGCGGCCGTCAGTTCGACGCCGCGACCTCTCCCGACGGCGCGCTGACGGCGAGATACCGCGATCGGAACGTCTACCTGGTCGACGCCGAGGGACGCGAGACGGCCGTGACGAGGGACGGTTCGGCCGAGCGGCGCGTCAAGTACGGCACGGCGAGCTGGGTCTACGGCGAGGAGCTCAACCAGGAGACCGCGATGTGGTGGTCCCCCGACGGCACGAAGCTCGCGTACTATCGCTTCGACGAGTCGAACGTCCCCGATTTCTATCTCACGCTCGACGAGACCGCGCCGCATCCGATCCTCGACACCGAAGCGTTCCCGCTGGCCGGCGCCGCCAACCCGATCGTCGACCTGTTCGTCTACGACGTCGGGACGCGGCGGTCGACGCGCGTCGACGTTCGTGACGGCCGGAGTTTTTCGAACGACGCGATCGGACACTACGTGTACCGCGTCGAATGGACGCGCGACAGCCGCGAGCTGCTGTTCCTGCGGACGAACCGCCGCCAGAACGCGATGGACGTCGCGGCGGCGGATCCGGCGACCGGCGCGTGCCGGGTGGTGCTGCACGAAGAGTGGCCCACCGGCTGGCTGAACGAAGACCCGCGGCTGGTGTTCCTCGCCGATGGCCACCGGTTCATCTGGGAATCGCAGCGCAACGGCTGGAACAATTTCTATCTGTACGATCTGAGCGGCAGGCTGATCGCGCCGCTGACGTCCAACAGCGGGTTCGAAGCGTACTCGCTCGTCAAGCTGGACGAAGCCCAGCAGGTGCTCTTCTACATGGCGCGCGACGGCGACAACCCGCTGAAGCTGCAGCTGCATCGCGTCGGCCTCGACGGGCGGCACGACACGCGCCTGACCGATCCGGCGTTCCACCACACGATCGGCAACTGCCTGCCGTCGGCGGGCGCGCGCGTGCCGCTGCAGCTGCCCGTGCCGGGCCCCTGCGGCATTTCGCCCGACAACCGCTACTTCGTCGACGTGTATCAGACACACGACACGCCGGCGGCGTCCCGCGTGGTCGAGTCGGCGACGCGGCGCACGGTTGCCGACGTGACGACGAGTGACGCGTCGGCGCTCGATGCGCGGCATCTGCGGAAGACCGAGCTCTTCACGTTCAAGGCCGCGGACGGACGCACGGCGCTGCGCGGCCTCCTGCAGTTCCCTTCGTCGTTCGATCCGACGCGCAAGTACCCGATGCTGATGAGCGTGTACGGCGGGCCCGAGTTCGCCAGTAACACGGCGCGCGAGACCTTCGTGCCGCCGAGCCCGCTCACCGAGCTCGGGTTCCTCGTCGTCAACGTCGATTCGCGGGCGATCCCCGGCCTGGGCAAGCGCGCGCTCGACTCGATCTACCTGAAGCTCGGCGTCGCCGAGATGGACGACATGGCCGAAGGCGTCAAGGCGCTGTGGAACCGCCCGTACGTCGACAAGGCGCGCGTCGGGGTCTTCGGCACGTCGTACGGCGGCTACACGGCGCTGATGGAGCTGCTCCGCCATCCCGACGTCTTCGCCGCCGCCTCGTCGTCGTCGCCGCCGAGCGACTGGCGCAACTACGACACGATCTACACCGAGCGCTACATGTGGATCCCGGACGAGAACGCGGCCGGTTACGAGGCGGGGAGCGCGCTGACCTACGCCAAGGCGCTGCAGGGGCGGCTGTTGATCTACTTCGGGACCGCCGACAACAACGTGCATCCGACCAACGCGCTGCAGATCATCAAGGCGCTGCAGTCCGCGGGCAAGAGCTTCGACGTGCAGGTCGGCCCGGACCAGGGCCACAGCGCCGTCAATCTGGATCGGATGCTCGAGTTCTTCATCGACGCGCTGAAGCCCTGAAGGGCGACGCCGATCGCGCGTGCGGCATGCGATCGCCGCCGCCTGTTTTCGACTTCGGCCTCGCCGACCGCCGCATGATGGGTGGTGGTCGTCAATTCGCCTTCTTCAGCTCCAGCTTCGCAATCGCCTCTCGATGGACTTCGTCGGGGCCGTCGGCGAGGCGGATCGTCCGGGAGTGGGCCCACGCCGCGGCGAGCGGAAAGTCGTCGGAGACGCCGGCCGCGCCGTGCGCCTGGATCGCGCGGTCGAGCACCCGCAGCGCCATGCGCGGCACGACCACCTTCACCATGGCGAGTTCGCCGCGCGCCGCCTTGTTGCCGACCGTGTCCATCATGTACGCGGCTTTCATCGTCAGCAGCCGCGCCTGTTCGATCGCCATGCGCGATTCGGCGATGTCGGCGCGGATGGTGCCCTGCTCGGCCAGCGGCTTGCCGAACGCCACGCGCTTCTGCACGCGCGCGCACATCGCTTCGAGCGCGCGTTCCGCGACGCCGATGAGCCGCATGCAGTGGTGGATGCGGCCCGGGCCCAGACGGCCCTGGGCGATCTCGAACCCGCGTCCTTCGCCGAGCAGCATGTTCGACGCGGGCACGCGCACGTCCTCGAAGGTGATTTCGGCGTGGCCGTGCGGCGCGTCGTCGTAGCCGAAGACGGGCAGCATGCGCCGGACCGTCACGCCCGGCGTGTTCATCGGCACGAGAATCATCGACTGCTGCGCGTGGCGCGCGGCGTTCGGGTCGGACTTGCCCATGAAGATCGCCACCGCGCAGCGCGGATCGCCGGCGCCGGAGATCCACCACTTGTGGCCGTTGATCACGTACTCGTCGCCGTCTCGCGCGATGCTCGACCGGATGTTCGTCGCGTCGGACGAGGCCACGTCCGGCTCGGTCATGGCGAAGCACGATCGGATGCGGCCGTCGAGCAGCGGCTCGAGCCACTGCGTCTTCTGCGCGTCGGTGCCGTAGCGCACCAGCACTTCCATGTTGCCGGTGTCGGGCGCCGAGCAATTGAACACCTCGGGCGCGAACGGTGCCGCGCGCCCCATGATTTCGCACAGCGGCGCGTACTCGACGTTGGTCAGCCCGGCGCCGTACTCGCTCTCGGGGAGGAACAGGTTCCACAGGCCGGCGGCCCTGGCTTTGGGCTTCAGCTCTTCGACGATCTCCACCGGCTGCCACCGCTCGCCGCGCGCGATCTGCTGGCGGTAGGTCTTCTCGTTCGGGTAGATGTGTTCGTGCATGAAGACGACGAACCGCTTCTGCAGATCCTTCACCTTCGGCGAGTGCTCGAAATGCATGGGGCACATGGTAATTTAGGCGCCGTCGCGATGGAACCCGACGTCCGGCGCGTGCGCGAGGGCGAAGAGCTCGATTGGCCGCGGCTGATCGCCTGGCTGCGCGAGCGCCTGCCCGCCTGCGGCATCCCGCGCCTCGACGTCATGCAGGAACCGCAGATCGCGCAGTTTCCCGGCGGCCACTCGAACCTCACGTACGTGGTCGCGTTCGGCGACGTCGAGATCGTCGTCCGCCGGCCGCCGTTCGGTCCGGTCGCGGCGACCGCGCACGACATGGCGCGCGAATACCGCTGGCTCGCCGCAATGCACCGCGTGTTCCCGCGGGCGCCGCGGCCGTACGCGCTGTGCGACGATGCGTCGGTGGTCGGCGCGGTGTGCTACGCGATGGAGCGTCGCCGCGGAATCGTCATCCGGGCCGAGGAGCCGCCGGAGGCCGCGCACCCCGATGCGCGGCGGCGCATCAGTGCGGCGCTCGTCGACGCGCTGGCCGATCTTCACGCCATCGACGTCGACGCGAACGGCCTCGCCGGCCTCGGCAAACCGGCGGGGTTCGTCGAGCGCCAGGTGCGCGGGTGGACCGACCGGTGGCAGCGGTCGCAGACGACGCCGCTCGACGAACTGGACGCCGTGGCGGCGTGGCTGCGCGATCGGCTGCCGGCGCCGCCGCCGCATCCGGCGGTGGTTCACGGCGACTTCAAGCTGGACAACGTGATGCTGGCGGCCGACGACGTCGGCCGGATCGTGGCGATCTTCGACTGGGAGATGAGCGCCCTCGGCGATCCGCTCGTCGACCTCGGCATCCTGCTGGCCTACTGGGCGCCGACGGCGCCGCCCGAACAGCGGGACGCGCTGACGACGGTGACGCATCGGCCGGGGTATTTCACGCGCGACGAAATCGTCGACCGGTACGCGCGGCGATCGGGCCGCGATCTCTCGAACATCCGGTACTACGAAGTGTTCGCGCTGTTCAAGATCGCCGTCGTCATCCAGCAGATCTACCACCGGTACGTCAACGGCCGGACGCGCGACGCGCGCTTTGCTTCCTTCGATGCGCGCGTCGCATACCTGGCGCGCCACGCCGCGGCGATGATCTGAGGCGCGCAGGCCGGGACTCGTCGAGGCGGGGGGTCACCCGCGCTTGGCCTTCAGCTCCGCCAGCACACGGTCGACCTCCTCGTCGCGCTCGAGCGCGGCAAACCGCTCGTCGACGTTGTCGGTCACCAGGTCGGCTTTCGCCTGGCTGACCGCTTCGTGCACGGTCACCTTCTCCTTCATGCGCTCGAACGTGCGCACCGTCGAGCGGCCGCCGATCGCGATCTGCGCGTCGCTGGCGCGGCCGAGCGCGCGCGCGCGCCGGTGCTGCGCCATCAGCATGTCGCTCTTCGCCTGCGCCTCGGCGAGCTTCTGTTCGAGCTTGCCGAGCGCCGCCTTCAGCGTCGCGACCTGCGCGCGCTGATCGTCGACCTGCTGGCGGAAGCTGTCGGTGGTCCGCTCGGCGCTCTTGTGGCGCTCGATCGCCGCGCGCGCGAGGTCGTCCTGGTCCTTCTGCACCGCCAGCTCCGCCTTGCGCAGCCACTCGGCGCTGCGGTCGGCGGCCTCGTGCGCCTTCTTCTCCAGCATGTGCTGGTCGGCGATCGAAATCGCCACCTGCGTCTTCACCTGCAGCAGCTGATTCTCCATGTCGAGGATCACCTGCTTGATCATCTTCGACGGGTTCTCCGCGCGATCGATCAGATCGTTGAGGTTCGCCCGCACCAGCGTGCTCACGCGTTCCAGCAGTCCCATTGTCGTACTCCTGTCAGGTCCGGCCGACGCCGGACGCTACGTCCCGAGAACGTCCGGTTTCTTCGCGCTGTCGCCGATGCCGCGCACCTTCGACATCAGCGTTGCGAGGTCCATGCCCGACAGCGCCTCGAACAACGCCGGCACCTGGGCGGCCATCTTGGTGACGTCGCCGGTGATCTTGTTGATGCCGGCGGTGTCGCCGTTGCCGGTCGACACGATGGTGATCTTGTCCACCTTGCTGAGCGGCGCGGCGAGGGCGGACACGACCTCGGGCAGACCCGTGATCAGCTTGTCGACGACCGCGGCCTGGTTGTACTCCTGATACGCCTCGGCCTTGACGTTCATCGCCTTGGCCTCGGCTTCGCCCTTCTTGAAGATGATGTCGGCCTCGGCTTCGCCCCTGGCGCGCGTCGCGGAGGCGACGCCTTCGGCCTCGACCATCAGCCGCATCTTCTCGGCGTTGGCGAGCGTCTCGATCCGCTGCCGTTCGATCTCCGCCTGCTTCAGCACGGTGGCGATCAGCTCCTTCTCGCGCCGCGAGATCTCGGCCTCCTGCACCTTGATCTGCGCCTCGCGCTCGACCTGCTGCACCTTGACCGCCTCGGCGGTGACCTGCTGCTGCATCACGTTGGTCTGGATCTCGTACGCCTTGTCGGCCTGCGCCTGCTGCTTCTTGACGATCTCCAGGTACTCCGCTTTCTTGATCTCCAGATCGCGCTGCGCTTCGGCCTGCTTCGCCTGCGACAGCGTTTCGGCGAGCACGCGCTCCTGATCCGCCTGCGCCTTCGCGATCGCCGCCGCGCGCGTCGCCTCGGCGCGCTTGATCGCGGTGTCGCGATCCGCTTCCGCCGCGGCCACGTCGGCGTCGCGTTTGATGCGCGCGATGTCGGGCCGGCCCATGTTGACGATGTACTCGTTCTTGTCGCGGACTTCCTTGATGGTGAAGGAGATGACCTCGAGGCCCATCTTGCTCATGTCGTCGGCGCACGTCGACCGCATGCGATCGGCGACCATCTCGGGCTGCTTGACGATCTCCTCCACGGTCAGCTGGCCGATGATGCCGCGCAGGTGCCCTTCCATCACGAGGCGGATCAGCCCTTCGCGCTGATCGGGCGTCTTGGTCAGGAACTGCTCCGATGCGGTCTGGATGGAGACGGGATCGGACTTGACCTTGATCTGCGCGACGGCTTCGACCGTCACCGCCACGCCCTGCTTCGTGTACAGGTCCTGCACCGGCGCGACGTCGAAGGACATCAGCTCGAGCGACAGCTCGCGGCACGACTCGATCATCGGGAAGATGACGGTGCCGTGCCCTTTGACGACGCGCGTGCCGCGGAACCCGTAGACGATGAGCGCCTCGTGCGGCCCCGCCTTGCGGTACAGCGCCGCCATGAGGCTCGTGAGAAGAATCACGGTGAGCCCCATCAGCCCCACCGTGACGCCGACGCCGGTTGAAATGGCCATGACCTGCTGCGCCTCCTACTGCGGCGAATCCGCCGCCATCTCCGTCCACGTCCGCACGTACGCCAGCCCGTTCTCGTAGCGCGTGATCACGACCTCGACGCCCTTCGCGATCGCGTCGCCGTTTTCGCTGCGCGCACCGGCGACCCGCCGCGCGCCGGCCTGCTGGAAGAGGATCTCGCCGGTGCCGCCGGCGCGAATCGGGCTGCTGACGGTTCCGAGCAGCCCGACCACGTCGAAATCGTCGGGATCGAGGTTCTCGTCGGGCGACCACACGACCTTCGCCATGAACCAGAACACGAACGCGGCGCCGATCCAGCCGACGCCGGTCGCGACGAACAACGCGGCCAGCGGCCAGATCTCCGAGTACCGGGTGAGGAGATAGCCGGCGCCGCCGAACCAGGCGAGGAACGCCGTCGCCGTCGAAAAATTGATCGGCGAGGGCGCGGCGGGCGCGTGCGCGCTAGCGCCGTGGCCGCTTCCGGCGTGGTGATGCGCGATGTGCGCGTGCGCGTGGACGCCGTGCGCGCCGTGCACGTGCGGCAGGTGCAGCCCCGCCATCGTCAGCAGCCAGGAAACGGCACTCAGCGAGAATCCCAGCAAAAAGCACACGAGATAGACGTTCGTCCAGGACATCGCGGGACCTCATGCAGTCACCGGTTTGAGCGCGGCCAGGAGCCGATCGACCAGCGCCGGCGTGTCGGCGATGGCGCCGAGGAGGACGAGGCACTTGCGCGAGTCGTCGTCGGCGGCGAGCTTCCGCAGCGCATCGGCGAGCTCGCGATCTTCGCCAAAGCGTTCGGCGCCCTGGCGGAGCCACTCGTCGAGCGGCCCTTCGTCGGTCCGCAGGTCGGAGACGAGCTCGGTGTGGAATCCAGGCGGGTCGCTGACGAGATATCCGGGATGGACGCGGAAGAACTGCGCGAGCAGCTCGCGGGTGCCGTGCGTCAGGTGGGGCCGCGCGCCGCTCTCGACTTGCGAGAGGTACGACTGGCTGATCGACCGTCCCAGTTCCCTGGCGATGGCGCGAACGACTTCCTGCTGGCTCAACTCGCGGCCGAGGCCCCGCAGCTCGCCTTCGACCGTGCGCAGCGACCGGACTTTTTCGCCGAGCGTCATTGCAATCAGCAATATACAAATTGCAAATTGCAATGTCAACGGCCAAACAGAAAGCCGGACGGGCTGTCCGGCTAACGTGTTCGCCTACTGTCGTTTAGCGGTGAACGTTCCGGTCGCCATGCCGCCCGCGATGTCGATCGTCCCCTTCATCGAGTCCTTGCTGTCGATCGTTGCCGTGTAGGCGACCGGCACGGCCTGCCCCTGGAGACTGGCGCTGAAGGAGAACTTCACGTCGGCGCCCTTCACCGTCCCGGTCAGATCCGCTTCGCCCAACGTCTCGGATGAATAGTGACCGGTCAGCTTCTCGCCATCCTGTTTCAGCGTGACGGTCGGCGTTCCGGTGCCCGCGTCGGTCTGCACGGTGAACAGCCACTTGCCGGTGACGTCGACCTTGGCTCCCTGTCCCGCGAACGCCATCGACGCGAACGCGACCACGCACACAGCCGCAATCATCTGCCTCATCGTCACCTCCGAAGTGGACGCACCTGAAACGACCCGAGGTGCCCGAGGCGCTTCACGCACCTCGGACACCCGGGCACGCTGACGGTTAGAAGTCGAACTGCGCGCCGATCTTGAACAGGCGGCCCTGCAGCACGTTGGTCGGCCGCAGCCACTGGCTCGTGGCCGCGGTCGTGAAGGTGTTCGTCAGCGTGTACGGCCAGTCGCTGTTGAACACGTTGTAGAGATCCGCGTCGACGCGGAAGCGATAGCGATCGATCTTGAACCGCTTCGACGCGCGGAGGTCGAGCTGATCGAGCGAGAGGCCGTAGTCGGTGCCCGGCTCGATCAGGTTGACGATCTTGCTCGTCACGCCCGACGACAACACGCGCCCGAGCCCCGGCTGGACGATGGCGTTGCTCACCGACCAGTTCGCGAGGATGTTCGGCCCCTGGCTGTGCTGGTACGTCCCGCTGATCATGATGTCGAGCGGCAGCGTGTAGGACCCGAGCAGCTTGACGTCGGGCCGGAACGGGAACACCTGATGGCAGGCGCGCGACCCGTCCGCGTACACCTCCGTGCCCGTCGACTGCGTCGTCGGCAGATAGCCGGTCGTCGCCGCCGCGGCCGGGCTGATGCCCGAGAACAGCGTGCCCGCGGAATTGAACGGGCCGAGCTGATCGGACACGGCGCAGTAGTCGAGGACGCTGCGCTGCGCGTTGACGCCCAGCTGCACGAACGCGTTGTTCGCGAAGCGCTTCTGCGTCGTGATGTCGAAGCCGTAGAACTTGTTGATCATTCCGCCGTAGTTGGACGCGAACGTGATGACGTTCGCCTGCGGCAGGTTCTGCGCGGCGACGGCCGGCTTCAGGTCCTGCAGGCCGCACACCTGATAGTTGCCGCTGCCCGGCAGGTTCGGGTCGCTCGGCGCCGTCACGCAGAACGAGTCGTAGCTCGCGGCGCTGAAGCGGGTGTCGTGGGTGAACGTCTGGTTGCCGAACCAGCGGATGTAGTAGCCGCCGTTGACCGACCACCGCGGCGCGATCTCGTGCTGCACGCTCGCGGCGTATTCCCAGTTGTAGCCGCGCACGCCCCAGCCGGTGAGCGTCGCCGGATCCGTCGTCGTCGAGGTCGGGATGTTCTTGCCGAAGGTCGGCGTCGACGGCGACGGCGTCAGCTCGTTGAACTGCAGGTTGCCGTTCGCGTCGAAGGGCAGGCCGTTGCCGTCGAGATCGCGCCAGGCGCGCGTGTCGGTGGTGCCGACCGTCACCTCGGGGTTCGCGGCATCCGCCGTCGCGATCATCTGCCCGTTGACGTACCGCGCGATGCTCGTCTTCAGCGCGGTCTTGCCGTTGCCGAAGAGATCGTAGGCGATGCCGACGCGCGGATCGATGTCCTTCCAGTTCTCGACCGTGCCGACGCAGCCGGCGGCGAGGTTGTTCTTGCCGTCGGGGCACGTGCTGAAGGTGATCGCCTGGTTGCCGTTCAGCGGATTGGCCGGCAGCGACTCGGGCAGCGTCGACCCGATGAACCAGTCGTACCGCAGCCCCAGGTTCACCGTCGCGCGGCCGATCGTCCACCGGTCCTGCGCGTACAAGCCGGTGTCCGCCTTGATCGCGTTGCGGCGGTCGGTCGGCAGCCGCAGCGTCACCGACACCGGCAGGCCGGCGTTGTAGGTGATCGGCTGCACGTTGCCGGTGTACTGGGTGACGAGGCGCCAGCGGCCTTCCGTCACGGCGCCGCCGAACTTCATCGAGTGCGCGCCGGTGACGTAGGACGCCGAGAACGATTCGGTCAGCAGCTTCGAGAAGTGATCCGCCGGCGCGTTCCACGCGTTCGCGTACTGGTTCGTGGAGTTGTCGAGGATCGTGTACACGTGCGACGCGGCGATCGCGGCCGGATCGAACACGGGCGCGCTCTGCCCCGTCACCGACGGCTGATAGAGCTCGGTGTACTCCTGGTCGTACATCGCGAAGCCGGCGTCGAACAGCAATTTGTTCGACTGCGTGCGCGTCCACTTCTCGACGGTGACGAAGTTGGTCGGCGTCACCTCGTTGCCGGACGCCTCGGGCGGGATGTTCGACGCGATGCCCCAGTGCGGGCGGTACTTCCGCTGGTTGTCGTGGTAGACGCTGACCTTGTCCTTCTCGCCGAGCTGCAGCGACACGCGCCCGACGGTGCTGTAGATGTGGCCGTTGTCGACGCCCGGGTTCGACAGATCGGGCTGATATTTGAACGGCGAATTCAGCAGGTTCGGGAAGCTGCCCGGCTTGGTCAGGTTCGATCCCCAGTAGCGGAACGTGCCGTAGAACCACGCGCGGTCCTTGACGATCGGACCGCCGACGCCGGGGTTGAAGTCCCACACTTGCTGGATGACGCTCGTGTTCGCGAGCACGTTGTTCGGGTTGAACGTCTTGTCGCCCGCGAGATCGCTCGCGTTGTAGTTGTTCGCCTGCCACGGGCCGTGCGTCCCGTTGGCGACGACGTTGCCGTGGAACTGGTTGCCGCCGTCGCGGGGGACCATGTTCACGCGCACGCCGCCCTGGCCCATTTCCGCCGAGTCGGCGCCCGTGACGTAGCTCAGTTCCTGGAAGCTGCCGTCGTTCCAGTACACGCCGCTGTAGGCGCCCTGCGCGCACAGGTTGTTGAGGCGCATCCCTTCGACGGTCTGGATCGTGTCGGTCGATCCCTTGTAGATGAGCGGCGACTGCTGCATGCCGCCCGAGCCGCCGACGTCGCGGTTCAGCGCGCCGCCGCCGCCGACGGCGATCGCGGTGCCCGGAATCATGATGCCGACCGCCTGGATGTTGCGTCCGGTCGGCAGCGCATCGAGGACGTCGCGCGTCATCACGGTGCGCTGCGTGATTCCCTGCACGTCGACGACCGGCGACTCGGCCGAGACGGTGATCGTCTCTTCGACCGCGCCGACTTTCATGTCCGCGTTGATCGTGGCGGTGAAGTCCGACGTCAGTTCGATGCCGTCACGCTTGACCGTGCTGAATCCCGGCAGCGTGAACGTGACGCTGTAGGTCCCCGGTCGGAGCTCGATGATCTTGTACTGACCGGCGCCGTCGGTGACTGCCGATCGCGTCCTTTCGATCAGCGCCGGGCTGGAGACTTCCACGGTCACGCCGGGCAGAATCGCGCCCGACGTGTCCTTGACGGTTCCTGCGATGCTGCTCGTCTGCGCCGACGCGAGCGCCGGCCAGAGCACGAGACACGCACCCACGAGCCATCGTCCGAGACTTCGCATGCCTTTCCCCCTCCAGAAAGTTTCGCGGTATTGTGCAGTAGTCGTGCCGCCCGGCGGCCCGGAAAATCGGCGGTTTTTGTGTGTGCGCCGCCGCAACGCTCCAAAACTTCGTATCCGCGTTCAATTCGAGTAAGTGCCTGCGCGGACCGACCGGTCGGTCGGTGAGTGAGCGATAATACCGCGAGTTCATGGCGCTGCGCATCGTTTCAGCCGGCGTGGATTCGCGCCGCGCGGCCATGTGCCGCACGGCGGCGCAGCTGTTTCGCGACCGCGGCTTCGACGCCACGTCGGTCAGCGACGTCGCGCGCGCGCTCGGCCTGACCAAGGCCGGCCTCTATCACCACTTCGAGAGCAAGGAAGCGCTGCTGTTCGAGATCATGATGTTCGGTCTCGACAAGGTCCGCGACGAGGTGCTCGTACCGATTCGCGCGATCCGCGATCCCGAGGAGCGGCTGCGCCAGCTGATCGCGCGCCATGCGCGCATCGCGACGCGCGGCCAGGGCGCCGTCGCGCATCTGGGGGACGAAATCCGGTCGCTTCCGCCCTCCGCGCGACGCGAAATCGAACAGCGCCAGCGGATTTACCTCGACCTGCTCCGGCGGACGCTCGCCGAGTTGAAGGCGAAACGAAAGCTGCAGATCGACCCGACCGTGGCCGCGTTCAGCATCATCGGCATGATTCTGTGGCTGCCGCGCTGGTTCCGGCAGAACGGCCGCCTGTCGCAGGAGCAGGTGGCCGACACCATCGCGGCGATGGCGCTCGGCGGCGTGCTACGGGAGCGAGGGAAGGGCCAGAAGCCGAAAGCGAGAAGTTAGGCGCGTCACTGCCGGAGCGTCTTCACGTAGTTGATCACGTTCCAGGTGTCGGTCTCGCTGATCCGCTCGGCGTAGCTCTCCATGTCGCGCGACGTGCCGTGGCGCAGGACCGAAAACATCTCGCCGTCGCTCGATCCGTACTGCAGCGTCGCCGCCGTCAGATCCGACGGCTGCGCCCCGGTCGCCGCTTCGCCGTCGCCCCGGCCTTCGGGTCCGTGGCACTTCGTGCAGAGACGCTGGTAGACGCGCTTGCCCGCGGCGATCGATTCGCGCGTGGACGCGACCGGGTTCGCGATCTTCGCCGCCTCGGGATTCCCGCCCTTCTTCGGCGCATCGGCCGCCTGCAGCACGAGCATCACGATCGCGAGCAGCAGCGTCATGCGATCCCCATGCAGAGGTATTTGACCTCGAGGAATTCCTCGATGCCGTACTTGGATCCCTCGCGCCCGATCCCCGATTCCTTCACGCCGCCGAACGGCGCCACCTCGGTCGAAATCAGCCCCGTGTTGATGCCGACGATGCCGTACTCGAGGGCTTCGGCGACGCGCCAGATGCGGCCGATGTCGCGTCCGTAGAAATAGGCGGCGAGCCCGAACTCGGTCGCGTTCGCCATCCGGATCGCCTCGTCTTCGGTGCGGAAGCGGAAGAGCGGCGCGACAGGACCGAACGTCTCCTCCCGCGCGATCGCCATCTCGCCGGTCACCCCCGTCAGCACCGTCGGCTCGAAGAAGCGGCCGCCGAGCGCGTGCGGCTTGCCGCCGACGAGGATGCGCGCGCCCTTCGACGTCGCATCGCCGATGTGGCTCTCGACTTTTTCGACCGCCTTGTCGTCGATGAGCGGCCCCTGCGTCGCGCCCGCCTCGAGTCCCGGCGCCGGCTTCAACTTGTCCACCGCCGCCGCGAGCTTCTGCGCGAACGCGTCGTACACCGACTCCTGCACGAGGAGCCGGTTGGCGCACACGCACGTCTGCCCCGTGTTGCGATACTTCGACATGATCGCGCCGTCGACCGCCGCGTCGAGATCGGCATCGTCGAACACGATGAACGGCGCGTTGCCGCCGAGCTCGAGCGAGAGCTTCTTCACCGTGCCGCTGCACTGCGCCATCAGCAGCTTGCCCGTCTCGGTCGAACCGGTGAACGACAGCTTGCGGACGATCGGGTTCTCCGTCAGCTCGCCGCCGATCTCCTTGGCGCTGCCCGTCACCACGTTGAAGACGCCTTTCGGCACGCCGGCGCGTTCCGCGAGCTCGGCGAGCGCGAGCGCCGAGAACGGCGTCTGCGAGGCGGGCTTCAGCACCACGGCGCAGCCGGCGGCGATCGCGGGGCCCGCCTTGCGCGTGATCATCGCGAGCGGAAAATTCCACGGCGTGATGCAGGCGACGACGCCGATCGGTTCCTTGACGACGACGATGCGCTTGTCGGGCTGATGCGGCGGAATCGTGTCGCCGTAGACGCGTTTCGCCTCCTCGCCGAACCACTCGAGGAACGACGCCGCATACGCCACCTCGCCCTTCGACTCGACGAGCGGCTTGCCCTGCTCGATCGTCATCAGCCTGGCGAGGTCGTCCTGGTTGGCCATCATCAGATCGAACCAGCGGCGCATGATCACCGCGCGCTCCTTCGCGGTCCGCTTGCGCCACGCCGGAAACGCACGCGCGGCCGCCGCGATCGCGTGACGCGTCTCGCCACGACCGAGGCGCGGCACGGTGCCGATCACCTGCCCGGTCGCGGGGTTGTCCACGTCGATGGTCTGGTGGGAGGACGATTCGATCCAGGATCCGTCGATGTAGCACGCCTGACGGAACAGTTTCGGATCGCGAAGCTCAACGCCGGAGGCGATCGTCGGCATCCGACGATTGTAGATCGCCGATGCGCTCGATCGTGACGTCGGGCGGCGCGTAGGCCGCGACGAGCGCGGGGTCGTGCGCGTAGTGGCCCTGCCGCACGAAGACCGTCGTCACGCGACTGCCCCATGCGTGCTTCATCGCCGCGAGGATCCGCACCTTGTCGTCGATCATCACGTAGCGCGCCGCCGGATAACGGCGCTCGACATCGTCGAGCATCTGCTCTTTGTGGATATAGATGAGCACGTGCCCTTCGACGGCGCCCCACAACCCCGATCGCTCCACCTTGCGCGGCTGGAAGACGACGTCGCCGTCGGAGAGGATCACCACGCGTCCGCGGCGCGACAGGTGGCGAATCGCGTCGAAGGCGCCGGGGTAGACGCGGTCCGCGAAGGGATAGTGCAGCAGGAAGATCGACATCCCGAGCAGATGCGGATCGCGCGGATGCTCCGCGCGGAACCGCTGCAGCGCGCCCAGGTAGTCTGCGTACCCGAGCTCGCGCCGATGCTCCTCGAAGATGTCCCAGTAGCGCTGCTCGCAGTCGGCGCCGAAGTGATCGAGCAGATATCGCCGCAGATCGTCGGTGACGGCGTCGTTGTCGAGCAGCGTGTTGTCGACGTCTACGAGGTAGACGATGTCTCCGGCGGACATGGCGCGTTAGCGTACCCCGAACGGAACGGCGTGACCACACCGGTCGCCGGTTCGAACCGGTGCCGCCACACGCACGCCGTGTCGTTGGCGAGCAGGTGAATCGAGATCGACGGGGTGGCCGACACCGTCTTCACGTCGTGGATGTCGTCGGTCGGCGGCAGCAGCGCGTAGAACTGGCCGGCATCGAGCTCCTGTTGCCTGGAGATCTCGAGCTGCGCGCGCCCCGGATCGCCGCCGTCGTCGAGGCGTCGGTAGACGGTTTCGTGCTGCCGTCCGCGATAGATGCCGACCAGGCCCCAGGCGAGATGATCGTGAACCGGCGTGGACGCGGCAGCCGGCACGACGAGCGAAAAGAGACACAGCGATCCGTCTTCCCCGCGGTAGAGCGCGTACTGGCCGATGCCGCCGCCCATGCGGCTGGTCTCGTCGGGCTTCGCGCACGCGTCCGGCAGCCAGCCGTCGGTCGCGAGCAGCGCGGCAAATGCCGGCTTCAGCGCGTCGACGCGCGCGGCCACATCGGCAATCGCGTCGGACAGCCGCCTGGTTTCGGCGATCAGCGCGCGGATTTCCGGAGTGTCGACGAGGAACCCGAAATGCGCGGCGCCGTTGTGATGACCGAAATCGCACATCCGCGCAGCATAGCGCGGATCACTTCACCTCGATCGGCGATTCCGCCGGGCCGGCGATCACCTTGCCGTCGCTCTTGAATCGCGACCCATGGCATGGACAGTCCCACGTCCCCTCCGCGTCGTTCCATTCGACCGTGCAGCCCATGTGCGTGCAGATCGGCGCGTCGCGGTAGCGTCGCGTCAGCTGATCGCGAACGAGATAGTAGGGATAATCCTTGTTCTCCTTGACGTAGTCCCACGCGCCGCCGCGCACCTTCACCCGACCGGGATCGAAGAGCTCGGCCCACGGGTTGGTGCGGCCCGCGATCCGATCCGCGGCCATGATCGCGGTCAGCGTCCCGAACGTCATGCCGTTCCCCGAAAAGCCGGTGCCGGTGAACTGGTGGTCGGCCGTCTCTCCGATGTACGGCAGGCCGTCGGGCGTTTCGATCACCTGCCCCGACCAGCGGTGCGTCACGCGCGCGGTCGGCAGCATGGCGGTGAGCGTCCGCTCCAGACGCGCGTAGCACGGACGCGTGTCCCGCACCTGTCCGGTCTTGTGATCTTCGCCGCCGAACACGATGACGTCGCGGTCGCGCAGCCGTTCGAGCCGGATGTAGTGATACGGATCGGCCGTGTCCCAGAACAGCGCGTCGGGCACGCGTCCGCGCGGAATCTCCGCGGCGACGACGTAGCTGGTGTACAGCGCGAGCTTCGTCTGGAACAGCGTCGCGCGCGCGAGGCTCGTGTTGCCCGTCAGCGGCGTGTGCGTCGCGAGCACGATGTCGTCGCAGACGATGGTTCGGTCGGACGCGACGACGGCGCGAGGCGTCTCGCTGAATTCCTGCACGTTCGTGTGCTCGAAGATCATGCCGCCGCGATCCGCGATCGCGCGGGCGACGCCCGCGAGATATTTGCGCGGGTGGAACCGCGCCTGGCGGCCGTAGCGGACGCCGGGTCCGCCGACGAACGGCACGTCGCGGACGAACGTCGCATCGAAGCCGAGTTGCGCGGCGGCCACCGCCTCGTCGCGGAACCCTTCCTCGACGCCGTCCGCCGTCGCGCCGAGCGGCGCGTGCAGGTAACCGGGGACCCAGGCGAAGTCGCAGTCGATCTGCTCCGCGCGGACGATGTCGTCGATTCTGGCGATCGCCGCCAGGCCGGCGTCCCAGACGGCCTGCGCGTGATCGGGGCCGAACGCGTCCCGCAGCTCCGTCAGCCGGCGATCGGTGACCATCGTCAGGTGCGCGCTCGTGTGGCCCGTGTCGATCTGCGCGCAGCGCTCGCGCTCGACGACCGCGACGCGCTTGCCGTCGAGCGTCAGGAGGTACGCGGCCGTCAGGCCGACGATCCCGGCGCCGACGACGACCACATCGACCTCTTCGTCGCGCTCGAGCTTGCGGAAACGCGGAAACGGCGCGGTATCGGTCCACAGCGGCGTCGTGTCGGTGCGCAGCTCCATGCTTTAACCTGAAGCAAGCGCACCGCCAGAACCATGGGTCAGCCGTATTGACGTGACGCCGCCCCGCCTTCGACTCAGTCGCCCGCTGTGGCTCGATCGCGGAACCGCGGCGCCACGCTTCCCGACGCTCCGGGGCGAGCACCGCGCCGACGTCGCCGTCGTGGGCGGCGGCAGCACCGGCGCGGCGATCGCGTGGCGCTTCGCGTCCGCGGGTGTTCGCGTCGCCGTGCTGGAGGCGGAGCGCGTCGGGCGAGGCAGCACGGCGGCGAGCACCGCGCTGCTGATGCAGGAGCCGGACGCGGATCTGGGCGACCTGGCGCGCCGGTTCGGCATCCGACGCGCGCGGCGCATCTTCGAGCTCAGCCGAGAGGCCACGCGCGAACTGATCGACGCCATCCGGCGATTGGGCATCGACTGCGATCTCGTCCAGCACGATTCGGTGTACTACACGCTGACGGACGCAGGCCGGTCGCGCTTGCGCGCCGAAGAGCGCCGTCGGTCGCGGGCTGGCGTCGGCGGCCGGTGGCTGAGCCGAGACGGGTTGTGGAAGGCGGCGGGACTCGACGGTGCCGCCGCCATTCGCACTCGCGGCAACGCCGAGGTCGACCCGTACCGATGCTGCCTGGGCTTCCTCGAGGCGGCGCGCGGAGCCGGCGCCGCGATCTTCGAGCGGTCGCGCGTCGAATCGGTCGACGCATCGCGCCGCGATGTCACGCTGCGGACGGCCGGCGGCATCGTCCGCGCCGACCGCGTCATCGTCGCCACGGGGTACGCCACGCCGAGTTTCGAACGCCTGGCCGCCCGGTTCCGCATGATGCACACGTTCGTCGTCGCGACGCGGCCGCTGACGCGCGCCGAACGCCGGACCGTCGGGCTCGGACCGGTGATGATGTGGGAAACCGGCTGGCCGTATCACTACGCGCGGTGGACACCCGACGCGCGGCTGATGCTCGGCGGCGGCGATCGGGATCGCGTCCCGGAGCGCGAGCGACCGCGCGCGTTCGTGGAAGGCGCGCTCGGCGTCCTCGACTACTTCGTGGAGCGCTTTCCCGTGCTGCGCGAGGTGACGATCGACTACGCGTGGGAGGGGCTGTTCGCGATGACGCCCGACGGCCTGCCGTACATCGGTCCGCATCGACGCCATCCGCGTCACCTGTTCGCCCTCGGCTACGGCGGCAACGGCATGACGCTGGGGTTTCTCGCGGCGGACCTGCTGCTCGACGCGCACCGCGGCCGGCCGTCCGCCGACCTCGATCTGTTCTCGTTCGGCCGGGCTTGACATATTCCCATATGGGAATATGATTACCGCATGGCTCGCCTGGCGACGACGTCCGACCCGTTCAACGCCATCGCCGAGCCCCGTCGCCGCGACATCCTCGCCTTTCTCGCCGACGAGGAACATCCGGTCGCCGACATCGTCGACGCGCTCGGCGTCGCGCAGCCCTCGGTGTCGAAGCACCTTCGCGTGCTGCTCGACGTCGGACTCGTCGAGGTGCGCCGCGACGGCCGCCGCGCGTTCTACCGCACGAACGCCGACGCGATCCGGCCGGTGCACGACTGGACGGCGCGCTTCGAACGCTACTGGCGGCGCCAGCTGTCGCGCGTCAAGGAACGCGCGGAACGCATCAACCGATGAACAGGAGGCACCCGTGACCGCACTCGCTCCGGCGCTCGATCAACTGACCCTCGACATCACCGAAGAGATCCTCGTGCGCGCGCCGCTCGCCGCGGCGTTCGACGCGCTGCTCGACGAGCTCGGGCCGTCGAATCTCGGACACGACGACACGCCGATGCCGATGCGGCTGGAGGCGTTTCCCGGGGGGCGCTGGTATCGCGATCTCGGCGAGGGCGATGGACACTTCTGGGGCGTCGTCCAGGCGATCAGGCGGCCGTCGCTGCTCGAGATCACCGGACCGATGATGATGTCGTTCGCGGTCGCGTCGAACGTCCAGTATCGGCTGAAGGAAGTGGACGGCGGCACGCTGATCACGCTCCGCCACTCCGCGCTCGGCCTGTTCCCCGACGGCTATCGCACGCCGCTCACGACCGGCTGGAAGAAGATCTTCGAACGCGTGCGCACGCGCGCGGAAAGGACGAACCGATGACGGCCGTCGACCGCATGCTCGACGAACTCGAACAGGAAGCCCAGACGACGCGCCGCGTGCTCGAGCGCGTGCCCGACGATCGGCTGACGTGGCGACCGCATCCGAAGGCGCGCACCCTGGGCGAGCTCGCGATGCACGTCGCCACGACGCCGGGAAACGTCGCGCGGCTGTCGGCCACCTCGCCGGCGCAGGCGCCGCGGTTCGAGGATCTCGAACAGCGCCCCGGCCGCGCGGCGGATCTCGTCCCCTCGCTGAACGCCAGCGTCGAGGAGGCGAAGGCGGTGCTGCGGACGATGGACGATGCGGCGCTCGGCGCGACGTGGACGCTGATGCGCGGCGATCGCCAGCTGCTGGCGATGCCCCGCGGCGCGCTGCTCCGCGCGATCATGCTGAACCACTGGTACCATCACCGCGGTCAGCTGACCGTCTACCTGCGCGAACTGGACGTCGCCGTGCCGTCCGTCTACGGACCGAGCGCCGACGAGAACCCGTTCGCCTGACGCTAGGCCGCGCCCTGCTTCGGCGTCGACTGTCCGTCCACGACGCGTTCCACTTCGACGGTGCAGTCGGTCGCCACGGCGGCAATCGCGCCGATCGCGGCGAGCATCGGCGCGAGCACCGCGCCGATGACGCCGACCGTCAGCGGAAATTCCGCGATCGTCCGATGCTCCTGCTTGACGATCACGCGCCGGACGTTGCCTTCGTGCACCAGCTTCCTGACCGCGTCGACCATCTGATCGGCGGCCACCTTGAACGATTCCTTGTACGTTCGCTCGGACATGGGACTCCTCTCACGATCAGACGAACGGGAAGCGCAGCAGGTTTCGCCATGCCGACGTCGGCACGGAGCGGAGCGCGTCGCGCAGTTGCGCCGCAGACGGATACCGATCCTCCGGTTTCCGACTGAGCGCCTTGTAGATCACGCTGCGCAGGCGGCGCGGAACGGTGTGCGGCAGCTCGCGCACCGGCGCCGACAGCACGGCGACGGCGGTGGACATCACGCTCGCGCCATCGAACAACCGCTCGCCGGTGGCCATTTCGTGCACGATCACGCCCAAGCTGTAGACGTCGGATCGACGGTCGATCGTCAGCCCGAGCAGCTGCTCCGGCGACATGTAGCCGGGCGTGCCGAGCGCGAGGCCGTCGAGCGATCCGGCGGTCAGCCCGGTGACGCCGCCGCGCACCGCCGATCCCCCCTGTTCGGTCCGCCGCGCGAGCCCGAAATCGAGGACCTTCACCGTCCCGTCGGCGCCGAACTTCACGTTGCCGGGCTTCAGGTCGCAGTGCAGGATGCCGCAGGCGTGCGCGTGCTCCACCGCGTCGGCGATCTGCACGCCGATGTGCACGATCTCGGAGAGCGCGAGCCGCCCGCGCTGCATCCGCTGCGCCAGCGTGTCGCCGTCCACCAGCTCCATGACGATGCACGCGCGGCCGTCGAGATCGAAGACGTCGTGAATCGTCGCGATGCCGCGGTGATTGAGCTGCGCGGCCGCGCGGGCCTCGCGGATGCGCCGCGAGTCCTCGGCGCCGCCGCGCGGCGGGAGGATCTTGATCGCCACGTCCCGCTGCAGACGCTGATCGCGCGCGCGATGCACCTCCCCGCCGCCGCCCTTGCCGAGCGGCGCGACGAGGACGTAGCGGTCGCCGACGTGGAGCCCCGGCCCGAATTCGAAGCTCGCGATCGCGGACGCCGACGAGTCGGCGGTCCGATCGTCGGCGTCCGGAGCGGCGGCGGCGGCCGGCGGCGTCTCGCGCTCGTCGAGCGCGTAGGATTCGAGCAGCGCGTCGATCTCGGCCCGCAGCGCCGGGTCCTCGCAGGCCGACGCGACGTACGCGCGCCGCGCACCCGGCGGACGCTGCAGCGCTTCTTCGATGATCGGTTTGGCGCGCTGCCAGCCCGCCGCATCCACCTCAGCGTCCCCGCATTTTGTGGCGCAGCCAGACCGTCGCGGTCGTCAGCTCGCGCTTGACCGTGGCGGGCGAGACGCCGATCGCTTCGGCGACCTCGTCGATCTTCAGTCCGCCGAAGAAGCGCAGCTCGACGATCTCGGCCTGACGCTCGTCGAGCGTCGCCAGCTCCGCGAGCGCTTCGTTGAGCGCGAGGACGTCCACGTTCTCGCCGCCGGCGGGATCGGCGACGTTCGACAGCGTGATCGGATCGCCCGCGAACCCCTCGCGTTTGGCGGCGCGGCGGCGGCGCGCGTGGTCGACGAGCACCCGCCGCATCATCTTGGCGGCGATGCCGAAGAAGTGCGCGCGGTTGGCCCACTCGACGCCGCGCTGCGGCATCAGGCGGATGTAGGCTTCGTTGACGATCGCGGTCGGCTGCAGCGTGTGGCCGCCGCGCTCGCGTCGCAGGTATCCCGCGGCCAGCTTCCGCAGTTCGGCCTGCACCATCGTCATCAGTTGCTCTTCGGCCTCCGGCGAGCCTTTCCGCCAGCGCGACAACAGGACGGTGATGTCGCCGGCCGTTTTCCGTTCGGGCATCCGCCGACTAGGTTAACGCGTTTTCGTTAACCTTTCGGCCCGGAGTTGCGTATGAGCCACAGGATGCTTCACAGATTCCGCCACCCTGTCGGCTACATGGCCTTGATTGCCGGCGTCGCGGCGACCGCCGCAGGCGCAGGAGACCGCCGCAACCCACGCCCAGGCTGTCCGTTCGCCCATGGCGCTGGCCGCCGGCGCGGTGGCCTCCCGCTGGCGCGCACTCCCCGCGCTGGCGATGCAGCGCGCGATCACCGTGGCGAGCACCGTGGCGATCGCCGTCGCGATCGCCCTGCTGCTGGTGCTGTGGCAGCCCTGCGCTGTCGGATGAAGGGCGCTTCTAGACCTGACGCGCGGCGCCGGCGATCGCGACGGCGTGTGCGCCGCCGGCGCTGCGTTCGTCGCGATCGTCGAGGGCAAGACCGGCGCACAGGCGGCGGTAGAGGTCGCTCGACTGCAGCAGTTGCTCGTGACGCCCCTCGGCCTCGACGCGCC
>Ga0070741_10003767_pt1 | contig 36676 bp, 56 predicted proteins | sample Coa_R1_4_FD_66440 | JGI IMG/M metagenome (GOLD analysis project Ga0070741, IMG submission 66440) | Surface soil microbial communities from Centralia Pennsylvania, which are recovering from an underground coalmine fire - Coalmine... | ecosystem: Environmental > Terrestrial > Soil > Unclassified ... | reverse complement strand
GTCACTTTCGGGGCCTGCTCAGGCTTCACTCGCGTTACGGCCCGCCGGATCGTTCAGCCGCCCGAGGCGACCTTTGTCACGAGGCTCCAGCCCATCCAGTTGCCCGTACAGGCCGCTGGTCAGCTTCCGGATCAATCGACAACTCTCCGGGTGAATCTTCAGTGTTCCGCGCCTTTGGGGCGCACTGCCATGAAGAGACGTGAGCAATTGCAGTGCCCCGCGCGCGTCTTGAGCGAGCTGCCGGTTCGAACGCCAAAATCCCGGTGCCACTCATCCAGGTGCGACAAAGCGCCGGGAAGGGACCTGCGTTCGAATTTTGTTCCCTCTTGAATTTTTTCCAGGTCAAACCAAATCGCTTGCCGCCGGGCGCCGAAAGGGCTCGGTGCGGATGCCGGCCGGTGTCCGGCGCCGTTCGTATCCATGTTGCTCAAACGAGGATGTGGCTATGACCACCACTCACCCTCCCCTCCCGCCGGGAAGCAAAGCTCTCGATCCCAATCTCGACGACCTGTTGCATCCGGCCCAAGCCTTCGACCATCCCGACGACGTGGTCGGCGACCCCGACCTTACCCTCAACGAAAAGCGCGCGATTCTCGCGTCATGGGCATCCGATGCCTGCGCTGTCGAGGCGATCCCCGCATTGCGGCATCCGCCCGGTGCCCGGCAGGCGGTCAGCGTAGACGAGGTTCTGGAAGCGTTACGCGCGCTCGACCAGCAAGCCAACGTCGCGGCGGAAAGCTCATGGATGAAGCGCCAAGCCCGGCGTCAATCGTTCGAGCATTTCCGGAAGCGACGGAGGGAGCAGCAAGGCTCCGGCCCGGAGCTTTGACGCCGGCCGATCTTCCACCAACGGCGGGCGCGGGACCCGCCTGAACTTTCTTCGTTGGCTGCGGCGCGCCCGCAGGCGGCGCGGGAGAACGACCCATAGCCTTCTTCTATACGGATCCGTTCGATGCGCTCTTCGCTTTGCAGCGGGCGCTCGACGCGCATTTGGCAAGTGATTGGCTTGGCGCCGGGACTGCAGGTTCCGGCGGTTTTCCGCCGATCAACATATTCCAGAAGGGCGACGAGTTCCTTGCGGTCATCGAGCTGCCCGGCATCGACAAGGAAGACCTCCAAGTCGAGGCTCGCGAAGGCACGATCCGCATCTCGGGCAAAAGAGCCATTCAATATCAGGATGGCGCCAGCATTCATCGTCGCGAGCGGCTCGCTGGAATTTTTGATCGCAGCTTCACGGTGCCTGTGGAAATCGACCCGGATGGCATCCAAGCCGAAGTCCGGGACGGGGTGCTCGCGCTGTTCATTCCGCGCGCCGAGAGCCAAAAGCCTCACACCATAAAGATTAAATGAGCAAACGATTGAGCCAAAGGAGATGAAAATGGCCCCGCAATACGAGCTGGACGGCATTCGAGCCGAATTGAAGGACGGCGTCATGACGCTTGTGCTGCCAAAAGCGGAGAAGGCGCGCGCCCGCAAGATTATGGTGAGCTGAAGAGAGGACAGTCGCGAAGCAACAAGAGCTATTGTCTGGGTCGAGTAATATCTTCGGAGGCCGCTCGCGCGGCCTCTTCGGCATCCGCCGGGGCAGTTCCGAAAGCTAGAGCGGTTCATGGATTGACTGAATCGGTTGGGATTCCATCGAATCGTGGTTTGTGATTCAAGATGCTGGCTGGATAGGGGGCCAGCATCCGATGACCCGACCTCTTTCCAATGATCTGCGCGAGCGGGTGGTTGCGGCGGTTGTTGGCGGCGCGAGCTGCCGGGGAGTTGCGACGCGGTTTGGCGTAGCGGTATCGTCGGTGGTGAAGTGGTCGCAGCGCTACCGAGCGACCGGATCGGTGGCGCCGGGCAAGATGGGCGGCCATCGCAAGCGCGTGCTGGAACCACACCGGGCCTTCATCGAGAAGCGGATCAGCCAGACGCCACATCTGACGCTACACGGGCTGAAGGACGAACTGGCGGCCCGCGGCGTGAAGGTGTCGCACAATGCGGTCTGGATGTTCCTGCGGCGCGAAGGCTTACGCTTCAAAAAAAACACTGTTCGCCCTTGAACAGGGTCGCGCCGATGTGGCGCGCCGGCGCCAGCGCTGGCGCTCTTGGCAGACCCGGTTCGATCCAAGGCGGCTGGTCTTCATCGATGAGACCTGGATCAAGACCAACATGGCGCCACTGCGCGGCTGGGGGCCGAAAGGCGGACGCCTGCGCGGCTTCGCACCCCAGGGCCGCTGGCGAACGCTGACCTTCCTCGGTGCACTGCGCTGTGATCGGCTCACAGCCCCTTGCGTGTTCGACGGTCCGATCAACGGCGAATGCTTCCGCGCCTACGTCGAGCAGCAGCTCCTGCCGGTCCTCAAGGCCGGGGACATTGTCATCATGGACAATCTCGGCAGTCACAAAGCGATGGCCCTGCGCCACGCGATCAAAGCCGCCGGCGCCAGGCTCTGGTACTTGCCGCCCTACTCACCAGACCTCAATCCGATCGAGCAGACCTTCGCCAAGATCAAGCACTGGCTCCGCCTCGCTCAGAAGCGCTCTATCGAGGACGTCTGGCGCTACGTCGGCGACCTCGTCTCAACCATCCAACCTAGCGAATGCATCAACTACTTCGCCAACGCAGGATACGCTTCCGTCAATCCATGAACCGCTCTAGTGACCGCTCCGATCAATATCCAGACCCGTACCAGCGCTTTCAAGCTCGCTAAATAATAGATCGACTTCGTAGGTGCAGGGCCGGTTCGACGTGGACATTCGATGGAGAGTTGTCATGGCGCAAGCTAGTTCGATTGCGATCGCGGGGGGGGGCGCGATCACCACAGCCCTTATTGACGTCCTGGTTGCGAAGGGTGTCCTTACCCAATCCGAGGCTGCGGATATTGGCTACAGGGCTCAAAATCTGATCAGCGCCGACAACTCAGCTGAAGCTAGAGAAGCGTCCCGGATGATCGCCGAGATGCTTATCGGAGCGCCCCGACGAATGGGAGTCCCGTAACGTCCGCCGCTAGTTGACCCCATGGGAGGCCCTCGAACTGCGGGCCGCGGCCGAGTCATTAATCCGCAGAGGATCAAAGGTGCATCATGCCTAAATCCAGGGACGACATACCTGCCACGGTCTCGCGCGTTGAACGTCGGAATGCTTCGCGAAATTGTCACCATGAACGTTTCATAGCCTCATTGCACCGCTTTTGCGAGGCTGCATTTGGCCGGTAGTGTCCTAATTTGGCTTTTTGGCGAATCCGCTGAGTGCCCACAGGGTCGCCCAGCCAACGGCAAGAACTAGCGCCGGGACCCCGAGCGCTACTTCAGCTATTCGAGCGTAATCCCAAAGGGTGAAGCCGCCCCACTCGGTCTGCCAACCACTGAAATCAGTATAGCAAAAGGCCGCCTGTCCATTTGCGAAAACTGAACATGTGGTCCAGATGAACACGAGCCATCCGACAATCCAAAGGACACCGGCAACAATCCACAACCTGAATAAGCCGCGCCTGACGTTCACTAGTGTCCTCTCTGCTCTGCCACGATAGCCGCCCGCACGGCCTCTACGGGCGACGTAACCGGCCCCTGGTGCAGCACGGCAAAGATTCTGCGCTTCTCGCTGCCCTCGATTGGCGACGACCAGGCGTACGCCCTATTGGCGTGTAGATGCCCTTTGAGGTCGAACACATGGACTACGCCCTCCCACACCGTGCTGCCCTCGAAAGTCTCTTTAATCGGCACGGATTGGATCAGCGTCGGCTTGCACGTGTGCAAGCGGGCCACGGCGGCTTGTAAGTCATCCGAGTTGATTTCGTTCATCAAGGTAAGCCGTGAAAATGGACCAGACTTGGCCTATATGGTACATGAGACGGCGGCGGCGTGCCGTCGGGGTGGTTAATTCCCGACGGCCGCCTGACCCGCTACGTTTTTTTCGCGCGGTCTTTCCGCACTGAGCATCACCTGCCTTTCGGTAGGAGCCGACCAAGGCTCATGACGGGAACCACCCGCCGTTAACGGGCCACGGTGCGCCAGCGCCGTGGCCCAAATCCTCATTCATCCCCAATTGCACCCCCCGCGATGGTGCGATTCGCGGCGCTCTCTGACGTTTCGTCCTTTAATTCTGGCATCGCTGCGCGGCTGGTTGGATGGTTGTACTGCGCGTATAGGCGGCGCCTTTGCTGGTTGAGATTCCAGACTTCTCCCTCCTGCGTGAGAACGTGATCGGCCTTCAGGCGATGCATCTGCGGACGAAGGCTCGCCGCATCGATGTCGCGTCCATACCCGGATCGGATGAAGTCTCGAATCTCGGTGGCTTTTCCGCCCTTCGGGAAATGATCGATTAGCGCTTGGATCACCAATTCCTTGATGGTCATGCGCGCATATTTTGCATCAACTGGGATATACAGCGCCACGCTTTGCAATGCGCTTCGCACCTGCTCGACGGTCTCGGCAGGCAGCATGGATTCTAGGGAGCTTTTAACCCGTTCGTCCAGCTTGTCACTTTCTTTAAGGAATGGCCGAAGCGCGGAAAGGTAGTCGCCCTGCACCAGTGCATTGCTATTGCGTTGTTGATACGCAGCCAACCCAGAAACAGCTTGCGGCGGCGGCGGCGCAGCCGCGAGCATTTTGTCGATTTGCGCTAGTTCGGCCTCCTTCGGGGCAAGCTGACCCTTGAGTGCCGATATATGAGCCTCCAGCTCCCGTCGGCGACGCTGGAGGAAGTTATGCGCGGTTTCTTCGGTCATGGGCACAGTTTCCCGTTGACCGAAGTCCATCATTTGGTGTAGAAAGGGGGCGTCTCACAGCCCTCCCGCACCACACTTGGTGTGGACTTCGGAATCCAGAACCGGCTCGCCTGCAAGCGGCCGGTTTTGCATTTGTACATCATATCCTGCGGTGTGTCTAGACTCGTTCCGGAGGCGTTTGACATAAGTATCTGACCGAGTGGGAGAATTTCAATATCTGCAAGTGATTTCAAGGGCTAACTGCGCAGCTTTTTCGCGAGTCTCTGATAGTGCGCCGCGGCCTTTTCCGCGAGTTTGAGGACGCCTTTTTCCCAGCCCGGCGGCGGTTCCCGGTGAGCCGCTGATTCGCTATCAGCCCGCGCCTGCCGAACCGACTGCACCGATATCCGCAAGGTTTCGGCCAAGTCCTGCAAGGTTGGATGGGTAAGCAGTTCGTCGGTCGCCGTTCTAAAGTTCATGTGCATTTTCCTCTTGCGTCGTTGGTCGGATGGATGTATATTATGAAATATACAAAGACGCAAGAGCATCGCCATGAACCGCCTTTCTCTCTCCCGCCGCACCCAAGTGATTAGCGCCCTAGTCGAAGGCAATTCGATCCGCTCCACCGAACGGATGACTGACATTCACCGCGATACGATCATGCGGTTGATGGTCGAGGTCGGGACCGGCTGCGTGGCGCTCCACAATGAGCAAATGCGCAACCTCGATTGTCGCCGCCTGCAATGCGATGAGATTTGGACGTTCTGCCGGATCAAACAAGCGCATATCCCCAAGTTCACCGATAAGACCAAGATCGGTGACCAGTGGACGTTTGTGGCGATTGATCCGGATACCAAACTGGTCCCGGCTTATCGGATCGGCAAGCGCACGCGGGAAACCGCTATCGCGTTCATGGGCGATCTTTCCGAGCGCCTTAGCAACCGCGTCCAAATCTCATCGGATGCGCTTGGCGCCTACATTGCGGCCGTTGAAAAGGCGTTCGGCAACGATGTGGACTACGGGCAGATTGTTAAATTTTACGATGCCGAACCGATCGGACCCGGCCGATATGGCCCCCCGCGAGTGACAGGCGCGGAGCGCACAGTGATCGCGGGGCGTCCTGAGCAGGCCCACATTTCGACCAGCCATATCGAGAGGCAAAACCTCACGATGCGGATGAGCATGCGCCGGTTTACACGGCTGACCAACGCTTTCAGCAAGAAGCTGGAGAACTTGCATGCGGCAGTTGCCCTGCATTTCGCCCATTACAATCTCGTTCGGCTGCACAAGACGACGCGGATCACGCCAGCGATGGCGGCTGGCGTGATGGATCGCCTATGGTCACTTGAAGAATTGGTGGATCGGACATCTAAGTGAGGGCGTGATGGAATATCGCACAGGCTTAAATCAGTTTGTCCTGGATCAAATCGATTTCATTGAAGGCAAAATTAACGAGGCCATTGCCGATCCATCATCACAAAAAGGAGCCATTACGGAGGCTGGCGGGATAATACCGCAGCTAAAAGAACGGCTGTGGTCTGAAGATAAGGATCGGGCCGGTTTATGTATGTATGCTTTTCCCGAACTGGTTGATCGGGACGGTATTGACCTGCTCCCCCAATTGCCCTCGTTCATAAGGAGAGTCTGTTCCAGTTTTGCCCCTGATTGGGGCGTGCTGCGAACTCGGTGGGTGTAAGGCCATTGAGGCTCGAGTGCGGTCGGTTGGTGTTGTAGTCGGTCCTCCATTCTTCGATGATCTCGCGCGCCTCTTTGAGATTGGCGAACAGATGCTCATTGAGGCACTCGTCGCGCAGGCGACCGTTGAAGCTCTCGACGAAGCCATTCTGCATCGGCTTGCCCGGTGCAATGTAGTGCCATTCGACGCCGCGCTCCTGCTGCCAGGTCAGGATGGCATTTGAGGTCAACTCGGTGCCGTTGTCGCTGACGATCATACCGGGATAGCCGCGCAGTTCTGCAATCCGATCGAGCTCGCGAGCGACCCGCAGTCCGGTGAGCGAGGTATCGACCACCAAGCCGAGGCATTCCCTGGTGAAGTCATCGACCAGCGTCAGGATACGGAAGCGCCGGCCGCTGACCAGCGTGTCAGCCACAAAGTCGAGTGACCAACGTAGATTACGAGCCTGCGGGACCGCCATGGGTGCCCTGGTGCCCAAGGCTCGCTTGCGGCCACCACGCTTGCGCACAGTCAGCCGTTCTTCCCGGTAGAGTCGATAGAGCTTCTTGGGGCTCAGCTTGATGCCCTGGCGCTTGAGCATCAGGCCGAGCCGCCGGTAGCCGAACCGCCAGCGCTGTGATGCCAGTTCACGCAGGCGCCTGCGCAGCTCTTCATCGCCAGACCGCTTTGTCACATAGCGGTAGGTCTTCGGGTGCAAGCCGACCAGGCGACAAGCACGCCGCTGCGAATAGCTCTTGTCTCGGACCGCCCAGGTCACAGCTCGTCTCCGCAAGCTGGGCGTCAGAAGTTTTTTCCGAGCATCTCCTTGAGCGTCGACGCATCGAGCATCGTCTCCGCCAGAAGCTTCTTCAGCTTGCGGTTCTCGTCCTCAAGTGCCTTGAGCTTGCGGGCATCGGAGATCTCCATCCCGCCATAGCGGGATCGCCACTTGTAGAAGGTCGCATCGCTGATGCCGTACTTGCGGCACAGCTCGCCTGCCGACAATCCGGCTGCGTGCTCCTTCAGCACCTTGATGATCTGCTCTTCCGTGAACCTGCTCTTGCGCATGTCCGTCTCCCTGTGGGAACGGACTCTACCCAAAATCGAGGGCATTTAAGGGGAGCAGGTCAGCCAAGCTGCGACCGGCCGCAAATTCCTCCTCAAGGCTCTCTTTGACCATCGGCGTCACCAGCCCGAACCGTTGGTCCTTCGGAAAACTGCCCACCACGCTCAGGGTATGATGCCGGACGCGCCGGCTTTCGCTGCGTCGGTCGTCGCGCGGCAACTGCCAAACATAACGGACGACGTCCCAGCGCTGGAATTGCTGGGCCTCCTGCAACGTGCGGAATGCAATCGGGAAAAGCCTGACCCACTGGCGATCGCGCGATATTCCCGCGGTGCAGACCGTTTCGCCGTGCCGGGTGCTGAGCTGCGGTGCGGCCTTTACGACGATGATCGCCTCGCCGGCGCTGTCGTCATGCGGCGGCGAAGCCCGGGAGATAGGTGCGCTGCTCATGGGCCGGGACATGGCCTTTGGTGCAGATGTGGTGAAGCGCGAACCCGGTCCGCGCAACAATGTGTTCGGCAACAATCGAGCGATGGCAATGCGCGTGCTCCTGCTCAAGGCACATCAGGCAGCACGGCCCCATCTCGATCAGCTCGATCGCGCGGTCCAGGTCCAGCCGCGCCACATCCGTCGCCATGTGTGAGCGGAAAATCCGCCGGAACCGGCCGTGCTCACCGGCACGGGCAGCATCCCGTCCGGGCTTCGGATCGCCGAGGCCCTTAAGGTGCACGTAGCCTATGCCGCTCTGCTCAAGAGTGGCCGCCAGGGCCGACTTCGAGAATCCCCGCTTGCGCGACAGCGGCAGTTCCCGGACGTCGATCAAGGTCTTTATGCCCGCCTGTACTAGGATCCTCACAAAATCCTCGAGGCGGGAACCTTCATAGCCGATGGTATAGAAATCGCGCGACATCACCTTATTCATGCTTTCAAGGTAGCACATTCCGAGCAGCAGCGCGCTCACCAATCGAAGCGTGCTGTCGCATCGCAGCCAGTCTGCCTGGCCGATCTTAACTTTCACTTTCCGGCCAGCGCATGAGAAAGAGCGGACTCTTCCGCCATCTGCTCTGCATCTGGGGTTTGGCTGTGATTCACATTTTGCCTCGTTCAAACGGAGATTAGCGCGATCACAGGCGACCCCATAGACCGCATGCATGGGGGCGAAATTGCTAACGCCGGTCCCGAGCAGTCCGGGGATGGCAAATTTAAGCTGGCGGAGCTAAGTCGGGACGAGCTTCGTAGGGGAGCGGCGCCAGTCAATCGCCGGTGGATAGTTGGGCCGGAAACGGCTGAAGGCGAACGACGCTATCAACCCAGCCCGGATGCTGCAGCGTCGCTCCCTTGTGGCTGCATGCCGTACACCGCGCGCATCGCCTTAACTTGTCGCTCGATGTGTCGGCGCCCCACCGCTGGATAAGGGGGGCGAACTTGATCGGGGCGTTGTGCTGGCACCGCTCGCAATACAGCCACGTCCCATCGATGCTTTGCTGCAGCTGGTCTAGCGTCGGCACTGCCCCTCGGGGGCGCTTCATGGGGGCTTCGGTCATCGGCTGAGGCGCCAGTCGAGCTGTCGAACAACAAACGCTGCAGGACCGCCAAGGGCATAACGTTGCTCTTTTGGTACATCTCCGTCGCACGGCGTTTTGGCCGCCATGCTCCAGCCTTCCGCCAGACGGCGATGGCTTCCGTCGCCGCTTTTGCATACAGGGTCAGCTGGCCCCGCGCCGAGTTCTTTATGATAGAGGAGCGCAGGTCTTCAGGCAGAAGTTGCCAATGGTCCCAACAGGAAGGGATGCTAGGAGTTTCCGTCGTAGTTCCGCAGCATAGGCAAAAACGCATTGGATTGCGCCTCGGTATTTTTTTCAACCCTCCCCTCATTCCTCGGACTGAATGGGACACTGTGTCGGCGTGCTACGGCAAGTGCAGGAAAGACACAGCGCACAGGAAATTGCGCCCGGAAGCGGCGATCACGCGGCGACTGGCCGCAGCATTATGGTGACCCAGGACCGAAGGTGCCCAGAGCTGTTGCGAATCAGAGTACCTTCCCGCCGCCGAAGCCCTTCGAAAGACGCGCCACGTTCCGTCTTGACCCGCAAAAGCGTGGGGACATCGGTGGCAATTTACGATGAATACGTAGAACTATCCCGCCTGTGCTGGCGCCAATCACACTTGGCGCAAATGGAAGGTGTTGCCGAGTTGCTGCGCAAGATGGCGGGCGAGTACCAGGAAAAAGCCGCGAAGCTAGACACCAGCAAACTCCCCGATCTGGAGCGGAAGGACGTGGCATAGTCCTGCGCGGCAGGGCTCCTTCTCCCGGAATAACCCTGATTTCCAGTCGCGCTGGAACGGCTCACCAGCGCATGCACACTGCCGGCGAGACAGGCTTTTTTCCGCTTGCCGGCCTGCCTCAGTTCCCCCGGGCGCCGCAGGGCCTCGCGGCGCTCGGGACCTCTCGCTCATTCCATCTGATCTTGCATCATTGCACCCTTTTGTAGTGTCGCGCCTCTTCTTGCCTCATTTGGCGCGATACTGGAGGCCACAATGAACGAGGAAAAAATCTGCGTCGATGCCAGCCGCCCCGCGACGCTCAATAACGGCGGCAGTTTGGACGATTGCCCGTCGCTACAGGGCAGTGGTGGCATGGGACCGACTGCCGCCAGAGCAGAGAAAACGCGCAACCATCAGGGTCATCGGTGGCCCGCTTTTCACAGCTGCCGAAATTGAGTTGCTTCACGAACGCAAGGGGCGATTGTGACGCAGCGCCGCTTCGCACCACCGTGGACTGTCGAGGAAGCGCATGCATGCTTTACCGTGCGGGACGCGAACGGGCAGGCGCTCGCCTACGTGTATTTCGAGGATGAATCCGGCCGCCGCGCCGCAGCTTTTGCGCAAGCTACTACGTACCTACCTCGTTGGCGGCCTATTTCATCCGAGCTAAACTCGATCGAACCCTTCCGCGAAACGACCAAGTATGCCTGAACGCTCGTGCACGTGGTTCAAGATATATGCAACACGCGCGCCATTGCCTGGAGCTTGGGGCAAAGAGCGTCGAATACAAGCAGACTCTTGAGGCAATGGCCGATAATTGGGCACGGCTTGCCGCCGATCGGAAGGCACGGGTGACGCGGGGCAAGCGAAGGTCCGCCCCGCGCCGCTCAGAAAAAGCAAAATCTTGAGCCACTACTAAAACAACAAGCTGACAAAACTCACAACACAACACGCGACGATCATTAGCGCCCAAGCCAACACCGCGCGCCAATTCAACGTTTGGAATGCTTGCCGATGCGTAGGCAGCCGCCCCTCCACGCAACCAACCACCCAAGCTGCCGCGGTGGGCTGAGTCGGTGGCAAATGTTGGGCGTGTCCAGAAAGCAGAGGCTAAGCGCTGGTCCCGAGACCTTTCGAACCGGTCTGCATGAATTTTTGCGCGTCTTTCAGGAGATGTGTGGTATCTTCCGCCATCATCTCCAATCGCCGACTGGTCCATTCCTGGCAAACAGTCATTGCGGCAGGGATTGAATGCGCTGCCGTCAGCTTCGTGGTAAATTCCGATGCCAGCTTGGCCTCGGTTTGGATCCTGTCCAGCCAATAGCGGCTCGCCTTTTGGCATTCGCCGAAGAATTCACTCTGCACGCTGGCAAATTGGTCATACTGCTTCTTTGCCCCCGCCATAACCTCCGCGGTGGTCTCATTGACTCTCTCTCTCTTAACGCTCCGAGCCTTTTGCGCCATGATACGCCTCCGTATCTATTGCGCCCCTCGGCCCTTCAGCTTTAACGTGCTTGGAATTTAGCATATTGCCGCCTGTGGCGCAAAAGCCACGGTCCGCTGCAAAGTTGTGAAAAACCAGCCGCCGCCACAAAAAAGAACTCCAAGACCGTTACGCCTTGGAGTGTACTAGGACTTGCTAAAGACTAGGCATCTCGAGCTGGGCGGCGGGGTCATCGGGGATGGGCCGCCCAGCTGGGCCTATTACTTTATTTATATTGCTTGCCCGCGTTCAACGTCAAATGACGGTTTTGTAATCGCGGCTATCCTTTCCGCTCAACGTGCCGTCGCGCAAGGAGGAAACGGCTGCAAGCCGACGACGCTATTCACCGGACACTGATTCTGTAGGTCGGACCCTTATGACCGACCTTTGACCGCACACGGACAACGCACGCAGTGCCGCAACTTGTCGCTTGATGCGTTCGGACGTCAGCGGGTCACGGATGGCATGAGCGGTATCGGTGCGTGATTTTGAGAAGGGTCGCACCACAGCGATTTCCAGCTCACGCTTCGCTGCGGCGGGCCTAGTGGCGCCGGTGGTCCTGGCTGTCTCAGTCAACCGACCGAGTGCGTTCGTCTGGCGCCCGTACTCGGAGAGAAGCAAACGTTGCAGGGCTGGCAAGGGCATTGCTGCTGTTGCCCGGGCTGGCACCGCAGGGCGTTTTGGCCGCCATGCACCAGCTTCGCGCCAAGCGGCGACGGCTTCTGTGATCCCTTTCGCGTAGAGCGTCAGCTGGCGGCGCGCAGAACTCTTGATGATGGAGGATTGCAGCTCTTCAGGCAGAAGTTGCCAGTGGTCCCAGCAGGCAGGAATGGCTGGCGTTTCCGACGCCGTTCCGCAGCATAGGCAAAGGCGAACCCGTGTTGACTGGGTCATGGTCGCCGCCCAAATGCGCCCCCCGCCCGAGGTGCACATTCACCGCAAGGGATACCTCGTCAGAGGCCCCGCGCTAGTGCTGCAAAGACACAGCGGCAAAGGATTGTCAGACGGCACCGCGCAAACGGCGAGTCCCGCCGCAAACCGGCGAGGCTCTAGCGAGACGGGGGTCTCGGGGGATGGGGGCCGTCCCGCTACACTATCAAACGCGGTTCACCAACCCAAAGTTCGTCGCTCTGATGCCCGATTACGGCCGAACTCTCAGCACGATCCGATCGTGCAATCGGAGTGCCGGGCGCTCGATTCTCCACTGGTCGCGCGCGGCTAACTTAGGGCGCGACGCGACCGGGGGATGGGGCGCCGCGCCCGTTCTATTTGCGCCGCCATTGGGCGGCGTTCAGCCGCTTGCGGACCCTAATCACCTGCACCGCGTGCCACTTACCGTTGCCTGGCGTTTTCACGCCGCGCCTGTTTAGCTCTTCGGCGGCGGCGCTTGCTGACAATTCAGAGAGCTCAGCAAAGAGGCCGGCTAGGGCTTGGGCGCGCTTTTCGGCCTCCCATTGCAGTCGTCGTCTTTGCCCCGATGCGGGCGGGTCGCTCATTTGCGCATCATAGCTGGCGCGCGGATCGCACGAGCGGGCACGGAAGTTGGTCTACGACACGCGCAAGCCAGTCGGATTTCCCGTATACGACTTTCGTCGTGAGCGTTACTGTGCCCCGATCCATGAGGGTGGGTCGTGGCGTCCAGCGGAAAGATCAATACCCCTGAGCACTGGCGCGAGCGCGCCGAGGAAATGCATGCGCAGCCGCTGCGATGGCCGACGGTGACGCCAAGTCGAAGCTGCTGAAACTTGCCGCCGATTACGAGAGCCTCGCCGAGCGCGCGGCAAAACGGTCGAATCGTCCTGCAGCATAATGACACACCTCTGCGGGGCCGTCGCGCGTCGCGGAGGAAAGCGCGGGCTTCGAAAACTCAGGACATTCCACGAAACCAGAAGCTATGTTCCATCTTTGACCCAGAGCTTGCGCAGCGACGGGACGCGCCCGCCGCGCTACACGACCGGGTGAAAACCCGATTGGCACCAAGCACGCCCTAATGTCCGACGCGGAAACTCCCGGCTAGCTGCCGGGAGTTTCATTGATGGACTGCTCAGCTCAGTGCGCCAATCGTTTCTTGTGGTCAGTGAACATCAGGAACACGGCTCAATGTGCTGGTGTTACGTTTATTGGGAGGACGCGAAGGTGACGAGGTATGGGCCGTTGTGTCCTCATTGTAGATGACGAATTTCTAGTGCTGATGACTGCTAGAGAGGTTCTCGAAAGCGCCGGTTGCGAAGTCATGGAAGCGCACGATGGACCCGCAGCACTGGCCGCACTTAAGGGCAATCCAGACATTGACCTTCTGATTAGCGACATCAACATGCCCTCCATGGAGGGCTACGAGCTTGCCGAGATCGCGATGCGTCTTCGGCCAGGCATAGGCGTGTTGCTGATGTCGGGAGAACAGACTTCGCGATACGGGCTGTCTGTAATCCGCAAGCCGTTCAGGCGGGATGAACTAATAACCGCTCTGGGTCAGGTGGGCGGCTGTGAGGAAACCCCGCCCAAAGGAACCGGTTAGGACTTGCCTGCGTTTATGCGCTGGAACTTGTTCCAGAACGTTTTTCGGTGAGGGCCTGGAGGGTGGCGGGAGCCCGCGAGATGGCGACCATTCTTCCGTTCGTGCACGATCAAAACGTTTTTGGTCTAAGTGGCCATGGCTCCCTAATCATCGCTTAAAAGGATTTTTTGCAAGCGCCCTATCAAAGTGGATGGTGCGTCCGACCCAATAGCCAGCCGACGCCAAGTGCAACGATAACGGCGGTATCGTAAGACAGCCAATCGTCGAGCAGACCATAATCGACCGTGCGCCCATCGTGGAGCACCGCAGGGTGGTGGTGCGGCGGCCGGTCGAGGTTTTCGACATGGCCCCCGCGATACGAGACCCCGGGCCGCCGCCTTGGGCATTCGACGCGGACGATTGACCTGATCGAGGACGTGGAGCGGCTTTATCTCAAAAATTTTCCCTCTCGCCGAAATCGGAAGCTATGCCAGACGCTTGACGTTGTGGCCTGCGTAGCGACGGGACGCGCCCGCCGCGCCGAAGGCCAGATAGTTCGCCGCGAGCTTGCCATAGCGCGTCGCGACCCGCCGACACTGTTTGATCTTATTGAAGAACCGTTCGACCAGGTTGCGGGCTCGGTACAGATGCGGGCTGAAGCAGATCGGCTCGTTGCGATTGCTTCTCGGCGGTATATTGGCCCAAGCATGCCCTGCCTTCTATTCCGAGTAATGCAGGCGCCGTGCTGATGCACGCGAACAATAGACGTGTCGATCATCTGCACCGCAGCGTCATGAGCGCCAGCTAGCACATTCATAATTCTGCTCCAGACGCCCGCACGCCGCCAGCGAACGAAGCGATTGTAGCAGGTGGTGTAAGGACCAAAACCGCTCGGCAAATCCCGCCAAGGCGCCCCGGATCGCAACACCCAAAAGATGCCGTTGAGAACACGGCGATCGTTCACCCGTGCTACGCCACGCGGCTTGTTCGGCAGCATGGGGCTTGATGGCAGCCCATTCGTGGTCGGTAAGTTCATAGCGCATGATTGGAAGCTCCCCAGCTTGGAAGCTGGATCACAGGCGTGCGGCCCAGCTCAACGCTCCGTTCGCCCCAGGTCCGCTTTCGGGGCGAAGCGGACGTGAACCGGCAGGCAAACCCGGTTGGATCGGCGAAAATGACACGTTCCGGAAGTAAACGACCACGATGCTGTGATGCACAATCGGCCCGCCGGTGGTAACCTTCACCCGCGGGGAATACCGGGTCGCGGCTAGGCGTTACGATTACGTAGATGAAACGGCAGTTCGCCCCGTTCCCTGGATCAAGCTGATTGAGGCAACGGTAGCTCCAGCCATGATGAGAAAATCGACGCCCCGCAGCACGCTGGCCACTTCGGTTATGTGTGGGCTAGCATTGCTGCTGATGCCATCCATGAAAGTATCGGCTGCGACACGCGCACTTAATCCGCAACCGCTGCCGCCCGGCATGTATTCGCCCAATCATTTGCCCGGCCGCCCGCAGGCTCCTTTATATCGAGCTAGGCGCGTGTGTGTGGCCTGGGGACGTAAATGCGTCAAAGCGGGCCAAGGCACCCGAACACATCCGGCACCTTGCCAACAGTACGTCCATGTCTGCGAGAAGTGGGGCTAATGCACTGTGGGTACCAAGTTGGTGAGGTGATGCAGACCTGTTTGCCGCCCCGGGTTTGAACCTTTCCGTAAAAACTGCCGACACATGATCGGTCCACCCTCCACACAGGGAGCCTCAATCATGAAAAGCAAATCAACGGCCTGTGGCATCGTTGCGACTGTCGCGATCGCGGCGTCTGCTTTGTCCTAGGCTCGGCGCCAGCGACGGCCGGAATGCGTGCTCTCAACTCGCAACCGTTACCGCCAGGAATGAGGCCTCCCAATCCACAGCCACTGCCTCCCGGCATTTATTCTCCCGAACCACCATCTCGGCTCCCGCGGTAAGCGGAACCGAGCGATCAAGGTAGAGGCTATTGAGTCTCCGGACCCTGCAGGTACCCGCGTCAGAACTTGACGGGAGAGGCCTTACCGCTGCACTAGGATTCAGGAATGGAACGCGACGCCGAGATCGAACAAGTTCGGCGCGAGCTTGCAATCCTGCAGGCGCGTTATGCGCTGTACTGTCGAACTGCCCGTATCATGGGAGCTTTCTCCGTCATCGCGGCAGCGATTTTGATGGTTGCCAGTCTAGCCGTGGCAGCCAAGATTTTTCTCTTTGATGTCCTCTATGGCCTTTTTTTCATTGCGGGCCTGCTTGTCTTCGTCCTCGTAATGGCCTGGTATATCAAGTCGGCCACTCTTCGCTGGATCGATATTGCTTGCCCGCAAATCCGCGGCATCTACAATCCTTATTTATATTATCCGGACGTGGGCCGTGATGCGCGGCCGCGCAGCGACGCCGAATTGCTCGAGTGGCAGATTGCAGAGCGTGAACGGCGGCTTTCGGATTTGACAGCGACGAAGTCGGGCGTGAACCAACCAGATTAGTTTCGGGGTCGCCGGTTTTTCTATTGAAGGTGGAGACGGCGAGGTGTAGCTTTCGCCCCTGAGCGTCGGGTCTTTCAGCTTTGACGGCTGTCCCATGGGGATCGGGCGGCGTATTGCGCGGGTGGATGGGTTCGCGCTGATCACGGCGATAGCCGTCATCGCGTCCGCTGCGCCGGCTCGGCCGGACAACATCAGTTGTAATCCGCAGGACGTCTGGAATGATTTCTCCAATGCATGGAGCAGCGTCCCTACCTGTGCGGCTGCATGCGCCAGCGGACTCGGCTGTTTTGCTGCCGTTGTCATAGCCGAAGGTCTTGCCGCGGCGCAGGCGGGGAATCAACCAGGAGCGTCCCAGTTCTGCGGCGAGGTGCAGAACGCGCAGAATGCGGTAGACAAGGCCACGACCATCATAGGGGACCTGCAACAAGCGGGCGTCCCGCAGTCGGTCCTCCAGTCCCTCACAGATGCGCTCGGCTCGGTGGCCGATCCACTTGCCGCCGCAGAATGCGCCTGTGATGAGACGAGCGCTATAGCCTCGCTCGCCAACGCTGTCGGGAGCTGCATCGAAGCCGGCGTGTGCGCCGGCGTTGAAGCCCTCGGTGGCGCCTGCGGCTGTACCCAGCCTCCGACTACGGTGCAGGGCAGTTGTCCACCCATCCTCGCTGGATGCAACAACTGGGTCTATGAGTCTCAGCTGACCGGCTGCTATGACCAAAATAGTCCCAACTATAACAGCGTAGCTTGTTTTTGCGAGCGAGCGGAATTTGTGACCATAAGCGGTGACAGCACGTCACCGCCGCTGGTCCAGATCAACACGCCAAGCGGCACCGAAATCATTCAAGGTAATCTTTCGTGCGGTACAAGCTGGTCCTGCTTTTGTCCCGCGCCGATGACGGTGAAATGGACGTGCGACGCCATACAAGACCCCAACTGTGAAAACGGTTATCAGGTTTGGTACTGCGCTTGCCCGGAAGGCACCAGCCCCGACCCTTCGGGAAAGGTGGCCTGCGTTTGTCCCAACGGGCAGCCTGCCAATCTAGCCCAGAACAGTTTCCTTCCGATGTGCGGTTGCCCGCCAGGAGAAACGAACTGGAATGGCCAATGCGTTGCGGCTTGTGCAAAGAACGATGTGCGGACGCCGGACGGTAGCTGCTGTGATCCCAATAAAGCGACCTATTGCGGCCAGTGCTGCCCACCGGGAATGACCCCGGATCCCGTCCTGGGCACCTGCACGCCGCCGCAACAAACACAATAGGTAGCCGTGGGTGCAAGGCGGGAAAACTGCTTATCGGAAATGCGTCCGCATTGGACGACAGTGCAGAATTGGTTTGCGGTTGGTCTCACAGTTGCTCTCGCGTGGGCCACTCCTTTTGCGGCTTCGGCCCAGCAAAACGCGGGCGTCATCCTCGCCCCGGGCAACGCCGCCGTAACAGGATTCTCCGGCAACTTGCCCCCGATCCAGATTGCGCCCGGCATCGATCCAGGCACCCAAACATTCATCGACCGCAATGGTCCATCGCTGCGCATAATCGATCTGCAGCGCATGGGGGGCCCGGCCGCCGCACAGTTAGTCGGCGCTTCCAAGCCCTTCACGTTCACTGCCGCGCAGATCGGGCAAGTGTTCGGCGTCGCGATCGACGACGACTCGAATATCTATGTTGCGGCGACGTCGGCCTATGGACTTCCGATCGTATCGCCTGGAGCAAACGGTCAGCCGCAGCACATCAAAACTGGTCGTCCGCAGGCCACCTTCATGCCAGGGCTGTGGGGACCGCACGGTGGTCCAGGATCGATTTGGAAGATTGATGGCCTCAGCGGCAAAGTCACGCTGTTCGCCACTGTCGCGCTCGGCAGCAGGACCAATTCGGGGGCCGCGCTTGGCGCATTGGCGTTTGACCCCGGTTCGAAATCGCTCTTCGTCTCCGACCGCGAGAGCGGATTCATCTATCACCTCGCTCGCGATGGCCGGATACTCGGTCATTACGATCACGGCGTCACCGGTCGGCAAGCTCAAGGACTCCCTCCGGTGGCATGGAATTCGCTAGAACCGCTCGATCTCAACAGCCCGCGATTTGACAGTACTGCACCGGCGACTTGGAATTTTGCAGCCCCGGAGCGACGGACGTTCGGCCTCGCCGTCTTTCAGCACCGGCTGTACTACGCAGTAGCCGAGGGTTTGCAAATTTGGTCCGTGGGCTTGAACGCAGACGGTTCATTCGGCAGTGACGCCGTGATCGAAATTGCGGTGCCACCTTCGTCTGGTCCAACCGAGATCTCAAGAATCACGTTCGACGAGCACGGTCGGATGTTCATTGCTGAACGGGCGGCGCCGACCGGCGCATTCGATCTCGAAGCGCTCGCCACTGCGGGGATCGGCCGCGTACTGCGCTATGCGCAAGTAGACAGGACAGCGGACGGACGTCGTATTTGGCAGGAGGCGCCCGACGAATATGCAATCGGCTTTCCCCAGGATTTCCGCAACAATAATGGTGGGATCGCCATCGGCTACAGGTACGATTACGCCGGCAATTTGGATCACTCGTCATGCGGCGGCTTCATGTGGTCGACCGGTGAAGATTTGCGCGATTCCTCCGACGCCACATTGGCAACACGACTAAGCCGGTCTGGTCCTCTGCCTGTCACCGGCCTCCAAGGAAATGGCACTTGGCTGATCGAACGCAAGGCTGAACCACAGCTCGAAAGCTATTTCGTCGATTATTTCGACGAGGCTCCCGATGAAGCGGCACGGGGACATATGGGGGACATCACCATTGCGCGGCCATGCACGCCCCGCAATGGCCTGCCGCAACCTCCGTCGGAGGTTCGTCCGATCAGGCGGACGGTGTCACCGCCCGCCGGAGCACCGCCTTCTTTCGGAGGCCCTCCCGCGGTAGGCCCGCCCTCAGGCGGTGGGCCCCCGCCTGGACAATGTTTGCCTAATCAGCTTCGCGATGCGACCTCCGGCAGCTGCCTTCCAAGCTGCAAAAGGCCGAACATCCAAGTGAACGGGAAGTGCTGCTCGGTGGCATCGCTTGCCGCCAACGCCGCCTGCTCCAACTCAGCTTGCCCCACGGGACAAACACCCATCGGTCCGAGCAATTTCTGTTGCAGCAGCAATCAGGTTTATACCGGCGCAAATGGCGCGCAGGCGTGCTGCAGCCAAGCGCTTGTGAACGGCCGATGTCAAACACCCCCTCCGCCTCCGCCGTCCACGTGTCTGGGCGGCTATGTACCAGTCGGCGGCTCCTGCTGCCTCGCAACCCAGATGACATCGACCGGGATCTGTTGTCCGGCAGGACAAAGGCCCGGCGGACCTAACAAAAGCCAATGCGTACCGTTTATCCCCATTCACCTGCCGCCGCTTGCGTGTTGCGCGAGTGGCCAGATTCCGGTGGCAGGGCCAAAGGCCTGCTGTCCGGCTGCCAACGTGACGTCGAACGGCGTGTGCTGTCCTGGCCCCGTCGATCCGAACAACCGCGCCGAATGCAGCCGCTTGATTCCGATCGTCCCCGCCTGCGCCCGCGGTTACACGCGGATGCCGGACGGTTCCTGCTGCAACAATCGATACGTGAGCGCCGACCATACATCATGCAAGATTCCGCAGCGGCCCTGTCCGCCGGGCGAATTCCGCGAACTCAACGGCGCCTGCGCCCCGGTCCTGCCGAATCCGTGTCCCGCCGGCGAGATTCGCACGCCGGACGGACGCTGCTCGCCTGTCGTGCCGCCGCCATGTCCGCCCGGTGAAATACGCCGTGGTAGCGCCTGTGTGCGCGACCAGCCGGCGTGTCCGCCTGGCGAGGTTCGCCGCGACGGCCGCTGCGTCCATGAGGCGCCGACAACATGTCCTCCAGGCGAAACACTTCGCCGCGGCGCATGCGTGCCGTCGCGCCCGGCAGGATGCCCGTCGGGTCAGGTCCTACGTCGCGGACGGTGTGTTGCGCAAGCACCAACGCCATGTCCGCCGGGACAGGTGCGGCGTGGCGGACGATGCGTGCCGCCTGCAGCAACTTGTCCGCCCGGCATGGTGCGAACGCCACGCGGTATTTGCGTTCGTATCGGACCGCCGCCCCATCTGCCGCGCCCAGGAGGGTTTGGCCCTCCGGGTGGGCGACTCGCGCCGCCGCCCCACTTTGGTCGATAGCTTGTCTAGCAATGGAGACAATCATGAGGCTCGTAGTCCTGTTCAGCGCGGCCATCAGTGCGGCGCTCGTTGCGGCCGCGCCGCGACCCGGGCAAGCCCAAGATCTGCGCTCGCAGATCGAGGAAATCGTAAAGGATTACCTTGCCGGCCATCCCGACGAAGTCGGACAGATCGCGAAGGACTATTTCGTCAAGCATCCGGAGGCCGTAGGTCAAATTCTTGCGGAATTGTTAAAACATCGCGTCGCATCGACGGGTGGCACGGGCAGCGTGCCGCCTAGCATCAGCAAACCTGCTGTCGACCGCAGTTCCGTCGTCAGCAGCAATGCCAAGCTGTTGTTTGACTCGTCGCACCAAGTGACGCTTGGCAATCCTCACGGCAAGGTCACGCTCGTTGAGTTCTTCGACTACAATTGCGGGTTCTGCAAACGGGCATTGCCCGATACGCTTGCGCTCCTCAAAGGCGATCCAGACCTGAAAGTCGTGCTGAAGGAATTTCCGATTCTTGGACCAGGTTCGGTGGAGGCAGCTCGCGTTGCCATCGCGGTGCGCATGCAGGATGGAAGCGGAGAGAAGTACCTCGCTTTCCATAAGGAGCTGCTCGGCAACCCGGGTCCGGCAAGCAAGGAAAAAGCCCTCGACGTCGCAAAAGACCAAGGCCTTGACATCATCCGCATCGAAAAGGATTTGGCAAGCGGCGAAGTCGAACAAACGCTGGCTGAAAACATGAAGCTCGCCAGCGCGCTCGGCATCAGCGGCACGCCCGGCTATGTGATCGGGAAAGATGTGGTCGTTGGGGCGATCGGCCTGATGGGATTGGAACAACACATCAAGACGGCCGAGGGCAGCACGCATTGAGGCCACATGGTCGGAGCTTTGCGATTAGGCCCTGGCGTTAGACGCAGCGGAGCGGGCCGGCTGAGAAGCTACGGGCACGAACCCTCGCCCCTTCCGAGGCGCCGAGCAGCGCCGCGCGGCGGCTGCCGGCGGCATCCATCACGGCGCGAACGTCGTCCATGCGCGTTTCAAGGCTGGGGCAGATCGCGGGTATCGACGCGGTCACTCAAGCCGGTACCGCGCTTGTCGAATTGAATGACGCGGCTAAACCTGCCCTGCCGCTCCAGCAGGTGGCCATAGCCAGGAATCCTCCCAATGGACGTCGAGATTGGAGAGAAAGCCGGGCACGAAAACGAGATCGATCGAGCCATGGCCGATCACCTGATAGGCGATCCGCACCTCGCCGCTCTTTGCGTATCGGGTCTCAGGCGATCTCATGAGCCGATCTGCCACTGACTCTATTTTACCGGAAAATCGAAACCGGTACCGCAGCGCCGATCTTCCCGTTCTTTGGACATGCCAGGGGCTGTTTTCATCGCCTCCGTCTGCGCCCGTTTCGGCCGCACGCGCGGGAGCGAACACCGATCGCGAGCAATCCGGAGACGGCAAATTGAAGCTGGCGGAATTAATCGGGACGTTCTTCGGAGCTTCGTAGGGAGCGGCGCCAAGTCAATCGCCGGGGGATGGTTGGGCCGGAAACGGCTGAAAGCCGACGACGCTATCAACCCAGCCCGGATGCTGCAGCGTTGCGCCCTTGTGGCCGCATTTAGTGCAATACTGGACGCGATGAGTGACGGCAAAATCTTCGCCGACCCTGACCGACCTGCGACGTTGAACAACGGCGGTGCTTTGGACGACTGCCCGACATTGCGGGAGGTCGTAATGGCGTGGCACCAGCTGCCGCCCGACCAGCGAAAACGAGCGACCATCAGGGTCATGGGCGGCCCGCTTTACACGGCTACGGACATTGAGCGGCTTCAATTCCGAAAAGTGCGATCGTGACGCCACGCCGCTTCCCACCACCATGGGCCGTCGCTTTACAGCCGAATTGATTGGGCGGCATACGGGCGGCCCAGCGGCATGATCAGCGGCGCGCGTGGTGATGATAGGTAAAGGGACTGGCCGGGACCGCCTGTTCCCCGGCGTTCGATGCGGGACTCACGGATCAAGCGGCGACAGGTGGAATTGACCCGCTGCTGGTAGGCTTTGCGGCCAAACAGACGTGCAGCAATCTCGGCTTCTGTTAGCCCGGGCGTGGTGATCACGAGTGAGAGAATGTTGTCCGCGAGCGCCATAGGCATTGGAATTATAGGCGAGCCTCGCGTGCCAGGATAGAGCCGGCGCTGAGCTGCCGCTTCACGCCGCGGCCAAGCTGCTCACCCACGACTAGGCGCGGCGGATCGCCAGGAATATCGCGAACTGCCCTACCTGCCAAAGGCGGTGCTAGGGCATGAGCATATCGGGACTGACACCATTGGCTGTGCGGCCAATCAAGCCGCCTCTCGATCCTTTTTCATTTTGGCTCGAGAGCGTGCCGTTGCTGCCATGACGGTTCCAATGAGAGCCGCCAGTAAGAGCACTTTGAACATGGCTGCCATCCTTGGGCGGCAAGCGCGTGGTCCTCTAGCCCGTTTCCTCGAAGGCTGCAGGCGACCCGCTGCGTTGTCAGCGCCCTAATCATCTCACTCTAGATGCACGGCAGAATTGCGGCGTGTACAATCATGGGCCGTACGGCGACCAATCCTTGAAGGACCGTGGCCTTACCCGACCAGCCTGCCGCGCCCGTGATCCTCGACAAGCTTGCTCAACGACGGCTCGTCCATCTTGTGCAGCATGTCGCTCAGCCTCTCGTCGTCCCTGCAGCCCTCCGCGAAGTGAGCGCCGTAGCTTTTGCGCAGTGTGCGGATCAGGGTGTTGCCGTGCTTGTGGCCGGCCCAAAGTTCCTATCTAGCTGCCATGGTTTTGTTGCGTGAACGTGCGGCGCGTAGCGGCATTGGCGCGATCGAGCCTTGTTTGCCGTCCCCTGCAAACAGCCGCCGAGCGGACCCCTGGTTGGCTGCATGAGATCAAGCAAGACGGCTTTCGGCTAATCGCGCGGGCGCGACGCTGCGAAGCTATTGACCCACGATGAGGCGCGACGCATCGCGACGAATATCGCCAAGCTGCCGTACCTGCTACAAGGCGGTGCCAGGGCGTTAGCGCCGGCCGGGCTGCGCTGCCGGTGAAGCCGCCATATATTTCGGCCGATGTAAGGACCCTGCACCATGGCTCTCGAAATCGAAGCTTTCCCCGATCGCTGCGGGCGGTCGGAATGGCGCGTCGAGTATTCCGACGACGACGGCGGTTGCTATGTTACGATCTTCGCCGGTCCTTTGCGGGAGGAGCGAGCGCGGGATTACGCGGATGCGCTCAAAGCTGGAAAGCTGACGCCGATCCCAACTCCATAAGGCAGGACGTGCCCGAGAAAATAACACGGCTGACAACGGCGCGGCCTTTAGAGATAGGACGGACATATTTGTCCCTCCAGTGCGCCAACTTAAATTGCAAGAAAATCATTCCACTAAGTCCCAGCCAAATGCCTATGCAAGGGTTCGGCGTGTTGCGCGTCCACTGCCCTTTTGCGCCAAGACGTACTGCCAATAGAGCCTTGAGGAGGGTTCTAAAAGAGCTTCCCCCGGAAGCGCACAGTCTCGCATGTCCTAGCGTGGCGTCCCGACTGGTCAAGGCGGCTGCCGCGGCCACAGCAAGGCCGCAGTCCGTTCAGCGTCGGTTCATCCACAGCGCGATTAGCTTTCAAGCGTCGGGCACCCGCAACAGCGAGGTCGCCAATGAAATCCATATCCATCGTGCTGACCACAGTGGCCGTTGTCGCTACGGGGAGCGCCTTGGCGATAATGAACAACGCCTGCAAAAGTGGGCAGCATGCTTTGTGTGCTCCAGCTTGGGAGTTCCGGCACCATGCGACGAACACAGGCCCGGAGAATCGATGGGTGCCGGCGGGAGCATGGCCGATGAATTCTCCTGGGCACACACCGCCAAATGCGAAACAAATTTGGCTTTTGCTGCTTGCGGCGAAGCCGCAATTCGTTGAGGGGCAGCAGAGGCACTACGCGGCGCCAGCCGCTGATCCGACCCTTTCCGGGCAAGCGGCGGCAGCAGCGGCCAGCGTCGCCCGCAGCTAAGGGGCGCGCTGCGTCCGCACCCGCGCCCATCTACGACCGATTGCGCGGCGTAAGCAAAAGTGGGAGCCCTTACGCTCGGAGCTTTGGGGGGCGTTCCATCGTACAAGCCTGTGGAGGAGCACCCCAGCGGCAGGGTTGGAAGGGCTCGAACCAAGTCGTCCGCAACGTGCGATGCGCGCTAGCCAGGAGGATGCGGCAAATGATCGAGGCGCCCGCAACGGGCCGACGACAGCGACTCTAAGGGGCACCCGCGCGGTACCGCTTTCAAGCTATTCGACGATCTGCCAGCCAGCTTCGAGGCATGGAGAGCGCGCAACGTGACGCGCTGAGCCGGACAACAATGGAACACCTGCCGCAGGACAACCGTTGGCGTTCCGCAGGAGACACAAATGGCGAAAAAGACGAAACGCGGCCGGGCGCAAGATCGCAGGCGAGTGGCAGGCGGCCAGGATTATGAGGTCCGTTACGAGGCGAAGAAAACAGGCAAGAGCAAACGGAAGGTCAAGCGAGCTACAACGGCCGCTGGTCCAAGCCGCAAAAAAGTGGAACGGCGACTGGGCGCCTGAAGATGAATTTGCCAGTCATCCAAGTCGCCGTCGGCATATGCATCGCCCTCGCTATAGCGCTCGCTTATGCTGTCGTCCGGTACCTGACCCAACCGCCAGAGACGATCGACCGAACGGGCTCGTCTAATTCGACCGCTCGGGATGAACGGGCCCATAGAGGTCCGACTCGCCCATAAAGCCCCTCCCGGAAGGCCGGTCGCCCCTACCAGTCTCCAGGAACGGGAAGGGCTTCGAGTCCAATAGGGCGCACGGTACTGGCCGCCCTGGCAACATAGGCGACCGTTCGGACTGACCCGGCCTCCCGGGTCGGCGCGGGGCGCGCGCGCGGCAACGCGCCCGAATGTCCAAATTCAGGGCCGTCTTCCACGTCAAAACGCCGCGGTCTCCTTCCGGTGAATTCAATGGTCCGCTCGGAAACCCACCATGCATGTTCCATCTTGATGTAAGTGATCGGAAGGAGACCAGCAAATGCGTATGAAGTCAGCACTGCTCGTGGGCGCCGCGGTTGCCGTCTTTTCCATGAGTACAGCATGCACTGCCGCGCTGGCAGACGGCTATTCGAGCGCCATCGTGGAACATCAAAGGACGGTGGAGAGGCCGGCTGTCGTTGAGCACCGAACCGTCATACGGCGAACAATCGTGAGACCGCCTAAAATTATCGAGCACAACACGGTCGTTGAGCAGCCAATTATCGTGAAGCGCCGAACAATAGTAAAACATCCAATCGTCGAACAGACAATAATCGACCGTGCGCCCATCGTGGAGCACCGCATGGTGGTGCGGCGGCCGGTCGAGGTTTTTGACATGGCCCCCCCGATACGAGACCCCGGGCCGCCGCCTTGGGCATTCGACGCGGACGATTGACCTGATCGAGGACGTGGAGCGGCTTATATCAAAAATTTTCCCCCTCGCCGAAACCGCAAGCTATGCTAGGCGCTTGACGTTGTGGCCTGCGTAGCGACGGGACGCGCCCGCCGCGCTAGACGGTCCGGGTAAGCCGCGAGGCACTCTCCGCACTCGACGTCTCCGAACTGGCTCCCTGGCTTGCCCGCTTGGGAGCCAGTTCTACGATTCCACTCGTGGGCCGAAAGTTCCGATCAGGCCCCCATGGCCTCGTTGCGTGAACGTGTGGCGCTGCGGCCGGAACGCATCATCTCTCCGACAATTGAGCCGGGTCGAGATCCGTAATTGCGCCTGCCCACCAAGCCGTCGCCGGCGACCTATGCGGGCGAAATCCTGGCTGCACTTCGGAGGACTTGCGTATGACAGTACAAGAAAGGACGCTCTATACGAGCTCAGACGGGGACACTTGGTCGCTTGGTCGAAATCGGGATGGGGACGTTGTGGTGCTGCATGAGCCTAATAAAGCATCAAGCGGCAAACGTTCGGAGATCGATCTCGGCACGTTTCTGGCGCGACGAAATCAAGGTCCCGAGCATGAAGCCTTGCGACAGCTCATCGGTGAGCTGATCGAATCGAATAGCGTAGAGGCAGAATACGACGATCACGATTAGGATTTCGCCATGTACTTCCTGCCTCGTCACTAACCCGAAGGTCGCACCTGACGCGGCGCTCGGGACCCTCCGCCGCGGTCACCAGTCGTTTCGCTGCGGAAAACAGGGAGGAACCGGTGGGCAGGCGTTGGATTGCACCGGTACCACACTGGCATACGACTGAGCCCCATCAATGACGCGATGGTGCCTACTCGCCGCGGACGCATTGAACACGAGGCCAAGCACAAACGCGGCGGCCAGTAAGATTTTTGTCATGTGCGACATTGTTCGATTCCTTCTGCCTAGCTGCGACATCGTCGGCTGTACGCCATCTGCTCCGCGGACACAGTGACCAGGATCACCGTGCTGTCGCTTGCGCCGGTCGCGAAGTCAGCGTCGCACCGACCGGAACTGGGTGTTCCACACGCCCATGATGTTGATCTCGGGCGCCTTGAGCCGCGGCGTCCGCCTCCAGCCCCAGTGCTTCGGCGATCTGGACCGCGTGGGCCAAGTAGAGCAGCGCGTCGTCCTTTAGGCCTTTCTGGTCGTGGTCGGCCGCGTCGTACATTGCCGCATAGGCCGCCTCGGCGCGGGCTTCCCCATTCCGCCATCTGCTCTGCATTTGGAATTGGCCTGTCATTCACATTTTGTCTCGTTCAAACGGAGATTAGCGCGATCCACGCGACCCCGTAGACCGCACCCGCGGGAGCGAAATCGCTATCCCATCGCGAGCAGTCCAGCAGCGAATTTAACCGGGCGGAGCTAATCGGGACGAGCTTCGTAGGGAGCGGCGCCAACTCAGTCCCCAGCGGATAGTTGGGCCGGAAACGGCTGAAAGCCAACGACGCTATCAACCCAGCCCGGATGTTGCAGTGTCGCGCCCTTGTGGCCGCAGGCCGTACACCGTGCGCAGCGCCGCAGCTTGTCACTCGACACCTCAGCGCCCCACCGCGCAATCAGGGGAGCGAAAAGCATCGGCGCGCTGTGTTGGCAGCGGTCGCAATATACCCACATCCAGTTTGTGCTTTCCTGCAACTGGCCGAGCGTCGGGACTGGTCCGTGAGGGCGCTTCATAGCCCGGATTCGGGCGCGGGCTGGCGCGTGCGTCAATGCCGCCATATCTTGGGGCCGATGTGCGGGCGTTCCACCTATAAATTGACCTGGGAAGAAATCGTGGCGCTGTACGGGCTCACGCTCGATTCGCCGCCGCACAATTTTCAGCCGCGGTACAACGTCTGCCCCACGGATCCGATTGACACAATCGTCGCGCAAGACGGCAAGCGCCAACTCATCCGAATGCGGTGGGACCTGGTGCCGCGGTGGTGGTCGAAGCCGCTCAAGGAATTGCGGCTCGCAACTTTCAATGCGCGGGCCGAAACGGTAACTGGGAAGCCGTTCTTTCGCGAGGCGTTTAAGCGCAATCGGTGCCTGATCCCCGTGTCGGGATATTACGAGTGGCAGGATACGCCCGACGGCAAACAGCCGTGGTACTTCACCGCGCGCGATGGCTCCCCTGCCCTGACGATCGCCGGCCTATGGGACCGGTGGCGCGACCGCACGACGGGCGAAACGCTCAAGTCCTGCACTATGATTATCACGGAGCCCAACAAGTGCGTGGCAGAGGTCCACGACCGTATGCCGGTGTTGCTGGCCCAAAGGGACTTTGAGCCGTGGCTGAGCGGGGACGGTGGACTCGAATTGCTCCGCCCTGCTCCAGATGACATGCTCCAACGCTGGCCTGTTTCGAAGCGGGTCAATAGCTCGCGCGCGCCGGCTGATGACCCAACGCTGATCCAGGCGATCGAGCCGACATCTGCTGGGGCTTAATAGGCATGACAGGTCGCGGCGGCCACGTCAAAAAGCCGCGGTCTTCTCCACGACAATTAATGTTTGGCCTGGAAACCGACGACCGATGTTCCGTCTTGACCTCGGTGTGTGCCGAAAGGAGGTCAGGACGAGCCATGCGAATGAAATCAACAGTTCTCGTTGGGGCGGCGGTCGCCGTGTGCTCTACAGGTGCGTGCACGGGAGCGTGGGCTGATGGCTACACGCGCACCGTCGTCGAACGTCAAACCGCAGTGATGAGACCCGCGGTAGTAGAGAAGCGGACCATTGTGCGACGAACGATCGTGAGAAAGCCAAACGGTCGTGGAGCGCAAGACCGTCGTAGAGCGTCCAATGGTCGTGGAGCGTCGGACAATCGTGAAGCAGCCGATCATTGAGCAGAGAATAGTCGAGCGAGCTCCCATCGTTGAGCGTCGTACGGTCGTGGAGCGGCCGCCCATCGATGTGTACGACGTAGCGCCTCCTGTGCTAGACGCCGGTCCGCCACCTGTGGCATTCGACTTAGACGATTGACTCCGTCTCTTTGGTAGCAGCACTTGGATGCGGTGGCCGAGCACGAAGGAGCCTCTCGGCGTTGGCCGGGAGGCTCCCCTTTCGTGGACGCTCGCCAGGCCGCTGGCGTGCGCTCATCCCCGCTATTTCGCCTCGTTGACCGGCGTGTGGGGCTCGCTTGCTTTAACGCGGTGACATCGCTCTAAGGCGACCTCGTGGTATTTCGGCCGGCCGATGAGCGCCTGTTCCATAATTCGCAGCATGGTCGAGGAATTCTGCGACGATCAGACGTGAAACTCCAGTTGGCAAACGAGTCCTTCTGCACGCCAATCGAACTGTAATAGTCCGCCGAGATCGACCGTTATCAGACCTTCTATTACCTGGGTCCCGAAGCCTTTGTGCACTGGCTCGGCAACTGTCGGACCACCTGTTTCCGTCCAGGTCAACACTAATCGATCCTCCGACTCTCGATACCAATTGATCTCAACATATCCATTGATTGCAGAGAGCGCACCATATTTCGCTGCGTTTGTTGTAAGTTCGTGCAATATGACGGCAATACCTTGGGCTACGCTGGGCGGAACCGGGATATGCGGCCCCTCAATCCGCGCTCGCTTCCGTTCTTGTTGGAGATATGGAGCAAGTTCCTGTCTCGCGAGCGTGCCTAGATCAGCGCCGACCCAACGAGTTTGGGCGAGCAGCCCGTGGGCATTGGCGAGCGCTCTGATTCGACCTTCTATGACGGATTTAAGCTCTTCGGGGGTTCGAGCCTGTGATAGCCGGACAATCGTCTGGACTGCTTGAAGCACATTCTTGGTCCGATGCTCCGCTTCAAGGGCAAGCATGGCAACCCGTTTTTCAGTGCGCTTTCGCTCCGTAATGTCGCGCGTAACCGAACATGCCCCGACGATTTGCCCATCAAGGTTTCGAAGGGGCGAAACACTCAGGGACACATCAATTAAGTGACCGTCCTTGTGTCGCCGAACAGTATCGAAAGGGTCAATTCGTTCGCCGCGTTGAAAACGCTCGAAAATTGCGAGTTCTTCACTCCGCCGATCATCGGGAACAATGGCGGCAATTGGCATACGCAGCGTTTCCTGGGCGGTATAGCCGAAAAGGCGCTCAGCGCCTCGATTCCAACTTGTAATCCGGCGATTGAGGTCCGTGGCGACGATAGAGTCGTCGCTCGACTCAACGATGGCTGCGAGCTGCCGGGCTCGCTCCTCACTTTCCCGCAACGCTGATGCACGCGAACTTTGCAATGGCTCGAGCTGGACCTTCAGTTCATCGAGCTGCTTGGAAACGGAGTCAGCCACTTTGTGTAGGTCTCCTGCGCACTCTTTCTGCGCCCAAATGCGTCGCTGGGCTACTGCAACATTGCATAGTGTCGGATGGAGGACATTTGCCGTCTGCTGCGAGACAGCCGTCGAGCGCACCCGGTTGGCTGCATGAGATCAAGCACCCTTCGGCTGATCGCCCGCCGCGATGCTGCCGGCGTGCGCCTGATTACCCCGCAAGGGCAACGATCTCACCTACCGCTTTCTATTCATCGCCTTGGCAGTCGGCAAGCTGCCGGTGCGGTCCTGCCTGATCGATGGCGAGGCGATCGTGTGCGACGACAACGGGCTCGCCGTGTTCGAACTGATCCGCCGCGAGCGGACCAGCGCCACGGCAGTCCATTGCGCCTTTGACTTGCTCGAGCTCGACGGGGAGGACTTGCGGCGGCTGCCGATCGAGAAGCGCAAGGCACGGCTGGCAAAGCCACTCCGGGACGCGCATTCGACTTTAGTCGTAAACGAGCATTACGAGGGCGACGGCGCGATCATTTATCGCCATGCCTGCAAGCTCGGCTGCGAAGGCATTGTCAGCAAGCGACTCGGCTCGCCATACCGGTCCGGCCGGTCGGCGCGTTGGGTCAAGGTCAAGAATCCGAAGGCGCCGGCGGTGACGCGCGAGGCGGAGGAGGAATGGAGCTAAGCTCCGCCTGCGCGCTGCCTGCCTCCGCTACTCCTGGTTTCCCGCAATCGGATTAAACCTTACCGCATGAAGATCGAACCCATTGGGCACGGTCGCAGCCGCATCCACGACCTGACCAGTGCATACGATATTCGTGCTCGTCCCAGCGACTCCGATTGCTCCCTGGTCTAGGACTCCCGTGTGGAGGAACAAATCTTCGGCGTACAGATTTGTGTCGTGCGTTGCTGCGGTTCTGGTGCCCAAGAAGTCGACCTGGAAAGATAAATTAGCCTTCAGCGAGCCATCGAAATTGCGCGCCGTGAATTGAACCGTTTCGCGGGTAGCAATGAAGTTGAAGCAGTGAATGAGCGTGGCTACTCCGGCGCCATCCGAGCCACCATCATCTCGGGCTCCAGGGAAGATGTAGAGAACCTGAAGCGGATCATTGACGCCAGCAAGCGCGGGAGCAGCGGGAATCGCTGCCAGAGCGATTGGCCCCAGCAGGGCACCGGTTTTGATCAGCGAGCAAAGAAATGTTGCACAGCGTGAAGTCATGTCGCCCTCCATTGCTATCGCGATGGTCTCCCAATGAGACCGTCCACCATTGATGGGGGCCTAATTTCTGCGGTGAAGTGAAGAGCGGCGAGAGCCCCCTACTCGCGTGGCTCAATCAAACCGATGCCTTTCGAACAGTCAAACAGAATGGCCTCAACCTTCGGCTGAGACGATGACGAAAAAACGCGGGGCAAGCGAGCGCCCCCGCGTTTGCCTTTCTCCGTTACTCCTGAGTTCCCGAAATCGGATTGAACCTCGTCCCATGAAGCTCCATCCCATTGGGGACGGTTGCACCCGCGTCGACGATATGAGCCGTGCACACAATGTTCTGGCTTGTCGCAGTCATTCCAAGGACTCCCACAAGCGGGCCCGTGGCGATAAGGACTTGATCCCCGATGCCGTAGACATTGGTTGGGCGAGTGACCAGCGTTACTGTCTGGAATTGGTTGATGTTTGCCGACGTATTCATGACAAGTGTTCCGGTGTCATCGCGGAAAATGAGTTGTAGCGATTCCTGAACGGGACTGAAACTGAAGCAGTTGACGACCGTGCCCACGTTGTTGTTGTTATCAACGATGCCGGGAAAGACGTAGAGATTCTGGGCCGGGCCACTACCAGCAAGCGCGGCGGTAGCTGTCAGCGCGATTGACCCTAGCAGCGCACCAACCTTGATCAGCGAACAAGCAAACGTTGTGCAGTGTGACATTTCTTTTTCCTCTCCATCCACCGGCCTACGGTGGCGTCATTGCCATTGGAACAGAGTTGCCCCCGAGCGAAGTCAAGCTGGCGGGTTTTTGTGAGTCAAAATGACAAGAGAGCGCACGCCCGTAAGTGCGGCAAGGCGGACCGCTTTCGGGGCTCTCCCGGCTGAATAAAAGAGCCCTGCGGCGAAACGCAGGGCTAGTTGGAGGGAGAAATTTGCGAGGGGCGTGTGCCGTCTCGCCCGCGGCGCTATAGCTGATTCGTTCGGTCCGCACTAACGCGAGGCAACCACGGTGCTCGCCCCCGCGCGTCCTCTTTCCCCGCTACTCCGGACTTCCCGAAATCGGATTGAACCTCGTCCCATGAAGATCGAACCCGTTGGCGGCGTCCGCCTCCAGCCCCAGGGCTTCAGCGATCTCGACCGCGTGGGCCAAGTACAGCGACGCCTACGATCTCGTGTTGCAGGCCATGCCGCTGGTGCAGAGTCACATTGCGGAAGATGCGCTGTTGGCGATTCCGCATCTTAGCAAAGCTTTGGAACTGCAGCCGGACTACGCAATCGCGCACGCCATGCTGGCGTGGTGCTATCACTTTCGCTTCAGCCGTGCCGGCCTGCGCGAAGAGAACCGTTCAAGCGCCATTCGACATGCGCGCGCCGCTGTTGCCGGCGGCGACGATGCGACTGCGCTTGGCATGGCCGGGTTTGTCATTTCACTTGATGAGCACGATCACCTCGCCGCGATAAATCTTTTCGACAGGGCCCTTAATTTGAGTCCGTCGAACGTCTTCGCGCTGTCGTGCAGCGCGCTCGTTTTGTCCTGGCTCGGCAAGTCGACGCTTGCCATCGAGCGGGCGACCAGCGCCATACGCCTCAGCCCGTTCGATTTTCTGAACTATCTCGCCTACAATGCACTCGCCTTGGCGTATTTTCATACGAACGATCTCGAAAGGGCTTTTGAGGCGGCCAACAAGTCGGTTCAAATCAATCCGCGATTTGGTGTATCGCGCGCCTTTCTGACGGCTGTGTTGGTGGGATTGGGGCGTACCGCGGAGGCGGCCGCCGAGGCCCAGCGTGTTCTGGCGCTTCAGCCGGGCTTCAGCATCAAGCAGTTTTCCGTGACCGTTGGCATTGAGCCGCGCGTATACGAACCGCTCGCTTCCGCTTGGACACAGGCGGGGCTGCCCGACGGCTAGGTAGTCGGATCGGCTGAGTTCGTGGCCCGATCGGCCGCCCTTAGCCAATGCACCCAAAGTTTTGGTCACTCTCGTGTCCGAGTTGGGTCCAATATCGCCGTTCTACGAACGTCGGTGTCACGTCCGCTTTGGGCCCGATAGCGTCCGAATTTACGTCCGCCAAAAATCTTTAAACCGTGTCGGCGCCAGCTCGGTATAGCGCACCGTATGCTGAATATTGCGGTGGCCGAGATATGCTTGTAGCGCCCTGGTATCGTGCCCTCGATTGGCCAGCGTGTATCCGCAGGCATGTCGGAGCATGTGAGGGTGCACCTTAAATCCTAATTTGGCGCCGACGCCAGCACGCTCGATCATCCGCGCAAAACCCGCCGTGGTGAAGGGCGCTCCACGTTCGGACGTGAAAACAAAAGCCGCCTTCGGCTCCTGTTCGCGTTGCAGCCGTCGCAGCGCTCGAAGCTCGTCCCCCGGGATGGGGTGCGTGCTAGGCGTGCCCCTTTTCAGTCTGCGGACATGCAGGGTTGCAGTTTTGAAGTCCAGTCGATCCCAACGCAAGTCGACCAGTTCGACCGCTCGCAGCCCATGTCTGTAAGCGACCAGGATCATCGTGGCGTCTCTATGTGGCCACCGTCTTGGCCAGCGCTGCTGCCGTTTCTGTTCGACAGATTGGCGCCGGTCCCATCCTGGGGTGAGCCCTCGCCCAGCGGTCTACGCGAATGACGCGGTGACAAGGCCAGCGGCGAATGCTGCTACGTGAGCAGCGGAGATGACTGTCTCTTCATTGCTGTTGCTTCCATATCGCACCAGCCCCTAATAATCGCGAACGAGGCTCGGTTCCCGGCGCCACAGCAGTTTGCCATTGTATGTCGGAACGGCATGGCTCGGCGGGACTTTTACTTGTGTCACGAAGCGATCGGTACGTGTATCCGCCGTAACGAGAAACGGAGAAAGAACCCACCATGTCTAAGAAGGCCGCTGAGCACCATAAGCAGGCACAAGAGCACCACACAAACGCTGCGCGCCACCATGGTGAAGCAGCTAAACACCATGATAGCGGAGACCACGAAAAAGCAGCCCACCATGCTCACACCGCTAGGGGACACGCGCTGAACGCCAGACATCATTCAGACGAAGCCGCCAAGATGCATAAGGAGGAACACGGCAAGAAGTAAATCCGACTGGTGGCCGCTGAGTAAATCATTTGGCCAAGTTGGGGACTAAGTGAGGATTGATCCCGTTTCCAGCTCGGACGGGTGTGCCCCTGTGCCGCCCAATGCCCCGACCCCTAGGCGCTCGCCTAGAGCCCCGCGAGCGTAGCGCGGGGTTTGGTTTATGGGGTCGGCGCCCCGGTGTGCGATCCTGACGTCAAGGCCGCATGGCTAGAACAGGAACATTTCGCCGAGACGAAAGTTGTGTTTGCACGTTCTTTGAGGAGAACAAATATGGGCAAAGGTATCCTTCTTTGGTTACTGGGCATTCCTATCCCAATCATCATCATCCTTCTGCTTATCTTCCATCACTAACTGACTGCTTATCTTCCATCACTAACTGACTGCTTATCTTCCATCACTAACTGACTGCGCGGGGACCTTCCGTTTATGAATTTCCTGCGCCGGCTGTCGGACGTCGTGTCCTGATCCTCGAGCGCTCGTGCTTGACAATCTGCCGGAACTATTCCTGAGCAACTGCAAACCATGAGATTGACGCTTCACTCCGATTACGCGCTGCGCGTTCTAACTCATGTCGCCGTTGCAGATGGCAAGCTCATAACAATTAGTGACGTTGCGAAAACCTTCAATATCTCAAAGCAGCATTTAATGAAGATTGTGAACAAACTTAGCCAGAAGGGCTATCTGCACACGAGGCGCGGTCGTGGCGGCGGCATTCGTCTGCGTCGGCCACCCGCCGACATCAATATTGGTCAAGTGATGCGCGATACTGAGGACACGCTCGACGCTATGGACTGCCTAGGGCGGTGCGGCCATTGCCAGATCGAGCGCGCAGGCAAATTGCGTGCCGTGTTTCGCGATGCGATTGAGGCATTTCTGGCGGTCCTGGATGGATACACGCTGGCCGATTTGATCAAGCCCCGGATAGCTTTGTTGTCGCTGTTGCGAGTCGACCACACACCCAGCACAGCCCATAAAAACCTGTCTGCTTTTAATCGCTAGGGCTCGATGGCGATTCATACGGCCGGAATCGAGATTGATCCTGAACCGGGGCGGCTACAGCAAGCTATGACGCGGCCGATGCCTTCATCAGCGGCACGACGACAGGTTCTCCGCGGCGTCCCTATGTCCGTCGGTCATCAGCCAAAGGCATAGATGTCGGTCGGTCGCCCAAGCAAAAATCCCTGTGCTTGAAGAACTAAACCGCCGCGCCGTGAAAACCCCAGCAGGCAAGTGGCACGCCGTGCAGATGGCCAGAATCCGGAAGCGGCTGGCCTGACGAAGAGTGAAGCCAGCGAGCGCCCGCCCTAATACCAACGGCCCCGGCCGTGCCACAGGACAAGGGCCACGACAATCAACCCTGCCGCCATGATCGCGATAACCGTCCACATACACTCGCCCCTGAGTGTTGCGACCGGAAGAGATTAGCAGATTTGCCGGCACCGGGCGCGCGAGCACCTAACAAAAAAGGCCCCACTGCGCGGTGGGGCCAGGATCAAGACAACGGGCGAAACCGCTTCGCCCGCCAGATTAGCTTATCACGCACAAGACGCAGGGCAGGCGAGCGCCCGCCCACTTCATTGTGTCAGTGCTATTGTGGATCACTGCGGCCGCCACAATGAACATGGTCCAAAATAGAAGCGGCCCCCACCGCAACGTAAGCGGGTGGCCGGTTTCGTAATCATCCATCGACTGTCGCCTCCCGCTGCAGTTTAGCAGGACTGGGAGAGTGGGAAAGACGCGGCGGGCGAGCGAAGAAAGCCCCGCGTCGCCGCAGGGCTAGGAGTAGAAGTCCCCCTTTTTGCCTGCGCCGCGGACGAAACATGCTCGAGGTCGGGGCAGCCTCGCATGAGCCTGCCCCGTGGCCAAAATGGCGAAATCGATGATCTATCAAACTGTTAGGACGATAGTCGAACCTGATTTATCGGATGCGGTAGGTTGGCGGCCGGATGGTCGGCGGTATACGCGCGAAGCCCCCCTCCGATGCGGGGGTCCGCAGGGTGCTGCCTTGAGCCTGGTCGAGTTTGAAAGTGCCCGACTCTCTTCGTTCCGCCCGCGTTGCACGGCAACACCAAGAACTGTTGCACCGCAACGTCGGAAGTGTTGGGTGCCGACTGCGTGACTATCAAGCTACACTGACTTTTCGCTGGCGAGCTTGTCCGAGAAGTAAGCTTCGGCCGCCGCCTCGAGCGCGGGTCCTTCTCGGCGTCAACCAGTGTCGCCTCAAGTAACCGAGCTCGACGAGCTTTTGCCGCTCGACGCGATCGATCCGATAGTTCTCTAATTCCGGGTCTGGGTGTCAAGCTCTCTACGTCATCCTTGCCGGGCCCACTGTTCTCTCCGCGGTAGGGGCAT